>Ga0184633_10000053_pt1 | contig 30296 bp, 26 predicted proteins | sample PLM31_170_b1_FD_133156 | JGI IMG/M metagenome (GOLD analysis project Ga0184633, IMG submission 133156) | Groundwater sediment microbial communities from an aquifer in East River, Colorado, USA - PLM3-1_170_b1 | ecosystem: Environmental > Terrestrial > Soil > Riparian zone | place: USA: East...
AATTCGCATGGATCCTGTAGAAACCAAGACGCACACGGGGGAAGCCGCGGCCACGGCGGTGGAGAAGCATTCCACTGAGGTGTTGGGGACACTGGCCGAAATCGGCGAGGAGATCAACGCCTCGCTCGATCTCGACGAAGTGCTCTCACGCACGGCGGCGCTCATCCACCGCGTCATTGACTACGAGATCTTCAGCGTGATGCTGCTGGACGAAGCGGCGCAGCGGCTCTACCACCGCTTTGCCATCGGCTACGGCAAAGAAGTCGTCGAGAACTGGCGCATCCCCGTGGGCCAGGGCATCACCGGCACGGCGGTAGCTACGGGCAAGGCCATCCGCGTCAGCGACGTCAGCCAGGACCCGCGCTACATCAACGCCATTGATACGGTGCGCTCGGAGCTCGCCGTGCCGCTGATCTACAAGGGCAAGAGCATCGGCGTGCTCGATATCCAGAGCCGCCAGCTCGACTACTTCACGCGCGACCAGCAGAACATCCTCACGCTGCTCGCCAGCCGCCTGGCTATCGCCATCGAAAACGCGCAGCTGTTCGAGCGCGCGCGCGAGCAGGCGGACACGCTGCTGCTGCTCAACGAAGTCGGCCGCGAGGTCAGCTCGATTCTCGACCTCGAAGAAGTCCTGCGGCGCGCCGCCGAGCTGACGAAGCGCGTGATTGATTACCAGATCCTGAGCATCATGCTCTACGACGAAGCCACGCACATGTTCCGCCACCGGCTGGACGTGAAGTACGGCCAGAGCGTGCAGGGCAAGATGCGCGTGGCGGCGACCGAGGGCATCGTTGGCGCAGCGGCGGCGTTGCGCCAGCCGGTGCTCGTGCCCGACGTGACCCAGGACGCGCGCTACCTGATGGTGAACCCGGAGACGCGCTCCGAGCTGGCCATCCCGATGCTGCACAAGAATCGCGTCGTCGGCGTCCTGGACCTCGAAAGTCCGCAACTGAACTACTTCACGCAGGTGCACGTCCAGACGCTCTCGATTCTGGCGGCGCAGCTCGCTGTCTCCATCGAAAACGCGCGGCTGTACGAGCGGGTGGCGCGCGACGAAGCCCGTATGGAGCGCGAGCTGCGCGCTGCGCAGCGCATGCAGGGCGCGCTGCTTCGCCCCGTGCCGGTGGAGGATTACGGGCTGGAAATTGCCGCCCGCATCCAGTCCGCGCGCGAAGTCTGTGGCGACCTCTACGATTTTCTGCGCTACGGCCCGCAGCATCTCGGCGTGGCGCTCGGCGACGTCAGCGGAAAGGGCTCCGCCGCGGCGCTCTATGGCGCCGTGGGCATCGGCATCCTGCGCAGCCTTGCGCCGCACAAGCTGCAGCCCGCGGAAATGCTGCGGCAGATGAACCACCTCTTCTCCGAACGCCGCATCGAAGAGCGCTTCATGACGCTTTGCTTCGCCACGTGGCACAAGGGAAAGCGCAAGCTGCGCCTGGCGAACGCGGGCCAGTCGCAGCCGCTGCTCTATAAAGGCGGCCGCTGCGAGAGGTTGAACCTGACGGGTTTCCCGCTAGGACTTTATGACGACGTCTCGTATGAGGAGTGGTCGCTCGAGCTCGATCCCGGCGATATTCTTATTTTCCATTCCGACGGCTTGGCCGAAGCGGGCAATGCCGAAGGAGTCCTCTTCGGCACCGAGCAGCTCCGGCAGGTGGTCGAAACGAACGCCGCGTTTTCGGCCGCGGAGCTGGCTGACCGTCTCCTCGCCGAAGTGGCTGAGTTCTCGCGAGGCGTGCCCGTGGCGGACGACCGCACGCTCGTTGTGATGAAAGTGAAGTGAGGCGCGCGGTGCTCCAACGCCCCGGCCGCAATTTCATTGCCCGCTCCGCCAATCCCACAAAATATACGCCCTTCTTCCGCTTGGTTCGCAAACAACTGCACTGCGAAGGGGTGCCGCTCGAGGCAATCGCCGCGCGCGCGGGCACGCCGGCGTATGTCTACAGCCGCGCGAGCATCGAGCGCTCGTATCGCGCGCTCGATGGCGCACTCGCCGGTCTTCCGCACACGATCTGTTACGCCGTCAAGGCCAACTCCAGCCTCGGCATTCTTCGCGTCCTGGCGCGGCAAGGCAGCAGCTTCGACATTGTTTCGGGCGGCGAGCTCTATCGCCTGCGCCGCATCGGCGTGCCGGGACGGCGCATTGTTTTCTCCGGCGTGGGCAAATCGCGCGAAGAAATCCGCGAGGCGCTCGCGGCGCGCATTCTTCTCTTCAATGTCGAGTCGGAAGCCGAGCTAGCGCTCTTGGTCGAAGAATCCGCGCGTGCCATTCGAAAGGACGGCGCGAAGCCGGCCGTCGCGATTCGCGTCAATCCCGACGTCGAAGCCGGCGGGCATCCGCACATCTCCACCGGCCATCACCGCCACAAATTCGGCGTGGACTGGGCCGAAGCGCGCCGGCTTTATCTTGCGCACCGCGACTCGCGCTGGATTGCGTGGCAGGGCTTGAGCGCGCACATTGGCTCGCAGATCCTGAGCCTCGCGCCGTTTCTGCGGGCGCTGCGGCGGCTGGCGAGTTACGTCCGCGACCTCGGGCGCAACGGCGTCCCCTTGCGCTATCTCGATTTTGGCGGCGGCCTGGGCGTGCGCTATTCGGCGGAGCATCCGCCGCAGATCGCCGCGTACGGGCGCGAGATCGCGCGTGTGGTGCGGCCGCTCGGCTGCCGCCTGCTGCTCGAGCCCGGGCGCGTGCTGGTCGGGCCCGCGGGCGTATTGCTCACGCGCGTGCTCTACACGAAGCGGAACCGCGGCAAAGACTTCGTCGTCGTGGATGCCGCCATGAATGACTTTCTACGGCCCGCGCTCTACGGCGCCACGCATCCGGTGACGCCTGTCGCGCAGCCGCAGCGCTCCGCGCGAAGGACGCGCGCCGATGTGGTCGGACCGGTCTGCGAAACCGGAGACTTCTTCGTGCAGGATTGGCCGCTGCCGCAGGTTGGCGCTGGGGATTTGCTGGTGCTCTGGGGAACCGGCGCGTACGGCTTTGTGGCCTCGTCGAACTACAATTCACGCCCGCGCGCGGCCGAGGTCATGGTCGAAGGCAACCGCTTCCGCGTGATCCGCCGCCGCGAATCCCGCGCCGACCTCATCCGCGGCGAATAAGTTTCCCTCTGTGTCCTCTGTGTTTCCATGGTGCTCTCGCTATCCGTTCGCTCCACCGCGCTGTAGAATCAGCGCTCGCCCCACTTCAGCTTGTTGCGAAGGATTTCGAAATAGGTTTTCCGCGAGGGGCGCACCAGGCGCAGGCGGTGGCTGGCCTGTGAGACAACCACGCGGTCGCCGCGCTTCAGCTCCACCCCGACCTGCCCGTCGAGCGTAAGGTACGTTGTCTCGTCGCCCGAGCGGAACGCGATTTCGAGCTTCGCGGTGTTGGGGATCACCAGCGGGCGGTTCGTCAGCGTGTGCGAGCAGATGGGCGTGATGACAAAGGCCTCGACGACCGGATAGACGATCGGCCCGCCGGCGGCAAGCGAGTAGGCTGTGGAACCGGTGGGCGTGGAGACAATCAACCCGTCGGCCTTGTAGCTGCACACGTAACCGCCGTCGATGTGCAGGTCGAGGTCAATCATCCGCGCGAGCACGCCCTTATTGAGCACGGCGTCGTTCAGGGCGCGGTGGCTGGCGACGCTCTTGCCGTCTCGGAGCACTTCCGCCTGGAGCTGTACGCGCTCGCTGATGCGGTTCCGGCCGGTGAGCACCTCTTCGAGAATGGGGTATAGCTCCCCCAGTGTCACGCTGGTGAGGAAGCCGAGCCCGCCCATGTTCACCGGGAGGATGGGCACGGGATTTTCGCCCGTGATGCGCGCGGCCGCGAGCAGCGTGCCGTCGCCGCCGAGCACGATCAGCACGTCCACGCGGCCCGGGAGCTGTTCGCGGGGGATCATTTGTTCCGGCATGGCCGCGGGCTCGCAGCCGATACACGTCGCCGTCTCCTGATCGTAGAAGACTTCGAGGCCGTGCTCGCCGAGCCACTTCAAAAGCTTCGGCACGACGGCGGCCACGTCGTCGCGGCGGGGGCGGGAGATGATGCCGACTCTTTGAATCATGTTTTCTGCGCTTCGATTCGAGCGCGGGCGCATTTTACTCCACCGGTTCCCGCCGGGCGTGCAGAAAAAACTCCAAGTTCCCTTCGGCGCCGGGCACACAGCTGGGACGCGTTCCCAGGATGGCGAGGCCTGCGGCGCGCGCGGCTGCTTCGACGTGCGCAACGGCGCGCTCATGCAACGCGGGGTCGCGGACGATGCCGCCGCGCGCCACATCCTTCCGCTCAAGTTCAAACTGCGGCTTGACCAGAATGAGAAGGTCCGCTCCAGGTGCCGTGCAGGCGATCACGGCGGGCAGGACCTTGGTGACCGAGATAAACGAAACATCGAGCGTTACAAGCTCCGCCTGCTCGCCGAGGTCTTCCGGCTTCAGGTACCGCGCGTTGCGTTCAATGCGCGCGACGCGCGGGTCCTGCTGAAGCTTCCACGCGAGCTGGTTCGTCTCCACGTCCACCGCGTACACGCGGCGCGCGCCGCGCTGGAGCAGGCAATCGGTGAACCCGCCGGTGGAGGAGCCGATATCGAGGCACGTCCTGCCGGCGGGATCGACGCCGAAGGCGTCGAGCGCGCCTTCGAGCTTCATCCCGCCGCGGCTGGCATACCGCAATCCGCCTACGACTTCGATTGGAGCATCCGCCGCGACGAGCGTCCCGGCCTTGTCGCGTTTCTGGCCGTCGGCCAGGACCTGTCCCGCGAGAATCAGCGCTTGCGCCTTCTGCCGCGATTCGGCCAGGCCGCGCTCGACGAGCAACACGTCCAGCCGCTGCTTGCGCGTTTTGGGCTTCGGGTTGCGCAACGGAGTGATTCGAGTTCAGGCGCGCCGCAGGACGAGGAATTCCGCCAGCTCGCGGAGACGCGCGCTGCGGTCGCCGTACGGCGCGAGCTCGGCGATCGCTCGCGTGGCCAGCTCGTTCGCCATCTCGCGCGATTTCGCGAGGCCGAACAGCGCAGGATACGTGGCCTTTTGCTGCGCCTGGTCTTTGCCCGCCGTCTTGCCCAGCGCCGCCGAAGACTCCTCGACGTCGAGCATGTCGTCCACCACCTGGAACGCCCAGCCGATGTTTTCGCCGAAGCGCCGCAGCCGCGCGACATCGGCTTCGGCGGCGCCGCCGCAGAGCGCGCCGGCCACCAGCGAGGCGCGAATCAGCGCCGCGGTCTTCGAGCGGTGGATGTATTCGAGCGTTTCGGGCGTGACCTTTTTGCCTTCGGCTTCAAGGTCCGCCACCTGACCGCCCACCATGCCGTCGCGCGTGCCCGCGGCGACGGCGACTTCGTGCAGGATGGCCACGCGCCGCGCGGCTTCGACCGGCGCGGTGGCGAGCGTTTCAAACGCCAGCGTCAGCAGCGCGTCGCCAGCAAGGATCGCCGTGGCTTCGCCAAATTGTTTGTGGCAGGTCGGCTTGCCGCGGCGCAGGTCGTCGTTATCGAGCGCGGGCAGGTCGTCGTGGATCAGCGAATACGTGTGGATGAATTCGAGCGCGCAGGCCACATGCAGCGCGGGCGGCAGATCGTTCCGGAAGATGCCCGCCGCTTCGAGGCACAGGATCGGGCGGATGCGCTTGCCGCCGGCAAAGACGCTGTAGCGCATCGCGCGGTGGATAGAAGCGGGCCGCGCATCCTCCGCCGGCAGCAGGCCCTCGAGCGCCGCGTCCACCGCGCGGCGGTCTTCCTCGAAGAATGCAGGCAGCTTCATGCGCGAGGAACGCTCAGAGGAATCGGTTGTTGGCGAAACGCAGGCAAGCGCGGCCCGGCCTCAGGATTCTTCCTCGGTTTCGGGCTCGAAGGGCTCCGCCACCATCTTGCCATCCACCTTCTTCAGCAGGATTTCCACGCGCCCCTCGGCCTGCTCGAGCTGCTTCTGGCAATCGCGAGAAAGCTCGACGCCCTCCTCGAACAGCTTCATGGCCTCATCGAGCGAGAGGTTCGCGTTCTCGAGCCGGCGCACCACTTCTTCCAGGCGCGCCAGCGAGCGCTCGAAGTCCGGCTTCTTTGCGGGCTCGGCTTTCTTGTTCGGTGTCGGATTCACGTTGCGTCTCGCCAAGCGCCGGCTAGCGCTGGCAGCCCGGACAGAAGTAACTCGCGCGGCCGCCCAGCTCGCTGCGCCGGATCCGGCCGCCGCAGCGCCGGCAGCGCTCGCCCTTGCGGCCGTACACGCGAAGGATGCGCTCGAGGCCCTCAAACCACCATGCCCGATCGCGAAAATCAGGGGCCGGATGCGTACAGCATTCTAATGCACGCCGGAGAACGTCCACAATGGTTTTGTGGAGCCGCCGCGCTTCCTGCGGCGCGACGCGGTCCGCGCGACGCCGCGGATGGAGCCGCGCGCGCCACAACGCCTCATTCGAATAAATGTTGCCGAGGCCGGCAATCTTCGTTTGATCCATCAGCAGGAGCTTGAGCGGTCTGCGCGATGCCGCGAGCAGTTCGGTGAAGCGTCGTAGGGTGAATGCCGCGCTGAGCGGCTCGACGCCTAGCGCGCGGATGCCCCGCGAATCGTCGGGTCGCGCGAGCCAGTGCACGCGGCCGAAATGCCGCCGGTCCACAAAGCCCAGCACGCCGTCGCCGAATTCGAAGGCCACGTCGATGTGGCCGCAGATTTGCTTCGTGTCGAACCAGACGAGCTGGCCATCGAGGCGAAAGTGCAGGATCACGCAGCCGCGGTCCAGACGGAGCAACAGATACTTGCCGCGGCGCGCTACCGCTTCGACGCGCCGGCCCTCGATGGCGCGGCGCAGCTCCGCGGGCTGCTGCGGCCGCACGGCAATCGCGTGGAGAACGCGACAGCGGCGGATCTTCTTGCCTCGCACCAGCGGGCGCAGGCTGCGGACAACGGCTTCGACTTCGGGGAGTTCAGGCATGAACCGGAAAATGGGAAACCGACCTAACTCAATTCGGCGATGGCGCCAGCCGTAAGCGGTGCGCGCGGGCATTTTCCTCAGCCGCGTCGCTGAACGCGGCAGGAACGCCGCGGCCTTCGAACCAGGCTGGCAATTGGTCGCGATAGTGCGAACTGCCTAACTGGCCGGATTCACCGAGTGTGACATTCATCAGCGACTTGTCGGGATTGCTGAGGTCCGCGACAAAGCGCATCGCCGGCCCGAAGCTCCGCCCCGTCTGTTTGACGGTGTTTGCCGCGCCCGGCTGTTCGAGGGGGCCGACGCCCGGCCAGCGCGCCAGCCAACCCGTCTGGACCAGGGGATGCGTCATCTGAAGAAGGATGAAGCGTCCCCACGTCCATGTCGCCAGATTCGGGCTGCCGCTCTGCGCTTGGAGCCGCCGTACGGCGTCGTCGGCGCTGGCCATCAGCAGATCGTCGTAGCTGTGAAACTCCTTCGGCAGCCACCGCGCGGGCCGTTCGCGCAAGACATTTTCCAGGAAGACGCCGTCGCGGAACCAGTTATAGAGCCGCCAGTCATCGCCTAGATAGGGCCGCAGCAGGCGCTCCATCAGCGCGCGGCGCGTGAACTCCACGAAAGCCATCTCCACCGAAGTCTTCCGGGCGTGCGCGTCCCACCCCTTGAGCGGTGGAAGCAGGTTCTGCGCCGACACCTCTACCGGCCGCGCGTGCTGACTCGCGCGAAGCAGTTCCCGCGCGAGGAAGCGGTGCGGGAGGCTCAAGACGTCCGTCTGGAGGCGAATGAAATCCTCGGGGCGGAAATTATTCTTCTCCGCAAGCAGCTCGTAGATCCGCTCGGTGCGGTAGGGGCCGACCCAGCGGTTGGTCAGGAAATGTGCGTAGCCCGGCCCCACGACGCGCGCGTTTGCCGTGGCGATCGTCCCCGAGGGCGGGTTGAGCGCTTGGGGAAGCTCCTCAAAGGGAACATAGCCCGTCCATTCGTAGTCGTCGGTATCGCCGGGCACGGGCACGGAGCCGTCGCCATTCTTGCGGATGGGGATGTGCGCGGGCACGACGAAGCCGATGTTGCCGTCCACGTCGGCATAAACCGCGTTCTGTGCCGGGCCATTGATTTCGCGGCACACGGCCAGGAACTCGTCCCAGTTGTGCGCGCGGCCCAGCAGAAAGGTGGACGCCGCCAAGCCGCCCGGCTCCGTGGCCGTCCAGCGCAGGGCGTAGGCGCGGCCGCCTTCGCTGTGCACAACTGGCCCGTGGCGCGTGATGACCACGTCGAGCGTTTCGTCGGGACGCCCCTTGACGTGGATGACCTCTTTGCGCACCTCGGCGCGCACCCAGTTTCCCTTGGCGCGGTATTCCAGCGGGTTCGCGGGATTAAATGTTTCGATATACAGGTCCTGCACGTCGGCGCCGTTGTTCGTGAAGCCCCAGGCGATGCGTTCGTTCTGCCCGATGATCACCAGCGGAACGCCCGGCAAGGCGAAGCCGTTGACGTTCCATCCCGGCGCGGTGATGTGGACGATGTACCAGATGCACGGCACGCCGAGTTGCAAGTGCGTGTCGTTCGCGAGCAGCGGCTTGCCCGACGCTGTGTGCCGGCCGTCCACCACCCAGTTGTTGCTCCCCGCAAATAGCGCGGTTTCTTCTTCGAACGCGTCCAACGCGGCGAGCGCTGCCTGCTGCGCACCCCGCACCTCGCGGTCGGACGCAAGCGCGGGCCGCGAGTCTTGCCCTGAGGGTTTCCGCGCGGGCCGGGTGGTGCGCGGATCCCGCGGCGGCGCGGGCGCCACATCGCTTCCGACGATGAAGTGGTCGAGCGGCGACACCACCGCAAAGAGGTCCGCCGCGCGCTCGGCGCCCACGCGCTCGGTCACCTTCGCGCGGTTGAGCTCCCAGCGCCAGGTAGTCGTCAGGTTCTTGTACATGTACGCGCCGACGAGCAGCGTATCTACCGGCGACCAGGGCCGCGGCTCGTAGCGCAGCGCGACGAACTCCCACGGCAGCCGCTTGCGATGGTCCGCCAGGAAGCGGTTGACGCCGCGCACATACGCTTCGAGCAGGGCGCGCCTCTCGGCAGGCAGGAGCTTTACGTCGCGCTCGGCCGCGGCGCGCAGGCCCAGCGTGCGGTTTTCACGGTCGAGCTCGAGCGTCGCGGGCCCGATGACTTCCGAGAGCTCGCCGGCGGCGGCGCGCCGCAGAAGGTCCATTTGAAACAGGCGGTCTTGCGCGACCACGTAGCCTTGCGCGGCGATGGCGTCTTCGATTGAGCTCGCGCGGATGTGCGGCACGCCCCAGGCGTCGCGGTCCACGGTGACTTCCTGCCGGAGCTCGGGCAGGGAAGCCGTGCCGTCGAGCTGCGGCAGCGGGCGAAGCACCACCCAGCCGACCGCGCCCATTGCGGCGAGGACCGCGAAAACGACCGCGAGGGCAAAGTAGCGAAGGAAACGCCGCACGGATTTCACCCCACCCCGGTATTGCCCGCGGAGTCTAGCCCAGGGGCTTGCGAGGCGCAACCCGGCGGATGGACGGGGCCGGCCGCGGAGTCGGCGAAATTCTTGGCGGACGGGAACCGGACCTCCTGCTAGAATCGCGGTCATATGGTGGTGGCCGGAGTCCTCGCATCGCCTGAGGAACACGTCTGGCGCCTGCTCGAGCGCGGGGCTCGCCCAGCTTCGGAAGCTGCCGGGCGCAACGCACCTGGGGCAGAGCCGCGCGCTGAGGATCCGCTTTCTTCGCCCAATCCTGCGATTGAGGTGTGGCTCCTGTGACTGTCGTGCGGCTGCTCGGGGTACTGGCGCTTGTCTGCGTGAACGCGTTTTTTGTCGCGGCTGAGTTTGCGCTTGTTGCGGTGCGCCTATCCCGCGTCCGACAACTGATCAACAAAGGCGACGCCCGCGCGCGGGTGGTCGAGCGGTTGGTCGGCGATCTCGATCGAGTCTTGTCGGGCGTGCAGGTGGGCATCACCATCGCCAGCCTGGGGCTGGGTTTCGTCGGTGAGATCACCTTGGCCGACCTGTTCAGCCGGATGTTGACCTGGCTGCCCGGAAGGCAGGCTCCCCTGGTAGCACACGCCGTGGCGGTCACGCTGGCCTTCGTTCTTTTGACGTTTTTGCACGTGGTGTTGGGCGAGTTGGTTCCCAAGAGCCTCAGCCTGCAACGCTCGGAGCGTCTGGCACTGCTAACGGCTCGCCCGCTACTTTGGTTTCTAAACCTCTTTCGTTGGCCGATTGATCTGCTGGACGGAGCATCGCAGAGGTTTGTTCGGCTTTTCGGCGTGGCGGCGCCACACAGCCATAGGCTGGTCCATTCCGCAGAGGAGCTCCTGATCCAGGTCCAGCAGTCACGAGAGCGCGGCCTGCTGGCGCCCAGTGAGGAATCGTTCATCCAGCGCGCGATGGAGATGGGGAAACTCCAAGTGCGCGAAATCATGGTGCCGCGCCCGGACCTGCACCTGTTGCAGGCGGGAGCCTCGCTCGAAGACGTCATGCGCGTTTTCGCCACGACGCAGCGCTCGCGCCTCCCCGTCTACGAAGGGACGGTCGATCACATCCTCGGCTTCGTGCACATCAAGGACATGCTCTGGGTCCTGCTCGACCGCGAGCGCCGCGTCGAGGAGGGCATGCCCATGCCTGAGTTCGACCTGCGCCGCCTCTTGCGCGAAGTGCTGATCATCCCGGAGAGCAAGTCGGCGGGCGAGCTGCTGCTCGAGCTGCGCGCGCGGCGCGCCGGGCTGGCGATGGTCGTGGACGAGTTCGGCAGCATCCTGGGACTGGTGACGCTCGAAGACATCCTCGAGCAGCTGGTCGGCGAGATTCACGACGAGTTTGACGTCATCGAGCGCCCGCTGACGCTCGCCGACGGCGCGATGGTCTTCGACGCATCGCTCAACGTGCGTGACCTCGAAACGCAGTACAACATTGACCTGCCCGAAGACCCGGACTACGCCACGCTCGGCGGCTTTGCGATGTCGCAGCTCGGATTCATCCCGCGCGGCGGCGAAAGCTTCGACTACGGCGGCTACCGCTTCACCGTCGTCGAAGTGGACCGGCGGCGCGTGGCGCGCCTGAAGATCGAGCGCATCAAGGCGCCGGCCCCGCTCCCGGAGAAAGCGGCGGAGCGCTCGGCCGCCGCTCCCCATCCCCCGCGCGAATGATCCGCCATCTTCTTCTGCGCCTGCTGTTCACGATTCCGGCCATCTGGCTGATTCTGACGATGGTCTTTCTGCTGGTGCACATTGTGCCCGGCGATCCGGTGCAGCAGATGCTGGGCTTTGGCGCGCGCGCGGAAGATCTGGACCGGTTGCGGCACGCGCTCGGGCTCGATCAGCCTCTGCACGTGCAGTACGGCCGGTACCTCGCGGGGCTCGCGCGCGGCGACTGGGGGCAATCGTTCCGCTTTCAATTGCCCGTGCTGCGGCTTGTGCTCGAGCGCTATCCCGCGACGCTCGAGCTGGCGTTGGTGGGATTGCTCGCCTGCGCGGGCATCGGCATTCCTGCGGGCGTTTGGGCCGCGCACCGCCGCGGGCATGCCGCTGACCGCGCGGTCGGTTTCTTCACGCTCCTCGGCCTTTCCGTGCCCAACTTCGCGCTGGGGCCGCTGCTGATCCTGCTGTTTTCGATTGTGCTGGACTGGCTGCCGGTCTCGGGGCGCGGCGGGCCTAGTCACCTGGTGCTGCCCGCAATCACGCTGGGCGGCGCGCTGGCCGCGATCCTGACGCGCATGGTGCGCAGCTCGATGATCGAAGAACTTTCCAGCGACTACGTGCGCACCGCGCGCGCGAAAGGCCTGCGGGCTCCCGCCGTGCTCTTCCGCCATGCGTTTCGCAACGCGCTGATTCCCATCATCACCATTCTGGGCCTGCAGTTCGGCACATTGCTTGCCGGCACGATCGTTACCGAAAACATTTTCTCCTGGCCGGGCATCGGCCGGCTGGCCGTGCAGGCCATTCAGTCGCGCGACTATCCGCTCCTGCAAGGCTGCATCCTGATGATTGCGCTCTCCTACGTGCTTGTGAATCTCGCCACGGACATCCTCTACGCGCTCGTGGACCCGAGGATTCGCCTGCAATGAGCCGCGCATCCGGCATGGCGCAGTTTCTCCGCCAGAGCGGCCTGGGCCGCTGGGGTTTGCTGGCGGCGGTGATTCTTCTTTTGGCGGCGCTGCTGGCGCCATGGATCGCGCCTGCGGACCCCGCCGCGCAGAGCTTGCCCCAGCGTCTGGCCCCGCCGCGCGCAGGGCACTGGATGGGCACCGACGAGCTCGGCCGCGACATCTTCTCCCGTATCCTTTATGGTGCGCGTGTCTCGATGCTCGTTGCCGTGTGCGTCGTTCTGGGCAGCGGGCTGGTAGGACTGTTCCTTGGCGCGCTCGCGGGCTACTTCGGCGGCTGGCTGGACCGGCTCGTGAACGTCGTCCTGATCAACGCCTTTCTTTCGTTCCCGGGGATTTTGCTGGCCATTGCTTTCGCTGCGTTCCTCGGGGCCGGGCTCGAGAAAGTGATTCTCGCGCTGACGATCACGGGCTGGGCGGGCTATGCACGGCTGGCGCGCGCGCAGGTGCTGAAGGTGAAGGAGATGGAATTTGTTCTCGCGGCGAGATCGCTCGGCGCGTCGCACGCGCGCATCCTGCTGCGGCACTTGCTGCCCAATTCGGTCCAGCCGGTGCTCATCCAGGCGACAATCGGCATGGCCAGCGCCATCCTGGCCGAATCCACGCTGAGCTTTCTCGGGCTCGGCGTCCTGGCTCCCGTGCCAAGCTGGGGCGCGATGCTCAACGACGCGCGCGGGCATTTGTTCGATGCGCCGCACATGGTCATCTTCCCGGCGCTCGCCCTGATGTTTGCTGTGCTGGCGTTCAATCTGCTCGGCGATGCCTGGCGCGATTGGCTCGACCCGCGGACAAGGTCGTATCTGGTTACACTGGATCTAACGCGGTAAGCGAGGCAGGAAGACCGAAACTCGAGATTCGAAACTCGTTTACAGCTCCACGAGAACTTCGCCGCCGCGCTGAGCGCCCAGCTGACGCGCGGCGTGGCCCTTGTTGACCGAAATCTCCAGGAAGCCGCTCGACCCCAGAATCGCGAAAGGCTCGCCCGGCGCGCCCTGCGCGAAGGTCTGCACCACCCGCGTGATTTCTTTGCCGCCGACGGCCAGCTTCACCTTTTCGCCGTTCCAGAACGCAATCGGCAGGTCTTCGTAGCGGAAATTCGTCATCAGGTTGCCGAACGAATCGATGCGAAGAATCACGCCCTTCCGCCCCTGGCCGGCGGCCTTGGGCCGCGGCATAGTGAAACGGACGAAGTCGGTAATCTGATCGCCGAAGCTCTCCACCTGCACCGCTTTCGAGAGCCACGCGGCGGCGGGCGCAAAGATCTCGCGGCCATGGAACGTATTGCTGACAGGGGTGAGGAAGTAGTGTTCGGCGGAGATGTGGCGGACGACGAGGCTTGCTTCGCGGTCGTACACCATCGAGAGCACGCCGTTGTCCGGAGCGATGAAGTACTGCTGCTCGCCGCAGACGAGCAGCGGGCGCCGCTGGCTGCCCACGCCGGGGTCTACGATCACCAGGTGGATCGTGCGCGGCGGGAAGTAGCGATAAGCCGCGCCGATGGAAAGCGCGCCGTCGAGCACGTCGAAGGGCAGCACGTTGTGGGTGATGTCCACGATCGTCGCTTCGGGGTTGATCGTAAGGATCACGCCCTTAAGCGTGCCCACCAGATGGTCCTGCGTGCCGTAATCCGTGGTGAGCGTGATGAGGGGAGCGGGCACGACACACCTCTTTTGGCACGCTAGCGAAGGGTAACTGCGTTGTCAAGGCGGCTTGCCCGGCGTGCCAAGAGTACCTGGGCGCGGTCGCGGCAAAACTGCACCTGCGGACTGTTGCCCGCCAGGCGGCTTGCCTTGACCCCTCCCGCGGCAGCGTCTATTCTTGATTTTGGCAGCTTCCAAGGAATCGCTCAGGACATTCACTATGCGACGCGTCTATTTCGATCACAACGCCACGACGCCCGTGGATCGCGAGGTCCTCGAGGCCATGCTGCCGTTTTTTGTCGACGAGTTCGGCAACGCCAGCTCCATTCATTCGTTCGGGCAGCCGGCGCGCGCCGCGGTTGAAAACGCGCGGGAGCAGGTGGCCGCGCTGCTGGGGGCACAGCCGGCGGAGATCGTCTTCACTAGCGGCGGCACAGAGTCGGACAACACGGCGATCCTCGGCGTCGTCGCCGCAGCGGAACGCGCGGGGCAGAAGAATCTCCACGTGATTACCACGACGATTGAGCACCACGCCGTGCTGCACACCTGCCAGGCGCTCGAGCGCCGCGGCGTGGCGCTGACCTACGTTCCGGCGGGCGGCGATGGGCGCGTGAGCCCCGATGACGTTCGCCGCGCCATCCGCCCGGAGACCGCGCTCATCACCGTGATGCACGCGAACAACGAATTGGGCACCGTGCAGCCGCTCGAAGAAATCGGCCGCATCGCCGCCGAAGCCGACGTCTACTTCCACACCGACGCCGTGCAATCGGCCGGCAAAGTGCCGGTGGATGTGGAGCGAGCGGGCGCACACCTGCTTTCGATTTCCGCGCACAAGCTCTACGGGCCGAAGGGAGTCGGCGCGCTCTACGTGCGCAAGGGCACGCCGCTCGAGCCGCTGTTCTACGGCGGCCACAGCGAGCGCGACCGCCGTCCCGGCACGGACAATGTCGCCGGCGTCGCCGGCCTGGGCAAGGCTGCGGAGCTCGCGCGCCTGCAACTGGCGCACGAGTCCGCGCGGATTGCGCGGCTGCGCGACCGGCTCGAAGAGGGCCTGCTTGCGCGCGTGCCGCACACGCGCGTGAACGGCAGCCGCGAGCACCGCACGCCGAATACATCGAACGTGACGATCCCGTTTATCGATGGCGAGGCCATGTTGATTGCGCTCGATTTGCAGGGCATTGCCTGCTCGACCGGCGCGGCATGCTCCTCAGGCGCCGTGGAGCCGTCGCACGTCCTGACGGCCATCGGGCTGCCCAAAGAGGACGCGCGCGCCACGCTGCGCTTCAGCCTGGGCCGCGCGAGCACGGAGGAAGAGGTTGCGTACGTGCTCGAGGTGATTCCTGGTGTCGTCGAGCGCCTGCGCGCGCTTTCACCGGTGCGCGCGAACCCCGTCAGCGCCGATTGAGCGCCCGGGCGGAACCCCTTTCGAAATGACGCGTGACGCCAACAATTCGGAACTCACCGCCGTGGCCATGAGCGGCGGCGTGGACAGCTCCACGGTCGCGGCGATCCTGCGGGAGCAAGACCAGCCGATTGTCGGCCTCACGATGCAGCTCTGGAACCAGCGGCGCCTGCCGGGTCTTGCGCCCGACGGCGCGACGCACCGCTGCTGCTCGCTCGACGACGTGTACGACGCCAAGCGCGTGGCGCAGCATTTCGGTTTTCCCCACTACGTGGTCAACTTCGAGAATCGTTTCGAGGAGACCGTCGTGCGCCCCTTCGTCGAGGAATACCTCGCGGGCCGCACGCCGATCCCGTGCACGCTCTGCAACAACTACGTCAAGTTCGATCAGCTCATCGTCACCGCGCGGCAGATCGGCGCTGAGCGGCTGGCCACCGGCCACTACGCGCGCATCCGCTTCAACGCGGAGACGCGCCGCCACGAGCTGCTGCGCGCGCGGGATGAATCAAAGGACCAGTCGTACTTTCTCTTTGGTCTGACGCAGGAGCAGATGTCGCGCACGGCATTCCCGCTGGGCGAGTTGACGAAGGACGAAGTGCGCGCGATTGCGCGCCGCACCGGAGTGCCCGTCGCAGAAAAGCCCGATAGCCAGGAAATCTGTTTCGTGCCTTCAGGAAATTACGTGCGTTTCATCGAGGCGTATCTCGCAGAGCAGGGCAGCGCGCTGCCTGCAGAGATTGGAGAACCCGGCGAGCTCGTGACCACGAGCGGCGAAGTGATTGGCGAGCATCCTGGCGTGCATCACTTCACTGTGGGCCAGCGGCGCGGGCTCGGCGTCGCCGCCGGCCGGCCGCTTTACGTTGTAGCCGTCGATCGCGCCGCCAATCGCGTCATCGTCGGCAGCGACGAAGAGCTGCGCACGCCCGCCTGCGAAGTGCGCGACGTCAACTGGATTGCCGTGGCCGACCCTGCGCAGCCGCTGCACGCCACGGTGAAGATTCGCAACCGCCATGTTCCTGCGGCGGCGACGGTTGAGCCCCTCGATGCCGGCCGCGCCCGCGTGAAGTTCGAGGTTCCGCAGCGTGCCGTCACGCCCGGCCAGGCCGCCGTGTTTTACTCGGGCGACGTGGTGCTCGGCGGCGGCTGGATCTGTTGACCTTCCGTTCCTTCACTCCACGCAAGAGCTTCGCCAGAGCCGGAGCATCTTCTTTGTTCTGCGTGAGCAGGGCTCGTGCGCGCACCACGTCGGCCGGTCGGTCGAGATCGAAATCGCGCGGCAGCAGCCGGTAGCTGACGCCGGCTTTTTCGAGTGCGCGCCGCGTGGCTTCGAGCACGCCCGGCGTGCTCCACAGGATGCCGCGAAACATCTCCGGCACGAAGCGCCGCGTCCCCACGAGGTAGTACCCGCCATCCATCGTGGGCCCCAGAACAACATCAACATGGCCTAGCATTTCGAGCGCGCCGCGTATCCGCTCCGGCCCCATCCACGGCGTGTCTGCGCCGACGGTAACGACGGGGCGATGACCTGCGGTGAATAGCTCGCCGAAAGCGTGCTCGAGCCGCGCGCCCAGGCCTCGCCCGCGTTGCACGCTGACGCTCCAGGTGTGGCCACAGCCGAGCGATGCCGCCAACGCTCTCGCGCCGGCGAACGTCCCGGCCACCCACAAGCATTTCTGGCAACCGGGCAGACGATCGACGTTGCGCACCGTGTCCGCAAGGCAGGCGCGGTGAATGGCCGCTGCCTGTTGCGGGGAAACACTGCCGAGCAGGCGCGTCTTCACGCGGCCGGGTTCAGGCGGCTTCGCAAAGATGACGATGGCGGGAGACTTCATTTGCTCGTTGCTTGTTGGATGCGCTTCGTCCAGGCACAAAAATAGGGTGGAATCGCGCAGACTCCACCCTTTCGATGCCGCAAATCAGATAAAGAGTTCTTCGTCCGGTTGCTCGCTCGGCGGTTGAGCCGCGCGCCGGCCGGCGCGGAGAACGTCCAGGCCCATTTTGACTCCCTTGATGAACGCGGAAGCATGCTGCATCGGTCCCCAGAGCGTGCGGCGCACGCGCGCGCCCGTATCTTCGATGGTCTCGAGCGCGCCGGTAAGAATCTGGTCGGCGCGGATCAATTGCACGCGCAGGCGGTCCACCGCATCCGTGAAGATGCGGTCCACCTTCTGCGCCTGGCTGCGCGCCAGGTACGTGATTTCAGCCGCGTCGGCCACCATGCTGGTGAAGCGCGGCTGGATATCTTCGACGAGCACCTGCAGCCGCGAGAGAATCGGGTTCACGCGCGATTGCAGATCGGCCAGCGCGCGCGTCAAACGCTCGTTGGTCTGGCGTATCTGGAAATACATCGCCGCGAGGATCACCATCTGCAGGACGATCGCAACCGTGGCGACGACCAGGAAAAACGGCAGCCAGCCTTCCATTCAGATGCCTCTACTGTGCCTTCGACTTTTCGCGCTGATACGCGTCCCGGCCCGCTTCCACCGCGGCCGAAACGGAGTCCTTCTGCCGTTGCGCCACTTGCTTGCCGCGCTCGAGCAGGTCTTCGGCGCGCTCGCGCAGCTCGCGCGCTTTGCGCTGCGCGTAGTCTTTGCCTTCTTCGGCTTTTTGCGTCAGGAATTCGCGTGTCTCTTCACCGGACTTCGGCGCGAACAAAATGCCAATTAATGCGCCGATGCCGAGTCCGACGAGGAAGTAGCTGACCTTTGCTCCGGCATTGTCACTCATGGCCAACCTCCAGTTTCCAAAGTAGCATAGCCCCTCCGAGGGTTGCAAGCAACCAGGAACGCGGGCCTCATCCGGCGGGCGGCGTGCCTCTGAAATGCTCGAGGATGCGCGCCGCTTGGGCGGGGGTAACCACCCTGCACAGTTCCGCGAGGCCCGCCTCGCGCAGGTGCGCCACGCTGCCGAATTTCCGCAGCAGCTTCTCCGCAGTGCGCTCGCCCACGCCGGGAATGTCCGCCAGAGCTGAGTGGAGCTGGCGCTTTGTGCGCCGCTGGCGGTGGAAGCCGATGGCGCAGCGGTGCGTCTCGTCCCTGATCTGCTGCACCACGTGCAGGATGGGCGAGTGGCGCTCGAGCACGATGGGCTCGTCTTCCTGCCCGAGGACGTAGATCACCTCTTCCTTTTTCGCGATGCTGGCGAGCGGCTGGTTGATGATTTCGAGCTTTTCAAGCGCCGCGGCCGCGGCGTGCAATTGTCCGATGCCGCCGTCGATCAGGATCAGCCCGGGCAGCGGTTTGCGTTCTTCCTGGAGCCGGCGGTAGCGCCGCTCGACGGCTTCGCGCATGCTCGCGAAATCGTCGTTGCCCGCTTCGCCGCGGATGATGAACTTGCGGTAGCCGGATTTCTTCATCCGCCCGCTTTCCCACACGACCAGCGAGGCCACGGTGTCCGAGCCCTGGATGTGCGAGATGTCGAAGCACTCGATGCGCGCCGGCGGCTCGGGCAGGTTCAGGGCGCCCTGCAGGGCCTCGGCGATGGCCTTCGAGCTGGGCTTGAGCACGCGGAAGCGCTGGTCGAAGGAATGCTTCGCGTTTTTCTCCACCAGGTCGAGAAACGCGCGCTTGGCGCCGCGCTGCGGCGCGAGGATTTCGACCCTGCGGTGCGCGCCCTGCGCGGTGGCGCGTTCGGAGAGGATTTCTTCGAGCACGGCGCGGTCTTCGAAGTCCATGGGCACATGGATCGCGCGCGGAAGATAGCCCGCGTCCAGGTAAAGCTGTTTGAGCAGGGAAGGGAGAAATTCCGCCGGGTCGAATTCTTTCAAGTCCTCCCAGTAGAAATCGCGGCGGTCCACCACGCGTCCGCCGCGCAGGTGAAACACGTTGACGGCCACCTGCGGCGGCTCGGCGTACCACGCGAGCACGTCGGTGTCGTCGCCCTGCGCCGCGGCAATCTTCTGCCGCTCTTCGATTTCCTCGAGCGTACGGATCAGGTCGCGGTACGCGGCGGCCTCCTCGAAGCGCTCTTCATCGGAGGCTTTCTGCATGCGCGCTGCGAGGCTCTTCTGCAAATCGCTGCGGCGTCCTTCGAGGAACGTGCGCACATCGCGCGCGGCCTCGGCGTAGCGCGCGTCCGTCACCAGCCCCGGCACGCAGGGTCCCAGGCAGCGCTTGATGTAGTACTGGAGGCACGGCCGCGGGTGCGCCCGCGTCAGGTCCACCGTGCACGAGGGCGCCAGGAACCGCTTGTGGATGAAGTGCACGATGCGGTACGCCAGGCTGTGCGGGAAGTAAGGGCCGAAATAGAGCGAGCCGTCTTTTTTCAGCCGCCGCGTCACGTACACGCGCGGGAATTTCTCGAACGCGGTGTAGCGGATGTACGGATACGTCTTGTCGTCGCGCAGCATCACGTTGAACTTCGGTTGATGCTGCTTGATCAGGTTGTTTTCGAGCGCGAGCGCTTCCTTCTCGTTGTCCACGACGATGTAGTCGAGGTCGGCGATCTCGCGCACCAGCCAGCCGGTCTTGGCGTCGGCCAGCTTCGATTCGAGGAAGTAGGACTTGACGCGATGCCGCAGCGAACGCGCCTTGCCCACGTAGAGAATCGTGCCCAGCGCGTCTTTGAACAGATACACGCCCGCTTCGGCGGGCAGGCTGGCGGCTTTTTGCTCGAGTTCCATGGCGGGGCGGCTTCACGCGGCGCGGCGCTCGCGCAGCGGACAACTTTCATGATAACAAAGGGAATCTAACGGGGTCGAATGAGCCGGCGCCTCATCTTGTGTTTCGCTCTGCTGATTGCGGCGGGAGCTCCCGCACTTCCCGCGCAGCAGCCTCCTCCCGCAAAAGCGCCCGCGCAGCCCGTGTTCGAACCTTACAAGGCCGAGAAGGATATGGAGGTCGGCCGCTTCTACATGAAGAAGGGCGACTACGACGCGGCGATCGACCGCTTCCAGGATGCGCTGAAATGGAAACCCAACTTCGCGGTCCCCTACCTGATGATGGGCGAGGCGTACGAGAAGAAGGGCGAAAAAAAGGAAGCGATCGCGGCGTATCAGAAATACCTGGAGATTCTTCCCGCGGGCGAGGACGCGCCCAAGGCCCGCAGACGCATCGCCAAGCTTCAGAAAGACCTGGACCGCACGGGGAAGCGCCGCTCAGGATAGCCGCTCGAGGAATTTCCGCGCGCGTTCGTAACCGGCAAACCGTTTTTCTTCCTGTCGAAACTCCGCCGAGTGGGCCTGCAAGCCACAGCTCGCTGCGCGCATGGGATGCTTCACGTGGAGCATCTCGTGGAACAGCACGTATTCCACCACGTAGCGCGGCACGCCGGGGCGGTCCAGCCGCGCGTTGAGGACGATCTGATCGAGGCCGGGATCGAAGCAGCCGAGCTGGCGGCGCCAGGCGCGCGCGCTCCAGCCCAAACGCGGGCGGTGCAGCCGGCCGCGGAAATACCGGCGGTTCAGGCCGCGGAAACACCTGCCCAGGTCGTGCTCGGCTCCGCGCGCGCCGTTTTTCACGCGGCGCCCGCGCGCGCGCCGCACGCGCAGCACGCGGCGCCGGGTGCCGCGCGCAAGCGAGAACTCGCGGTACGCCTCCACCAACTCGTGGGGCGGCCGGCGGCGGTACAAGCGCGCGAGCAGAATGGCCGCGGCCGCTTCGCGCACCACCAGCGGCGCCGCGCGCAGCAGGTCCGAAAGCCTCACATGCGCCGCGTCTTCATGCAGGCGGATCGTGTGCACGAGGTTCGCGTAGGGATAGAACTCCACGATGAAATGCGGCGGGCGCCCCTGGCAGCCTAGGCGCGTGTACATGCGCTGGAAGACGCGCGCGCCGCCGGGCACCTGCGCCGGCTTTTCGTGTCGCGCCTTCACGGCTTCCTCCGCACGGGCGGCGGCGCAATTTCCTTGGCGGCGCGGTCGGCGTCTTTCAAGGCGTCCTGGGTCGCTTCGATCGCATCGTCGAGCGTGTCTTTGTAGCTCGAGAGCTCCGCGCCGTTCTTGGCCAGGTCCTGGAGATACGCCAGGAATTCCTTGGCCTTCGTTTGCATTTCCTTGATGCCGGCGTGGATGTCCTGCTGCTTCTCAATGGCCAGCTCGATCAGCGCCGCGCCGTCGTCCACGCAGCCGGTGTACGCGTTGAGCAGGCCGTTCAGCCGCTCGGCGTGACGCCTCGGCGAAGGATGAGCCATCTCGTACTGAAATTTCTTCATGCGGTCCGCGGCAAACAGAACGAACAGGCGGATGCGCTCGGAGGGTGTTTCGGCGTCGCGGATCTTGTCGGCCTCAAACTCGCTCAGATAATCCTTTTTCGGCTTCTGCGCGGAAGCCGGCGAAGCAGCCACGAGAGGCAGCGCCGCCACAAACAAACACGCAAGCAGTCTGACCCGCATGATGCCCATCACCCTTTCGGTTTCCCCTTCCCGTTCTTCGCGGGCTGCCGCGGAAAGAGAAGGTCGATCAGCTCCCGGTCCACGGTCAGAAGGTCCCGGCGAATATTTTCAAAGCCGTCCCGCTCGTCTGCGGGCGCCGCAATCATCGTCTGCTCGACCTTGCGGATTCCTTTGCGCACGTGGATCTGCAGTTGCTTGTAGCCGCCCGGCTTGCGCTCGGCATCCGCGCCGGTGCCCTTCAGCGCCGCTGAGGCGCTCTTTGCGTCGTCGCGATAGCGCTGGAAGGTGCCCAGCGCGCCGGCGAAGTCGCCAGCGGCGGTTTGCTGCCGCGCCACCTCAAACTGCGCGTCGCCGAGGCGCGCCAGCGACTTGGCTTTGCGGATCGGGTCGCCCTCATGGTCAAACTGGGCCTGCAGTTCAGCGAGCCGCTCCTGCGTCGGAGCCTGGGCAAACACTGGGGAGGCGAGCGTCGCGGCGAGAGCCAGGCAGCGGAGGACCCGGGCAAGCGAATCCATTTTATTTCTTCTTTTGCTGGAGCTTCAGAAAGCGGATGCGCTCGTGCGCGATGAAGGTCTGGCTTTCGCTGCGGCCCTGATCGAGCGCCAGAAACTTCTCGTACGCCGTGACCGCTTCCGCGTTCCGGCCTAGTTTATCGTAACACGCCGCGCGGATGAACCATGTGCCTGCGTTGGGTTCCTCACGCTGCGCGAGGCGGTCCAGCGCGTCCAGCGTGGCCGCGTAGTGCTGGCTGACGTAGTAGAGCGCCACGAGATCGCGCAGCGCATCCGTCCACTGCGGATTGATCACGAGCGCGGTGCGCAGCTCGCGCTCCGCCTCAGGATAGTCCTTCTCCTCCAGCAGCGTCCTGCCCAGGCGCGCGTGGAGCTCCACATCGCGCGGAGCCAGTTCCACGGCCTTCTTCAGCGCTTCGGCGGCCGCTGCGGGCTTCTTCTGCTTTACGGCAATCTCTGCGCGAAGCTTCAGGCTGGCCAGCGTCGGCGCAGCGCCGGCATCGGCGCGGTCGAGCTCGGCCAGCGCTTCGTCGTTCTGGTCAAGGTCCACCAGCAGGCCCGCGCGCTCCGTGCGCGCCTCGCGGTCCTGCGGCTGAAGCTGGAGATACGCGCCGAATTCCCGGGCAGCCGTATCGGTCTTTTTCTGGCTGAGCAGGCTGTTTGCCAGGCCCAGATGCGCCGGAGCGGAATCCGCGCGCAACGCAATGGCCGCGCGAAACGCCGCTTCGGCATCGGCGGCGCGGTTCGCGGCCAGCAGCGCGCGGCCCCAGGCAAACCGGATGTCGAAATTCTTTTCATCGAGTTTCGCGGCCGCCTCGTACTTCAAGATCGCTTCGGGTAGCTTGCCCGAACGCTCGAGCGCGAGCCCTTCGAGGAAGCGCGGCCGCGCCTTCTCCGGCTCAAGCTCGGCCGCCTGATGCAACGGCGCGACGGCTGCGGCGGGGTCTTTGTCCAAGAGGATGAGGCCGAGGTTCACGTGCGCGGCGGCAAGTTTGGGATTCAGCGCAATCGCGCGCGCGTACTCGGCTTTCGCGTCGTCGAAGCGCTGGAGCAGGGAGAATGCGTAGCCGAGTTGGAAATGTGCGTAGGCGTCGTCCGGCCGCTGCGCCAGGTAGCTCTCGAGCGGCGGGAGTGCCGCGCTGTAGTCTTTTTTCTCGATGGCTTCTTCGGCTTGCTTGAGAAGCGAAGCGAGGGGATCTTCGCGCTGCTGTTCGGCCCGGGCGGGGCGCTTCGGCGCTTTCGGAGGAGCCTGGCCCCAAGCGGACGGCGCGGCAGCGGCAAGGAATCCAAGCACGGCCGCCGCGAATCGCGCGTGCTTTTTCATCGGTGTGAGTTTGCGCGCCCGCCGTTGTGCCCGCCGTTGTTATTCAGCACGCGCGCCAGGAATTTGCCTGTGTAGGACTGCGCGTTGCGCGCCACCTGTTCTGGCGTGCCCGTCGCCACCACGCGTCCGCCCTCCGCGCCGCCCTCCGGTCCCAGGTCAATCACCCAGTCGGCCGATTTGATGACGTCCAGGTTGTGCTCGATGATCACGAGCGAAGCTCCGCTTTCAACGAGCTTGCGGAACGCGGCCAGCAGCTTTTGGATGTCGTCGAAGTGCAGCCCGGTGGTCGGCTCGTCGAAGATGTAGAGCACGCCTTCATTGGCCTGCCGGGTAAGATGCGCGGCAAGTTTCAGCCGTTGTGCTTCGCCGCCCGAAAGCGTGGTGGCCGATTGGCCGAGCCGCAGGTAGCCCAGCCCGACCTCGTCGAGGATTCGGAGCTTTGAGGTGATCTTCGGGACGTGCGCGAAAAACGCCAGCGCCTCGCGCACGGTGACCTGCAGCACTTCATGGATGTTCTTCTCGCGGTAGCGAACTTCGAGGACGCCGCTCTTGAAGCGCGTGCCGCGGCACTCTTCGCAGATCAATTCCACGTCGGCGAGGAATTGCATCTCCACGGTCACGGTGCCGTCGCCCTGGCAGGCTTCGCACCGCCCGCCGGGAATGTTGAACGAGAAGTGGCCCGCGGTGTAGCCGCGCTTTTTGGCTTCCGGCGTTGCGGCGAAAACTTCGCGAATCGCGTCGAACGCCTTGAGGTAGGTGGATGGGTTCGAGCGCGGCGTGCGTCCGATGGGCGACTGGTCCACGATCACGGCTTCGGCGATTTGCGCGTCGCCTTCGAGACGGTCGCACGCGTCCTTCAGGTGGCCGCCGGATTTTTTCGCCGTGAGCGCCTTGTACAGCACGTCGTAGACGAGCGTGGATTTGCCCGAGCCGGAGACGCCCGTGATGGCTACGGTCATCCCCAGCGGGATCATCAGGTCGAGGTTCTGCAGGTTGTGCACGCGCGCGCCGAAGAGGCGCAGGAATTTGCCGTTGGGCTTGCGCCGCAGCGCGGGCACGGCGATGCGCATCGCGCCGTTCAGGTAACGCGCGGTGAGCGAGCGCGAGTCTCCCAGCAGCGCCTCGCGCGGCCCGGCAAAGAGAATCTGCCCGCCCTGCTCGCCCGCGCCGGGGCCCAGGTCGATGACGTGGTCGGCGGCGGCGATCGTGTCGGGGTCGTGCTCGACGACGAGGATCGTGTTGCCCAGATCGCGCAACGTCTTCAGGATGTCGATCAGCCGGTGCGTGTCGCGCGGGTGCAGGCCGATCGAAGGTTCGTCCAGCACGTAAAGCGCGCCCACCAGGCGCGAGCCGATCGAAGTCGCCAGCTGGATGCGCTGCGCTTCGCCGCCCGATAGCGTCGAGGTCAGCCGGTCGAGCGTCACGTAATCGAGCCCCACGGCGTCCAGGAATTCCAGGCGCTGCTGGATCTCTTCGAGAATCCTATCTGCGATCTTCGCTTGCGCGGGGCCGAGCTGCAAGGCTTCAAAGAACGTGCGCGCCTGCGCCACGGTCATCCGGCAGATCTCCGTGACGGGCTTGTCCTCGATGCGCACCGCGCGCGCTTCCAGGCGCAGCCGCGTGCCGCCGCAGTCCGGGCACGTTGCGTAACCGCGGTAGCGGCTCAGAAAGACGCGCACGTACAGTTTGTATTTTTTGCGCTCGAGCCATGCGAAGAAACCCTTCACGCCGGGGAAGCCGCTTTCGTCATCGCCGTCGAGGACGAGCTGCCGGTGCTGCGCCGAAAGCTGGCGGAAGGGCACGTCGAGCGGGATGCCCTTCGCGCGCGCGGTACGCTTGAGGTCTTGCAGAAGGGAGCGGTAGCGCGGTTTCGTCCACGGCTCGATCGCGCCTTCATTGAGCGATTTTCCGTGGTCGGGGATCACCAGGTCGAGATCGAAGTCGATCGTATTGCCGAAGCCCTGGCAGCGCGGGCAGGCGCCGTAGGGGCTGTTGAACGAAAACAGGCGCGGCTCCGGCTCCTGATAGGCGATGCCGCAGTTCTTGCACTCGAAGCGCTCGTTGAACGTGAGCCGCTCCGGCTCGCCGCCGGGCGTCTCGGGGAGGAACTCCAGGATGGCTTCGCCGCGGCCTTCGCGGTAGCAAATCTCGATGGAGTCTATGATGCGCGAGCGCGCCTCCGCCGAAAGGGCCAGCCGGTCTACGAGCGCGTAGATGGGTCTCGCGAAGTCGAGATCGAGCAAGCTTTCCGGCGAAGCGAACTCGTGCACGCGGCCGTCCTGATAAAGACGGTTGAAGCCCCGCTTCTGAAGCTCTGTCAGCACCTGCTTGACGACTTCGCCCGAAGGTCTCGCCGCGCGCCGCGCAGAGCCCTTGCGCGCGGGCTGCGGGAAAACAATCTGATAGAGGATGTAGAAGCGGCGGCCCGCTGGCCGCGCGAGCACGCGCGCGACGATCTCGTCGGGCGAATCCCGCCGCACCGGCTGGCCGCACCTCGTGCAGATCGTCTGCCCGATGCGCGCGTAGAGCAGCCGGAGGTAATCGTAGATCTCCGTCGCCGTCGCGACCGTCGAGCGCGGGTTGCGCGTCGCGTTCTTCTGCTTGATGGCGATGGCCGGGGCGATGCCGGTGATCTCGTCCACGTCGGGCTTTTCGATGCGCTCGAGGAACTGCCGCGCGTAGGCGGAAAGCGACTCGATGTAGCGCCGCTGGCCCTCGGCATAGATGGTGTCGAACGCGAGGCTGGACTTGCCCGAGCCGCTCACGCCGGTCACCACGGTGATGGCGTTGTGGGGAATCTCGAAGCTGACGTTCTTCAGGTTGTGGACGCGCGCGCCGCGCACGCGGATGGTTTCGCGCTCTTCGGTCGTGGCAGACGCGGCAAGCGGTTCAGTGGCCAAGGGAGCCCTCTACGGCGCGTCCGGCGCCGCAAGCCCAAACTTGAAATTATACGTCGCCGCGCCGCGCTGAGCAAACGCGCCCCGGCGCCATCCCCGGGCCGTCAGTGTGATAAATTGGCGTCGGTGAGCCGTGGATTTGAACGCGTGATCTGGATTGTGCTGGACAGCGTGGGGATCGGCCCGCTGCCCGACGCGGCCGAGTACGGCGATATTCCTCCGGGAGCGCGTCCGGGCGACGGGCGCAACACGCTGGGCCACATTGCGCGCGCGCGAGCGCTGCGCGTGCCGAACCTCGTGCGCCTGGGCCTGGCGAATATCGCGCCGCTCGAGCACCTGGCGGCTCCCGCGCAGCCCGAAGGCTGCTTCGGCAAGGGCGCCACGCATTCGCCGGGCAAAGACACGACCACCGGGCATTGGGAAATGGCCGGCATCTGGCTCACCCAGGCGTTCCCCGTGTACAAGCAGGGATTCCCGCGCGAGCTGCTCGAGCAATTCGAGAAGGCCATCAGCCGCAAAACGATCGGCAACAAGCCCGCCTCGGGCACGGAAATCATCAAGGAGCTGGGCGAGGAGCACGTGCGCACGGGCCAGCCGATCGTCTATACCTCCGGCGACAGCGTCTTTCAAATCGCGGCGCACGAGGACGTGATCCCCATCGCCGAGCTCTACCGCATGTGCGAGATCGCGCGGCAGATGCTCGACGGGCCGCATCGCGTGGGGCGCGTGATCGCGCGGCCGTTTGCGGGCGCGCCGGGGAATTTCCGCCGCACCGAGCGCCGGCACGACTACGCCGTGGAGCCGCCGCGGCCGATGCTGCTCGACGTGCTCGCCGAACGTTGCGTGCCCGTGCTCGGCATCGGCAAGATCCACGACATCTATAACGGCCGCGGCGTGGAGCGCTACGTCACCACGAAGAACAACACCGACGGAATGCAGAAGCTGCACGCCGCGCTCGCCGGCGAGGCGCGCGGCCTGATCTTCGCCAACCTCGTGGATTTCGACATGCTCTACGGCCACCGCAAAGACGTGGAAGGCTTCGCGCGCTCGCTCGAGGAATTCGACGCGTTGCTGGGCCCGTTCCTGGCGGCGCTGAAGCTGGCGGACCTGCTGCTGCTCACCGCCGACCACGGCTGCGACCCGGACGATTGCTCGCCGTCCACCGACCACTCGCGGGAATACGTGCCGATTGTTACGTACAGCGCGAGCGGGAAGCGCGGCGTGAACCTGGGTGTGCGCTCGACGCTGGCCGACATGGGCCAGACGGTGGCGGAAAACTTCGGCGGCGTGATTCCTCGCGGCGCGAGTTTCCTTTCCCTGATTGCCAATTGAGAGTGCGCGGGTTTGCGGGTGAGCCCGCGGGCGGCGCTAGTTGCCGCCCGTGGACGAGCCTTTGGCGTAGTAGCCGTTGCGCGTGCGAACCGTGAGCTTGCCGCGGCCCCGCGGCGGCATAAGGTCCACCTTCACGCCGCGGAAGCCCGCGTCGCGCGATGTGTTCGTCGGGTAGTAGGCCAGCGTGTACTGGTTGCGGATATCGTGCGCGATCTGCGCGCAGATGGACTCGGTGTCCGCGAGCGCTTCGGGGAAAAAGGCCAGCCCGCCGGTGGCTTCGGAGAGCTGGATCAGGGCCGTGCGGGCGCGCTTGGCGGAGCGCTTGTTCTCCTGACCGAGCAGCCCAATGGTGTAAATGATGGCGTCGGATTGCTGCGCTTCCTGCACGGTCGTGGCCAGGCTCTTGCGGCTGGCGTTGTCTTCGCCGTCGGTGACCACGAGCAGCACCTTCTTGTCGCGGTGGCCCTTTTTCAGGTGGTCCAGCGATCCGACCAGCGCGTCAAAGAGCGCCGTCGAGCCGCGCGAGTCAATGCGCTCGAGCGCTTCCTTCAGCTCGTTGGAGTCGCTGGTGAAGTCCTTGTCGAGGTCCAGGTAGTAGTCGTCGTTGAAGTTCACGACGAAGGCTTCGTCCTCGGGGTTGCTGGCGCGCACGAAACTGAGCGCCGCGGCGTTCACGCGCTCGCGTTTGTCGCGCATGCTGCCGCTGTTATCGATGATCAGGCCGACGGTGACGGGAATGTCTTCGCGCTTGAAGAGCGAAAGTTTTTGCTCGATCTTGTCCTCGAACACGCGGAAGTTTTCCTGCTTCAGGCCGGGGACAAAGCGGCCACGCTCGTCCACCACGGTGGCGTGCAGCACCACCAGGTTGACGTCGCGGCGGATGCGCGGTTCCTGCGAAGGCGGCTGCTGCGCCAGCGCGCGCCCGCCGCTCCACAGGAGTCCCGCTGCCAGAAGGACGGTTACGGTAACCAGGCCGAGAAGTGCGAGCCTAGTGGGCGGGTGCGTAGTAGCCCGTTTTGGCGTACACGTTGAGGGGAGGAAACCCCTTGGGGGTGTGCTGCAGCTTGACGCGGATCTTTCTCCATTTCCCATCGCGCGCGTGATTGCCTGGTTTGTATCCCACCACATATTGGTTACGCAGCTCCATGCTGATCTTCGTCGCCGTATCGGGCAGGTCGTTCAGGTTGTCCACCGTGAACGTCCGCCCGCCCGTCATCTCGGTCAGTTCAGTCAGCAGCGACGGCCCGTTCAGTTCCTCCGTTGTGCGGTTGCGATAGCCCACGGCCTCGTAGATGCCGATGGCGTACAGCTGAACGTCCGACTCCTTGACGAAGTTCTTGATGTCGCCTTCGTTGTACCGGCTATGATTATCGCCTCCATCCGATATGATGAGCAAGGCCCGTTTGGCGTGGCGTGCACCCCTCATCTGGCTCAAGCCGAGGTAGATGGCATCGAGCAGTGCCGTGCGCCCGTGGGCGGAGGTGTACATCAGCCGGTTCTGCAATTCCTCGACGCTCGACGTGAACGCGCTGGTCAGTTGCGCGCGGTCGTTGAACGTGACCAGGAAGAAATCGTCCTGCGGGTTGGCCGTCTTGAAGAATTGCACCGCGGCCAGCCGCGCCTTGTCCACTTTGTTGGACATGCTCCCGCTCAGGTCGAAAATCACGCCGATTGAAACGGGCACATCCTCGCTCGAGAAGTGCACGATCTCCTGTTCGGCGCCATCCTCGAACACGCGGAAGTTTTCCTGCTCCAAACCGGTGACCAGCCGGTTCAGCGGGTCGGTCACGGTCACCGGCACCTGCACCAGGTCCACGTCCACGCGGATCGACGTGGCCGGCTTGCGCTTCTGGGGAACCTTGGAGGTTGTTTCAGGGGCGGGCTTCTGGCCAACCGCGGGCGGCGAAAGCAGGGAACAAGCGACTAGCAAACCAACTATAGCGCGAAGATGTTTGCTCTTCGCCTTCACCCGCTCCCCTTGCCGCGCAGCGGCGCGGCGGTTGCGGAACCGCTCACCAGAACACGATAAGCGCATTCTACCACTGCTGCAATCCAAAGCAAGCCCCAGGGCGGGGAAGTTCCGCCCGCCAGTGTGGTAGCATCGTCGGCGCTATCGCATCGGCTGCCGATGTGACCTCGAAAGGAAAGACTTGAGCGCCTGGGCCGTTATTCCCGCGCGGTTTGCGTCCAGCCGGCTGCCCGGCAAGCCGCTGGTCCCGCTGTGCGGCAAGCCCATGATCCAGCACGTCTGGGAGCGCGTGCGCCAGGCAAAACGCATCGCGCGCGTGCTCGTGGCCACCGAGGACGAGCGCATCGCGCAGGCCGTCGCCGGCTTTGGCGGCGAAGCGGTGATGACGCGCAGCGACCACCGCTCCGGCACCGAGCGCGTCGCGGAAGTGGCGGCCGCGCCGTCGAGCGCCGAAGCCGGCATCTTCGTCAACGTGCAGGGCGACGAGCCGCTGATTGACCCCGCGGCCGTGGACGCCGCCGTGCGCCTGCTCGAAGAAAATCTCCCATCGCGCGTCGGCACCCTGGCCGTGCCCATTGCCAACCCGAAAGACATCATGGATCCCAACGTCGTCAAGGTCGTGCTCGACTTCGAGGGCAACGCGCTCTATTTTTCGCGCGCGCCGATTCCCTGGGTGCGCGGCGATGGAGCGCGGCTGCGCGCGCGGCACATGAAGCACCTCGGCCTGTACGTCTTCCGCCGCGAGGCGCTGCTCGAGTTCCCTACGTTCCCGCAGGGCGAGTTGGAACAGCTCGAGCAACTCGAGCAGCTTCGATGGTTGGAAAACGGGTGGAAAATCCGCGTCGCCGAGACGACTTACGACTCGGTCAGCGTGGATACGC
>Ga0184633_10000054_pt1 | contig 29857 bp, 28 predicted proteins | sample PLM31_170_b1_FD_133156 | JGI IMG/M metagenome (GOLD analysis project Ga0184633, IMG submission 133156) | Groundwater sediment microbial communities from an aquifer in East River, Colorado, USA - PLM3-1_170_b1 | ecosystem: Environmental > Terrestrial > Soil > Riparian zone | place: USA: East...
AGGCCGCGTCACGCGCTCCGGCAGCACCCTCGCGGAAATCATGCCTCCGGTCTCGAGCGCCACCGAGCGCTCCATCGTATTCTCCAGCTCCCGGACATTGCCCGGCCAGTCGTAGGCTTCGAGATACCGCATCGCTTCCGGATCAATGCCCTCAATCGGCTTGTTCATCGCCGCGCGGAAGCGCTCGAGGAACGACCGCGCCAGCAACGGAATGTCTTCGCGCCGCTCGCGCAGCGGCGGCAAGTGAACCGGGATCACGCTCAGCCGGTAGTAGAGGTCTTCGCGGAAATTGCCGTCGGCAATCTCTTTGTCCAGGTTCTTGTTTGTCGCCGCAATGACGCGCACGTCCACATCAATTTCTTCTGTGCTTCCGAGCGGCCGGACTTTGCCCTCCTGAAGCACGCGGTAGAGCTTCACCTGCATGGTGGAGCTCATGTTCCCGATTTCATCCATGAACAGCGTGCCGCCGTGCGCGGCCTGGAAAAGCCCTTGCCGGTTCTCATTCGCTCCGGTGAACGCGCCCTTGAGGTAGCCGAAAAGCTCCGATTCGAGCAGCGTTTCGGGAAAAGCCCCGCAGTTGATGGTGATGAAGGGCGCCTGAACGCGCGTGCTGTTCTCGTGGATGGCGCGCGCTACCAGTTCCTTGCCCGTGCCGCTTTCACCGGTGATGAGTACGCGGCTCGCCTGCGGCGCGACGGTCTGGATCAGGTCGAAGATGGCGCGCATCTTCGGGCTGCGCCCAATGATGTTATCGAGCCCGGTCAAGCGCCGCAGCTCGCGCCGCAGGTAGCCGGCCTCGGACTTCCACTTCATGTTCTCGGCCACCTGTTGCACCGCGCGGCGCAATTGGTCCACCAGCTCATGATCCTTGATGACGTACCGGTCCGCGCCGGCATTCACGGCGGCAATCGCGGAGTCAATCGTGGGAACGCCGGTGATCAGCAGGAACACGGAGGATGGAGAAACCTCCTTTGAAAATTTCAGCAGCTCGACGCCGTCGATATCAGGGAGGCGGATGTCGGAAACGACGATGTCGAAGATTCGCGACTCGAGTTTGCGCCGCGCTGCTTCGCCGCTGGAGGCCACCTCCACGCGATGGCCCTCTTTGCGGAAAGTGATCTCGAGCAGCTCGCAGATCGACCTTTCGTCGTCCACCACCAGGATATGTGCCATACGCGAAGTCCTATCCTAAACCTTCCACGCCGTGCGCGCGCTCAGGCCACGCGCGGAAGTTCCACGGTGAATTCCGCGCCGCGGTCCTTCTCCGAGGTCACGCTGATGCGTCCGCTGTGCGCCTGCACGATCTGATAGACAATCGCCAGCCCCAGCCCCGTGCCGCCAACGAAATTCGACTGGAGCGGCTCAAAGATCTTTGCCCGCTGCCTGGGGTCTATGCCGACGCCGGTATCGCGGAAGCGGATGCGCAGCCAGAACGGCGCCAGCTCCAGCCGCACGGTGAGCGTGCCGCCTTCGGGCATAGCGCGAAGGGCGTTGTCGCACAGGTTCCAGAAAACCTGCTTGAGCCGGTTGGGGTCCACGCGCGCCCGCACCGAGCTCCCCGCCAAGTCGCGCTCGATCCTGTACTTGCCGTTCATCTGCGGATGGCGTTCGAGCAGCGTCAGCGTTTCCTCCAGCAGCTCGGCGACGTTGGCTTCCGAGAATTCATACGTCTTCTCGCGCGAATAGTTCAGAAACTCGCTGATGATCTGGTTCAGCCGCTCCGATTCGCGCGTCACGATGCCCACCAGATGCTTTTCGTCCTCCTGCAACGGCATCATGCGCGCCAGCTCCTTGATCGAACCGGTCATGGCCGTGAGCGGCTGGCGGATTTCATGCGCGATGGCCGCCGAAAGCCGGCCGAGCGCCGCCATGCGGTCTTTGGTGGCCACCTCCTGCTCGAGGCGCCGCAGTTCCGTCAGGTCCTGGAAATTGAAGACGTAGCCGCTCGTGCGCCCTTCGCCCGTGCGCAGGGGGGAGACGGAAATTCCCAGGTAGCGCAATTGCCCTTCGGCAGTGCGGAACTCAAGCTCAGAGCGCGGCAACACCCCTTCGTCGTCCAAAGCCTTTGCCGGAAGCCAGAAATCCGGAAACACGTCGGCCAGGAATCTTCCGCGGACCGCCTGGAAGCGATGACCCGTAATCTCTTCGCCGGTTCGATTCAGCAACAGAATGCGGCCGTCAAGATCCGTGGTCAGCAAGCCGCCGCGCATCGAGTGGATGATGTCCTCGTTGAAGGCCTGCAGGTCCTGCAGTTCCTCGCTCTTCTCTTCGAGCTCGACACCCTTGCGGCGCAGGGTCTGCGCCAGCAAGCTCGAGAGATACGCCACGGCCAGAAAACCGAACAGGTTGCTGAGAATCCAAGTCTGCAGAGCCTTCTCGCTGGGCACCGCCACAGCCGTGCGCAGAATCTTGTTGTAGAAACTCAGCTCCACCAACGCGCTCAAAAGTACAAAGCTCAGGCCGGCTACCAGAAACGTGCCCCGCGTGGAAAACAGGATGCTGGCCACAATGATCGCCAGCAGGTACAGCGAGATGAAATAGCTCTCGTGCCCGCCGGTCACGTACACCAGGCCGGTGATCATCACGACGTCGCAGACCAGCTGGAGCGACGCGTGCCACCGGACCTGCGGAATCCATCGCAGCAGGATGACAAAGAAAAACGCCACCGTGTACCAGAGAACGATGAGGGGTACGAAATACTTCGTGGGCGCCGAAAGGAGCGTGGCCCCTCGCAACGCGAGCACGATCACCAGGATGAACGTGATGATCAGGATGCGTACGCGCGACAGCCAACCCAGCCAGCCTTGAATGCTTTGCGTGGATTCCATCCGGGCAGACCTATTCGTGTCTCTCCACCGCGTTGCGGAACAGGGTCAACCAAGCCGGGAACAGCGCTTGCGAGCGCGCACCGCGCACGCTGCTCGAGACGAACTGGCGCCTTCGGTCAGGAACGTCTACTTCCCGCTCAGCTTGCCGATCAGCGAGAACAGCGGCATGTACATGGAAATCACGATGCCGCCGACCACCACGCCCAGGAACACGATCATCATCGGCTCCATCGCCGAGAGCAGGTCCTTTACGGCCGCGTCCACGTCATCCTCGTAGAAATCGGCGATCTTCTGGAGCATGGCGTCCATCGCGCCCGTCTGCTCGCCCACGCTGATCATCTGCGTGACCATCCCCGGAAACACTTCTGTTTCCTTCAACGGGTCGGCCAGGGTTCGCCCTGCTTCCAGGCCCTTGCGCACCTGCAACAGCGATTTCTCAATCACGGCATTGCCCGCGGTGCGCGCGGTGATGTCCAGGCCCTCCAGGATCGGTACGCCGCTCGAGATCAGCGTTCCCAGCGTGCGCGCGAACCGCGCGACCGCAATCTTGCGCAGCAGAACGCCAATCAGCGGCAGCCGCAGGAGTCCCCCATCAATGGCCAGGCGACCCACAGGCGTGCCGTACCAGAGTTTCAGCCCGACAGCCAAGCCCACCACGAACACCAGGATCAGAAGCCCGAAGATGCTGCCGACGAAATTGCTCAGAGCCATGACGATGCGTGTGGACAACGGCAGGTCTACACCGAGCCCGACGAACAACGTGGCGAAAATGGGCACCACTTTCCACAGAAGGAGCACGATGACGCCCACGGCCACCACCAACACCGCCACCGGATACACCAGCGCGGACTTCACAGCGCGCTTCAGCTTGACGTTCTTTTCGATGTACGCGGAGAGCCGCTGGAGAATCGTGTCCAGAATACCGCCTGTCTCTCCGGCCTCGACCATGTTCACGTAGAGCGTGTCGAAGACCTTTTCGTGCTGGCGCATCGCTGCCGAGAGCGTGGCCCCGCCCTCCACGGCCCCGCGCGTCGCCGTCAGAATCTTCTGGAAGGTGCGGTTCTCCTGTTGCGAAGCCAGGATCTCCAGGCATTGCACCAGGGGCAACCCGGCGTCAATCATCACCGAGAATTGGCGCGTGAAGACGGCGAGTTCCTTGGAGTTCACGCCCCCGCCGAACGTGGGCAATGAAAATTCCTTGCCCTTCTCGGACACTCGCGTCACGGTGATCTGCTGCCGGCGCAGCAACGAGGCGAGGTCGGCCTTGCTGGCCGCCACCTGCTCTCCGCTCACGCTGCCGCCTGCCTGGTTGGTACCGCGGTACGCAAATACCGGCATAGCTATACCCTCCTAATTCTCTTTCCCGCTCTCGCGGATTTGATTTTTTCGTTTCTCTTCACCGTGAAAATCTCGCTCTTCGCTCGGCTCAGCGCCGCGTCGGCGCCGGCGTCGTACCGCGCGTCGCCGGTCCGGTTGCCACACCACGATTGATCATATCCTGCAACTCATCCTGATTCGACGACCGCGAAAGCGCAGTTTCCAGAGTGATTAACTTGCTGAAGTACGCGTTCGCAAGGGACTGATTGAACGTCTGCATGCCCGTCTGCCCCGTGCCGGTCTGCATTGCGGAATAAACCTGGTGAATCTTGTCCTCACGCACCAGGTTCCGGATGGCGGCGTTGGGGATCAGGATCTCCATCACCATCACGCGCCCACGGCCGTCGGCCCGCGGCAGCAGCGCCTGGCAAAGGACGCCCTCCAAAATCAGCGAGAGCTGTGTCCGCACCTGGGACTGCTGGTGCGCCGGGAAGACGTCGATGATGCGGTTGATCGTGGAAATCGCGGAGTTCGTGTGCAGCGTGGCGAACGTCAAGTGGCCGGTCTCGGCGATGCGCAGGGCGGACTCAATCGTTTCCAGGTCGCGCATCTCGCCGATCAGCACCACGTCCGGGTCCTCGCGCAGCGCCGCGCGCAGCGAATTGGCGAACGAGTGCGTGTCCGAGTGCACCTCGCGCTGATTCACCAGGCACTTCCGGTGGTTGTGCAGGAACTCGATGGGGTCCTCGATGGTGATCATGTGCTCTTCGCGCTCGTTGTTGATCTTGTCGAGCATCGCGGCAAGCGAGGTGGATTTGCCCGAACCCGTCGGTCCTGTGACGAGCACCAGTCCGCGCGGCTTCTCACAGAGCGTCTTCACCACCGGCGGCAGCCCCAGCGCGTCGAAGCCCTTGATCTCCCACGGAATCGTGCGGAACACCGAGCCGACCGCGCCGCGCTGGTTGAACACATTGCCGCGGAAGCGCGCCAGGTTTTTCAGCCCGAACGAGAAGTCGAGCTCGAGGTTTTCCTCGAAGCGGTGCTTCTGCGCGTCGGTGAGCACGCTATAGGCGAGCGCCTTGGTGTCGGCCGCGGTGAGCGGCGCCATGTCCAGAGGCCGCAGCTTGCCGTGCACGCGCACGCGCGGCGGGCTGTTCGTGGTGATGTGCAGGTCGCTCCCGCCCATCTCGATCATTTGCTTCAGCAGTTCGCTCAACGTAATGGTCGACATCGCTCCCTCTCTTTACAGAACAGTCTCGCGGACAACTTCCTCGATGCTGGTCATGCCTGCCGCCACCTTGGCCAGGCCGCTGCGCCGCAGCGAGATCATGCCGTTCTCAAGCGCTTTCTTCCTCAACTCCAGCGCCGAGGCTCCCACCAGGATCAGCTCCCGCAGCTCGTCGGTAATCTCCATCGCTTCGTACAAGCCCACGCGGCCCTTGTAGCCGCTCTTATTGCACGTGCCGCACCCCTTGCCCTGATAGATCGTGACCGTCTTTGCTTCCTCCGCCGAGAAGCCCGCGTCGAGCAGGGCCTGCTGCGGAACTTCGAGCGGCTCCTTGCAGCTCGCGCAGACGCGCCGCACCAGCCGCTGCGCGCAGATCAGGTTCACCGAGGTGGCCACCAGAAACGGCTCGATGCCCATGTTCATCAGGCGGCTGATCGTCGAGGGCGCATCGTTGGTGTGCAGCGTCGAAAGCACCAGGTGGCCCGTCAGAGCAGCTTTCACCGCAATCTCGGCGGTTTCGAAGTCGCGGATTTCGCCGACCAGGATAATGTTGGGGTCCTGCCGCAGGAAGGAGCGCAACGCCGCGGCGAAATTCAACCCGATTTGCTCCTTCATCTGCACTTGGTTGATGCCGGGCAACTGGAACTCGACCGGGTCCTCGGCGGTCATGATGTTGGTTTCGAGCGTATTTAACCGAGCGACCGAGGAATAGAGCGTGTTCGTCTTCCCCGAGCCGGTCGGCCCGGTAACGAGCACCATGCCATAGGGCCGCAGGATCGCGTGCTCGAATTTCTGCAACGATTCCGGCTCGAACCCGAGCTTGGTCATGTCCAGCCGCAGGTTCTCTTTGTCCAGCAGCCGGAGAACGATCTTTTCGCCGAAGAGCGTGGGCACCGTGGAGACGCGGAAGTCCAGCTCCTTGCGCTTGCCGTCCTTCCGGTACTTGATCATGATGCGGCCGTCTTGCGGCAGCCGCTTCTCGCTGATGTCCAGCTTGGCCATGATCTTGACGCGGCTGGCGACCGCGTCCTTCAATTTGAGCGGCGGCGACATCACCGACTGCAGGATGCCGTCAATGCGGAAGCGCACGCGCAGCTCTTTCTCATAAGGCTCGATGTGAATGTCGCTCGCGCCGCGCCGCACCGCATCGGTCATGACCAGATTCACCAGCTTGATGATCGGCGCTTCTTCGGCCGCTTTCTCAAGCGCGGCCAGGTCCATCTCCGCTTCTTCGCCAGCGAGTTCCAGGGCCTCGCCCTCCTCCGCGGCGAGGTCCTTCATCACCTTGGTGAGCTCTTCGTTGCTCTCGACCTCGCCGTAGAATTTATGGATGGCCTCGGAAATGGACGATTCCGAGGCCACGACCGGCTCCACGTTGAACCCGGTCATGAACTTGATGTCGTCCATGGCGAAGACGTTCGTGGGGTCGGTCATGGCGATGGTCAGCGTCGAGCCCACGCGCGAGAGCGGCACGATCTGGTAGCGCACCGCCGTGTCCTGCGGGATCAGCTTGATCACCGTCGGATCCACTTCGTAATATTTCAGGTTGATGGAGGGAACGCCGTACTGGCGGGAAAGCACCGTGGTGATCTCGTCGTCCGACACGAATCCCATCTTCATCAAGCAATTGCCCAGGCGGCCGCCGTGCTGTTTCTGGTATTCGAGCGCCTGGCTCAACTGCTCGGTGTTGATGAGGTTCTCTTTGACGAGGATCTCGCCCAGACGGGCAGACATCCGCGAACTCCTTGCTTAGACCTACCCGCTTTGAACGTAGCAGAATGGGAAGGGGCTTCCTAAAGGCACTTTACTCCGCGGTGGTGAATCCGGCAACCCTGTACTTGCGTACAGGTGTGGATTTTCTGCCACACTGCGCCTTGACTTGCCCTCGCGGCCTCGCTATCGTGCGTTGGAACGAGTTTTTCGATGGCTTCCCCACTTCCCGTCTGGCCTGAAGCAATGCGCCGCAATGCGTCTGCGCCGCGCGCGAGGCGTCAGCAAGCTGCGGGCGTTGCGCCGCGGATGCCGCCGCTGCGCGAGTTCTACCAGACGGTGAGCGCGGCGCTCGGCCCGATGCGCTGGTGGCCGGCGAAAACGCCGTTCGAGGTCATCGTCGGCGCCATCCTCACGCAGAACACTGCCTGGGTGAACGTCGAGCGCGCTATCGCCAACCTGCGCCGCGAACAAATGCTCACGCCGCGGGCTCTCGAGCGCGTGCCCTCCGCAAAGCTGGCGCAGTTGGTACGCTCGTCAGGATATTTCCGCCAGAAGGCAAAGAAGTTGAAGGCGTTTGTGCGCTTCCTGCGCGAGGACTACAGCGGCTCGCTCGCGCGGATGTTCCGCACTCCGACGCACGAGCTTCGTGAACAATTGCTTGCTGTTCACGGCGTCGGCCCGGAGACCGCGGACTCCATTCTGCTCTATGCCGGTAGGCACCCGGTCTTCGTTGTGGACGCGTACACGCGCCGCGTTTTGCTGCGCCATGGCCTGATCAGCGAGAAGGCGGATTACGAAGACATCCGGCAACTTTTCGAGAGCAACCTGCCGCGCGACGCGAAGCTCTACAACGAGTACCACGCGCTGATCGTGAACGTGGGCAAAGATTGGTGCCGCACGAAGAATCCGAAATGCGATGCGTGCCCGCTCGGCCGCTTCCTCCCGCCCGAGGGGCCGCGCCTCGTGGAGATCTCCTGAGGCGCCCGTGAGCCCGCGCAACCGCAAAACGCAACTCTGGCTGATCTTCGGCGGGCTGCTGATCGCCCTGCTGCTGGCGGCCGTGTTCACGCTCGGCTCGCTGGACCTGCCCATTGAGCCCCGGCAATGGACCGGGGTTCTCATCCTTTATGCGGTCTCCACGTTTGTCGTAGCTGCGCTGCTTGTCTTTGGTCTGGTGCTCACACGGACTGCGCTGCGGCTGTGGCTTGAGCGCCGCGCCCATCAGTTGGGCTCAAGGTTCAAGACGAAGATGCTCGTTGGTGCTATGGGCATCTCTCTCCTGCCCGTCGTTTTCATGTTCTTCATCAGCTACGCGCTCCTCAACCGCACGCTTGCCCGCTGGTTCCCCCGGCCCCTGGAAGTCGCCTCTGAGGAAAACCGAGAGTTGCTCGACAACCTCATCAAGACTCAACACCAGCGCCTAGCACGCCTTGCCCAGCAAGGAGCCACAACCCAGACCGAATTGGCGTGGGCCGATCTCGATCTTCCCGTCGTATTTGGGGCGGATGCGGCTTGGGCCATTTTCCCTGATTCTTCGAGGACTCCGGATCTGCCGCGCGCCCGGCTTCGGTTCAAGGACAAAGACAAACAAATTGACATCAACGACGCCGCAAGCGTGCCCCGCCTCCTAAAAACGGTGGTAGGCGGGGCCGAGTTTTGGGAATTCGATGGGAACAGTTACGTTGGCGCCCGGGAACGCACAAGAAACGGGAAGGGAGTTCTAATCGTTGCCGACCGGCTTCCAGAGGGTTTCTTGCAGAGATACGCGTCCGTTGAAACGCAACTGTCGGCGTACGGGGCGCAGAAGCAGGAGTATCGCACCTACAAAGCACAGATGCTGCTCACGCTGGCTCTTTTCACAGTGCTTCTTCTGTTCGCCGCCATGTGGTTCGCGCTCTTCCTCTCAAAGCAAGTCACCGTGCCCATCCAGGCGCTGGCGGAGGGCACCCGCGAAGTGATGACCGGCAATTTTGACTACCGCGTCGAAGCGCAGGCGCAGGACGAGCTCGCCACGCTGGTGCGTTCGTTCAATCAGATGACCGCGCAGCTCGGCGAGAGCCGCCGCCAGATTGACGAATTCACGCGCAACCTCCAATTGGCCGTGCAGGAACTGGAGCGCCGCCGCAAGGTGATGGAAGCCATCCAGGAGAATATTCCCACGGGCGTGCTCTCGCTCGACGACAACGGCGCGATCCTGCGCTCCAATTCCGCGGTCACGAAGATCTTCGGCGAGCGCGCGCGCACTGCGCAAACGCTCGTGGACCTGATGGGCGAAGACGCCGCGCGCGGCGTGCAGCACCTGATGCGGCGCTCGCTGCGCATGGGCGCCGCGTCCAAAGAACTCGAAGTCGAGCTCCCGGGCCGCGTGCTGCACGCAGCGGTAACCGTCAGCTCGCTCGGTCCGCGCCGCTCGAATCCCGGCTTTGTGGTCGTCGTGGACGATCTGACTGACTTGCTCCGCGCGCAGAAGGCGGCGGCATGGCAAGAAGTGGCACAGCGCATCGCGCATGAAATCAAGAACCCGCTCACGCCGATCCAGCTCTCCGCCGAGCGCCTGGGGCGGCACCTCGAACGCCAGCACGCCGCCGGGACGAAGCCAGCCGACCCCGAACTCACGCACCTGGTCGGCGAGTGTTCGGCGTTGATCGGGCGCGAGGCCGCGGCGCTGAAAGTGCTCGTGGACGAGTTCTCGCAATTTGCGCGCTTCCCCACCGCACAGCTTGTGGCGACGGATTTGAACGCGATCGTTACGAGCGCGCTGGACATCTTCGCGGGGCGGATGGACGGCGTTACGGTGCGTGCCGCGCTCGCGCCAAACCTTCCCGCCATCAAGGCTGATCCCGAACTGCTGCGCCGCGTAGTGGTCAACCTGATTGACAACGCGGCCGAAGCGATGGAGGGCTCCGCGGTGCGCGCCCTGGCCATTGCCACGGCGCCGGGCGCCGACGGCGAAACCGTACACATCGAGGTGGCCGACAGCGGGCACGGAATTTCACCTGAGGACAAAGACAAACTCTTTCTGCCGCATTTCTCGACCAAGGACCGGGGCACCGGACTGGGCTTGGCGATTTCGGGCCGCATCATCGCCGAGCATCACGGCACAATCCGCGTCGAGGACAACACGCCCGTTGGCGCGCGCTTCGTGATCGAATTGCCCGTCGCCGAAGTGCCCGCGACCCCGCTGCCCTCGGAAAGCTGAGCGAAGCGTTTCATGCCTCATTCCATCCTCATCGTGGACGACGAAAGCGGCATCCGCCAGTCGCTCTCGTCCATCCTGCGCGAAGAGGGTTACCAGGTGGAGGCGGTCGCCTCCGGCGAAGAGTGCCTCGCCGCGGTGGAGGCAAAGCCGGTGGACGTGGTGCTGCTCGACATCTGGCTGCCGGGGATGGATGGACTCGCCACGCTCGAGCGCCTCCACCAGAGCGAACGGCCGCCGATGGTGGTGATGATCTCCGGCCACGGCAACATCGAAACGGCCGTACGCGCCACGAAGCTTGGCGCCTTCGATTTCGTCGAGAAGCCGATGTCGCTCGAAAAAACCATCCTCGTGGTGCGCAACGCCCTGGAGCACCTGCGCCTCGAAGAGGAAAACCGCCGCCTGCGCGCGGAGATCGAGCACCGCCATCAAGTGATCGGCGACAGCGTGCCGATGAAAGCGCTCCGCCAGCAGATTGCGCTCACCGCGCCGACGAACGGCCGCGTGCTCATCTACGGCGAAAGCGGCACAGGAAAGGAGCTGATTGCCCGCGCGCTCCATGCCGCCAGCCAACGCAATAGCAACCCCTTCGTCGAAGTGAATTGCGCCGCGATCCCGGAGGAGCTGATCGAGTCCGAACTGTTCGGCCACCGGCGAGGCAGCTTCACCGGCGCGAGCGAAGACAAGGTCGGCAAGTTCCAGAAGGCCGACGGCGGCACGCTGTTCCTCGACGAAGTGGGCGACATGAGCCTGAAGACGCAATCCAAAGTGCTGCGCGTGCTCGAAGAGCAGCGCTTTGAGCCGGTGGGCTCGAACCAGGCCGTCACGGTGGACGTGCGCGTAATCGCCGCGACGAACAAGAAGCTCGACGACGAGATCGCGCGCGGCAGCTTCCGCGAGGACCTCTTCTACCGGCTGAACGTGATTCCCTTCTACGTGCCAGCGCTGCGCGAGCGCACCGAGGACCTGCCCATCCTGGCGCGGCATTTCCTGGGCGAGTTCTGCCGCGCCTACGGGCGCAAACCGAAGGAACTGAGCGAGGCGGCGCTCGACGTGATGCTGCGCTACCCGTGGCCGGGCAACGTGCGCGAGGTGAAAAACCTGATCGAGCGGCTGGTCATCATGTGCCCGCAAGTGCGCATCGAGCCGCACCACTTGCCGCCTGAGCTTTTCCGCGGCGCCGCGCGCAGCCCGCAGCAGCCCTATGCCACGCTGCACGAGGCCCGCGCCGCTTACGAGCGCGAGTTCATCCTGCGCAAGCTCGAAGAGAACCAATGGAACATGACGCGCACCGCCGCCGCGATCGGGCTCGAGCGCAGCCACCTTTACCGCAAGATGAAGTCGCTGGGGATTTCGCCGGTCGAAGAAGTCACGAACCCCTGAGGGCCGTTCCCGCCATTATTCACCCGAAAGCCGTTCCATCTGCGCGCGCCAGTCCAGCAGGCGTACGAGCGCCGAGTTGTCGCGCCAGTTGGGCTGCACCTTCACGTGGAGCTCGAGGAAAATCTTCACGCCGAGCATCTGCTCGAGCTCCAGCCGCGCGGCGGTGCCGATCTTCTTGATGGTTTCGCCGCCCTTCCCGATCAGGATGCCCTTCTGCCCTTCGCGCTCGACGTAGATCGTCGCGCAGATGCGCACGAGCTTCTCCCCTTCCTCGAAGCTGTCCACGAGCACGGCGATGGCGTAGGGCACTTCCTGACGCGTGGCGGCGATGGCCTTCTCGCGCACGAACTCGGCGGCGAGGAACCGCTCGGGCTGGTCGGTGAACTGGTCTGCGGGAAAATGCGGCTCACTCTCCGGCAGATTCTCGGTGAACTTTTCGACGAGCAGCGGCAGGCCGTCGCCGGTGCGCGCGGAGATGGGGATCACCTCGGTGAACTCGTGCTCGCGGCGGTAGGCGTCAATCAACGGGAGCAGGCGCTCCTTGGGGATCGCGTCAATTTTGTTCGGCAGCAGAAATGTGGCGCCGTGAAACTGCTTGACCCGGTCGAGCGCAAAGCGGTCGCCTGCGCCGGTTTCTTCGCTGGCGTCCACGAGCAGCGCCAGAACGTCCACGCCCTCGAGCGCCTGGTTCAGTTCCTGCATCATCAGGCGGCCCAGCGCGCTCTCCGGCCGGTGCAGGCCCGGCGTATCAATCAGCACGATCTGCGCCCGCTCGCGGTTGACGATCCCGAGGATGCGGTTGCGCGTGGTCTGCGGGCGGGGGGAGACGATCGCCACCTTGTGACCCACCAGGCGGTTCACGAGCGTTGATTTGCCGACGTTGGGCCGGCCGATGATGGCGACGAAGCCTGCGCGAAATCCGGAAGTCATGATCGGCGTCGAGCGTCCATCTTATCGGAGTCATGGAGCCGCGTGCTACACTTCTGCGTCTCGCAACCCTTCGAGGCCGATTTCGCGCAGAGGAGAGTGCCATGCCGGCGACCCCGCACATCGAGAAACACTTCATGGCCAGCGACACGGTCCGCGATGTTGTGATCGGGATGGCCGATGGCCTCACGGTGCCGTTTGCGCTTGCGGCGGGCATTTCGGGGGCCATCGCCGGGAGCTCCAACGCCACAACCCTCGTCGTGACAGCCGGTCTTGCCGAGATTGCCGCAGGCTCCATTGCCATGGGCCTCGGCGGCTACCTGGCAGCGAAGACCGACGTGCATCACTACGAGTCCGAGCGCCAGCGCGAAATCCGCGAAACCGTGGAGCTGCCGGACCAGGAAGTGGAAGAGGTCGCCCAGGTTTTCCGCGGCTTCGGGATGAAGCAGGAGGAATTCACGCCCGTGGTGAACGCGATTTGCTCCGACCAGAAACGCTGGGTGGATTTCATGATGCGCTTCGAGCTGGGGCTCGAACCGCCCGATCCAAGGCGCGCGCAGCGCAGCGCTTCAACGATTGCGGCATCCTACATCTTCGGGGGGCTGATTCCGCTGGCGCCCTACATGGCACTGCACAACGTGCTGACGGGTCTTTCGTACTCCGTCGGCATAACCCTGCTCGCGCTGCTCGTTTTCGGCTTCATCAAGGGCCACTATACAGGCATCAGCCCGGTCCGCGGCGGCCTGCAGACGGTTTTCACGGGCGGGTTGGCGGCCACAGCCGCGTACCTGCTGGCGCGCTGGATCAGTTAGCGCAGCAGCGGCTCGGGTCGCGCTATTTCACAATCGGAAGCTCCAGATGAGTGGGGTGCTCGGCATCACGATAGAGCGCCACGTGCGCCGTGCGCGCATCCTTCGCTGATTCCTCCGCCACCACGCCGCCGCTGTTGTAGTTCTTCTGCGTGTAGATCGAATTCGGACACTCGAACACCAGCCGCAGGCGGCTGCCCCTGGAAACCCTCCGCGAGAAGAACGTGAAGTTCTCGAACTCGTAGCGCTCGATCTTCCCCGGCGTCACGAGCTTTTCCTGGCGCAGCGATTCGCGGAGCGGCGCGGTCAGAACTTTGCTGCGCGCCCGCCGAAAGAGCGCCTGAAAAAACCAACACCGCGATCAGAATCCTGGTGCACCAGTGCGACCGGACCATTTTCCCTCCCCGAGGCAAGAAATGCGCAAGGCAGCGCATGTTCATACCACAGCATGAGCGGATTTGCAGCCGGGACTGGTGATTGCCGGGCAGCGACTAGGACGCGGGCGCCACCGCCGTGGCGCGAAGCCGGGCGCGCAGGCGAAGCACCTTGCGCTGGTTGGCTTCGAGCACAATAAAGCGCACGCCGTCGTAGTCAATCGATTCGCCCGCTGCGGGCACGTGCCCGACCAGCGTGTTCAGCAGGCCTGCGACCGTGGTGGCCGCGCCCGCCGTGACTTCATCAAACTCCACGCCAAAGAGCTCCTGCACTTTGCCGAGCGGCACGCTGCCGCGCAGGACCAGACTTCCGTCGCTCTCGCGCACGACATCGGGCGCGGGGCGATGGTCTTCCTCGCCGATCTCGCCGACGATTTCTTCCACCAAGTCCTCGACGGTGACGAGGCCGGCGACCGAGCCGTACTCGTCCACGACAATGGCCATCTGCTGATTCTTCTGCTGCATTTCCTTGAGCAACTGCGAGCCCAGCTTCGTCTCCGGCACGAAGAGCGCCGGTCGGACGAGTTCGCGCACTTTGCGCCGCACCGTTTCGCGTTCAGGAATTTGCAGCAGGTCGCGCGCATACACGATGCCAATGATTTCATCGAGCGCGCCTTCGTGAACCGGGATGCGCGAGAGCTTCGCTTCCACAACCAGCCGGCGCAGGTCCTCGACCGTGGCCTCGGCGGTGATGGCTACGATGTCCGGCCGCGGCGTCATCACTTCGCGCACGCGCTTGTCACTGAATTCGACAACTTGCTCGATCAGTGCTGCCTGGTCCCCGACGAGGATGCCTTCCTCCTGCGCCGCTTCCACCAGCGCTTCCATGCCTTCCTGCTGCGTCTGTGCCGCAGACACTTCCTCGTCTTCGGAGATGTGCGCGAGTGAAATGGCCAGCTCCACGAGCACGCGGAAGGGCGTCACGATCAGCACAAACGCGCGGATCGCGGGCATGAGCGGCCTGAGCCACCGTCCCGTCGTGCGCGTCACCAGCAGGTGCGGGATGAAGTGCATCGCCAGCAACACTTCCAGGCACAGGAACACGACCATCTCGACCAGCGCTTCCCACGCCGCGGGCACGAAGAGGATCACACCGCTCGCGGTCTCGACCGCGACAACAACCAGCCAGAAATGTGTGAGCAGGCTGAAGGTCAGCGCGCCGCGCCGGCGCTCCAGGCCCAGCTTCGGCTCAATTTCCGCTTCGAAGATGTCCAGATTGGCGTGAAGGCGGCCCGTCGTGACACGGCCGAGCTCGCGGTAGATGCGGTCGAGACAAGAGAACACCGTGAGGCCCGCGCCGAGCGCGACAACGGCAAGCGAGTAAAAAAAGATGGCTGTTCCCATGGCCTAGCTCAACCCCAGCCGCGCGCGCAGGCGATGTTCGATGCGCTCCATCTCCCCGCGATCGGCTTCGTGGTCGTAGCCCACGAGGTGCAGGACGCCGTGCAAGATAAGAACGCGCAGCTCTTCCGGAAGCGTGCGCCCGAAGCGCCGCGCATTGCGGCGGGCGACGCCAGGCGCAATGGCGATGTCGCCCAGATTCGCGGCGGACGGGCCCGTGCCGTTGCCGTGCGCCGGAAACGAGAGCACATCGGTAGGCTTCGGCTTGCCGCGGAATTTCCGGTTCATGCGCGCGATCTCGGCATCGCTCACCAGACACACGGTGACGTCGCCGCCGCCAAGCCGCAGCGCGCGCTTCACGTCGAGCAAGAAACTCCCCAGCGGCCCGGTGGGCACGCGGATGCGGGACTGGCGATTGAGAATCATGGGGCGGAGACGAACTACCGCGCCGAGCCGTTCTTTTCGTTCTCCGATGCCGCCGCGCGATTGGCTTGCTGGGAAGCGTCGAACTCGTCGTAGGCCTTGATGATCTGCTGCACCAGGTTGTGGCGCACGACGTCGCGTTCGTTGAAGTGGACGAACGCGATGCCCTCGATTTTGCCGACCACGTCCATGGCTTCGATCAAGCCGGAGCGCCGGCCGGAAGGCAGGTCGATCTGCGTGATGTCGCCGGTGATCACGGCCTTCGAGTTGAAGCCCAGGCGCGTGAGGAACATCTTCATCTGCTCGCTCGTGGTGTTCTGCGCCTCGTCGAGGATGACGAAGGAATCATTGAGCGTGCGGCCGCGCATGAACGCGAGCGGCGCGACCTCGATGATGCCCTTTTCGAGGAAGCGCTCGAGCTTATCGGCGTCCAGCATGTCGTAGAGCGCGTCGTAGAGCGGGCGCATGTAGGGATCGATCTTCTGCTGCAACGTGCCGGGCAGGAAGCCCAGCCGCTCGCCCGCTTCGACGGCCGGCCGCACCAGGATGATGCGGCTCAACTGCTTTGTGAGCAGCGCGGAAACGGCCATGGCCACGGCGAGGTACGTTTTGCCGGTGCCGCCTGGGCCGATGGCGAAGACCATGTCGCGCTGCTCGATGCACTCCATGTAGTGGCGCTGATTCGGACTCTTGGGCGTGATGCTCTTCTTGCCGAAGGCGCGATTCCGCGAAGGCTCCAGGATGCGGCGCAGCGAAGCGTTGGGGTCTTCGGTGGCCACGCGGAGCAGCGCTTTCACTTCGCCGTTGTCGAGCGCGCGGCCCTCGCGGACGAGCTGGTTGTACTCGTCCAGGATGCGCACGGCGCGGTCCACCTGAGCGGGTTCGCCCTCGATGGAAAGCTCGTTATCGCGCAGACGGGTGCTCACGCGGAGCGAGGACTCCAGCAGCTTCAGGTTTTCGTCCAGGGTGCCGAACAGGGGTTCCAGACCGCCAGCCAGTTGAACTGTGCGTCGCATCAAAATGCGGCCGAAGTCGCCGGCCGGAAGGCCCTCCTTGGATGCCCTTCCAGCCTACTCCAGCGCCCGGCAAGGGTCAAGAGAGCGCCTGTAAGGAGCTGTCCGGCCAAATGGATAGCGTCATTGACTTCAGGGCGCAACGAAACTCAATTGGCCGGGACTGCGCGGCTGCGGGCCCAGGCGCGCAACGCGGCGATGTCTTCCTGGCGAGTCACCGAAAGCAGCCGCGCGCCGCCCGGCTCTCCCCCCAGCCGGGCGGCCAGCTCCTGCCGCCTCTTCCCACTCATGCACAGCAGCCTCGCCAGGGGGATACGATGTGAGTAGGCTCTCCCAACGAGTACACAGGTTTGACAAAGCTCGATGCGTCGGCTAGTGTAAACGATTCGCTGTGCGCTGAAAAGGAGATCTGAATGCTGCAAGGTACGCCCACGAAGGTCAAGAAGCGCAAGAAGTCGGTGCTGAAGCGCGCCCGCCAGGCCCGCCAGCGCGCGGGCGTCAACCGCGCGAACCGCACCGCGGTGCGCACGATGATCAAGCGCATCCGTGCGGCTCTCGGTTCCGGCGACGCCACTGCCACGGGAAATCTGCTGCGGCCCACGCTTTCCGCTATTGACCACGCGATCTCGAAGGGCATCCTGCGCGAGAACACGGCGAACCGCTACAAGTCCCGCCTCACATTGGCCTACAACGCGCTGCGCCAGCCCAAGAAAGCGTAAGACCTCAGGGGCTAAAGCCTCCTTGCATTGCCGCGGCCTGATGTCGCGGCTAAAGCCGCGACCCCCTGACCAGAACTTGCAACGGCCTTTCCTCTCGCCTAGACGGAACTCCGAAACCGGCGTCATTGCCACGCCGGTGCTCTATTTTCGCGCGGCTTAATTCTGGGCCACCGTTGCGGTGAGTTTTGCCACGAGGAACTCCATGACGGCGCGCGGGTCCGCCGGGCCGGACTTGAGCCGGCTATCGGCCTCGGAGAGAGCAGTCAATCCGTCGAGGAGTTGCGGCCGCGGGATCTTGCGCGATTGGCGCATGGCCATCTCCGCCGTGTCAGGCCGGATTCCCAGGCGGCCCGCGGCCTGATACTTCGAAGGATTACCGGGAATTTCCTGCGCCTCGATCAGCTTGCGGCACATCCAGGCCATCGCGCCGACGAGCGCGGCCGGCTGCTCGCCTTCGCGCAGCAGGCTATCGAGGAACGCAACGGCCTGCGGGCGGTTGCGGCTGGCCAGCATGTCGGCAAGCTGCCACACAGAATAGCGCTTCGCCGAAACCACGAGCGCCTCCACGTCCGCGCGCGTCACCTTTCGCCGCTCGCCCACGTAGGTCGCGAGCTTCGCGAGTTCCGTTTGCACCCGCGCCAGATCGCCATCGCAACTCTCCACCAGCTCCTCGGCCGCGTCTTCCCCGAGCTCGACGCTCTGCTGCCGCGCGATATCACGGGCCATCAGCGTGCCCGCCGCCAGCCGGTCCTCCGGCGACTCGCCCAGCTCCGCCGACACAACCAGCGTCGCTTCGCTCAGCGCCTTGAAAACTTTCATTCGCCTGTCGAGCTGCGCCGCTTCAAAGACCAGGAGCGTGAACGGCGCGGGGTCATCGAAGTACTTGCCCAGCCGCTCCAGGACCGCGTCTCTGGCTGCGTCGCCCAGCCGCTCAAGCGATTCCACGTCTTCGGCGAAGAGCACCTGCCGCTCGGCCAGCATGGGCATCGTCTGCGCCTGCGCCAGGACGCGGTCCATGGAATCGTCTTCGAGCGAGAAGCGCGTCACGCCCCATTCGCGCGCGGCTTCGGGAACGTACGCTTCGATCAGTTTGGCGCGGCACAGGTCGCGCAGGTAGCGGTCGCTGCCCAGCAGCAGAACCCCCGGCACCGGCTTGCCCTTCTCCACGCGCTTGACGAACTCCGTGGCGGAAAGACCGGCCATCAGAAGTTCTCCAGGATGGCGGCGACGACCTTCGAGGCGAAATCGCGAGCGAGGCGGTCGAGAGCGGGGTTCTGCTCCTCGAAGAAACTGGCCACGTCGGTGGAGACCTCGTACTGCTCGCGGAAGAGCAGGTTGTCGTTCTGGTAGAGGACGTTCTTCGTCTCGCGTTCCTCGAGGCGCACCTTGACGCGGACGGTGACGAGCACCGTGGTGGCGCGGCCTGTGGCCGTGTCGAAGACCACGGCGCTCGACTCGAGGCTCGTAATTTCGCCGTGCAGGACCGCATCGGCCGAAGCGGGATCGGCGACCACGCGGTAGGAGGCGCGCGCAAGCAACTCGTGCACGACCGCTTCGGTCAAGCGCTGCTCGATGCGGTAGCGCGTGGTGCGGTTCTCGAGCGCAGGCACGGCGATGGTCTTGATGTTCGCCGGCAAGCGGCTGCCGCGCCCGGAAACGTGATACCCGCAGCCCAGCAGGCTGGCCACAGAGACACAAAGGACGCAGAAGAAGGACAGTCTATTTGTCCGCTGCAAGGAGCTTCTCCGCAATGTTTACCGCGTTCGCCGCAACGAGGCGCAGGTTGTCTGCCGCCCCCCAGAGCCAGTAGCCGCGCGGGACGTTGGGGTCGCGCTCGATCTGCCCCAGCATGATGCCTCTCTCTCCTGCCACATTGATGCTTGTCGGCGCCGCTTCGTTTGCCGCTGAAATGCGCATGCCCGCTGCTTCCACCGACTGCCGGAGCGACCCCGCATCCGGCGGCGAGGGGAACTCAGCATACGCCGCAAAGGCGTGCGCATAAAACACCGGCGCCTGGATTAACTGGATTGCGGGCGCCGCAACACGCCCGCATAGATAGCGTTGCACTTCGCGCGCGATGCCGGTGCGCGCATCCGAGAGCCGCTCGGCGCTCCCTTCCCCGTAGCGGTCCATCAGGTTGAACGCCACCTGTGTATCGAACACTTCCTGCCCAATCGGCTGGAACGACAGCAGCTTGACCGTCTGGCTCTCCAGCTCTTCGATGCCGGCCTGGCCGCGCTCCGAAGCGGACTGCAGGAAAACGATGGCCAGCCGTTCGACAGCGAGTTTCCCGAGCGCAGCAGCCAGCGAACAAGCAATGATCGACGGCGCGTCCGGCGAAAGGAACACCTTCCCGGCACTTCGCTGCGGAGCCGCGGCCGGCGGCGGCAGGCTCGCGTCGAGCGCGGGAATCCACCGCACGGCGTCGGCCAGATCGGCCAAGCCGCCGCTCAGGTCAATCACCGTCGAGCCGGCGCGCTGCGCCGTGGCCGCGTGCCGCGCGGCAAATGCGGGCGTGCCCGTGAAGAAGGCAAAGCGCGCACGCTCGAAACTATCTTCCTCGATGGACTGGATCAGCGCGGGCTCGCCAGCAGCCTCGGTCAGGGTGCCTGCGGCAATCTCTTCGTCGAGCAGCCGGATGTCCGCGGCAGGAAAGCTGCCCTCTTCGAGGAGCACCTTGAGCTCCTTGCCGCGCAGCGAAGAGGCGCCGGCGATGGCCACGCGCAGGGGGTTCGCTTCGGCGGGCATGTTCAGGCGGTGCGCGAAACCAGGCGATGCCGCAGCAGGCGCACCACGTGCAGCGTGATTCCCGCGGCGGCATAAGAGCCCGCGAGGATCAGCAGCACCTCTTCGGAGTACAGATAGACAAATCCGGCGAGAAGTCCGACCACGACCATCGCCAGTGATTGCTGGCGGCGCAACCAGGGAATGTCTTTGAAGCTGTAGTAGCGCACCGTGCTGGTCATCAGCGCCGCAAGCGACGCCACGAGCAACAGCCAGGCCAGCGACCATCGCCAGTCGTCCAGCGGCGTCTTGCGGTAATGAACCATGGCTGCCACCATCCCGGCCGCAGCCGGCGTGGGCATGCCGACGAAAAAGCGCGAGCCGCCCGGCGCCATGCCGTGCACGTTGAACCGCGCCAGACGCCACGCCGTACAGATCACGAATGCGAAGCTGATCAGCCACCCGAGTTGATAGATATGGTGCGCCGGGCCCGCATCGCTTTGGAGCATCCCGCGAACGCCCCAGGCAAAGGACAGAGACGCCGGCGCGAGGCCGAAGCTGACCACGTCGGCCAGCGAATCAAACTGCTTGCCAAACTCCGAGCTCGACCCGGTGGCTCGCGCCACCCAGCCATCGGCCGAATCAAATAGGATGGCGATGCCGATCGCGCACGCGGCGAAATCGAGGTCGGTCACGCCGCCTTTCAGCGTGGCCATCAGGGCATAAAAGCCGCAGAGCATGTTCGCCACGGTCAGCGTGCCCGGCAGGAGATACACGCCGCGGCGCAGGCGATGGTTGCGCGGCCCCCGAGGCTGAAGGCGTCCGTTCATGTCGTCGAATTCGCTCATGACCATCGCGCCAGTATGCTCGTGCCCGCGGCGACGTGCTGCCCCGGCCGCACCAGAATCTCCGCCTCCATCGGCAGCCAAACGTCCATGCGCGAGCCGAAGCGGATCATGCCCACGCGCTCGCCGCGCTCGACCGCGTCGCCTTCGGACTTCCACAGCAGAACGCGGCGCGCCACCCATCCGGCAATCTGGCGGAACATCATCTCTCCGCGCGCCGTGGAAAGGCGCACGACGTTCTGTTCATTCTCTGCCGAAGCCCGCGAACGCATCGCCGCGTAGAAGCGTCCGGGACGATACTCCACTTTCTGGATGCGGCCGGCCATCGGCGCGCGGTTTACGTGCACGTCCCAGATCGCCAGGAAGATACTGATCCGCCGCCCCGGCTGCGACCCCATCGGCTCCTCGACGATTTCCATCACGCGTCCGTCGGCGGGCGAAACCACCGCCGCCGGATCGGCGGGCGCGACCCGCTCCGGATCGCGGAAGAAGTACAGCACGAACGCCGCAAGAAAGAGCAACGCTCCGCCGAGCCAGGGCTGGCTGAGCGCCAGCGCCACGACGCCCAGCACAAACGGCGCGCTCGCGAATTTGTAGCCGTCTTTGACCATCCCGGTCCGCGGGAAGCGAGGCCTCCGGCGTGCCCGGTTATTCTACGACAGAACGCCGCGGGCGAGGCCGTTCAGGGGGATTCCAGCACCGGCCCGTTCCGGGCGATAAGGCGCTCCATCTCGTCCTTCACGCGCAGCTTCAGTTTCTTGAGGGTGGCTTCCTGGATGAGGACTTCCGAACTCAGGTAGGAGGACTTAGAAAGTGTTTCGAGTTCGGCTTCGTATCGGGAATGCTCTTGCGCCAGCTTTTGAAACTCTGGACTGCTGGCCATCAGGTATTCGCGAATTTCCCGGGGTGAGATGGGCATCCGTTTCCTCCTGGCCAAAGCGAGTTTTGAAGCAATGCTACATGGCGACCCAAACCTAGCACAAGCCCTGCGCGTCCGCCAAGAAGAATTGGAGGCTGTATCAGGAAAGTTCCCGGGCGAAAACCAGCGCGTCCTCGGCGGGGCTTGCGTAGTAGCGCGGGCGGCGTCCCGTTTCGGCGAAGCCCTGCCGCCGATAGAAGGCGATGGCGGCTGCATTCGATTCGCGCACTTCGAGAAACGCGCGCCGGATCCCTGACTCGCGTGCGGCTGCAACAGCAACCTCCAGCAAGCTCCGCGCCAGGCCGCGCCGCCGCTCGGCCGGAGCCACCGCGAGGTTCAAGATTTCCAGCTCTTCGGCCATGCAACGCGTCACGATAAACCCTAGCAGCCGCCCGTCGCCACCGATAGCCACCCACGCGCCGTATTCGCCGCGCACGGCGCGCCCGTAATCGGCGCGCGGCCACTGCGCCGCTTGCGGGCACGCGGCGGCAATCGCGAGCACCGAATCTACGTCGCCCTCGGTAAGCCGGCGCACGACGGTGTGCACCCCCGTGCGCGTCGCGCTCATTTCCGTTTTTTCCACGAGACTTCGGCGTCGGACCGCCGGACGTAGTTTGCGTCGAGCGCCAGTGCGTCCACCAGTTCGCCGCGTCCGGCCCGCGCGAATCCAATTCGGCCAATCACCGGCGCGAGCACCGTAGAAACGGTTTCGACCACGGACTCGCGAAATTCGGATCGCGCAAGCGCCGGGGCAAGCACTTCAGGCGAAGGCGAGACAAACGCAACGCGCCGCCCTACGGCTTGGCCGCGGAGGCATTCCAGAAACTCGTCCGAGGCCATGGCAACTTCTTCTCCGCGCCGTTCGAGCTCGAAACCGCGCCTCGCGTAGAGGCCGCCGTAAATTTCCCCGCGCCGGGCATCGATCACGGGCGCCAACAACTCTTCGCGCGAGCGCCCCTGCGCTGCTACCGCTTCGAGCGCGCTCACAGCGGCCACCGGCTTGCCGTACCCTTCTGCCCAGCCTTTCACCGCGGTCAGACCCACGCGCAAGCCGGTGAACGATCCCGGCCCCGTAGCCACGGCGAAGACGTCCACCTGCGCAAGGTCCAGGCCGAGCTCGCGCTGGAGGAATGCGAGGTGCCGGAACATTCGCGAGGAATACGTCTCTTCAACCCACGTAGAGACTTCGCCGATCACGCGCGCATCGCGCAGAAAGGCCAGACTGCCCGCCTGTGTGCTCGTATCCAGCGCCAGGATCAGCATTTTGCCATTCTAACCGAACATGTCTCAACGGGCGTCTAGCAACAGGTACCAGAACCAGGGCCGCTGCGCCCTGAGCAATCTGAATTCCAATCCCGAACCGAAATTCGACTTAACTCGCTGATTTGATGAGGAATATCTTGACTTCACTGCCCCAATCTTTTTACAATTCGAAATGGGTCTCAGGGGGGAAACCCAGCCATGGAATATAAGATAGGCGACAAGGTTGTCTATCCGAACCACGGTGTCGGGATCATCGAGCAAATCAACTACGGGATGCTGGACGGCAGGACCGAAAAGTATTACATGCTGCGCATTCTATCGAGCGGCCTGAAAGTGATGGTGCCGCAAACCAACGCGATTGCAGTGGGGCTCCGCCCTGTGATCCGCTCGGGCGATACAACCAAAGTTCTGGGCTACATCGAGAAAGGCAAGTTCAATTCCCACCACGACTGGAAGCACCGCTTCAAGGAAAACTCCGAGCGCATGCGCACGGGATCGCTGATCGAAGTGGCCGCTGTGCTGAAGAGCTTGGTGGCGCTCAGCCGCAGCAAGCCGCTTTCGTTCCGCGAGAAGAAGATGCTCGACCGCGCGAAGTTTCTGCTCATCAGCGAGCTGGCCACGGCGCGCAACACTTCCGCGCAGTTCATGGAAGACACGCTGGTCCGCTCGCTGGCCAAGGCCAAACTTCAGATGCCGATCACGACGGAGAAACTCGAAGCCTGAGACTTTCGCAGTAGCATTCCCACCGGTTTGTGGAGGGGCTGGCTCGGCTAGCCCCTTCTTATTTTCGCTTTCTTTTTTTCGTTTTCCGCCTGCCGGCCTTGCCCCAGCCGCCCCCGCCGGGAGTTTCCACGCGCACGATGGCGCCTTCCGGAGCATAGAAGCCACATTTGGACGGCAGCTCTTCCGCGCGTCCGCCGGTGAGCAACACGTTCCTGCCTTTGGCGCCGGGCGCGCCGCCCGCCAAACCATAGGGAGCAATCTTGCGGCGATCACAGAGCAAGCCGACATGTACACCCGTCAGGAACTCGATCTCGCGAACCAGGCCGTCGCCGCCACGGAAGGCGCCCGCGCCGCCGGAGCCGCGCCGAATTGCATAGCCGCGCACGCGTACCGGGTAAGCGTGCTCGAGGACTTCGATGGGCGTGTTGAGCGAGTTGGTCATGTTCGTATGGATGCCGCTCAGGCCGTCGCGGCCGGGTCGCGCGCCCATGCCGCCGGCGGTTGTCTCGTAGTAGGCGAACGGCGCGCCGCCGGCGCGCGGGTCCGCTCCGCCGAACGTGAGGTTGTTCATCGTGCCCTGGCTCGCCGCAGGAATCCGCCGCGGGATCGCGCGAGCGAGTGCGCGCAGCAGCGCGTCCACCATGCGCTGTGAGGTCTCCACGTTGCCGCCGGCCACTGCCGCGGGCGGGCGCGCGTTGACGATAGTGCCTTCGGGTGCCACGACGCGGATCGGGCGCATCAGACCCGACGTAGCGGGCACCTGCTCGTCGAGCAAGCAGCGAAACACGTAAAACACGGCCGAGTAGGCGATCGCTTCGACGGCATTGACGCTGCCGGCGCATTGCGGCGCCGAGCCGGTGAAATCCACATTCGCGCGTTCTCCCCGCACACAAATCGTCACCGCGATGCGAAGCGGCTCGGGAGCGATGCCGTCGTCGTCCAGGAAATCCTCGCCGCGATAGGTGCCGCCGGGGATGCCGCGAAGGACGGCGCGCATCATCGCGGCCGAATATTCCAGCAGGTGCCTCGCGTAGGTGTGGACTTCGGCGCGGCCATACTTGGCGACAATCTCCCCCAGGCGCCGCGCGCCGATGCGGCATGCCGCAATCTGCGCGGTCAGGTCGCCTTCGCGCTCTTCGGGGGTCCGCACGTTGCTGACGAGCAGCGCCAGGACGTCGCGCACCACGCGGCCGCCGGCAAAGATTTTCACCGGCGGAATCCGTAGGCCTTCCTGAAAGATCTCGCGCGCCAGGCCCATCGAGCCGGCCTGCGCGCCGCCGATATCAGCGTGGTGCGCGCGGTTGGCCATGTAGAACATCGGCTTGCGCGCCCCGCGCAAATACACCGGCATGACCATTGTGAGGTCCGGCAAATGCGTGCCGCCGGCGTAGGGATCGTTCAGCAAAGCGATATCGCCGGGCGCGAACTCCAGCGCCGAAATCGCCGCGGCCACCGACCGCGGCATCGAGCCCAGGTGCACGGGCATGTGGTCGCCCATGGCCAGCACTTCGCCCGCGCCGTCGAAGACCGCGCAGGAATAGTCGCGCCGCTCCTTGATGTTCGGCGAAAACGCCGAGCGGCGCAGCGCAGCGCCCATTTCCTCGGCCACCGAGTGAAAGAGGTTTTTGAAGATCTCGAGGCGTATGGGGTCAGGCTTCATCGCGGCGGCTCCAGAATCAAATTTCCGATAGCGTCCACGCGAGCGCGCCAGCCCGGGGGCACGAGCGTGGTCGCGCTGTACTCGCCCACAATGGCGGGCCCGCGGAAACGATTCCCCGGGCGCAGCTTTGTGCGCTCGTAGAGCGCGGCGTCCAGCGCACGGCCTGCGAAAATGCTGCGGCGCGTGGCCGCCATTGCCGCGCGCGCATTCGCGCCGGAGGCTCGCTCCCGCCGCAGCGATGGCTTCGGCGTGCCGCCAGACATACGCACGCGCACGTTCACGATTTCCGTCGACCGCGCGGGATCCGCATAGCCGTAGCGGCGCTCGTGCGCGCGATGGAAATCACGCAGATAGTTCGGTCCCAGCCGGACGCTGAGTTCATACGCCTGGCCGACGTAATGCAGATCGAGCCAGCGCTCGAGCCGCAACTGCGGGCCGGAGAAACCCTCTGCGCGCATCTCGCGCCGGCTGTGCTGTTCGAGCCGCGCAAACTCGCGCCGCAATTGCTCCCGCATCGCTGGCGAACCGCTGACGGCCAGCCTCACCGTCTGCGAGAAATCCTTCACCACGTCGGCGCGCAGGATGCCGAGAGCCGAGAGGCCGCCCGGAAACTGCGGCACGAGCACGCGCGGCATCCCCAGGGCCTGTGCCAACGAGCAGGCGTGCAGTCCGCCAGCGCCGCCGAACGCTACAAGCGCGTAGTCGCGCGGGTCATAGCCGCGCTCGATGGAGATGACGCGAATCGCCTTCTCCATCACCGCGTCGGCCACGTCCAGAATGCCCTGGGCAAAGGTTTCCACGGAGCGCATCGGGCCGCGCGCCCGCTCCATCCATTCGCGCGTCCGCCGCTCGTCGAGGACAAATTCGCCCCCGAGGAAACCCTCGGGCGTAAAATGGCCGAGCATCAAGTGCGCGTCGGTGACCGTGGGCCGCTCACCCCGGCCGTAGCAGATGGGGCCGGGATCGGCGCCCGCGCTCTCCGGACCTACGCGCAGCGCACCCGCGCGGTCAAAGCGCGCGAGCGAGCCTCCCCCAGCGCCGACCGTGTGAATGTCGAGCACGGGCACGGCGACGGGCAGTTCCGCAACCTGCGATTCGTTTGTCGTGCCGAGTTCGTGGTTCACCAGCGCCACGTCGGTCGAAGTGCCGCCCATATCGAACGTGATGATTCGCTCGCAGCCGGCCAGCTTCGCGACATAGCTCGCACCGAGGATGCCGCCCGCCGGACCTGACAGAATTGTGCGCACCGGCTCGCGCGCGGCCACCGCGGCCGAAACGATGCCGCCGCTCGACTGCATGATGCGCACGCGCGCCCTGTGGCTCTCGCGCGCGGCGTGCTGCTCGACGTCTCCCAAGTAGCCGCTCATCACCGGCACCAGGTAGGCGTTCACCACCGTCGTCGCCGTGCGTTCAAATTCCCGGAATTCGGGAAGGATTTCGTGTGAGACCGAGACGCGGAACCCGCGCGCCCGAAGCGCTCGCGCCAGCGCCCGCTCGTGTGCGGGATTAGCGAAGGAGAACAGCAGGCACACCGCCACGGAATCGGCGCGGCTCCGCTCCACCCAGCGCATGGCGCGGCGGATCTCGCGCAGGCCGGGACGCAGGATCGCGCGGCCGTCTGCGCCAACGCGTTCGCGCATTCCGAAGCGCAGGTCGCGCGGCACGAGCGGCGCCGGCTTCTCCACGAAAAAGTCGTAGAGCCGCGGGCGCGCCTGCCGGCCGATCTCGATGACGTCTTCGAATCCCGCCGTGGTAACAAGCGCCACGCGCCCGCCGCGGCGCTCGAGCAGCGCGTTCGTGCCCACCGTGGTGCCGCAGACGAGCTCCAGCTCCCCGCCCTTCTCCAGCGGCTGGCTCGCAAAGATCCGGCTCAGAGCTTCGGCAATGGCTTCGGCGGGATTGCGCGGCGTCGAAGGAACTTTCACGATGCGCAGCACGCCTTCGCGTTCGAAGACGCAATCGGTGAACGTGCCGCCGGTATCCATCGCGATCCGCATCAGCGGCGCATTCTATACCAAACAGCAGCGCCTCCTTGCTTGACAAGCGCACGCCGTCGTCTGGAAAGAGCGGGTGGAAAGCCGTCGCGGATATCTTCAACGCAGGTTCAGTAGCGCGTGACGCCGGGGCGCCTCAGGCGAGGCGCAGGCTGGGGTCGGCGTTCAATTCCCAATCGGCGTGCTCGCCGGCAAGAAATTTCGGATAGGCCGCCGCGGCGATCATCGCCGCGTTGTCGGTGGAGAGCTGCCGGCTCGGGAAGAGCACATCGATCCCCCGCACGCGCCCCTCTTCTTCAAACGTAGCTCGGAGCTGCCGGTTGGCGGCTACACCGCCCGAAACAAGCACCGTGCGCACGCCGAGCTCACTCGCTGCGGCCAGCGTGCGGGTTACGAGGTCTTCTACAACGGCCTTCTGGAAGCTGGCGAGCAGATCGAGCGTCTGGCGGCTGCAGAGCGGGCGGAGCTGCTCCGCCTTGCGCTGGCCGCGCGTGAGCGCCTCTCGGCGCGCATCGATCTCCGGCTGCAATTCCGGGTGCGCGCGCAGGTAATAGAGCACCGCCGTTTTCAATCCGCTGAAGCTGAAATCGCGCGGATTGCCTTTGATCTTGACGCTGCCGAACCGCACAGCGCCGGGATCGGGCGTCGCGCTTTCAGATGAAGACTCGACGAGTTGATCAATCACCGGCCCGCCGGGATAACCGAGAGCGAGCAGCCTGGCCACCTTGTCATAGGCTTCGCCGGCGGCATCGTCGCGCGTCTGGCCCAGGCGCTCGTAACAAAATTGGCGCGCGCTCTCGCCACTTGCGCCCTCACGTTCCACGCGGTAGAGCACCGTGTGCCCGCCGGAGACGACTAGACACACGGCCGGCAGCTCGGGCTCGCGTCCCGCGCCGCGCGCTTCGAGCAGCACGGCGTGGATGTGCCCTTCGATGTGGTTCACGGCCACCAGCGGCTTCGCGAGCGACATCGCGAGCGCCTTGCCGTACGTGACGCCCACAAGCAACGCGCCCACCAGGCCCGGGCCCCGCGTCACGGCGATGGCGTCCAGGTCGCGCATCGCGAGGCCCGCCTGCTCGAGGGCTTCGCGCACCACGGGCACGATGCGCCGCAGGTGCTCGCGCGAGGCCAGCTCCGGCACCACGCCGCCGTACTTGCGGTGGATGTCCACCTGCGAGGCCACGACGTTCGAGAGCACATCGCGGCCGTCGGCGACCACTGCCGCGGCCGTTTCGTCGCAGGACGATTCGATTCCGAGGATGCGCGTGCTCACCATGCTATTCGCTGCCGACTGAATTCTCCATGTTAGCATACGCGCATGGATCGCATTCTCCGTCGCGAGCTTGATGCAATTTCGCGCGACCGCTTGTCGGGCGCAGCGGAGCTGGCGCTGCGCGCTACGCGCGCGCTACAAGCGTGGTTGCGTCGCCAGCCGCGGCCAGCAGAGTCAGAACTGGAAGACGTTGCCCGCGCGCTGCTTCGCGCGCAGCCTTCGATGGCGCCCCTGCTGCGCCTGGCAAATGAGGTCGCCCTGGCCATAGATGCCAGGAATCCGAGTCTCTTTTTGGCGCGTTCCCTGAGCGACTTCCGCAGAATCCTGCGCACCGCATCCGCGAGGATCGCAGCGCACTTCCGTAAGGAACTGCGCTCTCTGCCGACGGGGCGAGCATGTTTCATGACCTATTCCTATAGCTCGACTGTCTTGAAAGCGCTCTCGCACTCCAAGTCTCGCATCCGCATTGTCTACTGTTCCGAGAGTCGGGCTGGCCTGGAGGGGCGCCGAACGGCGAAAGCGCTCGCGCGGGCTGGAATACGAGTAGGGTTCAGAACGGATGCCGACCTTTTCTCCAGTGCCGGGTTCGGTCATCTCGTGGTGGGTGCGGACAAGCTCTTGCGCAATGGATTTGAGAACAAAGTCGGCACGGACGTTCTTGTGGAACGCACCTTCATCGACGCGAGGAAGAGAGGTGCAAGGAGACTCCGCATTTGGCTGCTCGCAGACACTACAAAACTCTGGCCGCAATCCCGCCGGCGTCTTTCCCCGTTCTTCTCGGCCCGCGAATACCCTCCGCGGGAACTGTGGCGCAATCCGCCGCGCGGGGTCTGGGTGTTCAACGAGTATTTCTGTAGGGCACCGTTTACTCCGATTACCAGGATCGTGACCGAGCGCGGTGTCCTCACGCCAAAGCAAGTGGCCGCCGCCATGAAGAAGATACACATTTCGCCCCGGCTGAAGCAGTTGGTGGATTGACAACGGCGCAGGGGATGCTTACTGTGCGAGTTCTCGCTTCCCCCGTGCGGAAACGATGCCGATGACGAAAACCAAGCGAGTGCGCAAAGCCGTTCTGCCGGCCGCAGGGCTGGGGACGCGCTTCCTGCCGGCCACGAAGGCGCAGCC
>Ga0184633_10000056_pt1 | contig 29233 bp, 29 predicted proteins | sample PLM31_170_b1_FD_133156 | JGI IMG/M metagenome (GOLD analysis project Ga0184633, IMG submission 133156) | Groundwater sediment microbial communities from an aquifer in East River, Colorado, USA - PLM3-1_170_b1 | ecosystem: Environmental > Terrestrial > Soil > Riparian zone | place: USA: East...
CCAGGGTGAGCGCGCCATTCGAGGCGACCGCGACGGGAAGGAGCAGGACCGCCAGGACGCCGAGCGCCCCGATGCCTCGCACGAAAAATCAATTCGAACGCTGGCGGTTAAAGGTTGTGCGTTCACGGTTCAGTTTCGATCACTTGCTTCCCCCTCGCGCTCGGACGGATTCGCACGCGGCCACGGAATTCTCTCCGCAGGGGCTCCGATCCCAAGACCCGCTCGAGGAAGATTGCAAGGGCCGCGACCTCCGAGTGGGGTTGGTTCCCGATCGCCACGTTCATGTCAACGAGGTCGTAAACCTCCCTCGGCACCTTCTCCGCTCCGACGACGACCAGGAGGTCTTCGCGCGGCAGGCGGGGGATCACGTTGTCCAATGGTTCGCCGTACATCGTCAGGTGAACCTTCGTCCCACGCCACTCCTTCAACACCCGCCGCCAAAGAACCCCGGTCTGGATCTGGAACGCGCCGCCGAACCGGCGGACGACCCCGCGGACAGACCGCTCAAGTCCCGGGTCTCTCGTGGAAACGAGCACCGCATCCGCCCCGAACGCGCGGGCGGTGAGGGCGACATGGGTCGTCACGCGTTTGTCCCGGGCCGGACGGTGGCCGAGGCGCAAGACCGTGATCACGCCTCAGTCCTCGAACCGAATGATCCGGTGGCCTCGGAAATCCAGCCGGGGGGAGCGCTTCACGAGCGCCTTCAATTTCGTCTGGGTCACCCTGAGCGTATCTGCAACATCGCCGGAAAACTTCCCTTCGGGCCCGATCATGTCAAAGATCCTCTGCTCGATTACCGCGTACGCTTCCTCGGACATCATCGCCGCATGAAGGACGTCGGAAATCTCTTGGACCGGCGCCGTGGCGTTGATGTGGAAGGACGAGTAGAACGCGTGGTACGCCTTTTCCGGAGACGCCGACGGACCCGTCTGCCACTTCGTCTCCACGAGCTTCATTTTCTCGAAGAATCGAAGGGCATCGGCCCCGGTCTTGCCGAATTTCTCTTCAATCTCCCGAGCCGTTTTCCAGCCGGCCGTGACCTCCCTGAACACCTCCGCCTTCACGTCGCTGTCCACCGCGCGAAGGATAGGGACGAGTTCGGCAACCTCACTCACGACCTTAATCCGATTCAAAGAAATCGACGGCGTGATAACTGGTTGGGCTGTTATAAGTTTTAGTTCCGAGGTTGAAAGAATTTCCGGCCTCGGACCCGAAGCAGGGGAACGACCATGGTTTCCGCTCGATATCGATCTCCCGCGCCATGTCGCTCTCCTTCGCCTTCTCGGAAACGTTTATGTGAAACGGGGTCATCGCAGCGACGTTCCGATGAAAGTGAAAGACCTGCGTCCGGAGAGCAAGGTCGACGTGATCGAGCTCACCGTCCGAGAGAAAGGCGCCACGCGCGATTTCTCGAGTCGGAGCGGCTCCACGGGAAAGGTGGCCGACGCGAAGGCCGTCGACGACGAGGGCTCGGAGGTGTCCGTGAGCCTCTGGAACGACGAGATCGATCGGGTTCAGGCGAAGAGCCGGATTCGGATCACCAACGGCTGGGCGCGCGAGTGGCGCGGGAATCTCCAGGTCAGCGCAGGTCGTTTTGGCAAGCTAGAAGTGCTACAGTAGGCCGGGCGGTCGGAACATCATCGCGATGGCCCAAAGGATGGCCATCGGGACCACGAGCATCAACAGGTCATCATCCACCTGCGGATGCTTGGGCCCCTCCATCAGCATCGCCACGACGGTCGCGACGACGGCGAGGACGAATTGCCACGTGAACGAAGGCACGGCGTTCATGACGAGCTCCGTCCCGAAGAACAGGCCGAAGTACGCCCCGACCACCAAGCCTCGGGGCCACTTCTTCTTCCGGGCCAAGGCCGCGAGGGGATCGATCCACGCCATGCCGAGGAAGACTGGGACCACGATCGCAGGGTCTCGCACCAAGAACAGTCCGACCGCGAGCCCGAGGGTCCCTTGGGCGTACGCGGAGAGCCTCTGGCCTTCGTACGGTCGCATGCCGAACAATCGGATCCCGAGCGCGATCCGACCGATCTCGATGCAGGCCGCGGTCCCCACGAACAGGAGGGTCACGCTCGTGCGGCTAATCCCTCCAGGAAGCGGATCGGGAAGCAGGTAGTATCCCAGGAAGATCGGGGAGATGACGTGGAAGGCGCGGCGGAAAGCGGAATTGACGTCCATGCCCCGACCCACGGCCTTCATTCGCCGAATTCCGTGCCCTGCCATTTCGCGTCAATGCCCTTGAGCAAGATATACGTTGTCGCGGCAAGGATCGCGAGGACCAGGAAGATTCCCGTCGCCGCGAACCAAACGTCGCGGTCGATCGTGAAGGACAGGATGGTCAGGCCGAAGTTCGGCAACATGGACATCACGCTGAAGCGGGCCAGGACGCCCGGATCGAACAGGAAGGAGTTCGTCCGCAAGCCTGTTAGGTATGCCGTCACGACGACGATGTAAACGGACGTCACGAGGACGATGGGGATTGCGAGCCACAACAGACGCGTGTCCGCATTCAGCCAGGCGATGATCCCGACGAATCCGACGCCGACCCACGTCGTCAGCAGGAGGAACGCGATCAGCTTCGTCCGGATGACGTCGGGAACGGAGACCGGGAGAGTGGCGAGGTAGTCCGTGGCGTCCACGTTGTTCAGCCAGTTGTACAGGATCACGCCGAAGAATCCGACCATTCCCGCGTAGAACACCGTGTTGAATCCGACGGGGACCTGCAGGCCGTACCGCACGAACCAGGCCGTGAACGAGAGGAACAGGAGGGGAGTCACGAAGGAGAAGAACATCTTCACGTACGTCCCGCTGCGGAGGAGGTCCACCAACTCCTTCGACAGGAGCGTGCTGTACGATCCAAAGCGGCGAAGGCGCGACGCGACCCGCGGCAGCTCGTCCCGGACGTTCGCGGCGCGGGGCTCGAACTGCTCCGGTACGAATCCCACGGCGGCGGCGACCAACGCGGCGACCATCCCGAGCCCGAGGAGGACAAGCCGCATCGCCACGACCACGTCCGGTCGGAACGGCGGGAGGTGCTGGTGGGCCGCTAGGCCAGGGAGGATCCACGAGAGCGGGATCGTTCGGGTGGTGCCTGCGGCCGCGAAGAGCGCGGTAACCCCGGCAACGGCCAGGGCAAAGCCCGCTTCGCTCCGCATGTACACGGAGGAAACGAAAAAACTTAGGGACATGCCGGCGAGGAAGGAGAGGAGCGTGGTGCCGAAGAGCACGCCGATGCTGACGAGGCGAAACTGAGTCACGGGGACGGATAGCAGGAGGCCGATCGTGGCGGGCGCGAGGAGCAGGGCCACGTAGAAGATCGCATCCCGGGCGTACATTCCGAGGAAGGTCCGCCGGAGTCGCATCGGTAGGATGCCGGGCATCGCGACGAGGTAGTTCCGCGTCCCGTTCGTCCGTTCGAGGTACTGGCGTCCAAGGAAGCCAAACGCGCCGACGCTCAGCCCGTAGAGGAATACGCTCGCGTGCAGCAGGAGGATCGCATCGGACAGCGGCGTGTAGGCGAAGAGCCTCCCGCTGGTCACGGCGATCGCGAAGCTGAACAGCGTGATGATCAGCGGGAAGGAGAGGAACATCGTCCGGCCCGAATAGCTCGCGTGAAGTCGGAACTCTTCCCGCAACATGAGGCGCAGGAGCCCGACCATCCTCACGCCCCGACGATCCGAAGGAAGGCGGCCTCGAGGTCCCGCTCCGGACCGCGGACCTCCTCCATCGTCCCGGACGCGACGATAGAGCCGGCCTGGATGACTGCGACGCGGTCGCACAGTTTCTCCGCGATGTCGAGCAAGTGCGAGGCCATGAACACGGTCCCGCCCTGCCCGATATACTCCTTGAGGAAGTCCTTGAGTTTCCGTTGATAGATCGGGTCGAGGTTGATGAATGGTTCGTCGAGGAAGACGAGGGTCGGTTCATGCAGGAACGCGGCCGCGAGCATCAGTTTCTGTCGCGTCCCTTTCGACAGGTCTTTGCAGAGGTTCGTCCGGACGCTGTCGAGGTCGAAGAATTCGAACCACCGGGCAATCCGCTCTTCGACCGCCTCGATCTTGCGCACGCGGCCGACGAAGTACAGGTACTCGTACGCGGTCAGGTAGGAGGGGGGTGACTCCACTTCGGGAACGATGCCGATCAGGGACTTCACCCGGAGCGGTTCGCGGACGACATCGACGTCGAGGACCCGCGCGCGACCGCTCGTCGGCCGCAATTGCCCCGTGAGGATGCGGAGCATCGTCGTCTTGCCGGCCCCATTCGGTCCGAACAGCCCGAAGAATTCGCCCCGGTCCACGGAGATGTCGATGCCCTTGAGCGCCTCGACGGACCCGTAGACTTTGGTCAGTCCGGAAACGTCGATCGCCGGCACGGCGTCGCGGACGCGCCGTGCGTTATTTAGGGCTTCCCCCCTGGTTATCGGCGGCCTTGGCGGAGAGACAGCTATTTGGTCCGCGGACGACTGTCGGAATCCGATGGGCGGCATCGTCCTGTTCGTCTGCGTCGAGAACACGTTCCGAAGTGTCTTGTCCGAAGCTCTGTTCAACACCACCGCCCCCCCGGGATGGCAAGCGGAGAGCGCGGGGGTCCAGTCGGCGACCGCAATCAATCCGGTCGTCCTCGATCTCCTCCAGGAAATCGGCATTCGCCTCGGTCCGAAGATTCCTCGCCCCGTGACCCCGGAGATGATTTCCCGGGCGTCCAGGGTCGTCACATTCGGTTGCCTCGACCGCTGTCCGATCGGAGCGAAGGAAAAGGCGGAGGACTGGCCGATTCCCGGCGCGACCGGCAGAAACATGAACGAACTGCGGGCCATCCGGGACCAGCTCCAACGTCGCGTCGGCGAACTCGCATCCCGATTATCGATGACGGCCACGGCGAAAGGACCGCGGCGCAAAGCTTGAAGGAACGGTCGTCGGTCCCAGATCCGCGTGCGTCCTCTCCTCATCACGCATTGCGGCGCGGGCTCCGATGCCTCCGTGCAAGATGCCGCGGAGGCCGCGGGGATGTCCGGCATGCGCATCCTAAAACGCGGGGGCCGCGCCCTCGATGCGATCGTCGAATCGATCGCCATCCTGGAGGATGATCCCCGGCTGAATGCGGGGACCGGCTCCCGCATGCGGATTGACGGCCGGATCCAGATGGATGCTGCGTTGATGGATTCGGACCTCAATGCCGGGGGCGTCGCAGCCATCGAGCAAGTGAAGAATCCGATTCGCGTGGCTCGAGACGTGTTCGACACGCCGCATATCTTGCTCGTCGGGAAGGAAGCGACGGCGTTCGCGCGGACAAAGGGTCATCCACGGTACAATCCAGCGACGCCGGAGTCCCGGCGCCTCCTCGAGCAGAGCCTCGCAAAGATCCGAGCGGGCCGAGTTCCTCGGTATGCGCGGAAGTGGATCGGCATGGAACTCCACGAGACGGTCGGCGCGGTGGCCCGAGACCGTCGGGGTCGGCTCGCAGCCGGTTCGTCGACGGGAGGGACCGCCTTCATGCTCCCAGGACGGGTGGGCGATTCGTCAATTGTTGGGGCCGGACTGTATGCGGGCCCACGCGGCGCGGTGACCGTCACGGGAATCGGGGAGGAGATCCTGAAACGGGTCCTGTCGAAATTCGTTTACGACCGGATTGCGGAGGGCCGCGCGCCACAGGCCGCGGCGGATCGAGGGCTCGCCCTCTTCCGGACCGATGTGCCAATAGGAATCCTCGCTCTCGGAGCGCGCGGCGGGGGCGTCGCATCGAATCGGCCGATGGCATTCTGCGTCCTCACGGCGTAGAACCTTTTAAGTGGCACACGCGATTACAAGCCTTGTCACGCTGTGTAGGGGGGAGGTTTCGTGACTCGGAGGAGCGCGCTTACCAGCAAAATTGAGTCGGAGGTCAAGCTTCTCGAGCGCCACGTCGCCATGCTGAAGGCGATCATGGAAAATCAACCGATCGGAATCATTCGCCTCTCGGAACTGCTCAGCTTTCCGCAACACAAAGTCCGGTATTCCCTGCGCATCTTGGAGCAGGAAGGGTTGATCAAGCCCTCGCCGGAAGGGGCGGTGACGACGGACAAGCTTGAGGAATTTCTCGACTACCTGAAAGGCGTCCTCGACTCGATGTCGGCGACGGTCGTCGAGCTCAGGAAGACCTTGGGCTGACCCCGTTCGTCCGAGGGTCGTGGGTCTCCCGCGGTACTATGCGGCAACCAGGCCCAAGATGCCACTCGCGATTGAGAGGATGGACGACGTTCCGCCGAGGCCTCTGGGGATGAGAAGGGTCGCGACTCCGATTGCAATGTTGATGAACGCTCCCATTCTCGTCTTCGCCCAGCGAAAAGAAGACTCAGCTTTTCCCGGAAGATTAGGTAACTCCCATAGAGGACGCCGACTGCGGCGACGATGCCGATGAGGTCGGAAGCGTGGCCTACTGCGGCGGACAGCATGAGAGGTCCTGCGATCAGCCCGAGGACCGTCGCGAGGAGACCGATCAGGCGCCTCTCGGTCATCCGTCCCCACCTAAAGACGCCGAGCGTCAAGAACGCGATCATTAGGCCGCCCCGTTCGTTAAGGAAAATGTAAGGCTTGTGTGGCAGATCTGTGCGCTCCTTCAAAGGCATTCACGGTCGATCGCCGAGGTTCGGGGAGGGTTCCGCTCGACCGATTCATCGTCGATATCTGGTTGCGTTGTCTGTCGTTCGGTTCTCGGTTGAGAAACTATTTGAGCAGCCCGTTTGTATGGCCGCGCGGGCCGTCGTAGCTCAGTCCGGTAGAGCCCCCGACTGTTAATCGGGTGGTCTGCGGTTCGAATCCGCACGACGGCGTCCTATTCCCTCGCTTTGTTGCCGCGCGCTCCGAAGGGAAGCGTCCTGGGAAATCGCGACAACCGGACCGGGAGGCTCGGTGATCAGAGAAGTTCGATCGCCGCGATCGCCTTTTCGATCTCCTTTTTCAGTTTGTCGCGCGCCGCCGGGCGCTTCCAAAGATCCTCGAGGTCCGGCCGGGACGAGCGACAAATCGAGAGCAGCTCATCGAGGCCCGTCTTGCGCAGGGTCTCCAGGACGACATTCTTGAAGGAATGTAGTTCGTTCTCATGGCGCTGGACCACGGACGAATAGAGCCAGAGTTCGCAGCCCATCCATCGCTCGACATACGATCGCGCAAGCGGTCGGACTCGCCTTGCCACTTGTCGGTGGAACGCATCTTTCGCGATCTCGAGAAGGAGCGCCGTGTCGTGCGGTTCATCCGCCATCCGGAGGGAGACGGGTTCGCCACCTCATAAACGCGAGGTCTGAGCGCCCTACTGGCCTAGGGCTTTTCGGCGAACGGTCGGGGGCGGGGTGCTGTGCCGAGGTCTCCTGCGTCGCCGCGTCAAATACGGTGAGCCCTCGTTCGGACGCGAGGAAGGACTCGAGCAACGGAAGATCGGAGAGGCCGGAGGTCACGGTGCCAGAAACGTCGCGGGCGCATTAGAGGGCGTCCCGGACACACTCCTTAAGTAACGCTCGGCGGTTCGCCGGCAAGGGCCCGTAGCTTAGTCCGGTGGAGCGTCTGGCTCATAACCAGATGGTCGTCGGTTCAAAAGGTCTCGCGGCCGCCGCGAGGCCGGAAAGTCCGGCCGGGCCCATCGACGGCCCTTGGTTCAGGGAAGGCCGGGAAGCCCTCGGAAGGACAGACCGCTCCCTTTGAGGAGATATTCGCGGATTAGATCGCGCGCACCGACGACCTTGTCCATGTCTCCGTCCCACTTCTCGAGGACGCTACCGTACGCGGTCTCGACGTGATCCAAGACAGACCGGACCCGCTTCCGGATGGAGGATGCGCCTTTTCCGGAATAGACGACCGCGAGGTAGAGGTTCCGACCTCGCTCGATCATGATCCGGTAGTCGCCGAAGTCGAGCTGATGAAGCTCGCGGTGCTCGCCGTACACGAAGGCGTCGCGGACGAATTCCTGGACGGCGGTGAGCATCCCGCTGAGGACGTCCTCGTCCTTGTCCGCGGACAGGCTCCGGGACAGGTGGTACAAGAGGAGACCATCCCGGTACACGAGGAAAACCTCCTCGATCTGTGTGCGGAGGCGGCGGACGACCGCCAGGAGGGCGAGGAGGCCAAACCCGGTTCCCGCGATCCCCGTCCAGATGAAGGGTGTCACGTCCGCGGCGATGACCACCTTGGCGCTCACGCGTGCATTGCCGATCACGAGGTCCGCACTGTTCGTGTACACGGCGTCGAAGGACGGATACAACTCCAAGCGAACAGGGGTTCCGTCGCGAATCCGGAGGAGAAGGGTTACGTTCCTCTCTTGATCCGGCTGGACGTCCGTGAACGACCAGTTCAGGCCGTTCTCGGTACGTGCGGTTCCAACCTTCGGCGAGTACTCGACGATTTCGAAGTGGGACTCGTTTTCGTAGGTAATCCAGATGTTCCGTGCCGTGGATCCGCCACTATTCTGAACGTTCAGTTGCACAGTGATCGTTTCGCCGGCATGGGCCTCCAGCACCGGCGGCGTTGTCAATCGCAGGTTGATCCGTGATGCGACGAAGTTGGCAAACGCCGATGCCGTCTCGCCGTTCCGGAAGGCCCCGTTCGCGTCCGTGTAATCGGTGTGGAAGGTAAGATTTGCCCGGGTCCCTTGGACGACCGAGGCTTTCGCCGTGAGTTCGAGCGGGAATGACTTGGGTCCGGGGGCGACGTCCGACCAGTGCCACGTGTAGGTGGAGCTGACCACGGTCCGCGTCGCGCCGGAGATGTTCGACGCGTCCCTCGCGTCTGAAAAACCGGCGGGGAGTTGGAGAGTGAGCCAGACATCGCCTGCCACTCCACTCCCCGCATTAGCCTGATAGATGTTCAGGAAAGCGCGGGTGCCCGCCTCCACGGTCGTCTCGTTGGGAGTGATCTGCAGAATGATCTTCGGCACCGACGCTTCCACGCCGTCCATCGGGATTGGGACCGTTCCGACCAAATTCCGGTATGCGTCCGTATAGGTGAGTGATCCCTCGACCGCCAAGAGCTGATGATCCGTGACGTTCGAGCGGACCGATGCGTTCAAGAATATGGCCCGTGAGCCGCTCGGCACGTTCGCCAGGCTGAAGTGAACGCGATTCCCATTCACCGACGGGAGATAGGTTGAATTGAGGAAGAGAAGGCCCCAATCAAGCGTCAGGTTGACCCAAACATCTCGCGCGGACTCCGTGCCGGAGTTCATGAACGTGACAACCGCGGTAATCACGTCGGCGGGAGTCGCTTGGTTTCGCTCAATCGACATGGAGGCCGACTGAATCTCCGGCGCGCTCACTTGCACGGTCCAGGTAGAAACTCGCTGCGGCATGAGGAATCCGTTCGAGTTCGTGTAGTTCAGGAACACGACATTCGTGAGGGCCGATCCGCGGACGAGGTTTGGCCCCGCGACCACGGTCACGGTGAAGGACCATGTCGTGAGGCCTGGCAGGTTCGCGAATTCGAAGTAAAGGAGGTTGCCGGAGACGAGCGCGGTCCCGCTGGGTATGCTCCCGAAGTCGTGGGACACATACGTGATTCCGAAGGGCAGCGTGTCGTTCACCCAGAGCGTCCTGGCCAGGTCTCCCGTGTTCTGCATCGTGATTTGATAGACGATTGTCTCATTCGCGTGGATGAGCGACTTCACGGAGGTCTTCGTCAGCCCGATCACCGGACCACTCAACGCGACGTCCGCGAAGGCGATCTCCATAGGCCAGAGGAATCCCTTCTCATCGGTGTAGTTCAGGAATACGTAGTTCCGGAAGTACGGGATGGGCGGGAGGCCCGATCGGACCTGGACATCGATGCTGAGCCGGTAGTTACCGAAACCGAGGGAAGACCATGTCCAGTTGTAGGTCCCGGTCATGGCACCCGGATCGGACGAACCTTGGAATGTGACTTCGCCGGGAAGGCTGTCGTTGATCCAGACTCGGCCCGCAGGGCCCGACCCCGTGTTGTTGAACCAGATGTCATAGGTGTACACATCCCCGCCCCGGACGTTCGAGTCCGTCGTCGTCTTTCCGAGGGCGAACGATGGAGCTCGCACGAGGGCGGTCGTTTCTGCCAGGTCCTGCAAGCCGTTCGCCTCCGTCGCTGTCACGAGCGCCAAGTACATGCCCTCCGACAGGGGCGCAGGCAACGTGAACCGGAAGACTTTCCAGGCGGACGGGGTCGCGGGATCGGTCGCGAAGAGCGCCATCGCCGTGTGGTTCACGATCAAGGCGCCGGACGGTGAGGTCACGTTGATCCACGCGCCCGAGATTTCCCCGCTGCCAAAGGGGTCTGAGACGTTCGCCTGGATCACGAGGGCGTCCTTCGGGGACCAAACCGTGGCGGGTCCGACCGCGTCTCGTAAGTCGATTCGGTCGATTCGGACGTATGTCGTTGTCGCAAGCTCCACCAAGGATGCGGCGAACGTGGAGTTCATCGCAAGGATCATGTCCGATTCGCTCGGCCCCACATTCCAGACAGTGAGTCGGATTCGGCTTCCGGAGGAAAAAGTGTGGTTGAATCCGGGGAATGAAAAGCTAAAGGGCTGGTAGTCCGCGAACTGGTTCGTCCTAACGAGCCTCTGAACGTATGCCACTGGACTGAGGGTTACGCCGTTCCAGTCAGAGAGTGTGAGGTTGACGATCAGGTTCACGGCATCGTGTTTTTCCGAATCGAGGAACAGGGTCGTGTTCGCCCGGCTCGCTTGGAACGGGCGGGTGAGGACCGGGTCCAGATCGAAATTCGCGGAGGCGTCTTTTCGGATCGTTTCGTCCACTTGCGATCCGACCCCGCCCGTCGGCCTCGCTGGATCCAGACGTTCGCTCGGTCCCACGGCCGCTGGATCCAGGTAGAGTTGCTTCCGCTGCGTGCCTACGAGAATGGATGCCTCCACGGGCGCTCCCGTCTTCACGGTGCCGGCTCCGTCCACGTACGAGAACGTGAGCGCCTTCGTAAGGGTCGTCCCGGGTTCAGTGCCGACGTTCACGCGCAATACGAGATCGAACGAACGAGCCCCGTTCCCGATGTCCGCGAAGGTGAAAGATGGCCATCCGGTGATCGCGCCCGCGGTCGTCGAGGAGTCCGAGAGCAATGTGAAGCCGGGCAGCTGCGTGTCGTTCAGCCACGCGGAACTCGCCGCGATATAGCCCGTATTGTTCAGGTAGACGCGGAACGTGGCGGCGTCTCCGGGGTTCGCGTCCGGTCGACCCGCGCGGATCGCGGCCGTCAGATTCGCGTCGATCTCCCGGCCGTAGGTCACGAAGTACATGTCCGTCGGGGCCAGCGGGTCCCCCCAGCCCGAACCTAAGTTCGTCATCGCTTGGCCGTAACCGTACGTGTTCGCCCCGCTGTGGTGCCATTCGTACGCGTTCAGGACGGAGCTCAAGCCGCTCGCGACGATCCAGTATCGCTGGCCGACCGTCAAGTTCGGCGGGGACGGCAGACCGACCACATAGTTTGCGAGAACATTGCTTCCAATGCCGAGCTGGGACGCGGCCAGAATGGTGTCCGATGGCGCGCTTCCTGTGTCGGTCCGAATCGAGATGTCGATCGGATCGCCGGTATCGCCGGCGTTTCGCAGGCGCAGGGTCAGGCTGAGCAGCCGGTAAGTCGCGGTCGCGAGGAACGACTGCGCAACGCTTTGGCCCGAGTAGACGTTGAAGTTCGTGTTGCCGTTGATCACCGTATTGGATTCGTACACCCTCTCTCCAAAGGCCCCGGCGGGCGTGGAGAACGCCGTGAGGAGGCTGGACGCCAGGAAGACGAGGACGAGAATGCCCGCTAGAGGTGAGGTGGGCAGGCGACGGCTCACTCTAAAGCCTCAAATGAAAGACGGTGCCTGGCCCGGGTAAGACCTCAGCGCCCCCGTTATCCTCCCTGATAATTTTTGGCTCGCCAATTCGCTGAGAGCTACCGGTGGAGCGGGCAATGGTCATGAGCAACTTTTAGTGGGGCGGGCCCTTCAACCGGCGCTATGGAAGCCCTCGGGCTCGATGCCTCCATCCTCGATGCGGTTCGGGCCTTGGGAATCGAGGAGTTCACGGAGCCGCAAATCCGGGCGATCCCTCGGATCCTCGCGGGGGCGAATGTCCTCCTCGTCGCCCCGACGGGCATCGGAAAGACCGAGGCAGCCCTCCTCCCGATCCTGCACCACCTGCTGGCGGAAAAGCCCGCCCCGACGAGCTGCCTGTACATCACCCCCCTGCGCGCCCTGAATCGGGACATGCTCCGTCGCATGACGTTTTTCGCGGATCGGCTGGGCGTTCGCGTCGCGGTCCGGCACGGGGACACGACGCCCCAGGAACGCGCCGCGATGACCCGTCACCCGCCCGATATACTGATCACAACTCCGGAGACGTTTCAAATCCTGTTCACGGGACGCAAACTGCGGGAGCACCTGAAGTCCGTTCGCTGGGTCGTGATTGACGAAATCCACGAGCTCGCGTCCGATGAACGCGGAGCCCAGCTCGCCGTCGGCCTGGAGAGACTCCGGGACCTGACCGGCCGCGAGTTCCAGCGGATCGGGCTGTCGGCGACGGTCGGGACGCCGGAGGAGGTCGCCTCGTTCCTCGGGGGCGTGGGACGGCCCGTCGAGGTGATCCGGGTCCGGATCCCAAAAGGCCTCCGGATTCGGGTCGAAATGCCAATCCCGGCGAAGGGGGATTCGGACATCGCAGACCATCTGCGGGTCCAGCCTGGCCAGGCGACGGCTCTTCGCCGCTGCTACGAATTGATCAAGGAGCATCAGTCGACGCTCTTCTTCGTGAACACGCGGGATACGGCGGAATTCCTTTCCTCGCGGCTCGCCGCTTGGTACCAGGACCCGGGCATCGGCGTGCACCATGGAAGCCTGTCGAGAGACGTCCGCGTGCAGATGGAGGACGAATTCAAGGCGTCTCGCCTCCGGGCCCTCGTCTGCACGTCGTCCCTGGAACTAGGGATCGACGTGGGAAGCGCCGACTTCGTGCTCCAGTACAACTCCCCGCGGGAGGTCGCGCGGCTCGTCCAGCGGATTGGCCGCTCCGGTCACGGGGTCGGGGACGTCTCGGACGGCGTGATCCTCGCTACCCACGAGGACGATGTCGCCGAGGCCTGCGCGATTGCGCGCCGGGCGCTCGCCGAGGAGATCGAGGACCTCGTCGTGCGGCAGGACAACCGGTCCGTCCTCGCGAATCAGCTCGTCGCGATCGCAGTCTCCGAACGGTTCGCTTCCCTGGACGAGGCGTACGAAACGGTGCGCCGAAGTTGGCCTTTCCGGACACTCAAGCGAGCGGATTTCGATGAGGTCGTCGCCCAGCTCGCGGAATTGCGGGTCCTGTGGTCCCGGGACAGGCGGCTCGGGCGGAGCTCGAACTCGTTGCCCTACTTCATCGAGAACATCTCGATGATTCCGGACGTGAAGACGTACCGAGTCGTCGACATCACCTCCCGTCGGCCGATCGGCACGTTGGACGAGTGGTTCGTCGCGGAGAACGCGAAACTCGGGGAGAGCTTCATCATGCGGGGGACCGCGTGGCGCTTTGTCGATTTCAAGGAGGACCACATTCTCGTGGAACCCGTGCGGGAGATCGGCGATGTTCCTTCCTGGGTCGGCGAAGACATTCCGGTCCCGTTCGAGGTCGCGCAGGAGGTCGGCCGGCTCCGGCGGGAGCGGGATCTGTCCGCGTACCCCGCGAACGATCGCGCGGTCGAGAAGTTCATCGAGTACGTCGCGTCCGTCGGAGACGCGCCCCTGGCCACGGACCAGCGGATCACGATCGAGTCCGCGCGGGAAGTGATCATCGTGAACGCGTGCCTCGGTTCGAAAGTGAACGAGACCTTGGGCCAGTTGATCTCCTCGCTGGTGAGCGCGCGGTTAGGACAGAGCGTCGGGGTTCAGACCGACCCGTATCGGATTGTCCTCGAGGTCCCTCGGTCCGTGAATCCGCAGCAGATCCTCGCGATCCTCCGCCCGGAGGATCCGGATGCCCTGGAACCGCTTCTGCGGGTCATCCTGAAAAACTCCGCGTTCCTCCGATGGGCGTTCGTCTACGTGGCGAAGAAGTTCGGTGCCCTGCGCCGAGATGTGGACTGGGAGAGCGTGTCAATCCCGCGGCTCTTGAAGACGTTCGAGAACACGCCCCTGTTCGAGGAGGTCCTTGACAAGGTGTTCTGGGAGCGGCTGGACATCCCCCGCACGATCGGAGTCCTCAGGAAGATCCGCGCTGGGGAGCTCGAGGTCGTCGTGACGCGGATGACGCCCATCGGCCGGGCAGGCCTCGAGGGCGGCCGTCTGCTCATCACTCCCTCGAAGGCCGACCACGCGACCCTGATGGCGGTGAAGGCCCGGCTGGAGAAGGAGAGCGCGACGTTCCTGTGCCTGAACTGCAAGATGTCGTGGCGGGAGGCCGTGAAAGATCTGCCGGCCAAGATCCGCTGCCTGAAGTGTCAAGGGCTCATGGTCGCCGTCGTGGCTCCGTACGAGAAAGACAAGGTGATGAAGCTCGACCTCGGGGGCACCGATAAAGAAAGCCGTTCGAAGGCGAAGCGGCTGTTCACGAACGCGAGCCTCGTGATGGCCCACGGGAAAAAGGCCGTCCTGGCCCTCATGGCTCGCGGCGTCGGGGAAGACACGGCCGCACGGATCCTACGCGGTTATCATGAGACCGAGGAAGACTTTCTCCGAGACGTCCTCGCGGCGGAGATCACCTACGCGCGGACGAAGCGGTTCTGGGACTGAGCCTCATCGCGTGCTTTCGGAAAGAAAGGGGGAGACCTACGGGATCAGGATCATAGGACCGGAGGACCGTCGTCTCCCCGTGGGCTCTCGTATGGGTTAGGCATCTCGTCTGAGAGGGACACGTCGATCGCGGCCGTGGCCTCCCCACCGGGCTTCATTCGCCGTTGCTCCGGAAGCGGGCGATTTATTTCGATTCATGATATATATAGATTCGTCTGACCCGTTCGGTTCTTGGCCGCTCCGGGAGGAGATCGGGTTCCTCGCGGATTCTCCGCAACCCGGTGTTCGACTCCATCGTGGCCGGTCCGGTCTCGGGGCCGCTAATCATCGTCTCGGACCCGGAGTTCGAATCTCTCATCCGGGAAACCCAAGGCGATACGTTTATCGTTTCCTGCCGGGTCGGTTGAAGCGATTGTTCTGTGAGCGTCGAGAGTGAGGCCCAGTGCCCCGTCTGCGGGGCGACAAATCCGCGGGGCGCGACCGTATGCGGTGCCTGCGGCATCGCGTTCCGCGAGGCATCCTCCACGGAGAAACTCGATGCGCTCTTGGACGATCTCCTTGGAATGTCGGCGACGCCACCGGAAGGAACCCTGCCGGAGGCAGCGCCCGAGGGGCCGCCGGACGTCGACGAGGGAGTCGCGGAAGGGTTGTTCGACTCCCTCCTCGTCGAGATCCAGCCTTCTCCGGCGGAGCCGGGTGACTCCTCGGACATCCAGGCTTCACTTAGCCGGGAGCCGTCGTCGGAAAGGCTCGCGGACGTCGGACGGATTCCCGTCCTCGCGACTCCCGGAGACGCAGAAAGTGGCAAGCTCCTCCGGGTCTCCGGACGGATGTTCGATCTCGTGACGTTCGGTTCTGTGGGAGCGCTCATCGCTGTTTTCGTTGGTTTCCGGATGTACGAGACGCCGTTCAATCCGACGAACGTGCTGCCGACGATTCTCTTCGGGGGCATTGCGGCCGGCGGGATGGTCGCGGCCCTGATCCTGTACCATGTCTCGAACAGCGAGATCGCCCAGGGAGACCGTCTCGTGAAACAGGGCCACCATGAGGAGGCCATCCTCCACTACGAGCGCGCGATCCGGATGGTCCGGCGGCCCTCGTATGCATGGACCTCCCGGGGAGTCGCGATGAAATTCCTCGGTCGGTTCGACGAGGCCCGCCGGTGCCACGAAAACGCGATCCGCCTCGATCCGGCGAACGAGGTCGCCTGGTGCAACCTAGGCACCGTCTATTTCAAGAAAGGAGAACTGGGGAAGGCGATCGAGTGCTATGACAAGGCGATTCACTTGCGGCCGAAGTACGCGATCGCATGGAACAACAAAGGGGTCGTCCTCGCCCGGATGAATCAGTTCCAGGAAGCCGACCGCTGCCACGCGAAGGCGACGACCCTCCGACCGGAATACGTAGCCGCTTGGCTGAACCGGGGCGAGGTCCTCGCCCGCCTTGGGGCGCGAGAGGAGTCGCAGCGGTGCCTCGAGAAGGCCCGCGCGATTTCCCGAGGAACGAGCGCTCAGAGGCGCTCGAGGCCCAGCACGTAGATTTCCGCACTCCGGGGCGAGGAAGCCCCGGGCTTGACGCCTTTCACCCCTTCGAAAGTGGCTCCGACCCGACGAAGGAACGCGGGGTACTCGTCGCCCTGGAATACCTTCACCAGGAGGCTCCCACGCCGCCGCAGGGCCCGTGCCGCGAAGGAGAGGGCCGCGTCGGCCAAATCGAAGGTCCGCGCAACGTCAACGGCCCGGTTGCCGCTCAGTTTCGGGGCCATGTCGCTCAAGACGACGTCCGCAGGCCTTCGCAGTCTCTCGAAAACTCTCGCTTGGACCGTCACATCCCGGAAATCGCCTCGAAGGAAGTCGACGCCCTCCAGAGGGACGAGGGCGTTGAGGTCGACCGAGAGGATCCGCCCCGACGGGCCGACTCGCTCCCGCGCGATCTGGGACCAGCCCCCGGGAGAGGCCCCCAGGTCCACGACGATGTCGCCCTTTCGAAAGAGCCGAACACGAAGGTCGATCTGGGAGAGCTTGATCGCGGCGCGGCTCCGATACGCCTGCTTCTTCGCGGCCCGGTAGAACCGGTCGTGGCGGCGGGCCTTGACCCACGCTTTGCCCATCTCGCGAACGAAGACCGTGGCGCTCCATAACCCTTTCCCACGCGCCGGCTTAACATGTCAACCAGGCTCCGCGCACCCTTGAAATAGCCGCGCCCGGTTCCTGCCGCGTGGTCCGGACGTACGAGGAGGCCGGGGTCAGCCAGGCGGAAAAGGCGGCGCATGTCGCCGCCCTCGTCTCGGCCTTGCGGTACCGGCGCCGCGGAATCGGCAGACCCCTGACGAAGATCGGCCACTTCACGGGGCTCGTGGACTTCGGGTCGTATGCGCTCTCCCTCTGCACGGACAGCGTCGGGACGAAGGTCCTCGTCGCGAAGCAGATGCGCCGGTGGGACACGATCGGCATCGATTGCATCGCGATGAACGTGAACGACACGATCTGCATTGGCGCGGAACCCCTCGCTTTCGTCGACTACGTTGCGATCGCGGATTACGATCGCGAAGTCGCTCGCCAGATCGGCGTTGGGCTGAATCGCGGCGCGGAGATGGCGAACGTCTCGATCATCGGCGGGGAGGTGGCGATCGTCCCGGAGGTCGTGCGCGAACTCGACCTGGCGGGAACGTGCTTCGGGGTCGTCCGGAAGTCGAAGATCATCGACGGTCGGCGGATCCGCATCGGAGACGCGATTATCGGCGTGCCGAGCACAGGGATCCACTCGAACGGCCTGACCCTCGCGCGTCGCGTCCTGGCGGAAGCCGCACTCACGATCTTCGATTCCGTCGGTGAGACGGGCCGCACGTGGGGGGAGGAGCTGCTGGAACCCACAGCCGTCTACGTGCGACCCGTCCTCCGAGCCCTCAAGCGCGGGGTGATCCACGGAATGGCGCACATCACGGGCGGCGGGTTGCGGAACCTGGTCCGCCTGAAACCGTCCGTCGAGTTCCAAGTCTCCGAGCCGCTCGAGCCGTCCCCGATCTTCCGCGCTCTGCAGGTCCTCGGCGGCATCGAGGACCGCGAGATGTACCAGACCTTCAACATGGGAATGGGTTTCGCGGTCGTCGCCCCCGAGGACCAAGCGAACAAACTGATCCGTGCGCTCGGTCCGGACGTGAAGGCCCGAGTCGTGGGCCACGTCGTCCGGGGTCGCGGGGTTTCCCTGCCATCGCTCGGGCTTACCTGGACGACCTACTGACGTAACCCTTATGTCGCGCTCGCTCGTTGATGCGACGTTCGCCTGTCGGCCGCGTCGTCGAACCGTCCGCCCGATCCGCGGTCGCACCGTGCGGACGTAGAACGGATTCCATGGCAAACCGACGCAAACCTGCGAAACGCACCGCGACCGCGAAGACGGACGCGACGCCGGCCGCAACGGCGCCAGGCCGGACGGGCGGCGGCCTTCCCTGGGACATGGTCATCGGACCCGATTCCGCGAGGAACGAGACCTATGTGGAACGGCTCGGGTTTCCCGGCGAGCCCCCGTACACCCGGGGCGTCCGCGCGACGATGTACCGCGGGCGGTTGTGGACGATGCGGCAATACGCGGGTTTCGGGACCGCGAAGGAGACCAACCGGCGGTTCAAGTATCTCTTTGCGCACGGCAACGAGGGCCTGAGCGTCGCGTTTGACCTGCCGACCCAAATCGGTTACGACAGCGACGCGCCTCTCGCGAAGGGGGAGATCGGCCGTGTCGGTGTCGCCATCTCCACTCTCGATGACATGGGTGTCCTTCTCGATGCCCTCCCGTTGGACCGGGTCAGCACGAGCATGACGATCAACGCGACGGCGCCGATCCTCCTCGCGCTGTACATCGCGGTCGCCGAAGGTCGCGGGGCTCGCCGCCGCAACCTCCGAGGAACGGTCCAGAACGACATCCTGAAGGAATACATCGCCCGCTCGACGTACATCTATCCGCCGGCGCCGTCGATGCGTCTCGCCCTCGATGTGATCGAGTTCTGCTCCCGGGAGGTCCCGCGGTGGAACGCGATCAGCGTGAGCGGATACCATATCCGGGAGGCGGGTGCGACGGCGGTGCAGGAACTCGCCTTCACCCTGGCGAACGGCGTCGCGTATCTTGACGCGGCCGTGGAGCGGGGACTCGACGTCGATGAGATCGCGCCGCAGATCTCCTTCTTCTTCAACGCGCACATCGACCTCCTCGAGGAGATCGCCAAGTTCCGGGCCGCGCGGCGCCTGTGGACGGCAATCATGAAGGACCGCTTCCACGCCAAGAAGCCGGAATCTCTGGCCCTCCGTTTCCACGCGCAGACCGCGGGCGTCACGCTCACGGCCCAGCAGCCGGAGAACAACGCCGTCCGCGTGGCGATCCAAGCCTTGGCCGCGGTCCTCGGTGGCGCGCAGTCCATCCACACGAACAGCATGGACGAAGCCCTGTCTCTGCCCTCGGAGAAGGCGGTACGACTCGCTCTCCGGACCCAACAGATCCTGGCGCACGAGAGCGGCGTCGCGAATACGGTTGATCCGGCGGGAGGCTCGTACGCGATCGAGAGCCTCACGGACCGCCTCGAGTCGGAGGCCGTGGACTTGATTCGGGAGGTGGATCGCCACGGGGGGATGCGCAAGGCGATCGAGACGGGATGGGTGCAACGGCAGGTCGCGGATTCCGCGTACCGGTATCAGATGGAGCTCGAACAGGGCGAGCGGACCGTCGTCGGCGTCAACGCGTACGTGGAGTCGGCGGAGCGAATCCCCGTGGCAAGGCCGGATTCGAGGCTGGGTCCAGAGCGGCTACGGACCTTGCGGGCGTATCGCGCGAAGCGGGGCCAACGAGCCGTCGATCGGAGCCTCCGTCGCCTCGAGGAAGTCGCCCGGGGGGACGAGAACACGATGCCCGCGATCCTAGACGCCGTGAGGGCGAATGTGACCCTCGGAGAAATCAGCGATATCCTCCGCGTCGCGTTCGGAACGTATCGTCCGAGGCAGGAAGTATGATCGGTCCCGCCCACCACGTCGGGGTCGCGGTGAGGAGCCTCGACGCGGCCCTCGCGAGCTATCGCGCATTCGGCCTTTCGTCGGAATCCATCGAGGAGGTTCCTTCCCAAGGCGTGCGGGTGGCCTTCCTTCGGGCCGGGGCGGTCCGTCTCGAGTTCCTGGAATCCCTTTCACCGGATGGCGTGATCGCACGCTTCATCGACCGCCGTGGGGAAGGCCTCCATCATCTCGCCTTCGCGGTAACGGACATCCGAGCGGAGATCGATCGTCTTCGAGGCGAAGGCCTTGAGCTCGTCGATCCGGAGCCTCGACCTGGGGCCCATGGCCGACTGGTCGCGTTCGTGCATCCGCGGCATGCCCACGGAGTCCTCGTGGAGCTGGTCCAGGAGCCTCGCTGATCCTGCGGGCGGGGCTCTCAGCGGCATTAGGCTGAATCCCGCCGAGAAGGTTTATGGGAGCGCCCTCGGTCCGCGGCTCGATGAGCCTGGAAGGCGCCGCCGTCTCGCTCGGCGCCGCGGTCGTGAGCGCCGTCTTCGCGGCCCTCGTCTTCGCTCAGTGGCTCTCCCGGCGCAAGCCGTTCCAGATGGCTTGGGCGTTCGGCCTCGGCCTCTGATGCGATCGCCGCCTTCGCCCAGTTCCTCGCAGAGTCCTACGGCTGGAGCCCGACAACCTACAAGGTGTACTACCTCGTCGCGGCACTCCTCGTCGCGGTCCTCGGAATCGGGTCGACTCTCCTCGTACACCGCCGGGCCGGCCTCGGATTCGCGCTGTATACGATCGTCCTTTTCGCGGGCTTCGCCGTCGCGGTTGCCGGCGCGACCGTGAACGAGGCCGCGCTGACCTCCTCCCTGCCAGTCGCGGGGAGCGCGCTCCCACCGGACGTCCGGATCTTCTCGCCCCTCTTCACGGTCCCCGGCAGCGTCGCGCTGATCGGAATCGCGGGCTACTCGTACTGGCGGACCCGGCTTCAATTCAATCTGTGGATCGGGGTCGGTGCCCTGATCGTCGCGGCGGGGGGTTCCCTCGCCCGGTTCGACATTTCCTGGGCCCTCTACATCGGGGAATTGGTCGGAATCGCCGTGATGTTCTGGGGATTCCTCGCGAGCCAAGACCTGGCGAAGGCGAAATGGCCGGCGGCCACCCACACTCCGACCTGACCCGAAGAACGTTGAAATAGAGGCCCGAAGGTCGGTCCGGTTGTGAAGATCGGAGAGTTCCACGGTCCGAATCGAAAGCTCGTGGGACGCACGATTTGGCATTTCGACGTCGTCGAGTCGACGAATGAGACGGCGAAGGAGATGCTCGAGGCCGATCTCGAGGAAGGGCTCGTGATCTGGGCGGACCGTCAGGCCGCGGGCCGGGGTCGACAGGGACGCGCGTGGGCTTCGCCCAAAGGGGGGCTGTACGCCTCCACGATCCTTCGGCCGAAGGAGCCCCACGCTTGGGTCCTCGGGCTTCTCATGGGAATGCCAGTCGTGAAGGCCTTGCGGCACTTCGGTGTGTTTGCGGGATTGAAGTATCCGAACGACGCGGTATACCAGAACCGCAAGATTGCCGGCATACTCTCCGAAGGCGTGTACCGCGGCGACACGTATCACGTCGTCGTCGGCATCGGCGTGAACACGAATGTGGACCTTGACAAGTTCCCGCCGGACGTGCAGGCGAGCGCGACCACGTTGAAGCGCGAGGTGAACCTCTTCGTCGCGAACGACGAGTTCCTGGACTATCTCTTGAACCAAATGGACGACGTGTACTCCCGATACCTGAACACGCGGATCGAGTTCCTCCTCAAGGATTACCGCGGACAATGCACAACGATCGGGAAACGGGTGTCGGCGACGACGTCGAAGGGTACGATCACCGGGAGGGCGTACGACATCGCGACGAACGGCGCGCTCGTGATTATGGACGACGCGAACGCGAAGCACGAGTTCGTGGAAGGCATGCTGAAGGTCCTGGTATGATGCGACCTCGTCCCGAACCGGTTGTTCACGGTCTCCGGCGCCTGAGTAAGACGTATGCGGCGACCACCGCGACGAGCCCCATCGCCGCCAGGAGGACCGGAATCCATGTCGGTCCTCCGCTTCCCGCCGGAGGCCTATTCGATAAAGGAGCTTCCGCGTCCCCAGGTCCGAGCGCAAGGCCAACGACGGGATCGTGCAGGATCGACGCGCCTCGGGGGTACGAGAGATACACGATGGTCGATTCGTTGGAAGCCGCGATTGTTGCTCGGACGGGGGCTTCGTTCCCATCCACCGTCGCATTGGCGCTCCACGTGAAGAACGCGCGTGCAGCGGACGCATTCGTGAACAGGCTTTGATTGGAACCGGTCTCATTCGCGATGAGCCGGAACTGGCGCGAAGTGAGCACACATTCCAGTGCGGGCGCGGTGTCATCTTGGAGGTAGAAAACGTGGCCGAGATGGATGTCGAGTTTCAGCATTGTGGGCGTCAAGGGGACCGCCTTGTAGGTGGTGGGCCGTAGGAAGAAGAAGGAATTCAGAGTGAGGTTGGTCGGGATTCCGTTGCCGGCCGAGATCCAAAAGTCCGATAGGTCCTCGAGGAGCGGATCGCCCGCGAACAGGGCACCGATCCTCAGGTTCGCGTCGTCCGTCGAGATGTTCCAGTCGTATGGGAGGTCCATCGCCGAGCCGTCGAGGGCAAAGGGCCATGCGCGAACATGGGGCGAATCAGGTCGGGCGAGCGGAACGTCATTCGCCACATCCTCGCCCGGTTCGTACGCCCCGCTCCCATTCGCGTCCCGGTACTCAATGATCCGTCGAACCTCGAGTTCGAATATGTCCTGAGTAATCGCCGTCGTGTTCGAGCCGAGGGGGCAGGTCAGGCTGTCGAGGTCGAGGCACCGCGCAGCGACATAGTAGCTGAAACGAATTCGGAGCGCAGAGCCGTTCGCGGGCCCAGATGCGTTCATCGGGATGGAGAATTCGATGAAGATCTGAGAGAATGCCTCGAACGTCCCATTGTCGGGGAACCGACGTTCGTAGGACTCGGTGAGGTTCAGAAACGCGACCCACTGGCGGACCTTCGTGGTCGGATCGTCCATCCAACCATCCCCATAGAAGATCTTCTGAATCGTCCACGATTCATCGGGCCCGACGGCGGTGCTTTGGAGGGTGAGCGCGAAGGGGAGGATACAGGCGAGGCCTGCCGCCGCGACGGCTTTCGACATGGGCTCCAGACACGCACCCCCGGTTCCGGATGCGCCTCTCCGGCATTAACTCGTTCGCGTGTCCACACCTATCCGCGGTTCCCCGCTGCGTTTTTTTTGGCGGCTAAGGGGTGAGGGGCATCGCGTACCGGTTCACAAGGATCAATCGCCTTCGGTTCGCACGGAACTGGCTCCGCGGAGACCGCGAAGGATTAATGACGCGCGTGCGCGTTCGGCGCGTCCATGGCGGGCGATGAGCGCATCGAGGAGCTACGCCGGCGGAAGGCCCTCGCACGACTCGGTGGCGGCAAGGACCGCACGGACGCACAGCGCGCGAAGGGCAAACAGACGGCGCGGGAGCGCGTAGAATTCCTCCTCGACCCGGGATCCTTCGTGGAACTGGATGCGTTCGTCGAGCATCGGACGACGGAGTTCGGCATGGACAAGAAACTCATTCCCGGGGACGGGGTCGTGACGGGGCACGGCACGATCGACGGTCGACCCGTCTTCGTATTCTCGCAAGACTTCACCGTCTTCGGCGGAAGCCTCGGAGAGATGCACGCGAACAAGATTGTGAAGATCATGGACTTGGCGATGAAAGTCGGTGCGCCGGTCATCGGACTGAACGATAGCGGGGGCGCGCGGATCCAGGAGGGCGTGATCAGCCTGGGCGGGTATGCGGAGATCTTTTTCCGGAACGTCCTCGCGTCCGGCGTGGTGCCGCAGATCAGCGCGATCCTGGGACCCTCGGCAGGCGGCGCGGTGTACAGCCCCGCCATGACGGACTTCATCGTGATGGCGAAGGGCACCTCGAACATGTTCATCACGGGTCCCGAAGTAATCAAAGCGGCGACCGGGGAGGTCGTGACTTTCGAAGCCCTCGGGGGCGCGATGACCCATGCGGAGAAGAGCGGCGTGGCTCATTTCGCGGCCGTGGACGAGAAGGAGGCCCTTCGGGTCGTGCGCAAGCTGCTCAGTTACATGCCGTCGAACAACGTCGACGACCCTCCCCGCCTGGCGACCGACGACGATCCGAACCGGATGGACTCGGAACTCGCCGGCGTCGTCCCGCGGGAGCCAGACAAGCCCTACGACATGCGGGATGTGATCGGGCGCGTCGTGGATCGCGGGTCGTGGTTCGAGGTGCACGAGCACTGGGCGCAGAACATCGTCGTCGGCTTCGCGCGGCTGCAGGGGTATCCGATCGGCGTCGTCGGGAACCAGCCGAAGGTCCTCGCCGGCACGTTGGACATTAACTCCTCGATCAAGGCCGCCCGGTTCGTCCGCTTCTGCGATTGCTTCAACCTCCCCCTTCTCACGTTCGTCGATGTGCCAGGGTTCCTGCCCGGGACGGAGCAGGAGTACGGAGGCATCATCCGCAACGGTGCGAAGCTCCTTTTCGCCTTCAGTGAAGCGACGGTCCCGAAGGTCACCGTGATCACCCGCAAAGCCTACGGAGGGGCGTACGACGTCATGTGCTCGAAGCACATCCGGGGGGACTTCAACTTCGCCTGGCCGTCCGCGGAGATCGCGGTCATGGGACCCGAAGGGGCCGTCCAAATCATCTTCAAGAAGGAGATCGAGGAGGCGAAGGACCCCGCGAAGCGGGAGAAGGAACTCGTGGCGGACTACCGCGATCGGCTCGCCAACCCGTACATCGCGGCCCGAATGGGATACCTGGATGACGTGATCGAGCCACAGGAAACGCGACCGCGGGTCATCAATGCCTTCGGAGTCCTTCGGACGAAGCGAGAGGCGCGTCCGTCGAAGAAGCACGGGAACATCCCGCTCTGAGAGGAGGGGCATGTTCCGGCGACTCTTGATCGCGAACCGCGGCGAGATCGCGATCCGGGTTGCCCGGACCGCCCGCTCCATGGGAGTCCGTTGCATCGGGGTCGTTTCGGAAGCGGACCGACAGGCGCTGCATCGACGAGTGATGGACGAGACGGTGGAGATCGGGGGCCCGCTGCCGGCTCAGAGCTACCTGAACATCGACGCGATCCTGAGGGCCGCGAAGGACGTCCACGCGGATGCGATTCACCCAGGCTACGGATTTCTCTCGGAGAACCCGGAATTTGCGTCGCGCTCCGAGGAGGAAGGGTTTGTCTTCGTCGGGCCTCCCGCGAAAGCGATGGCCCTGACGGGCGACAAGGTCGCGGCTCGCCGGGCCATGGTCGAGGCTGGCGTGCCGGTCACCTCGGGAGTCGATCGGGTCTTGCGGACGGTGGAAGAAGCTCGCGAGGTCGCGTCCGAGATCGGGTATCCCGTCCTCATCAAGGCGACCGCTGGCGGCGGAGGAATCGGCATGTACCGGGTGGATCGGCCGTCCCAACTTCCCGCTGCGTTTGAGGCGGCCCGCTCCGTCGCGGGGGCGAACTTTGGAAATCCGGATCTGTTTCTCGAGAAGTACCTAGAGAGGGCGCGTCATGTGGAGGTCCAGGTCCTCCTCGCGGATCACGGGACGGGCGTGGGCTTCGTCGAGCGGGAGTGCAGCGTGCAGCGACGGTACCAGAAACTCGTGGAGGAAACGCCGTCTTCGGCCGTCACGCCGGCCCTTCGCCGACGTCTCATCGACGTCGCGGTCCGGGGACTCCGCGCGGTCCGATACCGGAACGCCGGCACGGTCGAGTTCTTGCTCCACGAAGGGCGGTTCACGTTCAACGAAGTGAACGCACGGCTTCAGGTCGAGCATCCGATTACGGAGATGGTTACCGGCGTGGACCTCGTCCAACAGCAGTTGCGGATCGCCGCCGGCGAGGGTCTCGACGTGTCCCTGAATGAACTGCGCCGTCAAGGCCACGCCCTGGAGTGTCGAATCAACGCCGAGGATCCCCTTCGGAACTTCCTCCCTTCTCCCGGCCGGATCGTCGCCTATCGGGAGCCGAAGGGCGCGGGGGTGCGGGTGGATTCGGGCGTGGCGGAAGGATCCACCGTCCCGCCCTTCTACGACCCTCTCCTCGCGAAATTGATTGTCCACAGCCGTACCCGGAGCCAATCGATCCGGCGCATGCAACAGAGCCTCGATGATTTCGTGATCCGGGGACTTCATACGAACGCTCCGTTCCACCGAGCTCTGTTGGCCGAGCCCCTTTTCCTCCAGGGAGATTTGTGGACGACCATGGTGGGCGATCTCCAGATTGCGGATCGGCTCCGCAGCCGTGGCCCCTGGGAAGAGCGGATCGCTGCAATCGCCGCGGCCCTCGAAGTGAGCGGCCGTCTCCTCGCGGGTCCGGTGCATGCGCTCGAGAAATCGTCGTCCACGCGCTGGACGATCGCCGGACGGGCGGAACGGTTCGCGGGAGGTGGCCATGCGGTTCCGTCTCGTCGTCGATGGTGAATCCCGCGAAATCGAAGTCGATCCGGGCCCGAAGGGGCTCGCAGTTCGCGTCGACGGAGCGGAATACCTCGCTCAGGCGAGATCCTCGCCACCCGAATTTGTGATCCGTATCGGACTTGGGAGCCATCGGATCCGTTTCCAGGGGCGAGCAGTCCTCGTCGATGAGGCGCGCCACGAGATCTCCATTTCGGACATCGAGGGAGGACCCGCGGCCCGTTCCCCCGAAGCCCCGAGTCAAGGTACGACCGTCGTGGAGGTTCGTCCGCCGATGCCGGGAAGGGTGATCCGAATCCTCGCCGCCGCGGGGACGCGAGTCGTCCGGGGCCAGATCTTGGTGGTCCTCGAGGCGATGAAGATGCAGAACGAGATCCCCGCTCCCCAGGACGGGATCGTCCGGGAAGTCCGGGTGGCGGAAGGCGAATCGATCACCGCGGACCGGGTCGTCGTCGTGCTCGAGGTCGGCTGACCCGAGGCGTTTCCAACAGATGTCGGAGCCGGTCCTTCTTCGTCCGGAGGTATCGGAGACTCGTCGACGTCGCCGGCACCTGAAGCGGGATGCGGCTCGAGACCCGCACTCCGTACGATTCGAGCTCCTCGATCTTCGCGGGGTTGTTCGTCATGAGCCGCACGGACTTCACTCCGAGGACTCGGAGCACGCACGCGGCGCACTTGTACGTCCGCAGATCGGCGGGGAACCCGAGGACGCGATTCGCGTCCACCGTGTCGAGGCCGTGATCCTGGAGGTGATACGCCGCGACCTTGTTCGCGATGCCAATCCCACGACCTTCCTGTGCCAGATACAGGAGGGCAGCCCGAGGGGAACGCCCGAGCTTCTTCAGAGCCGCGTCCAACTGGGCCCCGCAGTCGCACCGTTCCGAGCCGAACACGTCCCCCGTGACGCACTCCGAGTGCAATCGGACGAGCACGTTTTCCGGCCCCGCAATTTGCCCTTTCACGAGGACCACATGGTCGTCTCCCGTGAACGGGCATTGGAAGGCATGGATCTGAAAGGCGCCATACCGGGTAGGCAGTCGCGCGGGGACCGTGAGGAGGATGTTGTCGCAAAGCTCGACGTCCGTCTCAGGCATGGCCGCCGCTTTGCAAAGCCGCGCGCTATATAAGAATTCGGCCCGCGACCAAGAGTCCAGTCGTTTACGACTTCAGGTGGGTCGCGATGATGGCGGGAGCCGCTCCGATCGCGGTCGCGGTCTCCAGCACGATGCCGCGGTCCGTGAGGTCGAAGTGGTACCGGCCGAGCGGAAGGACATCCCGGTCGTCGAGGCCGTGCGGTCCCAATCCGAAAACGAGTACGATCGAGGTCCCGCGACGGAGTAGGTCCGCGAGGGACCGCGCATCCGTCCGTCGTTTCGGCTCCGGACGGTTGGTTGTGATGACTACCTCCCCGAGCTGAGGCGGAAAGCCCCGCCGGGGAAAGTCGAAGGTCAGGAATCGGCCCCCGTCGGCGAGGTCCCGGAGGTACCGGCCCTCCTCCCCGATGCTCGTCGTGCCCGAGACCCACGCGGCAATCTCCTGCGGCGTCCGAAGCTCGCTGTCGTATGGAAAGCCGAAGGTCGCCACGTTGGCGTCGAACGCGAGTGCGACCGGGGCCGCGCGGGCGATTGCTCGCCGATGCGCCTCCGCGAATTTCACGGGATCGTAGGAGTTGTACAGGCCGATCGTCATCCGACCGCGAGTCATGCGTCTCGCGGATGCATCCGGCGCTATTTTGAACTACCCCGCCGTGATGGGTCGTCCTGCATGCGGATGCTCTATTACACCGTGGACGGAGGCCGCCTCGCGGGCCTCCCGGGTCCCGCGTACATGGAATGGGATTTCGCCCGGCTCCGCAAGATGGGCTACTCCGTCGTCGTCAGCCTCGAATGCGACCGGCTCAACACCTTCGAGATCGAGGACGCCGGCTTCGAGCACAAGAAGATCTGTGTGCAGGACTTCACTCCGCCGACGTTGGACCAGATCGACGAGTTCGTCTCGTTCGTCGACGCGAAGCTCGCCGAAGGGAAGAAGGTCCTCGTGCATTGTTTCGCGGGCCGAGGCCGGACCGGCACGATGCTCGCGGCGTTCCTGATTCGCCGGGGTATGTCCTCGGACGCCGCGATCCGCGAGATCCGCGAGCGTGCGAAGGAGGCGTACGGGACGGTTCGCGGGGTGATCGAACCGGAACAGGAGGAGATCCTACACCACTATTCGCACCGGCTCCGGGATTCGTGAAGGAGCCAGGTCACCTCAGATCCCGAAGCTCCTCGCCGTCCCACTTGTATCGCTTCTGCTTCCGTTTCTTGTGGACTCCCTTCTGCAGGAGGTATCCGATGAGGAGGGGCAGACCGATCGTCGCGTCCACGAGGCACTGGGCCATCTTCGCGTCCTTGTGGAACTTGCCCCAGGACTGGCTCTCCTGGAACGTGCAGCCGCTCAGTCCGCCCCACTGAGGCACATCGACAGTGATCTGGGCGGCGTACATGTGGGGATTCTCTGGATACCCCATCACCTCCTGGATCACCTCGACCTGGGAGATGTAGTTTTTCGGAGTGCCGCCACCGACGTAGAAGACGCCGCTCCGAGGTGACTTCAGTTTCACCTGCGCGATCTCGTAGTTGTCCTTGATCGAGTCGATCGCGATCGGTGTCTTCTTCGCCTTTACCCGGTCGTGGTGGTGTTTCGCGAGGGCGATTCCGATCGACGAATCGTTCAATGCGGGCACGAAGTATGGAATCCCTTTCCGGTAACAGGCCCCCACGAGGGAGTTCGGATCCTTCGCGGCGATCTTGCCCAACTCCCAGAGGAACTCCCGCGAGCTGTAGGGTCGCGGCTCGAGGCCGTCCGCTAGCTCCGCGCTCTCGTTGTCGCATTCGCGGAACAGGGACTCGTCCGCGAGCGTGTCGTACACGCGGTCGAGGAAGTGCTCTCGCAGGAGGATGTCGTCCGTCTCCGGCGTCGTCGCGTAGTGCCGATGACCGTGGGCTTCGTAGTAGTCATGGTATGCGATCGCGCCGGTCGTCACGACGACGTC
>Ga0184633_10000060_pt1 | contig 28658 bp, 30 predicted proteins | sample PLM31_170_b1_FD_133156 | JGI IMG/M metagenome (GOLD analysis project Ga0184633, IMG submission 133156) | Groundwater sediment microbial communities from an aquifer in East River, Colorado, USA - PLM3-1_170_b1 | ecosystem: Environmental > Terrestrial > Soil > Riparian zone | place: USA: East...
ACAATACTATGGCTTATTAGGCTGGACGTTCCGTGCCCTCGCCCGGACCCGTCGCCTAGCACGGATAGGGCACCGGATTTCTAATCCGGCTGTCGAGGGTTCGAATCCCTCCGGGTCCGCTCCGCCATTGGAATGATACGAGTTTCGAGGATTCTCGGTCAATCAGTGACGCGGACGGAGGATCCACCATCTGACGAGCAGGATCCCTGCAACCAAGGCAATCAAGATCGCCCCGCTGGCAACGAGGCCGACCAAGAGGCGCGTGCCTTCAGGAGACCCTTCGACGGGGGCAGGCAGCGGCTCACGCGGGGCCGCCAGGAACGCGTCGACGCCGCCGGCGTTCGTCTCTCCAGGGAAGGCGCCGGTCGTCTCCCCGGCGACGTATAGGCCCGCCTCACTGACGGCAACGGCCTTGGCACTGTCGAACCCTGCCGTGGCGACTCGCTCCAACCCCAACAATTCGCCAGACGCGTCGTACTTTCGGACGAACGAATCCGCGTCCGTCTGACCGACAACGTACACGCCGGATCCGCCGATTGTGACAGCGAAAGCGGCGTCGCCGGAGGAAGAGCCGAACTGCCGGGTCCAGAGGACGTTCCCGATGAGGTCGTATTTCCGAAGGAAACCATCCCCACCGCCTGAGCTGGTTTCGCCGGCGAGTGTCCCGACTGTCAGGCCAGCGACGTACAAGCCAGACGCATCGAGGGCGACGGAATAGGCCCAGTCGACCGCCGATGTTCCGAACTGCCGGGTCCACGAAACGTTCCCGGTCGGATCGTACTTCCGGAGGAACGCGTCTCCGCCATCTCCGCCCGAACTCGCCTCGCCGGGGAAAGTGCCGCCCGTCAGGCCGGCGACGTATGCGCCGGACGAGTCTACGGCGAGGCCATCGGCCCAATCGGCAGCCGACGTACCGAACTGGCGGGTCCACGAGACGTTCCCGGTCGGATCGTACTTCCGAAGAAATGCGTCCACGCTACCTGCGCTCGTCTCCCCAGGTAAGGTGCCCTCCGTGCGGCCGGCGACGTAAGTCCCGGAAGCGTCAAGCGCGACAGCAAGGGCAGTGTCGAAGTCGGATGAGCCGAATTGTCGGGTCCATAGGACGTTGCTGGAGGAATCGTACTTTCGGAGATATGCGTCCACGCTGCCCGTACTCTCTCCCCCTTCAAGGTTGCCACCTGTGTGGCCGGCGACGTATACGGCGGACTCGTCCACGCCAACGGCATTGCCGTAGTCGAAACTCGCGGTGCCGATTTGGCGGTCCCAGAGGAGGATGCCGTTAGCGTCGTACTTCCGCAGGAACGCGTCGAAGTCGTCCGCGGGAAGGGCTCCGAGAGTACGCCCGGCCACGTACACACCGGACACATCGACGGCCACAGCGCTGGCGTAATCCCCGCCGACCGTGCCGAACTGACGAACCCACAGGATGTCCCCCGTCTCTTGACTCTTCGCGGTGTGCGCAACACAGAGCGGTATGAACAAAATCGCGAGTGCGGCTAACAGGACCCAGCCAATCGCCCTCAATGTCCTTCAATCAGGTTCAGGAACAATAACGTTTTCCCTCGACGGCATGCCTAGTCGATTCATATCATCCTGGTTCCAGGGCCATGTCCCCCTCCTCGGGCTCGGCAATCTTCAAATTGAAAGCCCCACAGGGGGCAATTGGGCGCCGGGATGGGGCAGGCCGCAAATCTGACCCGCTCAAGCCGGTAGACACATGGGAGACCACTTGGATGACGTGGCGGTGAGGCTGGTTGGTGAGCTGGTTCCTGCGACGCCGGTACACGGGCGACTGGGACGGGATCTCGTGGTCCGTTCTTGTCGAGTTTCAGCGGCTGAATTGTCCGCACCCCGAATGCAATCGTCCAATCGTTGGGCGCTCTGTTCGGTTGCGGACGATCCACGGCGCTCCGACGGAGGAGTTCCATTACGATCTTGGTCGCTCGTTCGAAGCCGTTGCGATCCTGCGGGTCACCGGACCACGAGACGAATCTTGGGGGATTTTTCCTACGGATCAACAACTGGTGCACTTGAGCCGGGATCAACTCTCCGACGATGTACGCGCGAGGTTCCCCGTCGTGACCGCGGACGAGGCCTCGAGGTTCGGGATGGTCGTGGGAACGAAGGTCCGGGAGGAGAACTCTTGATTCATGGCTGCATGAAGGCCCCCAAAGCGTGTGGGCGGGTCAGGGCCTTGGATTTCGACCCTCATGCTTCGAAGTTCTTGCCAGCTTCCAGGTGGGCTGATGAATTTGTTGCCGATGTCGTCTCAAACCCAAGCAGGCGAACGATCACGCATAAAGGACGGCTAGCAGTCGTCGTCGAGGATATGGGGCGGTTCACCGGGACGAGTAACGGTTCCCCCACCCGTGGAGGGACTGTCATCATCGATTTTCGCTCGGGTGGTGTGGCCTGGACTTGGTATCCAGGCGTGCCCTGTTGGTATGGGAAGGCCTAGATGGCGAAGCGACTGTACTCAGGACGGGACTTTCAGACGGTGGGCAGGGAACCGCTTGTCATGAGCCTCGAGATGGATGAGTTCCAAACGGCGGCGGTTCGAAATGTTATTGGCAGCCGAAGACGTTTTTTCCCCCTGCTATCACGTTTGGTAGAAGAAGACTATGGGCCAGAAGGAGACATATCCTTCCTACCAACGCAGTTGCAGGCTCTTGCGGAAGAGATTCGAGGTATGGATGTCGAACTCTCAGCGAAAGACTTGAAGGAGGAGTTGTACGCTTTCGGGCGGGCGAGGGTTTCGGTTTCGGATATCAGAGGCCTGTTGGCGAGGCTCCTCGCCATGACCGAGGGAGCGATGTCGAGGAACGAAAGTCTATTCGGGTTCGCCGACTGAGTTCAAGATGGAGGGCCAGACCATACGAAAGCACAGGAACGAGCCCGACGGTGACACCCCACGGAGGCACGGGACCACTTTGGCCATCTCCGCTCCCTTGAAATACCACCGAAGCTTAGGTTGCCGGGGCCGTTTGTCGGTCCCGGAGGAGATCAGATGGTGTACGTCAAAGATGATGGTGTATTCGACGAGCCGTTAGAGAAAATCTGGAAGTATATTCAGGCGCCCGAGGATCACGTCCACGAAACGATTCTCAGCCAGAAAGTCCTGGAGCAGCAGGGCAACACGATGAAGCTGCGCGTCGAGACGTTCAACGCGCAGGGAGGCAAGGAAGAACAGATTTGGAAGATGACGATGGACCCGCCGTTCGGCCACGATCTCGAGGTCCTCGAGGGCTCCACGAGGGGGACGAAGCAGACCCACGTGTACGTCCCCATGGGCGACAAGACGAAGGTCATCGTCGTCGGAGATTTCAAGATGCCCGGCGCAGACGACGAGACGATCCGGAAGGGAACGCTGGACTACCTCGCGAAGGTGTTCTCGGAAGACAGCCGCCAGCTGCGAAACTTCCACTGATCCTCGTTGGCGGGGTTGTGCGGCCTCGGATCAGAGGCCCCACCCGTTTTCCGGTCGCAAATTGACGCGTGAGTGTCGGAACTGGAAATCCTATCCCGTGATTCGAAGTGAAGCCGAGCTGACTGCGGTCAAGTCTCGCCGAAAATCGAGAAGAGGGTTTCCGCCAATCTGCGGGAGCCGCCAGATCGCGCTACCTACTGAACGGTGATACATCGATTTCGCTTCGTGACAAAGGTGTCGCGGGTCCAATGCCGGCACAGCACGCTCAGGAACGAAAAAGGCAATCGGCGTGCCAATCTGTCCAAAAGATCGGCTGGTCCGGGTTTGACCACACGAATCCCAACCGGCTTGAACATGCGGGGGCGCGAATACAGTTTCGGAGGACCCTTCTGTCAATGCGCCCGGAAATGAGAACGTTCCAAGTAGCCCTAGAGAGGACTTAACCGTCCCTAAGGCCAGGCGCCCCCCTCCATACTTCTGAGCTTAATGGACGTCCCTAGTGCCGAAAGAGTCGGAAACCTTCCGATAGCCATCCCCACCCATCTCGCCCCGAGGGGCGTGAGCATTGGGCCGGGACATGGTGCCACAGGTGCTCCACTGCCGAATCGGGACGCATCCCCCCGAAAGGCTACCGCGTGATGACCCAACTATATAAGGCACTACTTGAGTCCGGTCAGAGCCGACCGCGCCGGGATCCACGCCTCCGGCCCTCGGAGGTGTTGCTTCGGCGAACTTCAAGATCGAAAACGTCGTCGCCTCGACTTCCCTCGGGGAGGCACTCGACCTTCAGGCTATCGCCCGCGTCCTCGGCGGCGCCGAGTACGAGCCGGAGCAGTTCCCCGGCCTCATCTATCGCCTCAAGGAGCCGAAGACAGCGATCCTCCTGTTCCGAAGCGGGAAGGTCGTGTGCACGGGTGCGAAGAGCCTTGAGCGCGTCAAGCAGGCGATCGAGATCGTCGCAAAGCAGATCGGGGCCGCCGGTATCCCGGTCAACAGGAACCCGGACATTGTGGTCCAGAACATCGTCGCGACGTCGGACCTCGGCGCGCAGATCGACCTGAATGCGGTCGCGATCTCCCTCGGCGGGGGAAAGGGCGAGTATGAGCCGGAGCAGTTCCCCGGCCTCGTGTACCGGATCGATGAGCCGAAGGTCGTCGTCCTCCTGTTTGGCAGCGGCAAGCTCGTCTGCACGGGCGCCCGAAAACCGTCCGACGTCGATCAAGCGGTCGAGAAGATCACGGCCGAGCTGAAGGCCGCCGGACTCCTGCGCTGATTCGTAAAGGCGAGCGCGGGGACGCGTCGTTGCGTCCCGTCGAGGCCTGTGCGAAGTCCTTATGCGGCACGGGGCTGTGGCGGTCCACACATGGCGAAAACCGAATTGTCCGGAACGGTGACCTCGTTCCGCCAGAGCAAGTTCAAACAGGACAGCTACCAAACGATCGTTCAAATGGCCAGCATCGACGATGCGGGAAAGGTCCTGGGAGCTCGGGTGGTGTGGCTTCGCGAGGATGGCCTCCAGATTCTAGGCCGGGTCGTGGCCCGCCACGGTTCGAAGGGGGCGGTCCGGGTGCGGTGGAGGCGCGGGTTTCCGCCGCAGGCCTTGGGCTCCCAAGTCAAGATCCTTCCTTGACGCGACACGAAGCTCGGCATGCTTGCGTCGAGCGATGCATCGACTTCGCTCTGATACGATATCGACGAAAATCGAGACGCGATCGGGGCTCCAGTTCAACGAGGCGCTTCTCCACCTCTTAGAGGGGAGCTCTGCGAGATTTTCACGGCGAAATAACTGGGAAAGTGCTCGCCCTGAGGGGAGGGATCGCCGTGGTTCTCTTGGTAGGCGCAATCGTTGCTGTCATGATTCGAAGCGCAGGCGAAAGGAGCCACCTCCGCCGAGTCCGTGGTAGAGAAGGCCGCCACCATTGTCAAGGGTAACTCGCCGGTTTGCATGGACAAAACGAACTGAGGGCTAGTCGTGGGCATCCGCGGATGCCACCAAGAAGACAGGTTTTGGGAGATGCCGAACGGAAGAGGAACGCATTCTACCGGGTCCATCGGGGCAATTTTTGTGATCGCACAATTCCTGAATCGACACCTTGCTCATTGGTTTGGAGGGAATTTAGAGAAGGTTCTTATAGAAACTTGGGCTACCGCCGAAAGGGAGATACCTATGGTGAAAGCTACGGTGAAAGACCCTGTTAAGTTGGATCCGAAACACTACAAAGTCGAGTTCGAGAACAGCAAAGTAAGGGCTCTCCGAATAAGGTATGGTCCGCGTGAGAAATCAATCATGCATAACCATCCCGACGGAGTTGCCGTATTTCTGGAGGACGCTCGAGCGAGGTTCACCTACCCTGACGGAAAGACAGAAGACGTCGACATGAAGGCCGGGCAGGCCATGTGGTTTCCTGCGGTCGAACATCTACCAGAGAACAGGCTCGACAAGCCGCTTAATGTAATCTTCATAGAGTTCAAGTAGAAGGTGCATGGAACAGTTTCCCCCGCCGGCTCTGTGACGGGAGTGACTCCATCGAGCTCTTTAGCTGAGATCTCCCGGATGAGTTCTGTCACTAGGTATGCACTAGCCTCGCCGCATCCTGCGGCCAAGAGACCAGCCTAATTGCTGAGAACATCGGCTTTCTCTTAGGAATCGTTTTGAGCGGTGACGCCTCGCGGGTCGCCAAATATGCCCCTGCTGTCTGATGCGAGAGCGATCCCGTCTTTGCCCTTGAGGCAGACATGAAGCGTCGTAGCAGGTGAAACCAGTCCGCCGCCATGTGTTCGTTTCCTACATCAGAGATACTGCTCTCTCATTCGCGGGGGTTTGCGACAGAATCGAGGGGAGACAGACCAGCCGATTCGAAAAACGAAAAGTGCCCGGCTACCGGCGGGCGGGCGTGATGGGGACATCTGGGGGAGGGTTTCGAGCGTTCCATGCCGGCCCGTTCTCAGGAAATGTAAACGGAGTAGAAATGGGTCCGGATGGGTCTGAACCGGGTCCGGAAAGTGGGGGAATAGGGAGAAGGACCGTTTGGTCCTCCTCATGATGGGACGGCACGACCTTCTGCTCGTGGCGTACCTCAATGGGTCCGCCTTTCTGTCGGACACCGACATCCCTACATGGAGAAAGGCAATCCCTCCGGGTCCGTCTTCCCCAGGTTCAGACCGTCATCATTTCGTAAATTCGAACCTCAACTGAACGCGATGGGGCCCCCGGACAATTCCGACCGGTCCCAGTAGTCCCACGCTCACGTCGAAGGGTCTTCGACGGTGTGGCCCCCCGCGATCCTACCAATCCCGTCGGTCGCCAGAACTTCCAATGAGGGCGCCGTTCACGTCGATGTTGTCAAGGATGACTAGGCCGGAGAAGTCCGGGCCCGCATCCGTGCCCTCGTCAAAGACAACCTCGATCTCCACCACCTTGGCCTCACCGAAACCGGGCCAGACCGATAGCCCGTCCGCGGGCATGGCGTCCTCGTCCGTGAAGCGGATGCGCTTCCAGCCTTCCTCGGGGGTCACGCCGGGGACAGGAAACACGTCGCCAGCGGAACAGCCGAAGAAGAACAGCGACCGGCTGCCCTCGATGTCAACGACCACATTGAATCGCGGGGCTCCCGCGCCGCAGTGCCCACCGCTCCGGACGTCGAAGCCGAGTTCCGTTAGAATGATCCCGTCGACTCCCTCGATGACGGCGCCAGCCGAGGCGCTCGCGGCGGTCGCACCGTTCTTGGAAAGCAGGAGACTTTCGTTTTCCTCTTCGCCTCTCTCTCGCCAATCGCCCCATTCGCTCCAGCCGTCCCGATCGGCCACATCGTCATCCGGAAGTCCGATGCCCTCGACCCAGTCGGCGAACACGATGTCGAGATCCTCCGGATCGAACTCGAAGGGTACCGCCTCGAGGTCCAGCTCCTCCTCGACCTCTTCCTTGGCTCCGAACCCCGTGGCCGCAATCCAGGGGCCCATGAGAGGCCCGGGATTTTCCTGTGTGCTGCCGACCCGAATGAGCACGATCGGGGCCAAGCAGGACATCGGCAGGGAGATCTCCTCGTCGATCTCGGCATCTCCGTCCGAACTGAGGCGCGCGACATCCGTCGTCGCGACCGTGTCCTGTCCCTCGCAGGTCAGGCTCGCACGGACGCCGGTCACCACACCCGTCGTCCCATCGAGATCCGTCCCCGTGCCCGTGATGAGCAGCCCCTTGATGTCTGCCTTCAAGTCGCCGTCCGACTCGATCTCAACATCGCCCTCGGCGACGACCCAGGGGACGCCTCCGGCTGGCACGCCGCGGATCGTTCCAGCCTCACCCGTCATGTCGGCGGGCAGTCCCACGAGCGTACTCTCGAATATCTCCTCGTCGGAAAATTCACCGCCGCCGTGGTTCGGCGAGTCGGGAGGATTGTCTCCGCCGGTTCCGGCCGGAGCCCCACCGACCGTGCCTCCAAACCCGAAAAGGCCGCCCGCAAGGGACGCGCCCGCGGCAACAACTCCGAAGCAAACCGCCACGACGCCCACGATTGAGACTGTGCTGCGCGCTACCATTGTCATCCTCCCCCCCAGAAAACAGGTCAGAGGGAACCCGCTCCAAGATTACTATCGCAATGGTAATAAGGATTTTCCCAAAGGGCGATCGTGGCCGGCCATTTCCCGAGCGTCTCCTCCCTTGGAGCAAGGGGCGAGACTCGGTCATATCGCGCCCATTGGAGCGGACACGAAAGGCCAAAGGATATCTATCCGGCGCGGATACGGGCATGTCTATGAAGCGTCCGGACTGGAGGGCGTTGGGTCTCCTCGGGTTCATCGCCGTGGGTGCCGCTGCCGCGGCCCTCGGGTGCCCGTTCTTCCGGAACCCGGCGAACTACGCGTCGGCAGGCGGCCTCGTGGGCTACGTGCAACACGTGGTCGCCGTGCACCGCAAGAAGTGAGGACCGGGCGCCGGGTGCCCCTCTGTTGCGCTCTCTTGAGACGGTCGAAGAAAGAGACGCAGACTTCGTTATCATTGTAATGTGAACGACCTGCGCGCACCTTCTTATAGCCTCGCCGGGTCGGAGGTTCAGGCGGGCGATGGGTCTCGACTCGGGTCATTCTCCAGGTCATCCGAATCGTTCCGCATCCTCCGATGGGGGCCGGTTCCTCCTCGTCGGTGCGAATCATCGCACATGTTCCCTCGACACCCGCGAGCGGCTGCTTCGACAGGTGTCGCGCGTCCCGATCCGGACGGCGAAAGGCCGCGGTCCCCCCTGGTCGGACCTGGTCTTGCTCACGACCTGCAATCGAGTGGAGGTCTACGCCCTTACGGAGACCCCTCAGCAGGCCTCCGACGCCATCCATCAATTCCTCGGATTTTCTTCCGAGGACGAGCGCGCCCTGTACGTCCTGCGGGACCGCGATGCGGCGGCCCACCTCCTCCGGGTCGCCAGCGGTCTAGACTCCCTTGCGGAGGGGGAGACGCAGGTGACGGAGCAGGTCCGGAAGGCCCCTTCGCAGAACCGGTCCCGGTCCTCACCCCGTAGTCCCCTGGCGAATCTCTTCATCCAGGCCGCGAATCTCGCTCCCCGGATCCGAAAGATCGCGGGCATCCGACCCGGAGACACATCCGCGAGTCACGCCGCGGTCCGATTTCTCGAGTCCGCGGTGCCCCTTGACAATCCGATCGTCGCGCTGATCGGGTCGGGCAAGATGGCGCGCATCGCCGCGAAGAGTCTCCGAGGACGGGCCCGCCTCTGGATTCTTGACCCAAGCCTCCCGCGCGCCCGGGAGCTCGCGAAGGCCCTAGGGGGAAAAGCACTCAGCTTGGGGGACCTCCGCGAGGTGCTCGCCGAAGCGGACATCGTACTCGCCGCGACCGCGGTTCAACGCCCCCTGGTAACGGCGCCGACGTTGCGCGCCGCGATCGGTCGACGGAACGGCCGACCCCTCTGGCTCGTCGACCTCGGATTCCCGCGGAACGTGGATCCGCGTTCCCGCGACGTAGCGGGCGTCCACCTCTTGGACTTGGACGACCTCGCGCCTTGGGGCCAACGTCCTCCTCCCCCCACCGCTCAGGCGAGACTCGAGGCCCGGATCCGGAAGGAGGCCGACCGCCTGATCGAATCCCTCAGCCCGTCCGCCTCCGTCGATGTCGCGTTCCTCCGAAGAACCGCGGAGTCGGTCCGGCAGCAAGAGGTGAAGGAGGCCTTGGCTCGCCTCCCGGAACTGTCCGAGGAGGGTCGGACCGTCGTCGACAGGCTCGCGATGCGCCTCGTGAACCGGTTCCTGCATGCGCCCACCCAGCGCCTACGCTCCCTCCCGGAGGGGAGGCGCAAGGAGATCATCCACGAGATCGTCTTGGGTCTGCGGGGAGGGGTGAGATGACCGCCGCCCTCCGCGTCGGCACCCGCGGGAGCCCGCTCGCCCTTGCCCAGACGGAGGAGGTCCTTCGACGGCTCCTCGCCATCCGACCGGATCTCCGGACGGAGACGGTCGTGATCCGCACTCACGGGGACGAGGGTTACCGGGAAGATCTGGGCACCGGGCTTGACGGCAAACGGGCGTTCACGAAACGGATTGAGGAGGCCCTCCTGGAAGGTCGGATCGATTGCGCCGTCCACAGCCTGAAGGATCTGCCCACGGAGACGGTCGACGGAGTCGTGATCGCCGCGATCCCGCCGCGAGAGGATCCGCGCGATGTCCTCGTCGGCCGGGAGTCCGTCAGCCCTGAGGACTTGGGGCCCGGGGTCCGGGTGGGCACCAGCAGCCTCCGCCGTCGCGCACAGCTTCTGTCCCGCTGGCCCGGCCTCGATGTCAAGGAGCTCCACGGCAACGTGGGCACGCGTCTGCGCCGGCTCGATTCGAGCGACTTCGACGCGGTCGTCGTGGCCGCCGCGGGACTGCGCCGACTCCGGGTCGAGGATCGTCGGGCCCACCCGTTCCCGCCGGACATCATGACCCCAGCTCCCGGACAGGGAGCGCTCGCCCTGGAGGCGCGGACGAGAGACCGTCCGGTCCTTGATCTGCTGTCCATGATCGACGACCCAAGCACTCGCCGCGCGACCGAGGCGGAGCGAACCCTCGGCGCCCGAGTCGGCGGGGGATGCAACGTCCCCTTCGGGGCGCTCGCGACCCTCGGGGGTGGCATCACCCTGCATGCGGTGCTCGCGGACTCGGAAGGCCACCGCATCATCCGAGCCGAAGATCATGGGGACGAGTCCCGGTGGAAGGAGGTCGTCGATTCCGTCTGGAGAAAACTCGTTCGAGAAGGCGCGCAGGACTTAATCTCGGAGTTGGCGTAGATGGGAGACCTCCCCCTTCGCGGTCGGTCGTTCCTCGTCGCCGCATCGGAGAATCTCGTGGACAAGTTGACCCAGGCAGTGCGGGAACGAGGCGGGCACGCGATCCGCTTTCCGACGATTCGACTTGTTCCGCCGACGGACTACGCGGACTTGGACCGGGGCCTTCGGCTCTGGCGAACATTGGACTGGGTCGTCTTCACGAGTGCCCATGGCGTCGAGGCGCTGGTCGAGAGGGCGAGGACCCTCGGCGTGGACCTGTCCGGCTTTCAGGGAACCGTCGCGACCGTCGGACCCGCGACCCGAGAGGCCGCGGAAACCGCAGGGCTCCCTGTGTCCGTCGTTCCCGAGGAGTTCGTGACGGATGCCATCGCGGCCTCACTTGGCGACGTCTGCGGGCAAACCATCCTGCTGCCCCGTTCCCGGCTCGCGCGGCCGAGCCTCGCGGTCGAACTACGGGACCGAGGCGCCATGGTGATCGAAGCGGATGCATACGATGCGGTCGCCGCGGCACCCGATGTAGACCTCGTCCGGCGGGCATCCCGAATCGATGTCGTGCTCCTGACGAGCGCCTCCGCCGCGAACCATCTCCTGGGCCTCCTTCCTCCGGACCTGCGCGACCGCCTGCTCAGGGAGGCGGAGGCGGCGTGCATCGGTCCGGTAACCGCGGAGATGGCCCGGTCCCTCGGCTTCCGCGTGTGCGTGGTCGCGCGGGAGCATACGGTCCCCGGCCTCGTCGAGAGCCTCGCGGAGGTCCGACCCCGTGGCTGACCTTCCGCGTCCCCGGTACCGGTTGCGACGGCTGAGGAGGACCGCGGCCCTCCGAGCACTCTTCCGCGAGACCTCCGTCGAGACGGACCACCTCGTGCAGCCCCTCTTTGTCCGGGAAGATCCCCGCATGGATGCGGAAATCCCCTCGATGCCAGGCATCCGCCGCCTCACGGTCAGAGAGGCCGCGGCCGAGGCAGAGGATTTCCTGGAACTCGGCGTCCGCGCCGTGATCCTCTTCGGGTTGCCTTCGGAGAAAGACTCCCTCGGACGGGGAGCCTACGACGAGCATGGCGTCGTCCAGGAGGCGATCCGTGCGATCAAGGACGCCGCTCCGGAGATGGTCGTCATGACGGACGTGTGCCTATGCGAATACACGGACCACGGACATTGTGGCGTCGTCCGGGGCGGGCAAGTCGACAACGACGCCTCGGTCGATCTACTCGCGAAGACCGCGGTGAGCCAAGCGCACGCCGGGGCAGACCTTGTCGCTCCGAGCGCGATGATGGATGGGCAGGTGGCCGCGATCCGGTCCGCCCTCGACCGAGGGGGATGCGAACAGACTGCAATCCTGGCGTACGCGGCGAAGCACGCTTCCTCGTTCTACGGTCCGTTCCGGGAAGCGGCGGATTCCGCTCCGGGATTCGGAGACCGCCGCGGCTACCAGAAGGATCCCGCAAATCTCCGGGAGTCGCTCCGGGAGATCGCCCTCGACCTGGAGGAAGGGGCGGACGTTGTCATGGTGAAGCCCGCCCTCGCGTACCTCGACGTGATCCGCGCAGCCCGGGAGCGCTTCGATGCACCCCTCGCCGCATTCGCCGTGAGCGGGGAATACAGCCTCATCAAGGCCGCCGCGGAACGGGGATGGATCGACGAGCGCGCCGTGGTCGAAGAGACGCTCCTCGCGATTCGCCGAGCGGGCGCGGACATCATCCTCACGTATCATGCAAAGGACGTCGCACGATGGCGGCAGGCTGGCCGGGCATGACGGAGCCGTTTCCGGACTTCGAGGCCCCTGGTGCGAAGGAATCCGGAGGACCGCGCGAGTTCTTGAAGTACACGTTCTACAAGGTCCGACCGGAATGGCGCCTCCTGACTGCCGACAAGAAGAAGAGACAGGGGGCGGAGTTCGCCGCCCTCCTTCATGACCTCGAAGAGGAGGTCACCCTCCGATGTTACTCCCTCCAAGGGATCCGGGCCGACGCGGACTTCATGGTCTGGGCGATCGATCCGCGCCTCGAGGCCTTCCGCGAGATGGCCCGTCGGGTGTCGTCCACGGCGTTGGGGCGCCACCTGGATACGACGTACGCCTACCTGGCCGCGAGCAAGCGTTCCCAATACCTCGGGAGTCACACCCACGAAGGGCAGGACGGCCTTACGACGGAGCACAAACCCCTCGGGGGCCGCTACCTCTTCGTGTACCCCTTCGTGAAGAAACGGGAGTGGTACTCGATCCCCTTCGATGACCGACAAGCAATTATGCGGGACCACTTTCGCGTGGGGCACAAGTACCCGAACGTGACGATTCACACCGCATATTCCTTCGGCCTCGATGACCAGGAGTTCGTCCTGTCGTTCGAGGCGGACAATCCGCTCGACTTCCTCGACCTCGTGATGGAACTCCGCTCGAGCGAGGCGAGCAAGTACACGGAGCGGGAGACGCCGATCTTCACATGCATCCTTTCCACCCCGGAGCAGATGCTCGACGCATTGGGGACGTGACATGGGCTTCCAAGCGCGGGGCGGGCCGCGGGCGCCGAAGTCGGAGAAGCTCTTCGCACGGGCGCAGAAGAGTCTCGTCGGCGGGGTCGACAGTCCGGTGCGGGCCTTCCGCTCCGTCGGCGGGACGCCGCGGTTCCTCGTGCGCGGGAAGGGCGCGTACGTGTGGGATGCGGACGGGCGAAGGTACCTCGACTTTTGCATGTCGTGGGGCGCCCTCCTCCTCGGTCACGCGAATCCCGCCGCCGTCGGCGCGGTCCGCAGTGCCGCAGGCCGGGGGATGAGCTTCGGTGCCGCCACGGAGGCGGAGGTCCGCCTGGCGGAGGAGGTCAAGAAGCGATTCCCAAGCATCGACCTCCTCCGGTTTGTGAACTCGGGGACGGAGGCCACGATGTCGGCCGTTCGCCTCGCCCGCGGCGCCACAGGTCGTGACAAGATCGTCACGTTCGAGGGAGCGTACCATGGACACTCGGACGCGCTACTCGTGAGGGCCGGCTCCGGCGTCGCCGCGGCGGGCCTGCCGGGTTCCGCAGGGATCCCTGAAAGCGCGGTGCGAGACACACTCCTGGCCTCGTACAACGACGTGACGTCCGTGGAGGATCTCTTCCGAAGCCACGGGGATCAGATCGCGGCGGTCTTGGTCGAGCCCGTCGCGGGGAACATGGGCGTGGTCCCGCCGGAGCGGGGTTTCCTCGAAGGCCTCCGCCGAATCACGCGGGACTTCGGCAGCCTACTCGTTTTCGACGAGGTCATCTCGGGCTTCCGGGTCGCACGGGGCGGGGCCCAGGAGAAATACGGCGTGACGCCGGACTTGACCTGCTTGGGGAAGGTCCTCGGCAACGGCCTGCCCGTGGGCGCCTACGGAGGGCGTCGGGACATCATGGAGAAGGTCGCGCCCCTCGGGCCGGTGTACCAGGCGGGTACCCTCGCCGGGAATCCCTTGGCGATGGCGGCCGGCCTCGCAACGCTGAAGCAACTCCGGTCAGATCTGTATGGTCGGCTGGAGAAGTGTGGCGCTCAACTCGAAGGCCGACTGCTAGATGCGGCCCACGACGCGGACGTCGATGTACAGATCCCGCGCGTCGGATCGATGTTGGGACTTTTCTTCCGACCCGATCCCGTGCGGAACTACGACGACGCACAGGCGACTGACAAGACCGCCTACGCGCGATTCTTCTGGGCTCTCCTGAATCGGGGCGTGTATTTCCCGCCGGCTCCATTCGAGTCCTTCTTCCTGTCCTCGTCGCACCATATGTCCGAGGTCGATCGGACGATCGCGTCGGCCGGCGCTGCATTTCAGGAGGTCGGGAGTTCCTGAACGATCGGTTCCTGCGCGCGTGTTGGCGGGAGTCCGTTGACTGCACGCCGGTCTGGTTCATGCGTCAGGCCGGTCGGTCTTCTCCCGCCTACCGCGCGATTCGCGCGCACCACGGCATCCTCGAAATCGCGAAGTCGCCTGACCTGGCCACGGAGGTGACCCTTCAGCCCGTGAAGGAACTCGGCGTCGATGCCGCGATCGTGTTCGCGGATCTTCTGTTGCCTATCGAAGCGATGGGCGTTCGTGTGCGGATCAACGCGGGTGAGGGCCCGGTAATCGATCCGCCGCTCCGCACTCCCGAGGACGTCGCACGACTGAAGCCGCTGGATCCCGCGAAGGACTTGCCCTTCGTCTTCGAAACGATTCGTCGCGTGCGACTTAAGGCGGGGATCCCCTGCGTCGGATTCGCCGGCGCCCCGTTCACGATGGCCAGTTACCTCATCGAAGGCGGTGCATCGAAGGATTTCGCCGCGACGAAGAACTTCATGACGTCGCGTCCAGCGGCCTGGCGGGCGTTGATGGACCACCTCGTCGAGGGGACCGCGGAGTACCTGCGAGGCCAAGTAGCGGCGGGGGCCCAAGCCCTTCAGGTCTTCGACACCTGGGCGGGCGCGCTGAGTCGCCAAGACTACGATGCGAATGTCCTCCCGTTCTCCCGTCGCCTCTTCCACGAGATCCGCGAGACGCGTGTCCCGTGCATCCACTTTGGAACACGCACGGCCGAGTTCCTGGAGTCCTTCACCTCCGCAGGAGGCGACGTGATCGGCGTCGACTGGCGCATCCCGATTGATACGGCGTGGAGGCGAATCGGCGACGACCGCGGGATCCAAGGGAACCTCGACCCGGCGGCCATGCTGGACCGGCCCCAGGTTTGGCGTCCTGCGGCGGAGGACGTGTTGCGCCGTGCTGCGCGCCGTCCAGGCCATGTGTTCAACTTGGGACACGGAGTCTTGCCCGAGACGCCGCAAGACAACCTCCGGGACCTCGTGCGGCTCGTCCACGATTCGACCCGCGTCTGAGGAAGATGGTTGAGATCACCACGAACCGTCGACCGATCGGCGTCTTGTTGACCGCCGTGGGGGGACCGAATTCACTCGACGAGGTCGCTCCGTTTCTCCTCGACATTCGCGGAGGCCGCCCGACACCTCCGGAGCTCGTCGATGAGTTCCGCGAGCGGTATCGTCGAATCGGCGGGAGGTCCCCTCTCCTCGACATATCGCGAGCCCAGGCGAGGGCCCTCGAGGACCGACTCATCGGCGACGGCGGAACGTACCGCTGCTATGTGGGCATGCGGAACTGGAAGCCGTACATCCGAGAGGTCCTCCCCGCGGTCGTCGGGGACGACGTCGAACGGCTCATCGTGTTGCCGCTAACCCCGTACTATTCTCGTCGGAGCGTCGGAGCCTACTTCGCGGCGGTCAGAGGCGCCCTTCCGACGCTCGGTCGCCCGCTGGATGTGGCGTACGTCGAGAGCTGGAACACGGAGCCTGCGCTGGTCCAGATGTTTGTGGCGAAGATTCGCGTAGGCCTCGAACGGTTCGCGAGGAAGGGATTCCATGACCCCGTCGTTGTCTTCACGGCCCACAGCCTCCCGAAGAAACTTATGGACGAGGGGGATCCCTACGAACGGGAGCTGTCCGAGACGATGGCCCTCATTCTCGACCGCCTGCCGCCCCTCCGGGCCCGGATGGCCTGGCAGAGTGCGGGACGCACCGAGGAAGCATGGCTGGGCCCGCCGCTCGAGGAGGTTCTTGGGGAGATCGGAGATGCCGGGGAGAAGGCTGTCCTCGTGGTTCCCTTCGGATTCGTCTCCGACCACTTGGAGATCCTCTACGACGTGGACATCGAGGCGCGGGCGTTCGCGGCGGAGCGAGGCGTCCACCTCGAGCGCACAGACTCACCCAATACGGACCCGGGGTTCATCGACGCGATGGCCGCCGCGATGCGGTCCGGCGTCCGTTCGACCTCGCGATAGCTCGGTCCTAGCCGGGGACAGGAGCTGGTACCACGCTTCCAAGGCACCGCGGGCGACACTAGACCGACCTCTTGATCGGATGGGCCTCCGTGGTGATGATCACACGATCGAAGTCGAGGGTCTCGGGAGGCGCAAAGAGCAGGTAGAGGTACTTGAACGTCTCCGCAAGACGGTTCTTTGGCGTTAAGTGGGACGCCTCCACGGGAGCGGCCAGGCCTTTTCCCAAGACCTCCTCAAACTGCGACAACAAAGCCGGAAATCATCTCATTGTCCGACGCTGTCGTCTCCCTATCCGACAAAGTGTTGGAAACCTAGGCCGCGGAGTACGGCAGCCAGCGGAGATTCGTGGGGCGTCTGACAGGGAACCTAGCGCATGACCGATGCACGGGGCGTCCGAGCGATCATGATTTCCGCCAGTACCATCGACGCGACCGCGGGCAGGATTGTGGGCCAGTGCAGGACGACGTTGCAACGGTAGAAGCCCGCACATGTCGTGAGGAAAAGCACCGAAAAGGTTAGCAGGAGCGCGCCCGTCGCAAGAATTCCTCCCCACAGCATTAACAGGGGGCGGCGACGCATGTAGTCCCGAGAGTTCGACCCGTTTATAAACCATGCGAGATGGGCATCCTGAGGGAGAACGAGATGCAAGGTCGAATGCCCTCAAGATTGGCCTCACACGCCCGTGCGATTTCTAGTCAACAGGGCGAAGGCTGGGTCCCACGCGCCTCGGGTCCTGCTTTCTAATCCTAGGCTATTCTTGTCTCGGAGGCCGTCTGGCATCGCTATGGGGTTTGTCCTGCGGGGATGGTCGGACGATTACGAACACTCCTAGGAGGAGCAAAGCCAGTCCGGCTACAATCGTGGGCCAATGCAGAACGAGCGTGCATCCGCTTCCAATTGTCAAGCCGCCAACACATGTTGTGAGGAACATCGAAAGCATGAATACGACGGCTCCCCCGGCGCAGATTCCTCCACCAAGTACCACACGGGTGAGAGGTGTCACACGGAAGTGGATGTCTAATCTCCACATGAACCAAACGCCAAGGACATCGTTCCCCGAGAACCAGACCTTGTTGACCTGGTGACCTGGAGGTGTCGAAAGCCGTGATGATCGGTGGACCGTACATCCGACATGTGCCTCGGGTCAATTCCGGATTTCCGCGAAACCGGCCCCCTTCCATCCTACTTAACGTCAAAGAACCCCGCAAGACAAAAGCTGTGCATCTCGTCTAACGTCTCCTTCGTCACGACGTTCCGGAGGGATGCATAGCCCGCTTCCGTCGGATAATGTCGGATGAGACTCTCGAACAAGATTCTGCCCATCTCGGAATACGTCTGGTCGCCTGTGAGGCGATGCATATAGTAGGCCGACTCCGCCACTTCGGGTCGCAGTGGACAGGCGCCATTCTCGATTCGGTTCGTCCGGTAGTCGAATCACTCGGGCTCGGGGAAGGCTCGGTACCTCAGGGGTCCGTGAGGACTTGCCTTGCTCCTCATCACTGAAGGTTTTGAGCGAGGATCTCCATGGCCGGCGTCATGTCCTTGCGCTCGAGGATGAAGATCGTGTCCGTGTAGCAGGACATCTCTTCCACGATGTTGATCCCTCGGGAGGCGAGCGCCCCGGAGAGGAAGGCCAAGAGGCCTCGGGTCTTCTCGATCGTCTCCGGGCTTGTGACCGCAATCTCGACAAGCCCCCGAGTGACGCCGATGATGTGTTCCGACCGCAGCTTCTTCGTCACGCGGGAGACCGAGTCATCGTCAACGATGATCACCGTGCCCTGCGATACCTGGATTAAGCGGCACTCGCGGTTCTCGTCCAAGAGCTCTTCGACGACGTCTCCGAGGCGCTGGAGAACGTCCATGCCCTCGACGACGGTAATAGTCGCCACCTTCGTCCGCGTCTGGACCCGGCTCCTCTGCAGCATCCGGCGCACCGCATCTTCGTTGTATCCACGGAGCTTGTCCACGGGATACCGGCGGCAGGCCGCGAGGACCGCCTCCTCACGACGGATACCGAGTTCCTTGCAGATTTTCCGCGCAAGGGCCGAGTAGTTCACGATGTCCATCTTCAAGGCATCCGCGACGCTCGGATGGCTGGCGATGTAGTCTCGCACCTGCTTCGCGACCGGTGGCATCCGATAACTGTACAACGTGTCCGATATTTGACAATTTTGTTCAAAAAAGACATGCTGATGTCAACACGTTCAAGTACACATCCACGAGTGCAACTTACAAGATTGGTTGGGGCACGATCGGCCATGTCGCGGAACAAAGTGGTTTTGGCTTATTCCGGAGGCTTGGATACCTCCGTTGCAATCCGGTGGCTCCAGGAACGCGACCTCGACGTCGTCGCACTGACCGTCGACGTGGGTCAACCGGGGAACCTCGTGGAGACCAAGGAGAAGGCGCAGCGGCTCGGAGCGAAAGCTTACATCGTGGACGCTCGCCGAGAGTTTGCGGACGAGTACATCCTGCCGGCACTCGTGGCGAACGCGATGTACGAAGGGCAGTATCCCCTGAGCACGGCCCTCGCGCGACCGCTGATCGGAAAGCACCTCGTCGCCGTCGCCCGTCGAGAGGGCGCCTCGTTCATCGCGCACGGCTGCACGGGCAAGGGGAACGATCAGGTTCGGTTTGATCTCTGTACGACCGCGCTGGCACCGGAGCTTCAGGTGATCGCCCCCGCGCGGGAGTGGGGGATGACGCGGGAAGAAGAGATCTCGTATGCGAAGGAACGGGGAATTCCCGTTCCTGTCACCAACGGATCTCCGTACAGCACGGACGAAAACCTGTGGGGTCGATCGATCGAGTGCGGAGTCCTGGAGGATCCACGGATCGAGCCGCCGGAGGAAGTATTCGCCTGGACGACCAGCCCGGCTGCGGCTCCGGACGAACCGGCTTACGTGACGATTCGATTCGAGGCGGGGAAGCCCGTCGCCCTCCAGGGAAAGGCCTTGGACTTCGTCTCGCTCATCGCCTCGCTGAACGAAACCGCGGGCCGCCATGGCGTCGGCCGGATCGACCACGTCGAGTCTCGGGTCGTCGGCATCAAGTCTCGCGAAGTGTACGAGTGTCCCGCCGCGACGGTCCTCGTCAAGGCGCATCAGGCGCTCGAATCGCTCGTCCTGCCGAGGGACGTCCTCGAATTCCAGCGGATCGCGTCGTCCCGCTATTCGACCCTCGTCTACGATGGCCTGTGGTTCACGCCCCTCCGGGAGGCCCTCGACGCGTTCGTCGCCTCGACCCAAGACCGCGTGACCGGCGATGTGAGCGTGAAACTCTTCAAGGGCACCGCGTCGGTCGTCGGCCGCGCGTCCCCGTACTCCCTGTACGATCACGCCCTCGCGACGTATTCGCAGGGCGACCGGTTCCGGCAATCGATGGCGGAGGGATTCATCTACGTCTTCGGACTGCCCGCGCGCACCTGGGCTGCCGCCGGCGAGAAGGCTGCCTCGCCGAAACTCGTCAAGGCGGCGAAGAGGTCGAAGTAACGATGGCGGCGACCGTTCAATCGAAGGGTGGGGGAGGCGGAGCCCCCCCGTCGTACGTGAAGACCCCCGCCTGGCGCTTCCTCGCCTCCCTGCCGGTCGATCGAAAGCTCGCCCGCTACGATGTCGCGGGGAGCCTCGCCCACGTCGAAATGCTGGGCGCGGTCGGCATCGTGACGGCCGAGGAAGCGAGCGCCCTCTCGACGGGCCTGCGCGCAGTCTTCGCAGAGATCGCCTCGGCGAGCTTCCCCTGGCGCGAGGACCTCGAGGATGTGCACACGAATATCGAGATGCGGCTCACGGAACGGCTCGGAACGCTCGGCGCGAAGGTCCACACGGCTCGCAGCCGGAACGATCAGATCGCACTCGACGAACGATTGTACCTGCGGGAGGCGATCGTCGCCGTCCGGCAGGAGGTGTTCCGACTTCAGCTCGCCCTCCTCGACCTCGCGGAGGCCCATGCCGAATCCCCGATGCCGGGGTACACCCATCTCCAGAGGGCACAGCCCGTCACCGTAGGACATCATCTCCTCGCTCATTTCTGGCGCCTCGTGAGGGACGACCACCGTCTCTCCGAATGCTTCGACCGCGCGAACGTGTCGCCTCTAGGGGCCGGGGCCCTCGCGGGGAGCACACTCCCGATTGACCCTGCGATCTCCGCTCGGATACTCGGATTCGCCGCGACGTTCGAGAACTCGATCGACGCGGTGAGCGATCGCGACCATTTCGCGGAGCTCCTCTTCGACCTCTCCCTCCTCGCGGTCCATCTGTCCTCGATTGGCGAAGAAATCGTCCTCTGGGCCTCGCAGGAGTTTGCCTTCATCCGGTCGACGCCCGCCCTCGGATCCGGGAGCAGCCTGATGCCGCAAAAACGGAACCCGGATGTCGCGGAGCTCGCCCGAGGGAAAACGGGCCGCGTCGTGGGAGACCTCGTATCCCTGCTCACGACGCTCAAGTCCCTGCCGCTCGGGTACAACCGCGACCTCCAGGAGGACAAGGCCCCGGTCTTCGACGCCGTGGACCATGTCCTCGCGACGCTCGACGCGCTCGGGATGACCGTGTCCGCTCTGGAGTTCGACGAGGGCCGCCTCTTGAAGGCGGCTTCCGATCCCCGGATGCTGGCGACGGATCTGGCAGAGTATCTCGTTGCGCGGGGCGTGCCCTTCCGCGAGGCGCACGAGCTCGTCTCGCGCTACCTCGCGAGCGACGGCCCGCTCGATGCGAAGGCCCTCCAGGCATTCGACCCGCGGTTCGGCGACGATGTGGCCGACCGCTTCGACGTCCGCCAGTCCCTATTGCGCCGTGCGACCCCTGGTGGCCCTTCGCCGAATGCGGTACGCGCCCAGGTCGCCCGGGCTCACGACGCGATCGGCCTCGAGCGCTATTCGCTCTCGAAGCATGCCGATTGCATCGAGCTCCTCGACCGCCTGCTGAAGGAGGGATCGGAATGACGGAATGTCCGGAGTGTGGCCGCGCGATCGAGAAGAAGGACCTGATCGAAGGGGAGCTCTTCCCTTGCCCCGACTGCGGCCTCGAACTCGAAGTCACCGCCCTCGAGCCGTTCAAGGTCGACGCTGCGCCGCGCGAGCAAGAGGACTGGGGTGAGTAAGACGTTCACCCTCGGTCTCTTCTATACCGTGATCCGGCCCGAGGAGAAATGGATCCTCGAGGCCGCCGCAGCCCGCGGCATCTCCGTCGAGCGCCTCCACGACGAGGCGGTCACCTTCCCCCTCGTCCGGAACGGGTTCAAGGCGGACCTGGTCCTGAATCGCAGCGTGAGCCACAGCCGCTCCCTGTACGCCTTGCGGTTCTTCGAACACTACGGCGTCCCGACCGTGAATCCCTACGATGTCGTCTCCCTGTGCGGAGACAAAGTCCTCGCGAGCCTGCGACTCGCCGAGGCGGGCATCCCGACGCCGCGGACGGTCGTCGCGCTCAGCCCAGAAGCCGCGATGAAGGCCCTCGAGGAGGTCGGATATCCCGCCGTCCTGAAGCCGCCCGTCGGCTCGTGGGGCCGTCTCATGGCGAAGGTCGACGATGCCGAGGAAGCGGAACAGATCATCGAGCACAAGACCGCGCTCGGCTCGCCGATGCACTCGATCTTCTACGTCCAGGAGTACGTCGACAAACCGGAGCGGGATCTCCGGGCCTTCGTCATCGGCGACGAACTCGTCGCGGCGATGTCCCGCCACTCGAAGGATTGGCGCACGAACGCCGCACGCGGCGCGGTCGTGGAGCCGTTTTCGCCCACGACGGAGATGGAGGAACTCGCGCTGCGGGCGGCCACCGCGGTTGGCGGAGGCGTCCTCGCGGTCGACTTGATGGAATCCCCCCAAGGGCTCGTCGTCCATGAGGTGAACCCGACGCCCGAATTCCGAGCCCTCACGACGGCCACGGGAGTCGATGTCGCGGGCAAGATCGTGGACCACGTCCTGGAGGTCGTACGCCGATGAAGGTGTCGATCGTGGGCGGCTCCGGGTACACGGGAGGCGAGCTCCTGCGACTCCTCCTTCGCCATCCGAAGGTCGAGGTGACCCAGGTCACGTCGGACTCCTTGGCCGGAAAGCCCCTGAGCCGTGCCCATCCGAACCTTCGGCGCGTGACAGACCTCACATTCACGCCGCACGGCGAACTCGATCCGTGCGACCTACTCTTCCTCGCGATGCCGCACGGCCAGTCGATGGCGCGGATGCCAGATTTCTTGGTCCGCGCGGGGAAGGTCATCGACCTGAGCGCGGACTTCCGCCTGAAGGATCCATCGTTGTATCGCGAGTACTACGGTGTCGAGCATCCTCGTCCAGATCTCCTCGCGGCCTCCGTCTATGGGTTGCCCGAGATCCACCGCGACGAGATTCGCACCGCGGCTCTCGTGTCGGGTGCGGGATGCATCGCCACCGCGGCGATTCTCGCGCTCCGTCCTCTTGCGGATGCAGGTCTGATCGATCCAACACGGGTTGTCGTCGATGCGAAAACGGGTTCCTCCGCGGGCGGTTCCGAAACCGGTCCCGCCTCCCAGCATGCGGAGCGATCCGGGGTCATGCGCATCTATTCGCCGACGGGGCACCGCCACACGGCGGAAATCGAGCAGGAGGCCGGAGTGAAGGTCGCCCTGTCCTGCCACGCGGTCGAGGCCGTACGGGGCATCTTGGCGACGTGCCACGCCTTCCTCGCGGATCCCGTCACGCCAAAGGACCTGTGGAAGGTGTACCGCGAGGCGTATGAGAAAGAACCATTCGTCCGGATCGTGACGGAGGCCTCCGGCCTCTACCGATTCCCCGAGCCGAAGATCCTCTCGGGAACGAACTTCTGCGACGTCGGGTTCGCGCTCGATGAGCACGCGGGCCGTGTCGTTGCAGTGTCCGCGCTGGACAATCTGATGAAAGGGGCGGCGGGCGGCGCGGTCCAGTGCATGAACCTCGTCGCCGGGTATCCGGAGACGATGGGGCTCGACTTCCTCGGTTTGCATCCGGTCTGAGGTGACAAGGCGTCGATGTTTGTCGTCAAAGTAGGCGGTGCAGAAGGCAACGGGATCGACAACGTGCTGATCGACCTCGCCCCTCGACGAGACTACGTCCTCGTCCACGGGGGCTCGAACGAGGTGGACCGGCTCGCGGAGGCCCTCGGGCGTCCGATCCGGTGGATCACGTCCCCGAGCGGCGTCGTGTCGCGGTACACCGACCGGGAGACGATGGAAGTCTTCACGATGGCCCTCACGGGAAAGCTGAACACCGCGATCGTCGCGCGCTTGCAGTCCCTCGGGGCGCCCGCCGTCGGCTTGAGCGGCGTCGATGGCGGGCTCCTGACGGGCCGCCGCAAAGAGGCGGTCCGGTCCGTGGACAACGGCCGCGTGCTCCTCGTCAAGGACGACTACTCCGGCACCGTGGAGCGGGTCAACGGGAGTTTGATCCAACTCCTCTTCGACGCCGGGTACGTTCCGGTGATCTCTCCGCCGGGCGTGACGCCGCAGGGCGAGCTGATCAACGCGGACGCCGACCGCATCGCGGCGCAGGTCGCGGTGGCCTTGCACGCCGAGGACCTCGTTCTCCTGACGAACGTTCCCGGCCTGCTCCGAGAGCCGAGCGACCCGTCGAGCCTGATTGCCGAGGTGCCGCGGTCCCGACTTCTGTACTTCATGGACTTCGCCTATGGCCGGATGAAGAAGAAGCTGATCGCCGCGGGAGAGGCCCTCGAGGGCGGCGTGTCCCGCGTCGTGATCGCCTCCTCCCTCCAGCCGGATCCCGTCGAACGCGCGCTCGAGGGCATGGGGACGGTGATTTCGTGAGCGTTCCCGCCGCGCGGGCCGTCGAGTTCGCGTGCGGGCCGAAGCGCGCCCCCACGTTCGTCCGGGCTTCGATGGCGACGCTCTGGGACGAGGACGGCAACGAGTACATCGACTGCGGGGCTTCGTTCGGGGTCGGGAACCTCGGCCACTGCAACCCCGCCATCGTCGAGGCGATCACAGACCAGGCCCGGCAGCTCATCCACATCGGCCCGACCTTCGGGACGACTGCGAAGGCGACGTTCGTGGAGAAGCTCCTCTCCGTCGCGCCCCGGAACCTGGACCGGGTCTTCCTCAGCAACTCCGGCTCCGAGGCGGTCGAAGCCGCGATCAAGTTCGCGCGCGCCGCGACGGGACGAAAGAAGATCATCGCCGCGATGCGAGGCTTCCACGGGCGCACGATGGGGGCGCTGAGCGCGACCTGGCGGCGGGAGTTCCGGGAGCCATTCGAGCCCCTCGTGCCCGGATTCGAACACGTCCCTTTCAACGATGTCAAGGCCCTCCGCACGGCCGTCGATCGTGATACAGCGGCGGTGATCTTGGAGGCGGTCCAAGGGGAAGGCGGCGTTCACGTCGCCTCGCCCGAGTATCTGCCCGCGGCCCGCGACGTGTGCGACGAGACCGGCGCCCTCCTAATCCTCGATGAGGTCCAAACGGGCATGGGCCGCACGGGTCGATTGTTCGCCGGGGAACGGTGGGGCGTCGAACCCGACCTCATGACCCTCGCGAAATCCCTCGCGGGAGGCGTCCCGATCGGCGCGACCTTGACGACCCAAGAGGTCGAACGGCAATTCAAGGGAAGCCACACCTCGACGTTCGGCGGGAATCCGCTCGCGTGCGCCGCGGGAACCGCCGCGATCGAATACACGGTGCGCCAGCGACTGTGGGAGCGGGCGGAACGTCTCGGGGTTGCGGGACTTGAAACGCTGCGCGGTCTCGAGGCACCGTCCGTACGGGAAGTCCGCGGGCTTGGCCTGATGATTGGAATCGAGCTGCGGGGGAAGGCCGCTCCGGTCCTGCAGGCCCTCCAGGAGGACGGCGTCCTCGCGATTGGCGGGGGGTCGAGCGTCGTTCGGCTGCTGCCACCGCTCGTGATTCCCGAGGCGCAGTGGTCCACGGCCCTCGACGCGATCGGGCGGGCGCTCGCCCATGGATGAAGTCGACATCCTCCGCGGACTCGTGGAGGAGTACAGTCCATCCGGACAGGAGGCGGGCGCCGTTCGAAGGTTCGTCGAATTGGCGCGGACCCTCGGCTTCACGGCCGAAGCGGACGGCGCAGGGAACGGGATCGCCCGAATCGGTGTCGGGCCGCCGACCGTCCTGTTTCTCGGCCACATCGATACGGTCGAGGGGGAGCTGCCGGTCCGCCTCCTTGACGGTCGACTATGGGGTCGCGGAACCTGCGATGCAAAGGGGGCCCTTGCTGCCGCAATGGTCGGCGCGAGCCGCCATGACGGCCCCGGTGAAATCGTCGTCATTGCAGCCGTGGGCGAGGAACACGATTCGCGCGGGACGCGGTCCCTGCTCAGCCGCCATCGGCCGAACTTCCTGATCGTCGGAGAACCGAGTGGCTGGGACGGGGTCACGATCGGGTACAAGGGCACCCTGAGCCTCGTCCTGCGCTTGAAAGGAGAGCGAACTCATCTTTCCTCGCCGGACGCGACGACCGTGGAGAGGGGCCTGTCCGCGGTCGAGCGACTGCGCGCGTTCTGCGGGACTCGACGGGGCCGGACTCTGTTCAGTTCGCTGACGATGAAGATCCACTCCGTCCACACGAACCGATCGGGGAGCCGCGAACAGATCGAGATCGGAGTGAACTTCCGACTTCCTCCGGGCCTCCGGGCGGATGACGTACTCGATTTCGTCGACGGTTTGACGGACGTGCAGTATGAGGTGATCGACCGATCCGATGCGGTCGAGGTGAATCCGAGGAACGAGGCCGTCCGGGTCCTCTGTGCCGGAATTCGAAACCAGGACCACCGTCCGACCCTTCTGCGAAAGTTCGGCACATCCGATCTGAACCTGGCGGAGCCCGCATGGCAATGTCCCGCCGCGGCCTACGGACCCGGAGATTCGCACCTCGACCACACGGACAACGAACATCTGGAGATCGCAGATTTCCGGCGTTCCATCGGGGTACTGGAGTTTGCATTCACCCGTCTCACGTCCCGCAAGACCGCGGGGATCGCGCTGGCGGCGATCGACGCACCGTAGGGAGCGGCCTCCCGGTTCCTATCGGCCTAGGCGAGCGCCTTCCATAACAGAGGGAGGCTCACGTCGTATCGATACGAGACGTTCGAGTGGGTGTCGTCGAACTCCTCGTACACGTGCTTGATGCGTCGGTCGAGGAGCTTCTTGTGCAGCACCCGCGCGCCCCAGATCAGGTTGTATTGGTCCTTCGTTCCGCAATCGATATACACGAGCCGCATTCGCCGGAGTCGGGATGCGTACCGATCGATCATGTTCACGGGATCCCATCGCCGCCAACGGGCCCACACGTCGGGCCGCCACTCTCCCGTTTGCAAATCGAATGGGAAATCGATCCCGAGCTCCTTGCTCCTCGGATTCGGCGAATAGTGGGCCGCCATGCCGATTGTGTTCAGGACCGGATACATCTCCTCTCGCCGACGGTTCGGCTGCCGCCAGAACCACTGAAGCCATCGAGTGGGTCCCCCGTGCTCGCGGAACGCCGCGAGGGCTTTAGGGAAATCCATGACGTAGCACAATTCGAAGAGGGCGTCCCCGGAGTGGTCTGCGAGGGCTGACCAGGTGTCCGGATGCAGCATGCCCTGGACGATCGAGCCGTATCCGCCGGACGACTTCCCCCAGATGCCCCGCCGGGAGACGCGGTACCGCGACTCGACGAACGGAACGATCTCCTTCCGGAGATAGTCGTCGTAACGGCCCGTCGCGCTCGAGTTGACGTACTGATTGCCCCCGACCTTCGTGAAGCAATCGACGAGCGGCACGACCATCGGGCCCATCCGGCCCCGGCGGATCAGCCGATCGAGTCTCGATTTCAGGTCCTCGCCCAGCGGGTCGATTCCAAGGAGGGATCGGCCGGTGCCCGTGTAGCCGACGATCCCGTACGCGGCAGGATAACGTCTCGAGGGGTCATACTTTGGCGGCAGGTAGATGGCAATTTCTCTCCGGGTCGGGTCGCCGAGCGGATTCCCTTTGAGGACCAGCGAATCGAACGTCTCGATGACGACTTCTCCGCCGGCGATGGCAATCCCGACCCGGGGAAACGGCCGCAGCGGGATGAACCTGGTGGCGCCATCCAGGCCTCGTTTGCGATGTTTCCATTTTCGAAAATCGTCCCACCCGGGTTAAATACCCAGACGTGCACCACTCCGACCCTAGGAGTGCACGCGCATGTTCCGAGTGCCCACGCCACGTCTCTCGTCCCTTCGTCGAACGTTCCCTATCGCCATCGTGGTCGCGGTCTTCGCGGTCGCCTTCGGGGCGTTCTTCGTCCCGACCGTCGCCGCGGCACCGGCGCCTCCGTACTTTGGGCCAAACGGGCTCGTCGACCGAGTCCCGGCGTACACGGGGGCGAGCCCCGCATTGTCCTTAGGCACGGACAGCGTTGTCTACCTCGCGTTCCTAGGCTGGGGCGGAACGACGACCCAGTCCGACATCTTCTTCACGAAGTCCTCGGACGGCCGGACCTGGACGGTCCCGATCCGCGTGAACAACGACGCGGGTGGGGCTACTCAGCAGGACCCGTCTCTCGCCCTCGACGCGGCGAATCGCATCCTGATCGTCTGGACGGACAGCCGCAACGGGAACAACGACGTCTTCTTCTCGAAGTCCACGGATGGCGGGCTGAGCTTCTCTTCGAACGTGCGCGTCAACGACGTGACGACGAATGCCCAGACCGAGGCGGACCTCGAGATTGATCACGCCAACCCGAACCTCGTCCACGTTGTCTGGACGGACACCCGAAACGCGTTCACCACCGGCCCGGACATCTTCTACGCGAACTCGACGGACGGCGGACTCAGCTTCAATCCCAGCGCCCGCGTGAACAACGATGCCGGGGCGGCGGAGCAGGGTCAGCCCGCGATCGAGGTCGCCGCGAACCGGGAGATCTACGTCGTCTGGAGTGACCCCAGGAACGGCGCTCGGGGCCGGGACATCTACTTCTCGAAGTCAACGGACCTCGGAGCCACATGGACCCCGAACATTGCCCTGAACGATGACCCCTTCGGGAACGTCGTCCAGCAAGAACCGACCATTGCGGTGAACGCGACTGGCGCGATCTTCGTCGCATGGACGGACTTCCGCAGTGCGAATACGGCGCCAGACATCTGGGCCACGCGCTCCACAAACGCCGGGTCGTCCTTCACCTCGAACGTGAAGGTGAACGACGAGGTCGGCGCCATCCCGCAGACGGTGCCGAGCCTTGCGACGAACGCA
>Ga0184633_10000061_pt1 | contig 28555 bp, 23 predicted proteins | sample PLM31_170_b1_FD_133156 | JGI IMG/M metagenome (GOLD analysis project Ga0184633, IMG submission 133156) | Groundwater sediment microbial communities from an aquifer in East River, Colorado, USA - PLM3-1_170_b1 | ecosystem: Environmental > Terrestrial > Soil > Riparian zone | place: USA: East...
CGTCTCTCTCACCCTGGTCTTCCCTCGGCGCCGGGATTTCGTTACCGATCGGCCGCTCGTGCTCCCGGGGATCTACGCGCTCGGCGGCGCGGTCGGGCTCTGGCACGCGCTCGCCTTCCTCCGCTACGTCATCGCGCCGGGGCCTTCGGCGTGGGCGGGTCTCGAGCCGGCGAGCCTCGCGTGCGATCTCTTCCTGATCGGCGGGGACGCGGCCGGATGCTTCCTGCTCTACCAAGGCAGCCGGCCCCTCGTGCTCACCCGGGAGCGCCAGCAGACCAAATGGGTTCTCTGGGGCATCACGCTCGGAGTGACCCCGTTCGCGTTTCTCTATATTCTCCCCCAACACCTCGGGTCCGGCCCGCTCATCCCGCTCGAGCTGGCGCGGCTCGCGACGCTCACGATTCCGATCGCGTTAGTGTTCGCGGTCGCGCGCTACCAGTTCCTCGACATCGACATTATCATTCGGCGTAGCGTCATCTACGCGCTCCTCGCCGGCGTCATGGTGGGGATCTACTTTCTCCTCGCGGTGCTGGCCGGGCGGGAGATACGCCGGATGTTTCCCGAGCACGCCGGGCTCATCCCGGTGCTGAGCGCCGTCGTGCCGGTAGCCCTCTTCGGTCCCACGCGGAGGATGATCGGGAAGTGGGTGGACCGGACGTTCTTCAAGATCCAGTACGGCTACGGCCGCGCGCTCCGGCACCTGAGCGCGGCGCTTCCCCAAGCGGCCTCGCAGGAGGAGGTAGCGGATCTGATAGAGCGCTTCCTGGTCGAGAATCTCGACCCGAAGTCGCTCGACGTCATCGTGAGCTCCGACTCGGAACACTGGAAGGAGGGTGTGTTCACCGCTTCCACCCGGCTCGACGAGACTCCCGACTCGGATTCGCGACCGGGGTCCGCGTTTCCGGTCGTCGCCGCGCCGGGGAGCACCAGCATGCCGGAGATCGAGCGCGCCGATTTCTCCCCGCGGCTCTTGGCGGTGGGTTACCGACTCCTCGTGCCGCTCCAGGCGGGCAGGTCGGTCGCGGGGCTCATCCTCATGGGGGGGAAACGCACCGAGCGGCGCTACTTGGAGCAGGACATCGAGCTGCTCGGGCGGCTGGCCCAGGAGGCCGCCACCGCGCTCGAGCGGATCGGGCTCGTGCGGCAGATGATCGAGGTGGCGACGGAGCGCCTGCGGCTCGATCAGCTCAACCGGTTGAAGAGCGATTTCCTCTTTCGTGTGGCGCACGACCTGAGGACGCCGCTGACCTCGATCACGTGGTCGACGCAGAATCTCCTGGACGGCATCGCCGGACCGCTGGAGGACAGACAGACCAACTACTTGAAGGCGATTGACGCCTCCTCGCGCCAGCTCGGCCGGTTGGTGAACAACCTGCTCGAGATCAGCAGGCTCGAGCTGGGATCGGAGCGGGTCGAGCTGGCACCGACCGATCTTGGCTCCGCCGTCGAGGAGGCGGCCGCGGGGTTGGGGCCGATCGCCGATGCCCGTGAGGTCACGATCGACCGTCGTCTGACTCCGGACCTCCCTCGGGCACGGTGCCACCGCGGGAAGCTCATCGAGGTCGTCACGAACCTGATCGAGAACGCCGTCAAGTTCGCGCCGCCGCGCACCGCGGTCGACGTGACGGTGGAGCGCGACGGGGCTTCGCGCCAGCGCGTGACCGTGCGGGACCGAGGGCCGGGAATCGCGATCGAGGATCGCGAGCGGATCTTCGATCGGTTCCATCAAGGGGCGCCGAGCCCTTACAGCCAGCAGCGTGGCTTCGGACTCGGACTCTACGTGGTCAAGTCGTACGTGGACCTGATGGGTGGGATCGTCACGACGGGGAACCATCCCGAGGGCGGTGCGCTCTTTGTCTGCTCCTTCCCGGACTGGCATCGAGAGGAGGCCTGATGTGTTGAAGGCGAACGTTCTGATCGCCGACGACGATGCCGCACTCCGGCGCGCCCTCGCCGACCGGCTCGCGCACTGGGGACACGTGGTGGAGGAGGTCGCGGATGGGCGGGCCGCGCTCGAGGCGGCGGCGAAGCGGGAGTTCGATCTGATCCTGCTCGACCTCTCCATGCCCGAGCGTCCGGGCATGGATGTGCTCCGGGACCTGAAATCCGCCGGCTACCGCGCCGACGTCGTCGTGCTTACCGCGCACGGATCCGTGGAAGCCGCGGTGGAGGCGATCCGCCACGGCGCGGCCGACTTCCTGCTCAAGCCGGCCGACTTCGAGCTGCTCCGCGCGGTCATCGATCGGCTCATGGAGCGCCGCCGCCTCGAGAACGTGAACCAGGCTCTGAGCGACCGCCTGGGCGACGGGGGGCTGGTCGCCGGCGCGGACGGCCCCATGCGCGAGCTTCTCGACACCGCCGCGCGCGTCGCCCCATCGAACACCACCGTGCTCCTGACGGGGGAAAGCGGGGCGGGAAAGCAGGTCGTCGCGGAATACATCCACCGACAGAGCCGCCGAGCCAACGGCCCATTCGTCTACGTGAACATGGTGGCCCTCTCCGACGAGCTGGTTGAGTCGACCCTCTTCGGGCACGAGAAGGGCGCCTTCACCGGCGCCGTCGCGCGAAAGGAAGGGAAGCTCGAGTCCGCCGCGGGCGGCACGGCGTTCCTCGACGAGATCGGAGACATCACGCCCCGCCTTCAGACGAAGCTGCTTCACTTCCTGGAGACGAACGAGTTCGAGCGGATCGGCGGAACGCGGACGCTCTCGGTGGACGCGCGGATCATCGCGGCCACGAACCGCGATCTGCCCGCGGCGATCCGCGAGGGGAAGTTCCGCGAAGACCTCTACTTCCGGTTGAACGTCATCGCGCTGCGCGTGCCGCCGCTCCGGGAGCGTGCAGGGGAAATCCCGCTCCTTGCACAGGCGTTTCTCGAGCGCTTCGGCGCGGAGCTGGGGCGGGGGCGCCTCAAGCTCGCCGCGCGCACCGCGGAGATCCTGCGCGAGTACGCCTGGCCGGGGAACGTTCGCCAGCTCAAGAACTGCGTGGAACGCATCGTGGTGCTCTCCCGCACCGACACGCTGACTCCGGACCTTCTTCCGCCCGAGATCTTCGCACCCCCCGAGGGAGCCGCCGCGGACGTCGACGGACTCCCTCTCAAGGACGCGCTCCAGCACTACAAGCGCGTCCACATCGGGAAGGCGTTGGCGCGCTGCGGCGGCAACCAGACCCGCGCCGCGGAGCAGCTCGGCCTTCAGCGCACATTCCTGAACCGCCTCATCAAGGAACTCGGACTCTAGCCTCCCCGCCCTCCGCCGGCCCTAGGGCTGGAGGCACTGGGTCGCGAAGCGATGGCGATCCGGACCAGGCGCCGCCACCTTGAGGCTCGACATCAGGAGCTCGGAGCCGCCTTTCTGCGGAGCGATCCGCTTCGTCTGCGCCTGCACCGACTCGGAGCCGCCGTCCAGGAATCCGGACTGGACGTCGCTCACCATCGCGCTGAACGGGGCGCCCACGGGTGTCGGTGGGGAAGTCGTGATGTCCACCGGCGTGACCGTGAGGCGGCCTGAAATCCGGGTGTGGTACTCGTACCGGCCGGCTTCGTCCACGCCGGCAGTCTCCCCGAACTCCACCGGGCCGGTCACGTAGACCCAATCGTAGGGCCCGTCCGAGCAAAGCGGTTTCGGGATCGCCTGCCCGAACTCGAGCGTGTAGCTCTGGCTCGCGCTTCCGATCGCGACGGCGGGGGCGGTCACGAGGTCGAGGACTGTCGCCTGACCGTCCGAAGCGAGCGGCACCGGCGCGGACACCGGCTGAGGCGGCGCGCCGAACGGAGCGAGCGCGCCGATCAGCTCCGGCGGGAGCAGGTTGTAGATGAAATCGGGAATCTCCCGGAACGATGGCGCTTGGTTGATCGGCCCGGAGAGTGGCGGGACGCCCGGCGGGATGAGACCGCTCCGGATCAGGTCCACCATGACCAGCTGCTGGGCGAACTCCCAGCTCAGGACCTGGTGCTCGGTGGTGCCCGGAATGAGGACCTCGAAGTGCGCCGCCCCCAGCGTCCACTCGCCGTCCGTCCCGAACGGCCGGCCCGTGCGGAAGAGCCGCAGGTGGAACCGAATGGGGTCGTAGCTTCCGAGCTGTAGCTGGACCACGCTGCCGATCCAGCCGGCACCCTCTGCGTACGAAGTCTGGACGTCTCCGATGGCCTCGGACCATGTGGAGTTGAACGGAGGCACGGGCGGCATTCCGAAGGCCGAGCGGTCTCCGTCGAGGGAGAGGAGCGCGGCGCGGATCTGAAGCGGATCCGCGTGTCCGGTGAAGATCAGATTGATCGGGTCGGAGGGAACGCCGTTGAACGACGTCCCCGTGTACGGCCAGATCGTGATGGTCTGGCCGCTGAATGAAACGGGGACGAGGCCCGCGGGCGGCTCGCTGCCGCTCGACTCGAGCGCGGGGCCCGCGTCGGATGCGCTGGCGGCGCCGAGCGCGGCCCCGGAAGCGGTGGTTGAGCCCGGTGCGGGCGGCGAATCCTTGGAGCAACCCACGACGCCAGCGGTGATGAACGCGGCGACGGGCAACAGGGCAAAGTACAGGCTTTGGAGCCATGGCGCGTGGACTTGACGGCGGTACATGATGAATCCCCCCTTCTACCTGGGTGTGGACGTTTACGCCCGAGCGAGGCGGACCTGACGACGACTCGAGCGGCGATCCTCGTGGGGAGATGGGTGGAAAATCGGGAAGAGAGGGGGCCCGCGCGCCCCCTTTCCGTACCGCATCAGCGTACTCCTCTCCTCAAAGCGGGTCATGACGATTCTCCTTCCCCAGAGCGGGCTCCTCACCTGGCCTCCGACATCGCGATCGCGGCCGGGCCGTGGCGCGCCGCGATGCCCGCGGCGATCCGCTCGGCATTGGCGAGGATCGTGAGGCTCGAGTTCACCGCGAGGGACGAGGGGATCGCGGCGCCGTCGGTGACGTAGAGCCCCGGGTACTTGAAGACCTCGCCGCTGGGGCCGGCCACTCCCTCGTCCCGCGAGTTCGCCATGCGACAGGAGCCGACCTGATGGGAGGTGAAGAAGTGCAGGTCGTCGTACGGCGCTCCCTCCGGATCGAGAAGCTCCGCCCGGAGGAGCCGGCAGCCGCCCCGGACCAAAATCGACTCGAGAAGGTGCTTGGTGTTCTGGTGGTACGCGGAGAGCTGGCTGCCGACCTCCAGGTGGACGCGCGGTGGCCCATCTCCGTCGCGGAGGTCCAGCTCGGCCCCCGGGGGCGTCAGCCCGATGGCGTAGAGGATCATCATCCGCGTCCGGGCGCGCTTCATCAGCTCGACGTTCGGCGCGCCCCAGTAATCGTAGCGCCGGTCGCCGTCGACCGCGCTCAACCGCGCGCCGGCGACGAGCTGAAGCGGGAGCGGTTTCACCGCCGAGATCGTGATGCCGTGCGACTCGAGGAACTCGTAGCTGATCATCCCCGGATGCGTCCGCCCGGTGAAGAGGTCGCCGTCGGGCATATCATCGGGGAGCATCCCCACCGCCTTCACGCTTCCATTGAACGCGATGTTTCTTCCTACGTGGCTGCTCAGGAGGGGAAGCGTCGGCTTCGAGCGGAGAAGCAGCGCCGCCGTCCCGACCGTTCCGCCCGCGAGGATCACGAGACGCGCGCGGAATCGAACTTCCTCGCGATCGCCGGTCGTCCGGCGGCATCCGACCTCGTAGCGGTGAGGGATGGCCTGGAGCGGGCCCTCCGAGGGCGCCGTGCGGACTTCCGCGATGGTGCGGATCGAGATTGCCTCGAGATCGGTCTCGACGACGGCCCCCGCGTCCTTCGCCTGCGGGATGTAGTTCAGCAAGAGTGACTGCTTCGCGCCGAAGACGCATCCCGTCACGCAAAACCCGCTCCCGACGCATCCCTTGACGGCGTAGCGGGCCCGATCGCAGGAGTACCCGCGGCGCTTCATCAGCTGGGCGAACACGAGCCCGGACTTCGGGATCTCCTCGACGGGGATCTGCTCGACGTGGAGCATCTCCTCGGCGAGGTCGTAGTACGGATCGAGCGTCGCGCGGTCCAGGCCGTCGGGCCAGAGGCGGCGGCCGCGGGCATCGGTCTGGGCGAAGGCCTTGCCGGGCGCGCGCAGCGAGACCATCTCGTAGAACCCTGAGCCTCCCCCGAGCCCCTCGGCATAGGTCAAGTTCAGGCGATCCCCGGCGATCCCCTTGAGGTAGCGTCTTAAGTACCGCGGATCCTGGGTCTGCCGGAAGTCCTTCTCGGGATCGATGTGGGGACCTTTCTCCACCACGGTCACGCGGAAGCCGGCGCGGCTCAATCGGAGCGCCGGAGCCGCGGCCCCGAAACCGCTCCCTACGATCAGCACATCGGTCTCGACGGTCCTCATGGCCGCCCTCCTCCGCGCTTCATGGGTGATTGCCGTCGGCGGTGATGCCCGCCGGCAGGAAGTTTCCCGCGCTGGGGTACGTGAGCACGTCCGCGGGGAAGCCCTGGTTCTCCCCGCCGAAACCGATGAGCGCGCAGCCTTGGGCGTCGTTGTAGATGCCGGCGTACTGCGATACCTGCGCGAGGATGATCGCCCCTTCGTAGAGCTGCCGGGTGATCGGGTCGGCGTCGAGCCCGTCCCGGATCACCCGCGCACGCTCCGCCCCGCCCAGCGTCTGGAATTGAGACTTGCCGAAGCGTTCCTCGGCTCGGCGGCAGAGGTCGGCGGCGAAGAAGCCCCGGTACGGAGCGAACGGGTAATAGTCATCGAAGTAGACGCGGGCCAGGTCGCGCGGCTCGCCGGTCGTGCCCGGCACGACCGCCTCGACGAACGCGGCGAGCGTTTGCTCGGCAAGCGCCCCGTCCCGGTCGAACTCGCCTGGATACTTGTGGAGCGCCATCCGGATTGGAGTGCATCCGGCGATCGCTCCGGCCGCGAGCAGGCCCAGGCTTTGGAGCATCTCCCGCCGGGTCATCATCGCGTTCATGGCTTGAGCCTCCGATTCGGGTTCAGTTCCCTCTTCCCGACCGGAGGTCAGATCAAGCTTCGTGCCGCGGCAGCAGCAACTCATTCACCTGCTATGTAATAATTTATATTACAATCAGTTGCGGCTGTTTGTTGCAGTGTGGTCGCAAGCGCACCCGAGGATTTCGGTGCGTGGGGGAGTATCTCGTTCTAGACGCAGAAGTATCGGCGGAGCATGCCGTGCGGCTCGCTCATTCTACCGAGGCATTCGCTCGGGAATCCGGCAGCATGCCCTTGCCTCCCGAACCATTCGCGCTATTCTCCCGTTGATCCCGACAGCGGTCGCGCCCATCCAGAGGAGGCCCCCTGACGACCGAGGAGAAGCACCATACCGCGAAGCCCGACGCGCCGCCGGGCCGCAGAGCCGATCCGCCGCTTCGGCCGCCCCGGCCCGCGATCGATATCTCGCTCCTCCCGGACGGGCGCGCGAAGCTGCCGCCCGGAAATCCGTGCGCCGGATGCGACCACTGCTGCCGCTACGTCTCGATCGAGATCGACCGCCCACGCAACCGGAAGGACTTCGAGAACATCCGGTGGTACGTGCTCCACAAGAACGTCTCGGTCATGGTCGACTGGGAAGGTGCGTGGTTCGTGCAGTTTGATACGCCGTGCGAATGGCTGGTGGACGGCAGGTGCAGCCACTACGCGCTTCGTCCCGAAATCTGCCGCGAGTACGATCCCGCCGAGTGCGAGCGGTATGTCCCGGTGCCCGCCGAGAAGATCCTGTTTCGTGATGAGCATGATCTCGATCGCTACCTTGCCGAGCGGGAGGCGCGGATCGCCGCGCGGAAAACCCGGCGGCCGCGTGTGAGTCCCGGCCGAGCCACCCCCAGAGCCCAAGGGAGTCGCGCGCGCTAGGGCCTCGGCTCCACCGTCCGCACGAGGTCGAGCGGGTCGTGGATCTTGAACGGCGCCACCGAGACGAATGCGTGCGCGTGGCGCACTCCGATCTGAAATCCGTTCACCTGCGACGAGGAACGCACGAGGTCGATGACGCCGACCATGTCCGATTTTGGCCGCGGCTTTTCCGAGTTGGAGAATTGGGTGCGATGGCAGGCGAGCGCCTTCATCCAATCCTCCACATAGGGTGAAATATCCACCATGAACGTGGGGCGGACGCCGGGCGGGATGAAGTAGTAGATCATCGCCTTCGCCTGGTATGCATCGCCCGGAATAGGCGCTTTCCGGAGGTGGGCGAGATTGAAGGCGTGGGAGACGATCACGCCGGTCTTTCCATGATCGTTGTGGCCGAGGCCCCGTCCGGGAGGGATGTCGTAGTAGGGGGCCAGTACGATATCGGGGCGGTGCTTGCGGATCACCGCCGCCACCGCGCAGCGATTTTCGAACGTGTCCTCGACCCGGCCGTCGCCGAGATCCAGGTTGTGGCGCACGTCCAGGCGGAGGATCTTGGCGGCCTCTTCGCATTCCCGGTCGCGCTCCTCGGGCGTGCCCCAGCCCATGTCGCCGCGCGTCATGTCAATGATGCCGGTGGTGTGCCCGAGATCCTTCATCTTGAGCAGGAGCCCCCCGGCGCCGAGCTCGGCGTCGTCGGGGTGCGGACCAAATGCGAGCAGGTCGATCTTCATTCGGGTTCAGGCTCCTTGGGCTTGAAGAGGGCATCGAGCTTCGATCGCGCCGATGGGGCGCGGTCCGCTCGGGCTCCGGGCTGCCCCGAGGGATGGAGTGAGAAGTAGTCGCAGAAATTCCTCCGTTCACGGTCGGTCACCCACTCCGCCTGGGGCTCGCGGCACTGGTTGTGCGCGTGGCGATCGTAGTGGCGGCACTGGACGCACGCGTGGAGATCGCGGCCGCAACCCGGGCACTCGGCCTCCCGGACCACCCGCATCTTGGAATCCAGAGTCTTGCCGCAAAAGTGGCAGGCGCTCATGGAACGAAGCGTCCTCGTCTCATGGAGGAACATGATAGGGAGCGGAATCGCGCTCCGGCCAGCGCTTTCTCGAGGCTTCGCCGCCGCGCTTCTCGTGGCGGCGTCGGCCTGCCTCGTGGAGCGCCCGGCGGCTGGAGCCGCGCCAGGTGCCGCTGCGGGCTCGACGCACAGCCCGGCGCGCCTTCCCGCGGCGGACGACTTCCAGCGCGGCGTCTCCTACGCGCACGTCCATCGCCGCGACCTCGGCTACGGCTCCGCGGCGTCCCGCGCCTCCCTGGTCCGGCTGCGGGACCTGGGGGTGGAGTGGATCTCGATCACCCCTTTCGGGTACCAGGAGACCGTGCGTAGCACCCAGATTATCTTTCGCGGGGACCCTTCCCTGAGGGACTCGGCGCTCCTGCGCGAGCTCCGCGCGATCCGCGGCCTCGGCATGAAGTCGATCCTGAAACCGCACCTCTGGGGCGGCGACTTCTACCAAGGGCGCTGGTCGGGCGAGATCCGGATGGCGAGTGAAGCGGAGTGGGAGACATGGTTTCGCTCCTACGAGACCTTCATCCTCCACTTTGCCGCGCTGGCGGAGCGGGGAGGCGCCGACGCTCTCTGCGTGGGGAGCGAGTTGGGCGCTGCCACGGAGTCCAAGCCGGACCGGTGGCGCCAATTGATCGCCAAGGTCCGTTCGCACTACCACGGGCCCATCACGTACGCCGCGAACTGGTACGGCGAGTTCGAGAGAGTGCCCTTCTGGGACGTCGTCGACTGGATCGGCGTCAACGCCTACTTCAACCTGTCCCGGTCGCTCACGCCCAGCGCGGCCGAGATCGAACGCGCGTGGGCGCCCATCGCGTCGCGCATGGAATCGCTCTCGCGACGCTGGCGCCGTCCGATCGTGCTCACCGAGGTCGGCTTTCGGAGCGTCGATCGCCCCGCGGCGTTGACGCACGGCTGGCCCGAATTCGATCAGGATCCAAGGCCGAATCCGGCCGCCCAGGCCGCTTGCTACGAGGGGACCTTCCGCGCGCTCTGGGGGAAGCCGTGGCTCAGGGGACTCTACTGGTGGAAGTACTACAGCTCGCCAGACGGCGAGGGGCCGGAGGAGGTGGATTTCACTCCGTATGGAAAACCCGCGGAGGCCGTGTTGAGCGCCTACTACCGCGGGGAACCGCTCCCTCGCGACCTTGACAAATCGGCGCCAGGAGCGGAACATGGCGGCCAGAGTGGCTCCTCGGCCCGACCCAGTCGATCCTCCTCCGGAGAACGATGATGCTATCGCCCGCGAATCCAGCGCGTAGCGGGCGCCCCACCCGGAATCAACCGTGAAGCTCGGCATCCTGGGTCCTCCCCAGAGCGGTAAGAGCACGCTCTTCGCCGCCCTGACTCGGGGACAGGCGGAGGCCGGGTCCTCCCGCGGCGAGAAGGTCCATCTCGGCTCGGTGAAGGTCCCCGACGCGCGCCTGGAACGACTTCGCGAGATGCACTCGCCGAAGAAATTCACTCCGGCCAAGGTCGACTACGTCGATGCGCCCCCCATCGAGACGGCGCGCGGGGAGCGGGGCGCTTTGGCAGCCTTGGGCGCGCTCCGCGACGTCGATGCCTTCGTGCTGGTGGTGCGCGCGTTCGCCGATCCGGCTGTGCCGCACTTCATGGAGACCGTCGACCCGGGCCGCGACGCCGCCTGGCTCGCGGGTGAGCTGCTCCTCGAGGATCTGGCCGTCGTGGAGCGCCGCCTGGATCGGATCGAGAAGGCCCTCAAAGTGGGGAAGAAGCCCGAGGACGCGAACGAGTACGAAGCGCTGAAGCGGGCGCGGGAGGCGCTCGAAGCGGAACGACCCGCACGCGCCGCCGGGCTATCGTCCGCTCAGGAGCGCTCGCTCCGGGGCTTTCAGCTCTTCACGGCGCGGCCCTGGATCTATGTCGTAAACGCCGACGACGAGACGCTTCGTCGAGGCGATGAGGCGCTGGTCGACGTCCGGCGCCGGCTTCCCGAGCCGCCCCCGCCGATCATCGCGCTCTCGGCGAAGACCGAGGCCGAGCTGGTCGCGCTTCCGGAAGAAGAGGCGCGCGAGTTCATGTCGGTCCTCGGCATCGAGGAGCCTGGACTCACTCGCATGATTCACGTTTCCTATGCCGCGCTGGGCCTGGTTTCCTTCTTCACCGTCGGCCCCGACGAGGTGCGGGCGTGGACCGTCCGGGACGGCGCCTCGGCCCCCGAGGCGGCCGGGGCGATCCACAGCGACCTGGAGCGAGGGTTCATCCGCGCCGAAGTCATTGCCTATGAGGACCTGATCGGGGTGGGAACGATGGCGAAGGCCCGGGAGCGGGGGCTCTTGCGGACGGAGGGTCGAGACTATAGAGTTCGCGACGGCGACATCGTGAACATCCGCTTCAGCGTGTAAGGAGGAAACTTCCGGGGCGGGGCGTCCGTATTATGTTTGTGGGGTCTTTCGTGCGGATCCGACCCAGGAGGCGCGGCATGTTTGAAACCATTCGAGGCGGGGTTGCAGTCGCGGCGGGGCTCCTTTGCGTCGCGGTCGTTTCAGCCTCGGTCCCCCGGGCCGGCGCGGCCCAGCTTCGCCAGGTCACGGACCGGATTTTTCCGTTCGAGCCCGCTGGCGAGCTCCGCGTCGAGAGCCAGAACGGCCGGGTGACGGTCGAGGCGTGGGACAAGTCGGAAGTCCGAGTGCAGATCACGCGGGAAGTGCGCGCCGGAGACGAGAAGCAGGCCTCCGAGCTGATGAAGAAACTCTCCGCCGACGTCGAGGTGGGAAGCCGGCGGATCGCGATCAAGAGCGTCTACCCCAAGCGGGAGGAGAGCGTCGGGATCTGGGACGTCCTGGGGCAGAGGGTGGGATCGGTCAACATCCACTATTACATCCAGGTGCCTCGCGAGACGCGCCTGGTTCTCAAAACGTCGAACGGGGAGCTGCGCGTGCGGGGCACGCGAGGGGATCTCACCGGCATCACCGGCAATGGCAGCGTCGATGTCACCGATGTGAAGGGGGCCGTCGAGGTCCGCACCACGAACGGTGAGGTAAACCTCGCGAGACTCGAGGGCTCCGCGGAAGCGGGCACCACGAACGGCGCCATCGCGGCCGACATCCGCGGCCTCGCTCCTGGCGGTGTGGTCAAGCTGTGGACCACGAACGGGGACGTGACGGTCACGCTACCGTCGGATCTCAAAGCGACGCTCGAGGCGGTGACCACCAACGGCCGCATCGTGGTCGGCTTCCCGGTCGCGACCGATGGGGTGACCAGCTCGAAGCAGGTTCGAGGTACGATCGGGGGTGGGGGAAGCCCGGTGTCGCTCCGGACAACGAACGGCAATGTCGAGGTGCGAAAGGTCGGCGCCCGCCGGGCCTGATCGGGGAGGAATTCGTGACCACCGCCATACCGTCATCGAACATCGCCGCGACCGGCCCGCTCACGCGGGGCGACTTCCTGATGCTGCTCTATTGGTTCGCCGAAACGAACGCCGTGCCGGAGGTGGTCGGAATTCAGGGCCTCTCGCGCCTCACGCGCCTCGCGCTGATCCTCGGCGAGGAATCGGGGATGAACCGGGAGGTCTCGCCGTTCTTCAACTTTCACGCCACGCCGGGCGGCGGCATCGCGAGCGCCGGCGTTTGGGCCGAGCTCCTGGGGCTTCGGGCATACCAGGTCGTGACCCCGCTCGATTCCGGCGAACCGATGCCGGCCGAGGAGACCGCCGAGCGCCGTTACCTGCTCGACAAACAGATCCCGGCCCACGAGCACAAGCACTACCCGATCCCCGCGCGGCTCGACCGAGACGTCCTCACCAACAAGGGCACGTTTTTCGCCGCCAAGCGCGAGGATCAGATGGTCGTGCGGCGGATTGCGGTCTTCAAGTCCGTGGCCGAGCTGAACCGGCTCGACCTGGCTGAGCTCACCGCGAAGGCGTGCCAGTACCTGGCCACTTCGGCGGCGCGGTAGCGCCGGCCCGCGGCGGCGTCGTGCGGCCCACCCGTCCTTCCCTCGCGCGCATCATCCTCGGAGCGGTATTCGCTTTCGTCCTCGTTCGGCTGTTCGTCGGATTGGCCCGCCTTCTCTCGTCATCCGCGCGGCGGCAGGGGGGCGAACCCGCGCCCCGTGGCGCGGCCCGTGGCCACCGAGGAACACGCCAGAGCGCGAGTCCCCGCGGGACGCCCTCGGCGCTCGATCGCTCGTCGGCCATCGACGTCCCGTTCGTGGAGCTGCCCGAGCATCCGGAGCCGAAGCGCGAGCGAGACGCCCTCGACGCCGCATCCCGAATCCTAAAGCGGCGCTGATCCTGCCCAGACCCGCGGCGCGATCATGACCGACCCGCTCGACCTATTTCCCGAACCGCCCGGGGCCCGCCGCCCCGCTCAAACTCCCCTCGCGGATCGCATGCGGCCCTCGAAGCTCGAGGAGTTCGAAGGATGGACGGCGCTCCTGGGCCCGGGGACGCTGCTCGGGGGCGCGCTGGAGTCGGACGCGATTCCGTCGATCATCTTCTGGGGTCCTCCGGGCAGCGGGAAGACGACGCTCGCGAGACTCCTGGCGCGGGAGAGCGGCGCCCACTTCGCGGCCTTCAGCGCGGTCACCTCGGGGGTCAAGGAGGTCCGCGAGGTGATCGAGCGGGCGCGCGCGACGCGGCGCGCCGACGGCACAGCGACGCTGCTCTTCGTGGACGAGATCCACCGCTTCAACAAAGCCCAGCAGGACGCGTTCCTCCCGCACGTCGAGGACGGCACGATCGTCCTGGTGGGCGCGACCACCGAGAATCCCTCGTTCGAGGTGAACAACGCCCTCCTCTCGAGGATGAAGGTGATCGTGCTGCCGATGCTCAAGGAGGCGGCGATCGCGCGTATTCTGCGCCGCGCCGTCGCCGATCCCGAGCGGGGGCTCGGGGGCTCGGGAGTAAGCGCCTCCGACGAGACCCTCTCGCTCATCGCCTCACTGGCAGGCGGCGACGCCCGGATCGCGCTTCAGACGCTCGAGATCGCGGTATCCTTGGCGCGGCGCGTCAAGCGGAGCGGCGTCGGCGCCGAGGACGTGCGCGAGGCGGCGCAGCGGCGGGCGCTCCCGTACGACCGAGTCGGGGAAGAGCACTTCAATATCATCTCCGCGCTCCACAAATGCCTGCGCGGGAGCGATCCCGACGCGGGGCTCTACTGGCTCGCGCGGATGCTCGAGGCCGGGGAAGATCCGCTCTACGTCGCGCGGCGGCTGGTTCGGTTCGCGTCGGAGGACGTCGGCCTGGCCGATCCAGAGGCGCTCCGGCTGGCCCTCGCCGTGAAGGACGCCGTCCACTTCCTGGGCATGCCGGAGGGGAACACCGCCCTGGCCCAGCTCGTGGTTTACCTCGCCCTCGCTCCGAAGAGCAACTCGGTCTACATGGCCTACCGGCGCGCGGCGAAGGACGCCACCGAGAAGTCGCCCTACCCCGTGCCGCTCCACATCCGGAACGCTCCCACCCGCCTCATGAAGGAGCTGGGCTACGGGAAGGATTACGAGTACGCGCACGACCTGGAGGACGCGATCGACACGCAGCGGTACTTGCCCGCCGAGCTGGGCGACCCGCGGTACTGGGAAGGTGTGGCTCGGGGATTGGAGAAGGACCTCGTCGAGCGCCTCCGGCGCATCCGGGCTGAGAAGGAGAAGCGCCGGAAGGGGTAGGGGCAGTCGGGTAGGGGCAGCCGTTGCCGCTCCCCCTCGAGCCTGATAGGCTGCGCCGCGTGACGCTCCCGCTCGATCGCCACCGGAAGAACGTCTCCTGGCTGCTCTCCGTCGAGGTGTTCTGGGGGATCTCCCTCGCGCTCATCTCCATGGTCGCGATTCTCCCCGTCTTCCTCACCCACCTCGGCGCGACGAATACCGTGATCGGCGCGCTTCCGGTGATCTGGATCCTGGCCACCGCGTTTCCGGGAATGTTCGCCGCCCACTTCACCAGCAACCTCGCGCACCGGAAGCGGGCGGTGATCATTCTCCACGCGGTCGCGGGGATTCCCTGGGTGTTCCTCGCGGCCTGGTTCGGGCTCCTCGGACGCCATTCGCCCGCGGCGGACATCGCGTTCTTCCTCGCGCTCTGGGGCGTGTCCTGGGTGATCATGGGCTTCACCATCCCGATCTGGGTAAACTTCATCGGCAAGGTGACGCGGCCTGAGCTTCGGGCGCGATCGTTCGGCACGATCTTCTTCTTCCAAACATTGATGGCGGCGGTAGGCGGTTGGGTCGGGAGCAGGGTGCTCGGGAGCGACATGCCGTTCCCCCTCAATTACGCGCTCGGCTTCTTCGTCGCGGGGGTTTGCATGGCCGCGGGGAGCCTTTTCTTCCTTCCGGTGGTCGAGGAGCCGGGAGTGACCGCCGAGCCGGGGCAGGCGCTCGCCACCGTCCTGCGACATGTCCGAGAGATCCTGGCCGACCGGAGCGGCGTCCGCGTGTACCTCACGGCCATCATTCTCTCGACCGGGTCCTTCCTCCTCGTCACTTACTATCCGGTCTTCGCGGAGAAGCGATTCTCCCTTCTCCCGCGCGACTCGGCGATCTACACCGCGATCTGTATGGGCGGCCAGATGCTGGGGAGCATCCTCACCGGCGTGATCGGGGATCGGTTCGGCTACGTGCGGGTCGCCGTGATCGCGATGGCGGCGCTCACGCTCGGCCTTGTACTCGCGATCTGGGGAGCGAGCCCGGCGTTCTACTACGCCACGGCCTTCGCGTTGGGGATCTTCCTCGTCGCGGACCGCCTGGCCTTCTACAACCTCTCGATGGCGTTCTCTCCTCACGAGGACAACACCGCGTACTTGGGCGTGATCCCGGCGCTCACCGCGCCGCTCACCGCGCTCGTGGCCGGCTCGTCGGGTTCGTTCATCGACCGGTTCGGGTTCGTTCCGGTGGCGGTCGTCGGGCTGGCCGGCGCGCTGGCCGCGCTCTATCTCGTCGTGTTTCGTTTGCCCGAGCCCACCTACTCTCTTGCGGGAAGGAGGAAGGATCCGTGATCCCACGATTTCTCGGCTTCGTGCTGCTCGCGGTGGCGATCGTCCCCCAGGCGCAGGCCCTGCCACTCTATGCGTCGCGCGAGGGCGCGACCTGCATGACCTGCCATTACGACCCGAACGGGGGCGGGATTCGGAACCCGTTCGGATTCCAGTACGGGAAGAACCGGCACTCGCTCGAAGAGGAAGAGCGGTGGGCCAAGTTCACGGTGGACCCGAAGCTGACGAGCTGGCTCCAGATCGGCTTCGACACGCGGATCCTCTACGTGGCGTCCCACACGTCCGGGACCTCCGGCCTCCAGACCTCGACCTTCTTTCCGATGCAGGGACAGCTCAACTTTGCGGTGACGCCACTCGACAATCTGACCCTTGTCGCGAGCCGGGGCCTGGTGGTGGACAACCCGGGCTTCCCCTCGGGCTACATTGCGCGCGAGCTCTACGCGCTCTTCCGCGGGTTGCCCGCCGACCTCTTCCTCAGGGTGGGCCGGTTCCGCCTGCCGTTCGGGCTCCGGCAGGCCGACCACACGTCGTACGTTCGCGGCCCAGAATTCCTTCCCTACGACTCCCAGCAGGACGATGCGGGGATCGAGGTCGGCTCGGTGGGGAGCAATTGGTTCGGCTCGCTCTCCTTCACCGACGGCTCGGAGCCCTTCGGGGATCGGGCGCAGACCTTTTCGGGAAAGGTGGGACGGGCGTCGAAGGGGTTCCAGGCGGGCGCGTCGGGCTACCACCGCTACGATGAGGCGCTCGCGATGACCTCCGACCGGTGGGGGCTCTACGCCAGCACGACCCGGGGGCGGATTACGCTGCTTGGGGAATACGCGGGGGGGACGATGGAGGGGACAGGCATGCCCTCGACCGACCTTCAGGCCGCCTTCGGCGAGATCGACTACCGGGCGTCGCGCGGGCTCGATTTCCTGGGCAAGCTTGACTACTTCGAGCAGACGGGGGGGAGCGAAGCGAGCGCTCGCCGCTATACGATCGAATGCGACGTGAATCCCATGCCGTTCACGCAGATTCAGATCTACTACCGGTACTACAACGTCTCGAACGCGCCGGACACCGACGAGTACATTGCGATGCTCTACATCCCGTTCTAACGGCCGGGCGGGCGCCGCGGGCCAGGCGCGCTCGCGGCGTGCCCGCGCGGGAGCGCCGCGCTCTACTTGTAGGCGGGAATCCCCGTCACCGCTTCGCCGATGACGAGCGTGTGGATGTCGTGGGTACCTTCGTAGGTGTAGACCGATTCGAGGTTGCACATGTGGCGCCCGCACTGGTACTCGTCCGTGATGCCGCTCGCGCCCAGGATCTCGCGCGCCAGGCGCGCGCACTGGAGCGCCACCTGGACGTTGTTCATCTTGCCGAGCGAGATGTGGTGCGCCTTGATCTTGCCCGAATCTTTAAGTTTTCCGAGCTGGATCGCGAGGAGCTGCCCCTTGGTGATCTCGCGGATCATCCAGGCGAGTTTCTCCTGCACCATCTGGAATCCGGCGATCGGCCGGTCGAACTGAATTCGCGTCTTCGAGTACTCCAGCGCCTCGTGATAGCAGGCCATGGCCGCGCCGAGCCCTCCCCAAGCGATCCCGTACCGAGCCTGGTTGAGGCAACCGAGCGGGCCCTTGAGCCCTTCCACGTTCGGCAGGATGTTCTCGAGCGGGATGCGGCAGTCCTGGAACGTGAGCTCCGAGGTGACCGACGCGCGCAGCGAGAACTTGCCGTGGACGTCGCGGGTGGAGTAGCCGGGCGTTCCTCGCTCCACGATGAACCCTCGGATGACCCCTTCGAGGCGTCCCCAGACGATCGCGATGTCGGCGATGCCGCCGTTCGTGATCCACATCTTGCTGCCGTTCAGGACGTAGGCATTGCCGTCCTTGCGTGCGGCGGTGCGCATGCCGGCCGGATTGGAGCCGAAGTCGGCTTCCGTGAGCCCGAAGCACCCGATGATCTTCCCGTGCGACATGCCGGGCAGATACTTCTGCTTCTGCTCCTCGGAGCCGTAGGCGTGGATCGGGTACATGCAGAGGGCGCCTTGCACCGAAACGAAGGAGCGGATGCCGCTGTCGCCGCGCTCCAGCTCCTGCATGATGAGCCCGTACTGCACGTTATTGAGGCCCGCGCATTCGTAGCCGTGGAGGTTCGCGCCGAGCATGCCCAGCTCGGCCATCTCGGGGATCAGATCCGCGGGGAAGGTGCCTTCGCGATTGTGCCGCACGATCACGGGCATCACCTTGTCGGTGACGAATTTTCGAACGGAATCGCGGATGAGGATCTCTTCGTCGCCGAAGAGGCCGTCGATCTCGAGGAAATCGACCCCGTCGTATCGCTGCATGGATCCTCCCGAAAGTACGGCGGCGGGCTTGCTGCTTTGGAGCGAGGAAGCATAGCGCCTGCCCCAGCGAGGCGCAACGGCCCTTTTCCGCGCGCGCGCACCCGCGGGCGCGGGATCAAAAAGTTCGAGGCCGCCCGCGAATCGGGGGCGGCCTCGGAGCGCATCCGTCGGCTAGGGCCTTACCAGCCGGCTTTGCCTCCCGAGTATCTCGAGAAGTGGTCGAGCGAGGTGAGGACGCCCTTGGTGTAGGACCCGCCCGTGACCTGGGGGTAGTTGCTCAGGTCGCGGTCGCAAACCATGGCCGTCCAGCCGTCGAGGGCGGGATCGTACCAGTAGATCGTGACGTCCTTCTCGTCGACGTCCGCGTCCTCCGTGATGAGGCAGAGCATCACGGGCTCTTTGAAGTCGTTGAGCGTAAGCGGATCGATGTCCAAATCCACGACCATCACGGTCGAGTCGCTCATGCTCATGCAGATCTTGGCGGTTCCGTCGAACGCTCCTGGCGGGACGGCCAGGACGAACCGGCCGCACTGGAGCCGCGCGCCCACCGAGCCGTCGACGTCCGCGCAGACCTGGATGGAACGCGGCGTCAGCGGGAGCGGGCTCGGGTCTTCGGCAACCGGCGAGCGCGTCCACTGGGTGGATCCGTCCGGCTCCACCAAGAGAAGCTCGGGTCCGGTCGGCGCGGTGCCGCCGGGGCCGTCGCCTGGCGGGGGCGCGAGAAGGGAATCGGTACAGCCGCTCAGTCCCATGACGAAAAGCGCGAGCATCACCGTGCGAAGCAGGACGTGGCCGAGTTTCATGATGTCCTCCCAGTCGGGGCTTCCGGCTGCGCGCCGGCCCCCTCGAGCTGCATGACGTAACGAACGTAGGCGTCGCGAACGAAGTAAGTCGCGATCACCGCGAGAAACGCACTCATGTATCCCCAAGTCAGGAAGAGGATGGCGAACACGAATCCGAGCAGATTCAGCATCAGGATCCCCACGAGCCCGTAGGAGAAGGCGAAGCTCGTGCGCCACACCGTCCAGACCGGCAGCCGGCCGTGGAGCGAGATCACGCCGGAGACGAGCCAGGTATTGATGAGGAAGTAGGTGACGGCGGCCAGCCCGAGCGGCGCGACGTTGAGCGGTGACACGAGCGTTTCCAGGCTCGCGCTCGAGCCGCCGGCGCGATGGAACACCCACGCGGCGACCGCCACGGTCACGCAGCACATCGCGCCATTGAAAAGCGCCTGGTACCACCGCCTGCGCCGGAAGATGAGGTCCGCCACGAGGCCGGCCATGGAGGTGATCGCCACGGCGGGGAAGGCGGGCAGCAGCACGAGCGTGGCGAAATTCGCCGCGGTCGCCATGCTCAGGTAGCCGCGCCCCCTGGGCGCCGGGAGCCAGAGCACCTCGCCGAGCAGGTTGGCGAGGAACCAGAAGAGGAGCGCGAGCGCGCCGAGCGTCGGATCGTGCGCTCCGGAACCCCAGAGCGCCAAACCGCCCGCGGCAACCACCGTCGCGACGTAGCCGGTCAGGTACATCGTCGGCTCCCTAGAGCCCCAGAAGGCCCAAGGCGAGCGCCCGCGCCATCGCGAGCTTGAAGACGATCTTTTTCGGCAGATTTCCCATCTCATCCTCCCCGGTTCGGGCCTCTCTCCCGCGCTCATCGGAGGCGCGGCCGGCAGAGCCAGCCCACGTAGTCTTCCAACTCCACGCCTACGGGGTCGCATGGTTCGTGCCCGATGGGCCAATGTATTAAGATGTTTATTTACAGCGTAATATGAGACTTATTTCGAGTGATGGATTGGTTGGAATGGGTGGGATCTAGCATCGCGTGGCTCGATCGAACCAGGAGGCCAGCATGAATTGGCGTGGTCTGGCGCCGGGATTACCCATGCGCTATAGTGCTTCGCCGGTTGGATCGGGAATTGATTCGCCCGCCGCCACGTCGCACCGGCCCTGATGTCCCCATCGTCTAGACTGGGCTAGGAAACCGCGCTTTCACGGCGGCAACAGGGGTTCGAATCCCCTTGGGGACACCACCTTCCATCGACCCCGCCGGATGCCCCGGGGTATCCCCAAAAGGCTGTGGTAGACTCCCACGGCTCTACGACGCAACGCCGGACCCCCGGCCATCCGACAACCCCACAGGTGAGGATTCGATGCAACCCAAGCACGCACTCCACGGACTCCTTCTGGCCGCGCTCCTGGTCGCCTCGGCGCCGGCCCGCGCGCAGGACACCACCCCAGCCGACGCGACCGAGGGGAAGATCAAGATCACCAAGCTCTCCGACCTGCCACCCCATCAGTACTCGATTTCGGGAAAGCCGAGCGTTCTGGTACGGCAGAAGGTGAACGTCCTGAAGCTGGCGTCCGAGGTCGAGAAGGACATCCGGATGGATCTCCAGAAGTACGACATCGCCGATCGGGCCGCGGTTCGGCGCTTCCACGGCTCGCTCCTCAACATCGCGATGCTCCAGGAGAATTTCAAAGAGGCGCAGAAGCAGGTGAAGAAGATCCGCGATCTATCCGACAAGCCGGCCCAGAAGCTGAGCTCGGGGCTCGTCGTGGACGCGATCTGTCGGACGATGGAAAGTCCCGGAGCCAACTTCCACACGACCCTCCGCGCCAACCTGAGCCAGGCGCTCGGCGCGCTCCCGTACCAGGAGGTGCAGGACGCCGTGAAAGCCACGAAGGGGACTGCCGAGACCATCTCGGAGAATCTCATCGTCGGCGGCATCGAGACCTCCGTGGATCCCGCGGCGACGGGCGGCAAGCTAGGCCAGGACCTGGCCCTCAAGATCCTCGAGGGCGCCTACGCCATCGAGTACTTCATCCCCAATAAGGACGACGTGGTTTTCGCGTACACCGGCTACCTCGACGCGAACAAAACCGCGCAGAAGCCCGACATCTGGGCGGCGCGGGACGTCACCCTGGACGCCTCGCAGAAGACGTCGCCGGTGACCGTGGGAGTCTGGGACACGGGCGTCGACGTGAAGCTTTACAAGGACGGAATGTTCGCGAACGGAAATGAGATTCCCGACAACAAGATCGATGACGACAAGAACGGCTACGTGGACGACTACAACGGCATCGGCTGGACCCTCCATTCGGACTACACGTCCGCGCTGCTCTACCCGATTCAGGACACGCTTCCGAATTACGTTCAGTACAAGGAATTCCTGAAAGGGCTCACCGACGTCCAAGCGAACATCGACAGCCCGGAGGCCACGGCCCTCAAGCAAAAGCTCTCGACGCTGCCCCAGGACCAGGTCAAACCCTTCCTCGAGGGCCTGAGCCAGTACTCCATGTACGCGCACGGGACCCACGTCGCAGGCATTGCCGTCAACGGCAACCCCGCCGCGCGGATTCTCGTGGACCGGATCACTTCCGACTACCGCTCCATTCCCGAGACGCCCACGATCGAGCAGGCGAAGAAGGACGCGGCCTCCATGGTGGCCAGCGTGACCTATTTCAAGAAGTACGCCGCCCGGGTGGTGAACATGAGCTGGGGCGGGGATCTCGCCTCGATCGAGACCGCGCTCGAGCAGAACAATGCCGGGGGAAATCCCGAGCAGCGCCGGAAGCTGGCGCGCGAGATCTACGACATCTATTACAAGGCGCTCCACGACGCCGCCAAGGCCGCGCCGGAAGTCCTGTTCGTGATCGCGGCGGGGAACTCCAACAACAACGTCAAGTTCGACGAGGTCTTCCCGAGCTCGTTCCAGCTCCCCAACGTCCTGGTGTCGGGAGCGGTCGACCAGGCGGGGGAGCAGACCTCGTTCACCAGCTTTGGAAACGCTGAGATCTACGCCAACGGATTCGAGGTGTTGAGCTATATCCCGGGCGGGGAACAGATGAAGCTGAGCGGGACGAGCATGTCGGCGCCCAACGTCACCAATCTCGCCGCGAAGCTCTGGGCGGTGAAGCCGGCCCTGACGGTGGCCCAGGTCAAAGAGTGCATCGTGAAGGGCTCGGACGAGCGGAAATCGGGAGACAAGACGATCAAGCTGATGAACCCGAAGAGCTCGATGGCCCTCGCGACGGCGCTTCCCAACTAGCCGCCGGGGCCCGCGCGCCCCGGGAGGAGTATTCATGCTGATCAGCAAGAAGATGGCCGAGGCCATTCACACACAGATCGGGAACGAGTTCGGGGCGTCGCTCCAGTATGTCGCGATCGGGGCCTATTTCGGCGCGGAGAGCCTGCCGGAGCTGTCCAAGCACTTCCACCGCCAGGCGATGGAAGAGCGGGATCACGCGATGCGGCTGGTGAACTACCTGGTCGATGCCGGGGCCCGGGTCGTCATTCCGGCCGTCCCGGCTCCCCAATGCGAGTTCAAGAGCGCCGAGGAGGCCGTGAAGCTCTCGCTCAACTGGGAGGTCGCGGTCACCAAGCAGATCAACGGGCTGGTCGACCTCTCGATCCAAGAGTCGGACCACGTCACCCGGAACTCCCTGCAGTGGTTCGTGAACGAGCAGCTCGAGGAGGTCTCGAGCATGGAGACGCTCCTGAGCATCGTTCGCCGCGCCGGGGAATCCGGGCTCCTGTTCGTGGAGGATTATCTCGCCCGCCGCGGAGGCGTGCTCGCGTCCGCCGGCCCGGCGGACGGCGGGGAGTAGCGAGCGCGGCGCCCGCGTGCAGTGCGGGCGCCGCCTCGCCGCCGTACGTCAATTCGATGCGCTGACCTCGTTACCGTCCGCGTCCCGATAGACGATGGTCCCGAGGTTCAGCTTGGAGATCTGGGGTTCGATCTGGCTCCGGTCGCCGACCGCCACCACCACCATGCGATCGGGCGTCAGGTGCTTCTGGGCCGCCGCGAGCACCTCCGCCTGCGTGATCGCTTCCACCCGGACCGGTAGGGTTCGGTAGTAGTCGATCGGTAGATCGTAGATGTAGATCGACGCCAAGGTGCCCGCCATGTCGTACGTGGCTTCGAAGCTGGCCGGGAGCGACCGGACGATCGAGTCCTTGGCCAGAGCCAGCTCCTCCGCGGTCAAACCGCTGGCCTTCATCTTGGCGGCCTCGTTCAGGATCTCCTCGATCGAGGCGCCGGTCGCGTCCGCCTGTACGTCCGCCCCCATCATGATCGCGCCCACCCCGCGATTTTGCCCCACGACGGAAGTCGCTCCGTACGTGTAGCCCTTGTCCTCGCGCAGGTTCATGTTGAGCCGGCTCGAAAAGAGCCCGCCCAGGACGGTGTTCATGACGTTCAGCGTTTCATAATCGGGATCCGACCGCATCACGCCCATCTGTCCCGCCAGGAGTGTGGTCTGCGGCGAGCCGGGCTTGTCCACGATGACCACGCGTGAGGCGATCGTCGTGCCGGCCGGCGGGATCGCCAGCGGAGCCGCGTCCCCTTTCCAAGACCCGAATGCCTGCGCAGCCAGCTTCCTCGCCTCCGACTCCGTGAGATCACCGACCAGGATCAGGGCGGCGTTCTTCGGGCTGTAGACGGACTGGTAGAAGGAGACGAGGTCCTCCCGGTCGATCTGCTTCAACGCCTCCTCCGTGCCGATCGCAAGGTGCCCGTAGGGATTCGTCGGGCCGAAGAGGCAGGACCGGAGCACGAGCGACGCCGTCGGCCCGGGCTGGTCCCTCTGCTGCACGATGGCGGTGATCTGCTCGCTTCGGACGCGCGTGATCTCCGCCTCCGGGAACGTCGGCGAGAGTAGAATGTCCGAGAGAATCGAGAGCGCCGCGGTCGAGTTATGCTTCAGGGATCGAACCCCGGCGCTCGCGTCATCCGTCCGCGCGCTCGTTACGAGCAGAGCGCCCAGGTCGTGGACCTGGTTCGCGATCTGGAGCGCGTCCCGTTTCGTGGTTCCCTCGTCGAGCATGGAGGCCGTGAAGTCGGCCAACCCCGGCAGGGCGGGCGGATCGGCGGCGCTCCCCGACCGGAGCACGACGTTGGCGGAGACGACCGGGAGGTAATGCGTTTCGACGAAGTAGACCGCGAGCCCGTTCGGCAACGCGAACTGTTTCGGGGACGGGAGCTGGAGCTTGGGGGCCGGCCCCGCCGGGGGCTGCGTGTTCCGCCACGGCTCGCGCGAATCCACGGAGGCCGTGGACCTCTCAGGCTTCGGCGGCGCAGGCGGGTCGGGAGGCAGCTTCTTTTCGCCGGGCACGGCGTAGACCACGACCCGGTTCTGCTTGCCGAGCTGCGCCGCGGCGGCGCCTTTGACGCCGGCCGGGGTGAGCACGGCGTAGCGGGCGAGGTCCTTGTTGATGTACCCCGGGTCGCCCAGGTGCTGATTGTACATATTGAGCCGGTCGGCCACGCCCGAGAACCCGCCGATCTGCTCGAGGCTCGTGATCGCGTCGGAGTAGATCGAGTTCTGCGTGGCCGCGAGCTCGTCCGGTGTCGGCCCGCCGGCGAGGAAGCGGTCGAGCTCTTCGTCGATCGCCTTCTCGACCTCCTCCGGAGTGTGCCCCGGCTTCAGGGTCGCGGTGATCTGGAGAACCGATGCGAGCGTGAGGGACTGCTGCGTCACGGAAACGTCCTGGCAAAGCTGCTTCTCGTAGACGAGGGATTTGTAGAGGCGACTCGCCTTGCCGCCACCCAGCACGTTTGCCACGATGTCCAGTTCCGCGTCGCCGGGCTTATAGAACGGCGAGGTGAGCCAGGCCATGGTAACGCGCGGAAGGGTGACGCGATCGGTGACCACGGCGCGGCGCTCCGAGGTGATCGGGGGCGTCTGCACGGTGATCGGCGGGACGTTCTGGCCGCGCTGGATCGTCCCGAAATACTTCTGGATCATGGACTTGGTTTTGGCCTTGTCGATGTCGCCCACGATCGCGAGGCTCGCGTTGTTCGGGCAGTAGTAGCGCCTGAAGAACTCCCGCACACTCTCGAGGTTGGCGGCTTGGATGTCCTCGTGCGACCCGATGACCGCGGCGTAGTAGGGGTGGCCCTTCGGGAAGAGGAGGTGGAACAGCTCTTCCCTGGCGATCTGGTAGGGCGCGTTCTCGGTTCTCTGGCGGCGCTCGTTCCGCACCACGTCCTGCTGGATGGCGAGCGAGGCCGAGTCGAGGCGATCGAGAAGGAATCCCATCCGGTCGCTCTCGACCCAAAGCGCGGTCTCGAGCTGGTTCGAGGGAAGGTCCTCCAAGTAGTTCGTGCGGTCGAAGGCGGTCGACCCGTTGATGAACGAGGCACCGGCGCCTTCCAGGATTTTCAGGATCTGGTCCTCGGGAATATGTCCGGACGCCTGGTACATCATGTGCTCGAAAAGGTGGGCGAAGCCGGTCTGCCCCGCCTCCTCATTCGCCGGCCCGACGTGGTACCAGACGTTTACCGCCACGATCGGCAGTCGATGGTCCTCGCGCAGAATGACCTCGAGGCCGTTCGCGAGCGTGTACTTCTCGTACTCGAGCTTGACGGGTGGCGGCTTGACCCCGGCGCTCCACGCGGGCGCCGCAGGCGCCGCGATCGTCGCGATCGCGAAGGCCATGGCGAAAAGCCGCGAAAATGCCGCGACCCGCCGGAGAGCGAGAGGTCGGCGGACGGCGGGGAGCGGCGAGGTGACCATCCAGGGCTTCGAAGGCCGCATCTCGGTTCTCCTTGAGTGATGGGTAGAGCGGTCCGTGGGGGGATACCCTCCATACGGGCTCGGTGAAATGAAAGTTCCACGAAAGCGGCCCCGGCGTCAAGCCGAGGCCTTACGCCGAGGCCGGACGATCCAGGGACGGCTCCGCCTCAAGAATTCCGGACAGGGAGTGCCCGGCCCCGGTACCGGGCCAGCGCGAGGTCGACGATCTCATCGACGAGGGAAACCTGATCCCGTCCCGACTCCTTGGCCGCGAGCGCGAACTCCGCGGTGGAGTGGAGCCAAGGGTTCGGGTTCACCTCGAGCGTGTGGATCGTCCCGTCCGCGGTCAGCCGCAGGTCCACCCGGCCGTAGTCCCTGATCTCGAGCGCGCGGCAGGCCCGCACGGCGATCCCCTGGATTTCGGAAACCGTTTCCTTCGGGAGGTCGTTCGGGACGCGGAGCTTCGTCTTCCGGTAGGCGAGCGTGCCCCGTTCCCACTTCACCTCGGTCCCCGCGATGCGCGGCGTTCCCTCCGGCAGGTCGGAGAGATTCAGCTCGACCAGGGGGAGCGCCTCCGGCGGATCGTTGCCGAGCACGGAGGCATAGATCTCCCGCCCTTCGATGTACTCCTCGATCAGGACCGGAGAATCCAGATCGGCGTGAAGGGCGTCGATGCGCTCCATGAGCTCCTTGATGGAGCCGACCACCGCGCTGAACTCGATGCCGATCGACCCGTCTTCCCGCTTCGGCTTCACGATGACCGGAAATCGGATGTCGTCGGCCCACTGAAGCCGCCCCTGGTAGACGGTCGCGAAGTTCGGGGTGCGGATCCCGTGGAAGTGGAACAACCGTTTCGCGACCGACTTGTCCTGCGCGAGGAGGAGCCCCGTGGGCCCTGATCCGGTATAGGGAAGACCGAGGAGATCGAGGTAAGCCGCGAGGTTGATGTCCTTGGTGTCGTCGCCCGCGTAGGACTCGGTGAGGTTGAAGACCAGATCGACGTCGGAGCCCGCGAGCGCTTTGAGCGTGCGGGCGCGTCCGTCGAGGCAATGGAACGAGGGCACGTGCCCACGCTTCTTGAGCGCCTCGAAGATCTCCTCGCGGTCCTGCTTCTCGGACCGCCGGCGCCTGGCGCCCACGGGGGGCGTCTCGGGATGGTCCTCCCGATCGGCGTGCCACTCGTCGTAGAGGATCCCGATCTTGAGAGGGGGCCCGCTCATAGCGCCATCCTACACGATCCCGCTGAATCCATCTCCCAGGGTCCGCATCTATACGCTTCAAGATCGTGTCGGCCCAAGGGTGGGGCAGCGAAACCTAGCTCCCTGCGGCGGTTCGCGCGATGGCGCCATCCCTACCTAGGTCTAGGGGGGTGGCCGGGGGAGCGGCGGTCCGAAAAGAAAGTCCTTTACATGGGCCCCCGGACCGCCGATACTCTCCTTCAGTTGCCTGACGGTTGCAAGAAGCACATCCGTGTGATTCGATGCCGCAGGAGATGACGCCTGCGGCTTTTTCTGTATCCGGGCGAAAGTCGTCCGGAAACCCGACCAAGGTGGCCGGGTTGTGCCGCCCGAGAGGCGGCGTGGTGGGGTATCACACCCCGTAGTAGAAGGAGCAAGATCAGTGGCAAACGGAACGGTGAAGTGGTTCAACGAGGCGAAGGGTTTTGGATTCATCCAGCAAGAGGGTGGCGAGGACGTGTTCGTCCACTACTCGGCGATCCAGGGTGACGGCTTCAAGACGCTGGCCGAAGGCGAGCGCTTGGAGTTTGACATTGTCCGCGGCCCGAAGGGCCTCCAGGCTGCCAACGTCCGCAAGGCGTAAGTAGCCGTAAGACCAGGACACCTCGTCATGAGACGGGGCGGCGCCACTTGGCGTCCGCCCCGTTCCTCATTTTGGGGGCCAGGGAGACGATGCACGACAGCGAAATATCGGGGGCCGCCGGATTGTCCCTTTACTCGAATCCCGAGATCTACGACGTCGCTTTCGGATGGGATCTCCAGCTGGAGATGGACTTCCTGGAATCGTGCTGGGGAGACCACGTGGCCGGGCCCGTGCGCCGCATCCTGGAGCCCGCCTGCGGCACCGGCCGCGTTCTCCATGCGCTCGCGGATCGGGGATACCAGGTGGTGGGGTACGACCGGAGCCCCGAGATGGTCGCGTACGCGTCGAGGCGGCTCGCCCCCGTGGGCGGCCGCGTCAACCGCGGCGACATGGTCTCCTTCCGGGCGCCAGGGCGCTTCGACGTCGCGGTCAATCTGGTCAACTCGATCGGCTATCTGCTCGAGGACGCGGACTGCCTCGCGCATCTCGAGCGGACCGCCGAGGCGCTCCGGCCCGGGGGCGTCTACGTGGTGCAGTTCAGCTATGCAGGAGAGCCGCCCGAACTGGCCGCCTTCGGACCCTGGGAGAATCGAGAGCGTGGGCTCGCGACCTCCCTGACCTGGCGCGTCGAGCGTGAAGACCTCGTGCGGCGCCGCTCCTATCAGCGCTGCCGGATCATCGCGAGCCGGGAGCGCGAGCGGCGAGTCATCGACGAGGAGCACGTGCTCCGGTGCTGGATCCAGGACGAATTCGAGCGGCTCGTGGAGCGGAGTCCGTTCGACCTGGTCGCGGTCTATCACGACCGCTTCGAGCCGTTTCCGATGGACATGCCGCGCACGGGGGAACACGGAAACCTCTACCACGTACTTGTCAGCCGCGGCGGGGCCTAGGTCACTTCTGGAGGGCGGAGGCGAACCCCTCGATCGCCGCCGAAAGCGAGTCGGGTTGATCGAGCGGCATCAGGTGGCCCGACTCGCCGATCCTGCGCCCGACCGTGGGCCCGGCGGTCTCATAACCCAGGCGGGTCCGCGCGCTCGTCCACGATTCGGCCCAGGGCCAGATCGCGTCCGTCAG
>Ga0184633_10000062_pt1 | contig 28376 bp, 29 predicted proteins | sample PLM31_170_b1_FD_133156 | JGI IMG/M metagenome (GOLD analysis project Ga0184633, IMG submission 133156) | Groundwater sediment microbial communities from an aquifer in East River, Colorado, USA - PLM3-1_170_b1 | ecosystem: Environmental > Terrestrial > Soil > Riparian zone | place: USA: East...
TCGACATGGAGGAGTGGGCGAACCTGTCAGCGAAGGCAGCCCAGGAGTGGGTGTCTCGCGGTCAGGACGCCCTCTGGGCTCTCGAGCACCTCACGAAGCCGACCGTAGCCGCGGTGGCCGGACAGGCCCGCGGCGCGGGTGCGGAGCTCGCCCTCGCCTGCGACATCCGGATCGCCGATGAGACCGCGGTCTTCGCGCACCCGGAGGTGGACCTCGGATGGATGCCGAGCCGAGGCGGCACGGCCCGGCTCTCGAAGATCGTCGGCCGCTCGAGGGCGCTCGAGATCCTCCTTGCGGCGCGGGAGGTGAGGGGCCTCGATGCCCTGCGCCTCGGCATCGTGGACCACTTGTCCGCGCCAGGCCAAGCGCTCGAACAAGCGAAGGCCCTCGCGGACGCGTTCGCCCGAAAGCCGCGAGCCGCCGTGAAGGCGATCAAGCGGACGTTGGTCGAAGGCGACGAGAAACCGTATCGGAACCGCTTCTTGCTCGAATCCCAGCACGCGGTCCAACTCCTGTGGACGGACGACTACAAGCGAGCGATGGAGAAGATCCGAGGCAAGCGGCCGTGATCCGCGGGACGAGCCGTCGCGGCGGCATCACGACCTTCGGAGGATCGTCTCTTTCGGCCCCCACCGCTTCAGCTCGATGTTCACGCCGACGTCCGTCGCGACGAACCCGCCGTCCTTGAGACCGGCCTCTCGGAGGACCTTTCCTCGTTGTTCCTCGTCCTCGAATCCGAGGACGGTCTGGAAGAGGCCGAAGTCGATCTCGACGGTACCGTCCACGTGGACCGCTCCCGTGAGCCGCGTGCCGCTCGAGAGGACGGAACCGAGCATCTGGATTCCCCGAACCCGGATCCGCTTCAGGTACCCGTAGCAGACGACGCGGCCGTCCGCCCATTCGCCGGGCCGCACCTTCGCATAGGCGTCCCGCGGATCGTATGCATGGATGTCCACGTAGGTCTTCGGGTCCTTCGGGTCGTACGACCAGCCTTTCTTCGGATCCCGGGAGACGCGGATGCGGATCTCGCCTTCCTCCTCGCACTCGCACATGATCGCCTGTAAGATCCGGCCCTTCACGGGGAACGCCGCTTCGAATTCGAGGCCCGACTTGATCGGTCGAGGCACGCGCACGCCAACCGTCCCGCGACGATAAACCCAACGCGTGGGTTTCAAGGCGTGGCGGGGCCTTACACGGGCCAAGACGCGGGGGAGCCCTCATCTCGGAGGAACGCCTGATCCACAATTACCTCATCGAGGCGGGCCTCGCAGCGCGGATCCCGAAAGGGGTTCAGATCTGGGAGGAGACCCTCCGCGACGGCGAGCAGACGCCGGGCGTCGCGTACACGCCGGAGGAAAAACTGCAGATCGCGCGGCTGCTCGACGAGATCCACGTCCCGATCATGGATGTCGGCATTCCGGTCGTGTCGAAGGAAGAAGCGCGCGGCGTCCGCGCGATTGCGAACGCGGGGCTGGACGCGACGATCATGGCCGCCGCGCGGACCGTGCGCAAGGACGTCGAGGCGTGCATCGAATGCGGGGTCGACGAAATCGCCCTGTTCACGGCCGGGTCCGACCTGCACATCCGTCACAAGCTCGGGATGACTCGGGAGCAGGTGAAAGAGGTCGCCGTGCGAGAGACGGAATATGCGGTCGCCCACGGAGTGGCCGTCTCGTTCGTCACGGAGGACACATTTCGTGCAGACCTGGATTTCCTGGCCGATCTCTACAATGCGTGCACGGACGCCGGCGCCCACCGCGCGGTGATTTGCGATACGGTCGGCGTGATGACGCCGCCCGGGATTCGCTGGTTCTTCGGAGAGCTTCGGAAGCGGCTCACGTCGAAAGAGCTTTCGTTCCACGGGCACAACGATTTCGGCCTCGCCGTGGCGAACAGCCTCGCGGCGGTCGAGGAAGGGGTTCAGGTGCCCCACACCTGCGTGAATGGACTCGGAGAGCGGTCCGGGAACGCCAGCTTCGAGGAACTCGTCCTGGCGCTCGAGGCCCTCTACGGCTACGACACCGGGATCGACATCTCCCGCCTGTACGAGGTGTCGCAGCTCGTCGAGCGGCTGAGCGGCATCCCCGTCGGCATGACGAAGCCTCTCGTCGGGCACAACGCCTTCGCGCACGAGTCCGGGATCCATGCGCACGGGGTGATCAAGCACACGGCGACGTATGAGCCGATTCAGCCGGAGCGGATCGGGCGCCACCGGACGTTCGTCTTCGGGAAGCACACGGGCTCGCTCGCGGTCGCGGAGAAGCTCCGGTCCCATGGCGCGGAGGCGACGCAAGATCAGGTTCTCCGACTCGTGTCGCTGATTAAGGATTTCGCAGAGACGCGGTCGAAGGAGGACCAACAGGCCTTCGTCGCAGCCTTCCGCGAGCGGGCGGAGCGCCACCGGGGAGTGACGGACGACGAGTTCTGGTCCCTCGCGGAGAAGGCCGGCATCGCAGGTCCGAAGCGTTCGCCTTCCGAGGACGTCGGCTAGCCGAGTCGGTCCGGCGGGTCGATCGGATCGGCCGTGGATGGGGTGCGACCCGAAACGGCACGACCGAGGGTGGCCAGCCGCCGGGAGATGGATACGTAGATCCCTCCGAGGACGACCGCCGCACCCGCCAGGTCAATCACGTCGAACGTCTCGTTCCTCACCGTGGCGCCGAGGAGCACCGCGGTGATCGGCGTGATCAGGGCGATGAACGAGAGGGACGTCGCTTCCGCCGTCTTGAGGAGCCACTGCCACGTGACGAACGTGACGACGGATCCTGCGAGGGCGAGGTACAGGATCGCTCCGATGCCCTCGGGCCACGAGGGCACGCGCCACGCCTCGCCTGCGACGAGGGATGCGGTCGCCAGGCCCGCCGCACCGACGGCCATCGAGGAAGCGTTGAACGTGACCGGATCCGCCCCGTGACCCCACCGCTTGATCGCGACGGTCGCGGAGGCCGCACACGTCGCGGACAGGACGATCGCCAGCATCGGGAAAGCCTTGTCGAGTCCCGCGCTGCCTATCTGCCCCCGAAAGATGAGGACGATGCCGCCGAATCCGATGACGATCCCGGTGAGCTTCTGGACGGTGAGTCGTTCCTGCCGGAGGAACGCATTCGCGAAGAGGGCCGTCTGGAGCGGAAAGGTCGCGAAGAGGATCGCGGAGAGTCCGCTCTCGACGCCGTTGTCCTCGCCCCAGTAGATCAACCCGTAGTCAAAGGTGAAGAGGACAAGCCCAACGAACGCGCCGAGGGTCCACTCCGTCCGGTTCGCGGGCCACTTCGAGCGGAAGGCGATCGCGAGGATTCCGAGGGTCAGCGAGGCGACGACGAATCGCAACGACGCGGCGAGAAATGGAGGAGCGCCCTGCAAGCCGATTCGGATTGCGAGCCAGGTCGAACCCCAGACCACGCACAACATCGCGAATGCCGCGCCGCGGACGAACCGAGTGGCCACGGGCGTCGTGAAAGCCCCGTATCATAAAGCTCTGCGTCGACGACCGTCCCGCGTCCGGTCGGATTCATCGTAGAGAACGGGCCGCGAAGGATTAAGTAACTCGGGTCCCGGTGCCTTCGGCCCACGATGACCTGGACGAAACGCCTGAAGACGAAGGTGTGCCTCGTCGGCGAGCAGATGGTCGGGAAGACGTCTCTCGTCCGGCGGTGCGTTCAGAACGAGTTCGACGATCGGTACATCACGACCCTGGGCGTCAAGACGTCGAAGAAGGAGTTGACCTTGCAGTTCCCGGGGAAAAGCCGGATGGAGGTGCACTTGCTGATCTGGGATTTCATGGGCCAGGAAGGATTCCGCGAGCTCCTGAAAGACGCGTACTTCATCGGCGCGCGGGGCATCCTCGCCGTGGCGGACCTCACCCGTCGACCGACGCTGGAAGCGCTCGGCCCCTGGATCGAGACGGTGCGGAGCGTCGCGGGGAATGTGCCCCTCGTCCTTGCGATCAACAAGGCGGATTTGAGCGGGCAAGCCGTCTATTCGGACGAAGAGCTTTCGCGATTCGCGGCGACGTACGACGCGCCTTTCATCCGGACCTCGGCGAAGACGGGCGCGAACGTGGAGGCGGCCTTCGGGCGCCTCGCGACGGCCGTGGCCGAGCGGTACATGGATCTCCCGTGAGCCCGGTTGTTCCCAACACCCTGCCGTTCGACTTCGGACGATGAGATGGCCATGTTTATACGTCCCGCCGCCTCTTGACATCTTGTAATCGGATGCAGGGCCAGACGATTGCGGAGAAGATCCTAGGACGCGCGAGCCGCAGCGAGGCCGTGCGACCCGGGCAGATCGTCGACGGCGAGGTCGATCTGCTCTACATGCACGAGATGCTCGCCATGGCCATGCTGCCGTTCAACGACATCGGGACCGCGAAGGTCTGGGACCCCGCGAAGATTGTCGTGACCTTGGACCACTGGGTCCCACCGCCGACGCCGGAAATCGCGAAGATGCATCAGACGATCCGGGAGTTCTGTCGCAAGCAGGGAATTCAGCGGTTCCACGACGTCGGAGACCACGGAATCGTCCACCAGTTGATTGCGGAACGCGGCTACGCGCAGCCGTGGGACCTCGTGATCGGCAGCGACAGCCACACAAACATGGTCGGGGCGGTTGGTGCGTTCGCTGCGGGAATTGGGGCGACGGACACGGCCGCCGTCATGGCGACGGGCCGGCTCTGGCTCCGAGTGCCCGAGACGATCCGGGTCGACATCCAAGGGACCCTCGGAAATCGCACCGGCGCCAAGGATGTGATCCTCAAGGTGATCGGCACGACCGGGGACGACGGCGCCCGATATGCGGCCGTCGAGTTCACAGGGTCCACCGTCAAGGCGCTCCCGATGAACGAGCGCTTCGTCTTGTGCAACATGACGACGGAGATGGGCGCGAAGGTCGGGATGATCGAGGCGGACGGGGTCACGAGGGACTACCTCGCCCATGCGGGGCGACCCTTCCGTCCAATCCGGTCCGATGAAGACGCGGCCGTCGCGAAGACGTTCACGTTCGATGTCGACGGCATGGGCCCGCAGGTCGCCTGCCCGTCCAACCCCGCGAACCTGAAGCCCGTCGAGGAAGTTGAGGGGACGAAGATCGACGTTGCGTTCCTGGGATCGTGCACGAACGCGCGCATCGAAGACCTCCGGATCGCGGCGGAGCTCCTGAAGGGGGAGAAGGTCGCCCACGGTGTCCGGTTCCAAATCACACCCGCGTCGCAGATCATCTATCGCCAGGCGCTCCGAGAGGGCCTCGTGGAAATCTTCATGGATGCGGGAGCGACGTTCACGTCGTCGACGTGCGGCCCGTGTTTTGGCGGCCACCTCGGCACCTTGGCCGGCGATGAAGTCTGCATCTCCTCGACGAACCGCAACTACCCCGGCCGTATGGGCTCTCCGACCGCCCAGGTGTACCTCGCGAGTCCTTGGACCGTGACCGCCTCCGCGATTTATGGGGAGATCAAAGACCCGAGGAAGGTCTAGCGGCCATGCAAACCCGCTTCCAAGGCCGCGTGTGGACCTTCGGCGACGACATGTCCACGGACCACATCATCGCGGGAAGATACCTGGGAACGACGGATCCGAACGTCTTCGCAGCGCACGCGTTCGAGGCCGTCGACGCATCGTGGGCCAAGAACGTCCGGGCCGGGGACCTCATCGTGGCGGGCGACAACTTTGGCTGCGGTTCGGCTCGGGAGCAAGCCCCGGTGGCGCTCAAGACCCTCGGCATCTCCGCGATCCTTGCGAATTCCTTCGCGCGCATCTTCTTCCGTAACGCAATCAACCTCGGGTTCCCCGTCCTCGAGTCGCCGGGGCTGCGTGAGAAGGTGAACGCGGGCGATGTGATCGAGGTCGACTTGGACCACGGAGAAGTCCACCTCCCCGACGGAGGGATGACCCGGTTCAATCCGCTCCCGCCGAACGTCCTGGAGATCCTCGAAGCGGGCGGACTCGTCCCGAAGCTCCGGGCCGAACTGTCCGCGAAGTCGTCGCCGTGAGCCGGACCGTTCGGTGCCGAACCCTTATGCCGACGGCCTCCTTCCCGCGTCGCGATGGCCCACAAAATCGTCCTCCTCCCGGGTGACGGGACCGGCCCGGAGGTCATGCGGGAAGCCGTGAAGATCCTGAAAGCCGTCCAGGATTCGTTCGGCCTCTCATTCGAGACGATTCCGTTCCCCGCCGGCGGCCAATATTTCCTGGACACCGGGGCGGAATGGCCGGACGGGGCATTCGAGTCGTGCAAAGCCGCGGACGCCGTCCTCCTCGGTGCCGTCGGCTTGCCCGAAGCGACGCTCCCCAACGGAGATCTCGCGGGGGTCGGGGTCGTCTTCGGATTGCGGTTCGGGCTCGATCTGTACGCGAACGTGCGGCCGACGAAACTGTACCCGAACGTGCGGCACAAGGTCCATGACGGCTTCAAGCAGGTGTGGGAGGCGGGCAAGGTCGACTTCGTGATCGTCCGGGAGAACACGGAGGGGCTCTACACGCCGGCCCGCGGGTTCCTCTCCCGCGGTGGCGTCGACGAGCTCGCGGTGGACAGCCGGATCATCACTCGGAAGGGAGCGGAGCGCGTGATCCGCTTTGCGTTCGAACTCTCGAAGCAGCGCAGGGGAACCCCCGCGGACGGAACGCACCGCCTGACCTGCGTCGACAAGTCGAATGTGACGGCCGGCTGCAAACTCTTCCGGCGGATCTACGATGAGGTCGCGTCGAACTATCCGGGCATCCAGCGGGACTACGCGTACATCGATGCCTTCCAGCAGTGGCTGATCCGGTCGCCGGAAGCCTACGACGTCGCGGTTACAACGAACGTATTTGGGGACATCGCGACGGACTTGGCCGCCGTCCTCCAGGGCGGCATGGGCATGGCCGCGGGCGGGAACATTGGCGATGCGCATGCGATGTTCGAGCCGGTACACGGAAGCGCCCCGAAGCACGCGGGAAAAGACGAAGTGAACCCGATCGCGATGATTCTCGCGACCCAGATGATGCTCGACTGGCTCGGCCGGCGAAAGAAGGACCAAGCCCTGCGAGAGGCCGCCGTCGCCGTCGAGGAAGCTGTGGGACGACACCTCGCGGAGGGGAAGACGCTCACGTACGATCTCGGCGGCCGCGCAAGGTGTAGCGAGGTGGGGACGGCGATCGCCGCGCGCATCTCGAAAATCGAGAAGCGATCGAAGTAGGCGCTACCGTTCCCGCCACTCGTAGAGCCACCAGGCCGCGAGGAGCCCGACCGCGGTGGAGAGGATCAGCAACCCCGCGTCAACCGCGAGGTTTGGCGGGTCTCCGAGTCCGAGCGCCCCTTGCACGAGCAGGGCTGCGTACGTGGCGGGCAGAAACTGGGCGAATTCCCGCCAGACGGGCGGGAGGATCGAGAGCGGATAGTACAGAGGAGACAAGATCCCGAGTAGCGTGAAGATCAGGTTCCCCACGGGCCACACCTCCCGCTGGCTTCGCAACCGACTCGAGACCGCGATGCCGATCGCGGAATAGAGGACCCAGATTGTCAGGATGCATCCGATGAGCACGAGCCACCCGGTGAGCGTGACCTCCACAACGAAGGAGAGGATGATGCCCAACACGACGAGGGCCGGCATCGCCGGGATGATGTTCGAGAACGCAACGCCGAACAGGTAGCGAAGCTTGCCGTGCGGCGAAGCAACAAAGATGTCCTGCAGCCGGAGCTCAATTCGGAATACGGCGGAATCCGAGAGGCACCAGCTGCCGATGTTCTGCGTCGAGAAGATCATGGCACCGGCCACCTGGAGAGGGAAGTACTCCGCCGGAGCGATCCTTTGCAGAAAGTACAGGAAGAAGAACGGTTGTAGGAGGGGTACGATCGCCGCCGCCGGACTTCGCCAAATCCAGCGCCATCCAATCAAGCCCCATGTGGCGAGCACGCGGCCCTGTTGCGGCTGCGATCCCAGGTGGACCTCGGTTGCCATCTTCATGGCTCCCGGGCGGTCCTTCGGGCCCAATAGAGGCCGAACAGAAAGAGGGCGAGGGCCTCCACAGCGAGAGCGACGGCCGCGATTATGGCCTCGTCCCGGGTCACGGTCTCGAGGCCCGCGGCGGCGTTCACGAGGACTGCCGCGGCGCTCGTGGGGATGACGAGGACGACGGACCTCCATTCGATTGGCACGGATCGCAGCGGATAGAACACGGGCGGCAGGATACCGAACAGATTCGTCAGGAGGGCCGAGTACGGCCAGATTGTCTTCATGTCTTTGAACAGCGTCGACACGACGTAGCCGATCGCCGACGACACGGCCCACACGGCGAGCAGGCAGGCGATGAGCACGAGGCCTGCGACGAGTGAGAGCGGGTGGATCAGTTCCAGGATCACGAGGAGGAAGAGACTCGGCGGCAGGTAGGCCACGAGCATCCCTCCCGCAATCCCGATGAAGTAGCCCTCAGGCGACAGAGGGCTTGCATGGTACAACTCGTTGAGCTTGTGGTCGATTCGGATGTAGGCGGCCTCGTTCAAGACCCGCTGTCCGATCAAGAACATCGAGTACACGAGGGCACCGACCAAGGTCACAGCAAGAAGATCCGCCGCAAGGATCGCGACGAAGACGAGGAGGGCTCCTGGCGTCAGCGTGCCGATGACGATCGCAAGCCATTCGTGGAGCTGGACTCGGATTTCCGTCGCGAGGAACACGCCGGAGCCCGACCAGCGAAGTCCAAGGGCCATTCGATCACTCCGCGTCGATCGAGCGACCGACAATCGTCAAGAACGCTTCTTCGAGCGTGACAGGGCCTACCGTGGCGGTCAGATGGTTCCGGAGCGCGAGGTCCATAATCTCATGGATTCGCTCAGGTCCCGTAATCACGTAAAGGGAGTTTCCTTCTGCGACAGTTCGGCCGAACGATCCGAACAAGCCCCGGTGATTTCCGCCGTTCTCGATGGAGACGCGCAGCGTGCCGCCGATCTGGCGCTTCGCGTCCTCCGCGCTCCCTTCGAAGAGGATGCGGCCTTCTTCGACGATGTACAGCCGCTCGGAGAGGGCCTCCGCCTCGTCGAGGTAATGGGTCGTGAGGAGGACGGTCGAGCCCCTCCGGGTGAGGTCGCGCAGCACGTCCCATACGGCCCGCCTCGCGAATGGATCGAGTCCGATCGTCGGCTCATCCAGGAACATCAACGGCGCCTCCGTCGCCATGACGGTCGCGACCATCGTCCGCTGCTTCTGCCCGCCGCTCAGCGTCACGCTCAGACGATTCGCGACTTCCTGCAGGCCCATCTTTACCAGGGCGTCCTCCGTCCGCGCCTTCGCGACCTCTCGGCCGAACCCGCGGGCTCGCAGGTAGGCGTACACCTGTTCTCGCGGAGTGAGGTGGAAGAACGGCTTTCCTTCCTGAGGCACGACCGCGATGAGCGGCCGAACCTTCTCCGGTTCATCGACGGCGTCGAAGCCGAAAACGTCGATCGTTCCCGACGTCGGAATCAGCAGGGTCGACGCGATGCGCAGGAACGTCGTCTTCCCCGCGCCATTCCGGCCGAGGAGCGAGACGCGTTCCCCCCGACGAAGGACGAGGGAGACACCTCGGAGCGCTTCCACTTCAGGCCCGGTCCGGCCGCGGTACACCTTCCGCACGTCCTCCGCGCGGAGGGCCTCCTGGGACACGGGCCGGTGCAAGCGAACAGTGCGTATAAACCTAGATTCCGGGAGCGACTACCTCGGCTCCGAATCGGAATCCGGATGCTCGCCCGCCTCGAACATCGCCATGGCGGCTTGGCGCTTCGCCTCTTTCTCCTGCTCGCTCATCTTGACCACCATGGAGACGGACCAGGTGTGGCCGAACGGATCTCGGAGCTTCCCGTACCGCTCGCCCCAGAACTGGTTTTCGAGCGGCATCCTCGGCTTCGCGCCGGCATCAATCGCCTGGTTCCAAAGCCGGCTCACGTCCTTCGAATAGATGTGCAGATTGAAGGTCGTTGTCCCCGCGGAGGTCGGAGATTTCGAATCCGATCCCGGGAACTCGTCGGACATCATGATCACGGAATCTCCGATTCGAATCGTCGCATGGAGCAGGGTGCCGTCCGGCATCGGAGCCCGGTCGATTTCCTTCGCGCCGAAGGCCCGTATGTAGAAGTCGATTGCTTTCGATGCTCCATCGATCACCAAGTACGGTGTCACGGACGGCATCCCGCGCGGGATCGCACTGCTCTGGCTCGCTCGTCGCTTCGGTGCGCGAGCGGATTTCCTTCTCTTCGTTGCTCCCTTCGTCGGTCGAGCCACGGAATCTCCCTCGTGAGAAAACCGAGGCGGTGGCTTCAGGGTGTCTCAGGGTGCCTCGGACGCGGTCTCGTGGGAGAGCCACAGGCCCATTAGGATTTCGTCGACGTACTCGCCGCGGATGCGGACGTGCTTCCGGCGGATTCCCTCTTCTACGAACCCGAGGGATTCGTACAGGTGACGGGCCCGATCGTTCGTCGCGAACACGGCGAGCTCCGCCTTCTCGAAGCCCCGCGACTGCATCCACTCCAGGACCCGTACCATCATGCGACGGCCCAAGCCGACCTCCCGCCAACCGTCCTGGATTGCGATGCCAATACCGCCCACGTGGGCGTCCTTTGGGAAGGGACCCCCGTGGCAATCCGCGGCTCCGATGACCTCGCCGTCCGCGGCCGCGACGAAGAGTACGTTCCGGACGCCGTCGAACGCGGACAGCCAACGTCGCTCTCCTTGGAGATCCGGGCCTCGCTCGATCATGATGTAGATCTCCTCCTGGCCGATCCGGTTCACGTTCCGCAGGGTGGACTCCGCGTCCTCCATCCGCGCGCGGCGCAGCAGAATCGTCCGTCCGTCGCGAAGGGTGACTTCCTCGGAACGCATCGCGTGATCCATGCGGCTCACAGCGGGAACTTGTCGAGCATCTCGGGGCGGCGTCGCTCTCCGGATGCGAGGTACGCCTCCATCTGCTCCTTGATCTGCGGGGTCATCTCCGCGTACACGTCCGCGAAGAGCGTCTCGATGGCCGGCGGAGGATGCCTCTCGACCTCTTTGATCGTGTTCTGGATCAGGTCATCCAACTCGGCGCGCAGTGCGTCGTCGCGGTCCTTCGACCAGAGACCTTTGAGTTCCATGTACTTGCGCATCCGGTCGATCGGATCGCGTCGCGCCCAGGCTTCCACCTCCTCCTTCGGACGGTATCGGGTCGGATCGTCGCTCGAGGAATGCGGCCCCATCCGGTAGGTGAAGGCCTCGATCATCGTCGGACCCCCACCCGCGCGGGCCTTGTCGACGGCGGCCTTCGTCACGGCATACACGGCGAGAAGATCGTTGCCGTCTACCCGCACACCATCCATGCCATACGCGCGAGCCTTCTCAGCGAGCGTCTTCGCCGCGGTCTGCCGGGAGACCGGGACCGAGATCGCCCATTGATTGTTTTTGCAGAAGAAGATCGTCGGCGTCTTGAACACGCCCGCGAAGTTCATCCCGGCGTGGAAGTCTCCCTCGCTCGTCGCTCCGTCGCCGAAGTACGTCAGGCTGACCGCATCGTCCTTGCGGAGCTTCGCCGCCCACGCCGCGCCCACCGCCTGAGTGATCTGTGTGGCCACGGGGCTGGAAGTCGTGACATAGTGGATTGCCGCGCTTCCGTAGTGATTTGGCATCTGGTGTCCTTGTTGCGGGTCCTGGGCGTTTCCATAGGCTTGGGCGATCAGCGTCTCGATCGGGAAGCCTCTCCAGATTGCGGCTCCCGGCTCGCGGTACGCAGGGAAGACCCAGTCGCGCTTCTCGAGCGCCATCGCGCTTCCGATCTGGCATGCCTCCTCCCCCGAACTCGGCACGTAGAAGCCGATCCGGCCCTGACGTTGCAGGGAGAGCATGCGGGTGTCGAGCAGGCGGACGAGGACGAGGTGCCGGTACGCCGTCCTCAGCACATCGGGCGACAGCTTCGGCTCGAGCTTCGAGTCGTAGGTTCCGTCGACGTCGACGATCCGCAGGAGGCCCTCTTCCGTCGTCCTTTCACCCCGTCGAATCTCGGCGTCGGTCCCGAATCACTTTCTCCATGAAGAATTCGCCGGCCCGGTAGGATGATCGGACGAGCGGTCCTGCGGCCACGTAGGCGAAGCCCATTCCCTCGCCCGCCTCGCGGAACCCGTCGAAGACCTCGGGCCGAAGATATTCCTGGACCGTCAGATGCCAGCTGCTCGGCCGCAGGTACTGGCCCAGCGTCACGATATCCACGTCCGCCGCGCGCAGGTCCCGCATCGTTTCGAGGACCTCCTCCCGTGTTTCCCCGAGGCCGAGCATGATCGAGGATTTCGTGAACAAGCCGTCTCGCATTAGTTTCGCACTCCGGAGGACGTCGAGGCTCTGGCGATAGTTTGCACGGCGGTCTCGCACCTGACTCTGGAGCCGCTCCACGGTTTCCACGTTGTGATCCAGCACATCGACTCCCGCGTCGACGACTTTTCGGACCGCGTCGAGATCGCCTTGGAAGTCCGGGATTAGGGCTTCCACGAACAAATCGGGTCGCCGATCTTTGATCTCTCGAATCGTCCGCGCGAAGTGTTCGGCCCCGCCATCCGGGAGGTCATCCCGATCCACGGAGGTCAGGACGACGTAGGACAGGTCCATCTCCGCGAGGGCAATTGCGACCTTCCGCGGCTCCTCGATGTCGAGCGCACCGCGGGGGTTTCCGGATTTCACGGCGCAGAAGCGGCAGCCCCGGGTGCAGGTGTCGCCCATGAGCATGATCGTCGCCGTACCGCCGCCCCAGCACTCCGAGACGTTCGGGCAATGCGCTTCCTCGCAGACCGTGTGGAGGTCCAGGGAGCGGAACAGAGATTTCAGTTCGACATAGCTCTCGCCCGCCGGCGGTCGGACCCGGAGCCAATCTGGCCTCCGTTCCGCGAGCACGCCTCTGGAGATACGAGCCGAGTTTATTAGATTCCCGTTTCGCGTTGCTACTCCGATGGAGGCTGCGAGGGCCCGGACGGGGCCGTCGGTGGGGATTCGGGAAGCGAGGACACTGGCGAGGGGAGGGGCATCGGCGGGGCCTTGGTCCGCCGCCACAGGAGATAGATGGTGATCGGAGCGATTCCGATGATCGCGAGGATTCCGATCCCGAGGATCCACGCCGGGATCGCGGGAGCCAAGAGGTCGATCACGAGGGAATAGCTGACGTCGCCGTTGTAGTTCGTTGCGATGAGGACGGCGAACGCCGTGCCGTCGGCGACTTCGACAGGGAAAGAATTCGAGTACGTCTGGACGCAGCTTTCCTCGGAAAAGGTGACGAAGTATTCGGAACGCGGGCTCGGATCGTGTCCTTTCAGGAAGTAGAGACTCGCACAGGCGCCGGGAGTCATGATGACCATCGTGTACGTGATCCGCTGCTCGTCCTTGGCGTTCAGTTCATACGTGTTCCAGAGGGATTGTGAGACGAGCGTGTGATTCACTCGGTACGGTGTCGACGCGACCGTAAAGTCTTCCGCGGCGGCCGAACCGCAGACCGCGACTAGTAGCCCGATTCCGAGAAACCCAATGAAGAGACTCCGTCGAACACCCACGCGACCTCCCCCTCGCCCCCTCGGCAATGCCAAATGTGACCTTAAGCCATTGGTTTACGGGGCGACGTCATCCGAACCGGAACTCGACGCCGAGCGAACCGCGCGGGTAGTTCCAGCGGATCGCTCCTTTCCCGATGTGCTTACACACGACCGCGCAGGCGCCGAGCTCGATGCAGCCTTCCGTGTTGTACACGAGTTCGGCTTTGTCGAGGCGGTACACATTCGACGGGCACACGTACAGGCAGGGCTTCGGCTCGCACGTCCGGCAGATGTCCGTGTCGACCGTGATGAACGGCTCCTCGTCGAACTCGAACTTGTCGAGGCCGACGCGGTCGTCCACGGTCAGGAGCTTGGACGCATCCGGCTTCGCAGGCTCCGTCATGCGTGGTGTCGTCGAGAACCGGGGCCGCGTAATAAAGGGTTGGTCGGGATGTGAAGGTGCGACGTTATCAGGGGAGGAAACCAGGTGGAAACCTTCTATAGGACTCCTTTGGCATCGACGCGACTCCGGCCCACCCCGACGACGGAAGGTTCGCGCTCATGCCTGCACGTGACCGCAAGGCTTCGAAGGTTGACTTGGCAAGAGGCTTGTCAGCCCTCCCCCCCGAACGAGCGGGAGAGTTCCTCGCCGCGTCCCTTGTCGCGGATCCGAATGCCGGCGTGCTGCGGCTCTCGGGCGTCCCATGCATGATCGTCCGTCCGGAGGCGATTGTGAACATCCAGAGACAGCTCGAAGTGACGATCGGCGGTTCCTCGAAGGGGCTCCTCTATCTCTCTGGCGAACGAAGCGCGCGGGACGGAATGAATCCGCTCGAGTCGATCGTCCCGACGGGCGCTCCCCTGACCCTGGCCAACGTCCGGCGGATCACGGACGCATCCGCGCTCCTCGGTTGGGGACGCGTGGAGATTTCGCTGTTCGATCCAGAGCGCGGCCGACTCCTTCTGACCGTGAAGAACAGCCCGCTCGCGCGCGCCTACGGGTCCTCGAAGAAGCCCGTGTGCCATTTCCTCTCGGGATGGATTGGGGGGCTCGGACGCACCCTCCTGGAGCGCGAGGTGCTTTGCGAGGAGACCTCGTGTGCGGCACAAGGCCACGACCACTGCGAGTTCGAGCTACGGCCGACCGCTCCGTTGTGACTTCGCAGGGTTCTGTCAGGCTAGGGTCCTCCCCTGACGCGACTCGACTCCGGAAATCTGACATACTAGGACGTCGCCGGGCCTTTTCGCGGAAAGGCTTTTACCCGTCCCGCTTTTCCGAACTGGGAACGGGAGACCGTGGAGCGTTTTGATGCCGTGGTCGTGGGAGCTGGCCCCGCGGGCTCCGCGGCGGCCCTGACCCTTGCGCGGAAGGGCTTCTCGACCCTCCTCGTCGAACGGGGACGCGCTCCCGGTGTGAAGGGGATGTTCGGCGGGCGGATCTATTCCTGGGCCCTCCACGACCTGATCCCGGACTGGGCGAAGGACTGCCCCGTCGAGCGCTACGTGGTCCGAGAGAACATGTCCTTCCTGACGGAGGACTCGTCGCTCGCCATCTCGTTCGACTCGCCGAAGCTGAGGGAGGGCCGGGCCGCGAGCTTCACCGCCCTGCGGCCGAAGTTTGACGCCTGGCTTGCGAAGAAGGCGCAGGACGCAGGCGCCATGCTGGTGACCGGGATCCGTGTGGACGACCTCTGGCGGGAGGACGGGCGCGTCCGCGGGGTCGCGGTAGCACCGGATGATCACGTCGCGGCGGATCTCGTCGTGATTGCGGAAGGCGCCGCTTCGGTCCTCGTGCGAAGCGCGGGCCTGAAGGCGGACCTCGAGCCCCGCGAAGTGTCCGTCGGCGTGAAGGAGACTATCGAGCTTCCGGCGGAGACGATCCAGGACCGATTCGGCCTCGGAGAGAAGGAGGGCGCGGCGTTCATCTTCGCCGGGCACGCATCCCTCGGCCTCCGGGGTGGTGGCTTCCTGTACACGAATCAGTCGACGCTTTCCGTGGGCCTCGTCGTGTCGTCCGAGGATCTCGCACGAAAACAGATCGAGGTCGCCGACCTGCAAACGAAATTCCGGACGCATCCCTCGATCCAGCGTTGGATCCGCGGCGGAAAGATCGTCGAGTACAGCGCCCATCTCGTCCCCGAACTCGGTGCAGGGATGATGCCACGCCTCTGGCGGGAGGGCGTCCTCGTGGTCGGAGACGCCGCGGGCTTCCTGATCAACAACGGCTACACATTCCGCGGCGTGGACCTCGCGATCGCGTCGGGGATCGCGGCGGGTGAGGCGGCGGAGGCCGCTCGCGCAGCCGGCGGCGGCATGACCGAGGGCAACCTCGCGACCTACGAGAAATTCCTGCGATCGAGGAACGTCCTCACGGACCTCGAACGCTTCCGACGTGCACCCCTCTTCATGAAGAACGAGCGCCTCTTCGACGTCTACCCGCGGATGTTGATGGAAATCGCGGAGCGGCTGTACACGGTGGATGGAAGCGGAAAGGAACGCCTGTTCGACATCCTCCTCGATGAGGTCTCCTCGGCCCCCGTTCCGAAGTTGAGGATGCTCCTCGACCTCCTGCAGGGAGCCCGATCGATGTGAGTGTCAGCGCGCCCGCAGTCCGACCGATGCGGATCATCGTGTGCATCAAGCAGGTCCCGAAGGCCCAGGAGCTGCAGGTGGATCCCGTCACGCAGACCCTGAAGCGGGTCGGCGTCCCGAGCGAGATCAACCCACCAGACGCGAACGCGCTTGAAATTGCCCTCACCCTGAAGGACCGACACGGCGCCGAGGTCGTCGTTCTTTCGATGGGCCCGACGTCTTTCGACGAGAGCCTCGAGCGAGCCGTCGCGATGGGCGCAGACCGATCCGTCCTTCTGACAGACCGGATCCTCGGCGGGTCGGATACCGTCCCGACCGCGTACGCTTTGAGCGAGACCATTCAGAAGATTGGCGGCTATGATCTCATCCTGTGCGGCGAGGAGACGACGGATGCCTCCACGGGCCATGTGGGCCCGGGCATCGCGGGTCACTTGGACCTGCCGCAGCTCACGTACGTCTCCGAGGTCCGTCTCGCGGACGGCAAAGTCCGTGCGCGTCGGACCGCGGAAGACGGGACGGAGTGGTGGGAGACCGCCATGCCGTCCTTGTGCACAGTGAACTTCGGTTGCAACAAACCGCGATCGCCGACCCTGACCGGCAAGGTCCGCGTGAAGCGTGGCGGCGTCGTCGTCCACTGGTCCTGCGCCGACGTGGGCATCGATCCGAAGAAGGTCGGGCTGTTGAATTCCCCGACGATCGTCGCGAAGGTCGACACGGTGAAGCTTCCGCCTCGCGAGGGTCGTATCTTCACCGGCGAGGCGAAGGAAGCGGTCCGGGCCCTCCTCGAAGCTCTGATCCGGGACAAGGTGATCGCCCCATGACGGACGGCCATGTGCTCGAGGACAAGTCCCATTTTCGCGGGGTCTGGGTGTTCCTAGAACAGCGGACGGGCGGGCTCCGCGACGTGAGCACACAGCTGATCGGCGAGGGACGGCGTCTCGCGGACCTCCGTGGCATGCCCCTGACAGGCATCCTGCCGGGGCATCGGGTCGACGCGCTTGCCGAGCATGCGATCGGATACGGTCTCGATCGGGTCCTTGTCGTGGACGATCCGATTCTCGAGATCTATCGCTCCCGGCCGTACTCGGCGGTCATGGCGCAGCTGATCCGGCGGTACAAGCCCGAGATCGTCCTGTTCGGCGCCTCGAAGAACGGGCGGGACCTCGGAGGACGGCTCCACGCGATCCTGGAAACGGGGCTCGCTGCGGACTGCGTGAAGTTCGACATCGATGCGGAAGGCAACCTGGACATGATCCGACCGAGCTTCGGCGGGAAAAGCCTTGCTCACATCCTGTGCAAGAAGCACCGGCCCCAGATGGCGTCCGTCCGGCGGAACGTTTTTGTCGCCCCGCCGCACCACCCGGGCCGCCGAGGCGAGATCGTCCACGAGGCCATCGCGATCTCGGCCAAGGACGTCGATGCGACCCTCCTCGAGTTCCAAGAGTTCACGAAGGAGGGTGGCCTCCGACCTGAAGAAGCGGACATCGTCGTCAGTGGCGGCTATGGTCTCGGGGACCCCAAGAACTTCACGATGCTCCAAGACTTCGCAGACCGACTCGGAGGGGCGATCGCCGCCTCCCGGAAGGCGGTCGACAGCGGTTGGGTCCCGAAGATGCTCCAGGTCGGCCAGACCGGGATGACCGTCCGCCCGAAGCTTTACATCGCGGTCGGCATCAGCGGGGCGGTCCAGCATCTCGCCGGGATGCAGGAGTCCGAGAAGATCCTCGTGATAAATATCGACCCGAAAGCCCCTCTCTTCGAGATCGCGGATTACGGAATCGTCGGAGACCTGTTTGAGATCGTGCCGGAGATGATCCGTCAGCTCGACGAGCTCAAGGCCGGCGGGGTCGCCGCCCTGCGGGCGCTTCCGGCAAAAGCTCGCTGACGTTCACGCGGCGGAGGGTGAGGCCGAAGACGGCCTGGAAGTGCGCAATCACCGAGGCCTTGACGTCCTCCAGGTCGATCGAGTGTCCAAGGCACTTCTCCATCGAGGTCATGATTCCGCCCGCATGTCCGCACGGGCGGATCTTGAGGAACTCCTGTAGGTCCGTCGTCACGTTGTGCGCGAACCCGTGGAACGTCACGTTCCGATGCACCGCGAGTCCGATCGATGCGATTTTCTTCCCGCCGACCCAGACGCCCCGTTCGGGTCCCTCGCGCGTCGCCTCGATCCCGAAGTCCGCGCACGTTCGGAGGAGCAACTCCTCGAGGTCTGTCACGAGGCGTTTCACCTCCAGTCGGTCCGGCAGCTTGAGGATCGGATACCCGACGAGCTGCCCGGGCCCGTGGTACGTCGCCTCCCCGCCCCGTTCCACCTCGATCACCTCGAGGCCCGGATCGAGGACGTCCTCACGTTTCCCGCGTCGACCAAGGGTTGCAACGGGCTCGTGCTCGACGAGGATCAGGCCGTCCGGAATGCGGTCCTGCGCCCGCCGGTCGACGAGGGCTTTCTGCAGCTCCCACACCTCACCGTACGCCCGACGGGCGAGGTCGAGGAGCCACGCGTCCCGGAACACGATGAGAGGCTGCTCTTCCGTCTTCGTCGCCAACATGGTCTCAGCGGTTCAGCACGTGGATCGCCTGGCCGAGGGCGGCCTCCGCACTCTCCATGATCGCCTCCGGCAAGGTCGGGTGCGGGTGCACGGTCAAGGCGATGTCCGTGACCGTCGCGCCCATCTCGATGCCTAGGGCGAGTTCGCTGATCAGGTCGCTCGCGTCCGGTCCGACGATCGTGGCCCCGAGTAGGACCTTCGAGTCCGCGTCCGCGATTAACTTCACGAAGCCGTCGGAGTCCCCCGTCGTGAGCGCGCGTCCGATCGCGGCAAAGGGCACCTTCCCGATGCGGACCTTCCGGCCCTTCGCGGCCGCGTCCGCCTCTTGCAGTCCGACTGTCGCGATCTCCGGATCCGTGAAGATCGCGGCGGGCATCGCCCGATAGTCCACTTCGACCGGATGTCCCGCAAGCGCCTCCGCCGCGATGAGCCCCTCTTTCGTCGCCTTGTGGGCCAGGAACGGCGGGCCAATCACATCGCCGACCGCGAAGATGTGCGGGTTCGACGTCCGGAGGCTCGAATCGACCGCGATGTGCCCCTTCGCGCCGAGCTGCACTCCCGCGCGGTCGAGCCCCAGCCCATCCGTGTTCGGACGTCGCCCGACCGCGACGAGGATCGCGTCCGCCCGGCGGGCGATGAGCCCTTCCGGGGACACGATGTCGATCACCCGCTGCCCCCGGTCCTCCCGCCAGCCGCGCGCCTGGGACTTCACGTGCACCTCGACCCCGAGGCGACGGAGCCTCCGTTCGACGACCCGGACCGCGTCGGGATCTGTGCCCGGGAGCAACTGCTCCATGATCTCCACCACGACGACGACGCTCCCGAGCTTCGCGTAGAGCGTCCCGATCTCGAGGCCGGAGATCCCGCCGCCGATGATCGCGAGGTTTTTCGGGACCTCCGTGAGCTCGAGGGCCTCTTTCGTGCTGATCACCCTCTTCCCGTCGAACTGAAAGGAGGGCAGGTCCGACGGACGGCCTCCCGTCGCGATGATCGCGTCCTGGAACGTAACATCGTCCGCCGAATCCCCCTGCACACGAAGGCTGTTCGGGCCCGTGAACGACGCGGTCCCCGAGACCACCTCGACGCCGTTCCCCTTGCACAGCTGCCCGATTCCAGACGTCAACCGCTGGACGATGGAACCTTTCCACTTCTGCAGCTGCGGGATGTTCACCCGGACGGGTCCCGTCTCCACCCCGCGCTCCGATGCCTGCTCGATCGCGTGGACGAGATTCGCCGTATGGATGAGGGCCTTGCTCGGGATGCACCCGTAGTTGAGGCATTCTCCGCCGAGTCGGTCCCGCTCGATCAGGACGACCTGCTTTCCGAGCTGGGAGGCCCGGATTGCCGCGGGATATCCGCCGGGCCCACCGCCCACGACGACGACCTGGAAATGGCGGGGCATCGGCGTGCGAAAGGGCGCTCGGCGCATATGCCTTTGGTTGCCGACCGCCGAAGAGCGACGAACTCGGGGCCATCAGGGCGGACCGGGAGGAGGCGCCTGTGGAGGTGTCTCCGGTGGCCGCATTTCGGGAGGCGGCGCGGTGGGCGGGGCCATTCCTGGTTGGCGTCGGCGACGCATCAGGAGCGCGACGACGAGGATTGCGACCGCGGCGATGATCAGGATTCCGAGGAACGGCGGCTTCACGAAGAAATCGCCCAATGCGTTGGTCGGCGCCGCGAAGACGACGTACTCCTGTTTCGTGTCCGCCATCTTCGCTTCCGCGCTGTCCGCGGGGACGTTGTTCAGCTCGAAGATCGAGACGCCCGAGATCTCGCAGACATATCCGACGACGAACCCATCATCAGGGCTGTACACCCAGCTGCACGCATATGGGCTCCCTGTGTTGTCGGAGATTAGGTAGACAGTATGGAAGTTTCCGTCCGCGAGGGTCATAGTTTTTTCGCGGGCGTACAAAGAGAGGTCGACGGGAGCCGTGGTGTCGTGGATCACTCCGTCCTTCAGGTACGCGGTCGCGCCGAGCATGATCGTGACGTCTTCCAGGACGACGGGGAACTCCGTGAGTCCGCTGACGCTGAAGCCGCTCGCTTCCAATCCCTGGGTGATCGATTCGAAGAAGTCCGCTTCCTCTTGCGGGTCGAGGCCGACGAGATCGATCGTCCCTCGGATGTTGCCCCCTTGGGTGGCACTCGAGTTCGCAGACCAGACCTCCAGGTCCGCAATCGGGAAGTCGAAATAGTCCAGAGCCGGGGCGTAGATGACCCGCAGGCCTAACTCCACGTCCGCGGTCAATGTCAGGTCGGAGTTCTCGTAGGTGACCGTGAACTCACAAGCGGTCAGGTTGAAGTCGGAAGTCGGGAAGTTCCGCATCGTCACGGTCGACCGAAGCTCCAAGGAGGTGTTTGTCTCCTCCTCCTCAACCGCGAAGGTCGAGACCGTCCAGCTCGATAGGCCGGACGAGGTCGCGAGGAAGTCGATCTGCACCTCCGCGGAGACGGTCTCCGTCGCGTAGGGAATCGTGGGTGGGATGCAGCCGCCGAGGCTCATGTCGCCCGGATACGTCCCCGCCAGAGGGAACTGGGTCGACGTCACGTCCGCGATGTAGTGGAGCCGCAGGCCGACCGCGTTGTCCGTCTGGATCGAATAGGAGTCCGCCGTCTCGCCCACGACTTCCATCCTGACCCAAACATCCGAAGATCCGGTGAGTTCTAGTCGGTTAATCGTGATGTTGTCGTTCGCAGCGTCAAGCGCGCGGATCTGATCGAGGTACGGGTCCGCGATGAGACCGAGGTCGAGCGTCGCGCCGAAGCCGACCTTGTCGCCGACGTCGTGGGTGGGGACCAGGGCGTCCGCCCTGGCCACCGGAGAGAGGAACGCGACCGCGGTCAAGGTTGCGAAGACAACGAGAAGGACACTCAGAATTCGTCTCATGGTTCCCTCCAAGCCGTGCGTAGATTGGCCCAAAGGCTTAAGGCTGTCGGACTGGCAGTCGAAATCGTAGATTCATTCGAGGCCCAAGAAGAGGAGCGCGGGGTGTTCGAGGAAGTTGCGGACGGCCTGGACGAACGCCGCGCCGACGTGCCCGTCGATGACTCGATGGTCGAACGAGCACGACAGGTACATCATGTCTCGGATGACGATCTGGTCGTTCCGGACGACGGGTCGCTTCTCGATTTTGTGGATCCCGAGGATCCCGACCTCGGGCCAGTTGATGATCGGCGTCGCGAACATGCCGCCCTCTCTTCCGAGGGATGTGATCGTGAACGTGGATCCCTGGACGTCCTCGAGGGTGAGGCGTTTCTCGCGAGCCGCATTCGAGAGCCGTTCGACCTCCTTCGCGAGATACCAGAGATCTTTCCCGTCCGCTTCGTGGACGACTGTCACCGTGAGCCCTTCCTCCGTCGCGGTCGCGATCCCGATGTGGTAGTAGCGCTTCACGACGATCTCCCCGCGCTCGTCGTCCACGGAGGCGTTGAGGGTCGGGAACTCCTTCATGGCCGCGACGACCGCCTTGATGAAGAAGGGGAGGAACGTGAGCCGGACGCTCTTCCAGTCGGCCGTCTCCTTCAGCTGATCGCGCAGGTGAACGAGCTGGGTCATGTCGACCTCCTCCACGTATGTGAAGTGGGCCGCGGTCACGTTCGCCTTCGCCATCTTCTCGAAGATGCGCTTCCGGAGGCCGTGGATCGGGATGCGTTCCTCGTCCGCGCGGACGGCGACCGCGACGCCGGGTTTCGGAGTTTCCGCGGGCGTGTGGGCGGCCCGGCGGACATCGTCTTCCGTAATGCGCCCCTGGGGACCGCTCCCGCGGACCGAGCCGAGGCTCACGTTCATTTCTCTCGCGAGGCGGCGCACGACGGGGGCCGCGAGGACCTCCCCGGGTGCGGGAGGCGGAGATGGTGCGACGGCCTTCGCGGGTGCGGGAGGCACGCTACTCGGGCGTGCCGCGGCGGCGGGGCTCGGGGGCGCAGACTCGCCCTCTTCGCCGAACACGACGAGGGTGGATCCGACCTTCACGACCTCGCCCTCCTTCGCGCGGCGCTCGAGGATTTTTCCGGTGACGGGAGAGGGAATCTGGACCGTGACCTTGTCCGTCATCACTTCGACGACGAGGTCGTTCTCCTTGACCGAATCTCCTTCCTTCACGAACCACTTGACGACTTCGCCCTCGTGGACGCCCTCCCCGATATCGGGAAGCTTGAATTCGCGCGCCATCGTTTTCCCTCGACCAGGACATCGTTCGCAAGACCCGCAGTCGTCTTAACATTTTGCACCTTCGAAGGGACCTCGACTCCGCGGCCATGGGAATCATTTTATGGCCTCCGTCCGATGTCCTATCGGGGAGGAGTGGGTCGTGGTGGAGTGGCACAGACCGGTGGGCGTGATTTGTGCCCGGCGCTCCGCGCCGGAACGTTTCCCGTCCTGCTCCTCCTTTCCGTGAAAGGGGGAGAACATGGTACGCCCCATGGGCATTACCATCCTGGCCGCGCTGACTTTGATCGCCGCCGTCATCCTCTTCTTGATGTCCGTTGCAAGCTTCGTTGTCGGACTCGCGTTCTTGCTTCCGTTCCCAGTGCAAGGGACGACGCTTCTCCTGAACGCCGTGCTGTTTTTCGTCATCGCGGTCGTGTTAGGCGTGGCTGGTTCCGGACTCATGCGGATGCGACCCTGGGCGTGGGGACTTGCTGTTCTCGCGGTCCTCGTCACCCTCGTGTACCTCGGGTACAGCGCGTACCAGAATTCGGGCGAGGCTTTGCGGCTCTCCGCAATCCTGACACTCGCGGTCGTCGGTGCGGTGTTCGTCTATCTCCTGAGCGTCGCCCGCTCCTTCCGACGAGCCGAACCGACGAAATAGACGGCGTCCCTCGCTCCTTCGCGGTCTCGATTCCCGGTGCCTGCTGCGCCAGCCTGGCCTTTATCCTATCTTCGTCGGTATCGGCATTCCGCGGCGCTTAGAACGCCATGACCCTGTCGATTGCCGCGAGGACCCGGTCTGCGTTCGGCATGTAGACGTCCTCGAGCGCATACGGGAATGGCGTATCGAATCCCGTGACTCGGATGATTGGACCGCGGAGGTATTCGATCGCCTTCTCCGCGAGGATCGCGCTGATTTCCGCGCCGTAGCCTGCCGTCCTTGGGGCTTCGTAAACGACGACGGCCCGGCCCGTCTTCTTCACGCTGGCCAGGATCTTCGGCTCGTCCAAGGGCACGAGGGTGCGCAAGTCGATGACTTCCGCCTCGACGCCCTTCTCCGCGGCCTTCGTCGCGGCATCGAGGCACACCTGGGCCATGTAGCCGTACGCGATGAGCGTGACGTCCTTGCCGGTTCGGCGGACCGCGGCCTCGCCGAGGGGCGTGAGGACCTCGCCCTCCGGGACCTCCTCCCGCGTCGAGCGATACAGTTTCTTCGGCTCGAGGAAGAGGACCGGATCCGGATCTCGGATGGAGGCGGTCAACAGGCCTTTCGCCTCCTTCGGGGTCGAGGGGACGACGACCTTCAGCCCGGGCGTGTGACAGAAGTACGCTTCCGAGGACTGGGAATGGTAGTGGCCGCCACGGATCCCGCCGCCGAACGGCGTGCGGATTGTCATCGGGACGGTGAACTGGCCTCCGGAACGGTAGCGCATCTTCGCGGCTTCGGAGACGATCTGGTCGAACGCCGGGTAGATGAAATCCATGAACTGGATCTCCGGCACGGGCCGCAGGCCGTAAAGGGCCATGCCGATCGCGGTCCCGATGATCCCACCTTCCGCGAGGGGCGTGTCGAACACGCGCTCCGGGAATTCATCGAGGAGGCCTTCCGTGCATCGGAAGACGCCGCCGTTCCGGCCCACGTCCTCTCCGAGGACGATGACCCGGTCGTCCCGCCGCATCTCCTCCCGCAAGGCGTTGTTGATCGCCTGGACCATCGTCATCGCCGGCATGATCACGACCTCGTTGCGTAGTATTCTGCGTAGGGATCTTCGCTCGGCATCCCGCCCGGAAGACGGCCGAGCATGTCCGGATCGTCCTTGAAGGGCCTCAGGTCCGGATCCTCGTCGAGGCGGTCCTGGAGATCCGGTTGAAGTTCCACGGCCCTCGCGAAGTGCTCGATGACCTTGGACTTGTCGCCCATCCGCGCGGCGATCCGCGCCAGGTTGAAGTACGTACTCGCCCGCGTCGGTTCCAGCTTGATCGCGCGCAGGAAGGCCTCTAAGGCTCCCTCCAGGTCTCCGGCATGAAACAGATCGTAGCCCAGGCTGTTCCATCCTTGCGGGTTGTGCGGGCGCGCGTCGCACAGCAGTCGGTCGACCTGGGCCGCCTCCCCGTATTCCCCATCCGCCCCGAGGCATGCGGCCGCGAGGGCGGCGACATCGGGGTCCACCTCGCCCTTCCGTCCAAGGAGGGGGCGTAGGATCGCGAGGGCCTCCCTCGCCCGGCCCTGCTTAAACAGTTCATGGGCCCGCTCCACTCCGGAGGACGACGAGGGTGCGGGAGCTGGCGCGGCGGGACCTTTCTTCGGCACGGATCACCTCCCTCGCGCCGCGAACGCGTCCATCTGTTCTCGCAGATGGGGGGGCAGCTCGGCGTACACGTCCGTGAAGAGGGTCTCCAGCACCGGGGGCCCGGCCCGCTCCGCCTCTTGGACCGCCCGGGTGATCTCGTCCCCGATCTCCTGCTCGAGTCGGGCCTCCCGTCCGTCGTCCCACCAGCCCGCATGTTCGAGGTACCGGCGGAACCGGGCGATCGGATCGCGCGCACGCCAAACAGCGACCTCCGACTCGTCTCGGTATCGCGACGGATCGTCGCTCGAGGAATGCGGGCCGAGGCGATACGTGACGGCCTCGATCATCGTCGGGCCGTGGCCCTCTCGGGCCCTCGCCCCCGCATCCCGGGTCGCGCGGAAGACGGCGAGGGCGTCCATCCCGTCGACGCGGACGCCGTCGAAGCCGTAGGCGGCCGCCTTCTCCGCGAGGGTCGCCGATGCCGTCTGTTTCGCGACGGGGACGGAGATCGCCCACTGGTTGTTGTTGCACAGGAACACGGTCGGCGCGCGGACGACGCCCGCGAAGTTCATCGCGGTGTGGAAGTCCGCGGTGCTCGTCGCGCCGTCTCCGAAGAACACGAGGACCGCGTGCGGGTCCCCTCGGAGCCGCATTGCCCACGCGATCCCGACGGCGTGCGGGAGCTGCGTGCCGACCGGGGAGCTGATGGAGAGGTAGTTTCCCTTCCGGTACGCGTAATGGCAGGGCATCTGGCGCCCCTTCACCGGGTCCTCCGCGTTCCCGATCAGCTGGCACAGCAACTCCTTCAGTGGCATCCCGCGGATCAAGGCGGCGCCCGGCTCGCGGTACTGCGGCACGATCCAATCGTCCGGCTCCATCGCGATTGCGGCGCCGACGATCGCGGCCTCCTGACCGAGGGAGGGACCGTAGAAGCCGATGCGGCCCTGGCGCTGCAACGCCAGCATGCGGTTGTCGAGGATCCGTTGGAGGCTCATTCCGCGGTACATGCGGACGGCGTCCTCCTCCGAGAGCTTCGGGTCGAGACGGGGGTCTGTCGAGCCGTCGTCCCGAATCACGCGGAGCGCATCGACCATGGCCGTTCCTCGCACCCCCAGAGGACGGGGAAAAGAAAACGGCTGGGGTCACCTTAAGCCTTCCGACCTGAGTGAACTTCTAAGATGTTCGTGGCGTTCCGGGCGCGGTGATTCGTGCGAATCCCTGAAAGGACCCGCGGCTACCTCGCGATCGTCCTCGCGGCGGTCCTGTTCGGCCTCTGGCCGACCCTGTCGAAGCTCGTGCTCGACGAAGTCCATCCTCTCGTGATCGCCTTCCTCATTCAACTCATACCGGGGCTCGCGTTGGCCCCGAGCCTCCGGGGTGTGCGGATTTCGCGGCTGGATTGGAAGCTGATCCTCCTCTCCTGCACTGTGGGAGCCGTGCTCGGTCCGATCGTTTACCTCTACGGCCTCGAGCGGTCGACCGCGTCGAACTCCGTGCTCCTGTCGAACAGCGAGGCCCTCTTCACGATGATGCTCGCGTACGCATTCCTCGGGGAGCGCGCGACCCGCCGGGAGTATCTGGCCCTCGGAGGGATCGCGGTCGGCGCGTTCCTCGTGACGACTCAGCTCCGCTTCGGGGACGTCCGGTTCCTCGAGTTCCTGATCGGGAACTTGATGCTCGTCGGGGCCGCCGCCTGCTGGGGGGTCAGCAACACAACGAGCACGGTCCTTCTGCGTCGGATTCGAATCGTCCCCCTCCTTGCGGTCCAGCTCCTCCTCGGGTCCGCCCTCCTGGCACCGATCGTCGCCCTCACGGGCGCGTCGTTCGACATCCCCCTTCGTATCGTTCCCAGCCTCCTCTTCCTCGCGCTGAGCGCCGTCGGCATGTTCTCCATCCTCTTCTTCTACGCCTTCCGGACGATCGGCGCGATGCGGACGGGTGCCGTCCTGCCGACGTCGGCGCTGTGGGGCATCCTCGTCGCCCTGTACGTCTTCCCGTCGGAGGCGCTGACGGAAGTCCAGATCCTCGGCGGGGCGCTCATGGTCGGTGCGCTGATCGCCTTCTACCTGTTCCGCGGACCGTCAAGGGCGGAGGGCGAGGGCGAAACCTTGAAACCCGCCGCGTCGGATGGTCCGGATTCGCCGTGACCCCGACGACTCCCGACAAGACTCGGTTCGCGCGCCTCGCGGAACTCACGCAGCGTCTTGAGGCGACGACGAAGCGTCTCGAGAAGCGCGCCCTCCTCGCCGCGTTCCTCCGCTCTCTCCGGAGGGACGAAATCGCTCCCGCCGTCCACTTGATCATCGGCCGGATCTTCGCGGAGTCGGATTCGCGCGCCCTGAACGTCGGATGGGCGACCCTGAAAAGGGCCCTCGCCGGGACGAAGCAGGCCACCCTGGTCCCTCGTCCCCTCACGATTCTCGAGGCGACCCACGCGTTCTCGCAGATCGCCGAAGCGCGGGGTGCCGACTCGACGAGGGCTCGTCGGCGTCTCCTTGAATCCCTCCTGGGGCGCGCCTCGGACACGGAGCGGGATGTCCTCCTGCGGAACGTCTTCGGGGAGATGCGAATCGGGGTGAACGAGGGCGTGATGCTCGAGGGGATCGCGGATGCAGGAAGCGTCGACCCGGAGGCCGTCCGGACCGCGCACATGTTCCTGGGAGATATCGGTCTCGTCGCCGAGATCGCCCTCTTCGAGGGTGAGGGCGGATTGCGGTCCCGAGGCTTGCGGCTCCTCGCGCCAATGAAGCCGATGCTCGCGGAGCTCGGGGAAGGCCCGGACGCCATCCTCGCGGAACACGGAGGGCAGACCGCGATCGAGTACAAGCTCGACGGAGCGCGCATCCAGATCCATCGGAAGGGCGAATCAGTCCGGATTTTCAGCCGCCGGCTGAGCGATGTGACCGCGAGTCTCCCCGAGATCGTGTCGATCGCGCGGTCAATACAGGCCTCTGAGTTCCTCCTGGAGGGTGAGGTCGTCGCAGTGGACGCCAGTGGCAAGCCGCTCCCGTTCCAAGACCTGATGCGGCGTTTCCGGCGAGTTCACGGGATTGAGGCCGCCCAGGAGGAGATTCCCCTGAAGCTGTACCTGTTCGACCTCCTCCACGTCGACGGAAGCACACTGATTGACGAGCCGTACCGCTCGCGGTGGGAGCGCCTCGAGCGGCTCGTGCCGCAGGAGTACCTGACGACCCGTCGCATCGTCACACGGAAGGAGGAGATCGACTCCTTCCTCCAAGAGGCGCTCGCCGCGGGGCACGAGGGCCTGATGGCGAAGGCGCTCGATTCCACGTATTCGGTCGGCAA
>Ga0184633_10000066_pt1 | contig 28145 bp, 23 predicted proteins | sample PLM31_170_b1_FD_133156 | JGI IMG/M metagenome (GOLD analysis project Ga0184633, IMG submission 133156) | Groundwater sediment microbial communities from an aquifer in East River, Colorado, USA - PLM3-1_170_b1 | ecosystem: Environmental > Terrestrial > Soil > Riparian zone | place: USA: East...
GGCAGCGGGGAGGGGCTGTTCACGCGGGCGCTCTTGCACGTCACACGCGGGGAGAACCCCATTACGTCGGTGACCTTCCAGAAATGCGGAGGGCGCCCGAACGCTTCCTCGGACCAGGTCGAGATTCTCCATGCCTCAAAGCTGCCAGGTCCGCTCACCGGGCGGCGCTTCGACTTCGTCGTGGGCATGGACCTCCTCGACCGCCGTAACTCCGCCTGGCTCCTGCAGGTCGTGCACCAGTTGCTCGCGCCCGGCGGTGAGGCGATCTTCTACGAAAGTAACCCGTGGAACCCGGTGCACAAGCTGCGCTGGACGCTGTCGCGCCTCGTGGGCAGGCGCGACCCGCGCTTCCTCCTCAGCCGCCCGCAGTTGTACGAGCTTCTGTCCGAGATCGGGTTCGTCCGCGTCTTCGCGGTCTACAACGACTTCGTTTATGCGCCCCTCACCCGGCCGCTGGTCTGGCTGCTGCGCAACCTCTCCATCCTGCTCGAAAACGCGCCCGGCGTTCGCGTCATGGCGGGCTCGATCTTGCTGCATGCGCAGAAGCCGCCGCGCAAACAGGAGCCTCGCGCGGTTTCATTGTTCCGACACGAGTCGCTGCGGAGGAGCGTCTCCGTCGTGGTCCCCTGTCACAACGAGGAGACGAACGTCGGCCCGTTGGTGGAGCGGCTCCTGGACTTGTATGGTGAGTACGTGCATGAGGTCGTCCTGGTGGACGACAACAGCACCGACCGCACGGCCGAGGTGATCCGGGACCTCGCAGCCAAGGATGCTCGCATCAAGCCGATCTACCGCGTGCCGCCCAACGGCGTTGGCCGGGCAATCGCCGACGGACTGCGAGCCGCGACCGGCAGCTACGTCCTGACGACGGACTGCGACTTCCAGCACCTCCTGCCCGAGTTCCGCGACCTCTTCGACGCCGTGGCCGCGGGCTACGACGTTGCGGTGGGGAGTCGTTTCTCCCGCCACAGCATCCTCCTGAACTATCCCTTCCTGAAGATCGTCGCCAACCGCGGCTTCCACGCGCTCGCCCAGGTGATCCTGTGGCGGCGCTTCCGTGATCTGACCAACAATCTGAAGCTGATGCGGCGGGAAGTGGTCGAGGACCTGCGCCTGCTCCAGCCGGGGTTCGCGGTGAACGCCGAGACCGGACTGCAGCCTCTGCTCGTCGGGTACCGGATCAAGGAGGTCCCGATTGCCTGGATCAACCGCACTCCCGACATGGGGACGTCGTCCTTTCGCCTCATGCGCATCGGCGGTGGTTACTGGCAGGTGCTCCTCTGGCTATGGCTCAAGCATGCGCTCGGCGTCGGGCCTTACCGCGAGCTCGGGCTCAAGCGCTGCGTGCGCTCGACGGTGCGCGGTGCGGGTATCGAGCCCGGGCGAGCCGGCGAGGCCGTGCGGTGAGTAAGCGGCAGCGACTCTGGCTCCTGCTCGTGCTCGCGCTGGCGGCGCTCATGCGCGTTGGGCTCTCCGGTCGGCAGGGGCTGTGGGCGGACGAGGTCTTCTCGCTCGCCATGGCGACGGGGCACAGCCTGGAACACCCGGCCGCCGTGGCCGACGCGGCACTTGGCGATTTCGTGGAACCCGAGCGTGCAGTCCCCGCGGAGGAGTTCCGGCGCTACCTGCGCCACGACAACCCGCCCGCGAGCCCTGCGCGCGTTGTACGCGCAGTGCTGCTCTCGGACACGAATCCGCCGCTCTATTATTTGCTGCTCTACGGCTGGACGCTGGTCGTCGGTACGAGTGACGTGGTCCTACGACTCTTCTCGATCGTCTGGTCGCTCGCCTGCCTGCCGCTCCTAGCGGCCGTCGCCCGGCGCACGGCCGGCCGGCACGCCGCAATTGCAGCCTGCGTGCTCTTTGCCTTCGCTCCGTTGTCGGTTTATTACTCGACAGAGGGGCGGATGTACTCCCTGCTGCTGTTCTGCACCCTCGCGACCGCGTGGCTCTCGCTGGCGCTCCGGCGCCCCGGGTCGCGCGTGTGGCTCCTCGCGCTGTGGATTCTAGCGTCCGCCGCCGGATTCCTCACGCACTACTTTTTCGTGTTCGTCTGGGTGGCCATGGTCACTTTCCTCCTCCTTCGGCCGGGGAGGCTCGCGCGCAGGCACCTGGGGCTGGGCGTCCTCCTGACCCTTCTCCCGATCCTGCCGTGGTACGCGAACGTCCCGGAGACCCTCAACCGCTGGATCATTACTCAGGACTGGCTGAAATGGGAGCCGGCGGGGTTCAGTCGGCTGGGCGCGGCCCGCGACCGCGTCCTCCAGTTCTTCTCCGGGGGGGGCTGGGGTATCTGGGGCAATGCCCGCCATGCCGACAGGGCGGCGCTCTTCCTCTTCACCCTGGTGGCCGGGGTGATGGCGTGGCGGCTTCGGCTGCGGGTGTTCGGCGGCCGGCGGCTCTTGCTCTGGCTGTGGTTCGGGGCCGCGTGTGCTGGCCCGTTCGCGCTTGACCTCCTCCGTGGCACGTATTCCAGCGCCAGACCACGCTACGTCCTGGCAGGCCTGCCCGCCGCGTACGTGCTCGCCGCGATGGGGCTTTCCTGCGCCGGACGGCGGGCCCGGGCGGTCGGCCTGGCGCTGATCGTGCTCGCCTGGACGCCGAACCTGATGAGCATCTATCGGAACGACTCGCGCAGTTGGGAGCCCTTCCGCGAGGTGGCGGGCGCCGTCGCCACAACCAGCACCGATTCGGACCTGGTCCTTGTGCACTCGATCCCCTCAGGCGTGCTCGGAATCGCGCGGTACGCCGACGGGCCCGCCGCGATCGCCTCCTGGGTCGGGCAGCTCGGCCAGCGGCGTGTGCCGGAGTCCGTGCAGGCGCTCGCTGCCGGGCGCTCGCGGATTTTCCTGGTGAGGATCCACGAGGTCGGCGAGCCGGCACCCGAGGAGGACTGGCTGCGCGCGAAGGCTGCGGTCTTCCGGGAAGCGCGTCACGGGTCGGCGCGCATCGTCGAGTTCCGTCCGAGGGATGCCGAGCGGTTCTGATCGCTCGCCTTATCACAGCCCTGTGATCCGCGTGTTGTCTCTGACTGAGTCCCAGGAATGAATGCGCAAGCTATCACCGTGGTGATCTGCACATACAACCGCGCCCAAAGTCTGGCACGGACTCTGACCAGTTTACAGGAGATGTCAGTCCCTCCAGACCTGTCCTGGGAATTGATCGTGGTTGACAACAACTCTCATGACGACACCAGAAGGATCGTGCACGATTTCATGCGATCTTCCGAACTGCCTCTCAGATACGTATGGGAGGGTACTCAGGGTCTCTCCCGTGCGAGAAACACTGGAATCAAGGAGGCGAGAGGAGAGATAGTCGCCTTTACCGATGATGACGTGACATTTGATCCCCATTGGCTTGTGTCTATCAGAAGAGCCTTTCAGCAATATGATTGCTTCGGGGTTGGTGGAAAAATCGTTCCGTTGTGGCCGCCCAAGAAGCCATCATGGCTTGAGACGGATGGGCAATACCGCTTGATGGATGCAATTGTAAAGCTGGATCTCGGCGAAGAAGTATTGGAAATGAAAAATCCCCCTTACGGAGCGAATATGGCCTTCCGAAGGGCCGCCTTTCACAAGTACGGTGATTTTCGCCCAGATTTGGACAGGGTGGGTTATCGTCTATTATGTGGTGGAGACACCGAGTTTGGCCGAAGGCTCTTGGGAGGCGGAGAGCGAGTTGTCTACGAGCCTAGAGCCGTTGTCTATCACCCAGTCCAGAAGCACAGAATGACAAAGGGTTACTTTCAATGCTGGTACTTCAATTATGGGAGAGTTCTCGTAAGAGTGGGTGGCTTCCCAGAGGAGGCAGCACGTTACGCCGGGATACCACGATATCTTTTCCGAGAGCTTTTGGGAACCTTCCTGAAGTCCACCTTCTCGGTGAATTCACGAGGACGCTTCTATCACAAGTTGCACTGTTATCAAATTGCCGGACAAATCATTGAAGCGTATCTTAGCCGTAGGAGCGGGCGATACAGCGTAAGGAATGCGAGCTTTTAACCATGCTCTCTGGTCATGACATAGTCTGCATCTCGACGTCCGAGTGGGATTTTTTGTGGACGAGGAAGCAAAGACTCATGGCCCTGCTTGCAGAGCGGGGAAATCGAGTCTTGTATGTTGATCCTTGCTATGCGAGCCGGTCGGAGCGCTTGCGACCCAAACACGGCTACCGGAATGCCTACGCAGCGAGGGTGCGACAAGTCTCCGAAAATCTCTGGGTGATGACGCCGCCGTTATCCTTTCCCCTCGGACGGTTCCGGTTGAGTCGAACGCTTTCTGACGTGTGGTTGGCGAGGGGAGTCCTGCAGTTTATGCGGGAAAAAGGGTTCGGGAGGCCGTTGCTCTGGATCTATCCGCCGACCGTCGTCAATGTGGTAGACGAAATCCCACACCGAACGCTGATATATGAAGTCGTAGATGACTATGCCGAGTATCCCACCCATGACCCGGCGACGCGGCGATACATCCGGGAGTGTGAAAGAGAGATGTTGAAGCGCGCCGATCTCGTCTTCGTTACGTCGAAGGAACTGCTTCCCGGGCGATCCGAGCTGAACCCGAATGCGTTCTTGAGTCCCAATGGGGTGGATATAGAGCTCTTTTCCAAAGCGCAAGATCCCTCCCTGGGGATACCCGAGGACATCCGGAAGGTCCCCCGGCCAATCCTGGGTTTCGTGGGGGGTATCGCTCCCTGGACGGACCTCGACATGGTCCTCGAGGTCGCCTTGAGAAAACCGAGTTGGTCCATCGTCCTCATCGGGCCTGTGGACCCCGGGATCAATCTTCGGAGATTCGAGGGAGTGAAGAACATCCACTTTTTGGGCCGCCAGCCTGCCGAGATGCTTCCCGGATATCTCAAGGGAATAGACGTGTGCTTGAACCTTTTCAGGAAGATTCCGCTCACGCGTGCAGTGAACCCCCTCAAAGTGTATGAATACCTCGCTGCCGGGAAACCCGTCGTCTCGACGCCCATGCCCGAGGTACAGAAATTTGGCCGGCTGGTATCGATCGGCCATGATCCGGACTCCTTCATAGCAGCTATCCAGCGGGCGCTGACATCCACCGACGATCCTGCCATCATTGAGACGCGGCAAAGAGCGGTCGCGGCCTTTTCCTGGGACCGAATCTTCGATGAGGTCATGTCAAGAGTAATTGAACTGATCCCCGAGTCCCGCAGTGATTCCATTGTGCAGGCATCCGTGTCCGCCGACTCTCTCGGACATGCAGGGTGAGAACAACATGCCTGTGACCGTGCACCATTTTTCCGAAAGCTGGCGTGCAGGGTGGGAGGCCTTTACTGAGGCGGCGCCTGGTGCCACCCTTGCGCACGCCGACCCGTGGTTGTTCATCATTCCCCAGGCCATGGGCCACATAGACCGGTCGCTGATCGCCGAGCGGGGTGGGGAGGTCTGTGGAATCCTCCCGATGGTGCTGCTTAGCCATTGGCTCTTCGGGACATTTCATGTTTCCCTCCCCTGGCTCGATTACGGAGGAGTACTCGCTCATGATGCGGAAGCGATGCAGGCCCTGATCGATGCGGCGACAGTGCAGGCACGCCAGGACAGGGCTAGATTCATCGAGCTCCGGTCGGTGGGCCCTGTCTTTCCTGAACTTCCAATCAGGGAGGATAAGGTAACTTTCTGGCTTCCGTTGGGTAATGCCGATGCCGTTTGGAAAGGCCTTGATGCCAAGGTGCGTAACCAGGTGCGGAAGGCCCAGCGGGCGGGACTGGCATGTCAGTTCGGTCGCGAAGAGCTATTGCCAGAGTTTTACCATGTGTTTGCTCGAAACATGCGAGATTTGGGAACCCCCGTCTGGGGCATTGCCCTCTTCGAGAAGATTCTCCAAGCCTTCCCCAAGACATCCGAGGTTGTCTTGATCCGCCTGGGCGACAAAGGGATCGGTGGGGGCCTCGTTCTTACGTTCAAAGACACCGTGTATATGCCTTCGGCATCATCGCTACGAGAACATTTTCACCTCTGCCCTAATAACCTCCTCTATTGGGAAGTGATCAAACGCGCCTGTGAAGCAGGGTATCGCCAGTTCGATTTCGGCCGGTCCACGATTGGATCGGGCACGTACCATTTCAAAAGGCAGTGGGGCGCAGCGGCCCAGGCGCTTCAGTGGCAGTACGTTCTACTGAACGGCAAGAAGGTCCCCCAGCTCAACCCCTCCAATCCACGCCTGAGGGTCTTTATCGAGGTGTGGAAGCGACTTCCGGTTGGCATCGCGAACCGGCTCGGTCCGCGGATCGTCCATCACCTCCCATAGAGTGGAGAGTCAAGAACGAAGAGTCGAGGGACGAGAGCAGGAACCCTCAGACCTAAACCCTCAACACTTCACACTTAGCTCTGGACACTCAGCTCTGAACTCTGGACCATGAAGCTGAAATTACCGCGTCTGGTTCCCCCGGCGGGGGCTCCGCTGTCGGCGAGGGCAATTTTGAAGGCGGCAGTCCCCTCTGCTCGGGAGAAGAGCGGGTTCACGGAGATCCTGAGAAGACAGCTGGGAGAGCGGCATATCCATCTCGTTTCTTCGGGTCGAGCGGCATTGACTCTCTTGCTCAGAGCGGTGCAACAACTGTCGAACAGGCGGGAAGTGGTCATTCCTGCCTATACGTGTTTTTCCGTGCCTTCTGCCGTCGTCCGGGCAGGGCTGACCATCAGGCTGTGCGACGTGGACCCGAAGACCCTCGACCTGGACCAAAGCGCCCTTTTGCGGCTCGACCTCGAGAAGATCCTCTGCATCATCCCATCGAGCCTTTACGGGATGCCCGCAGACCTGGTTACCTTCGAAAAGATTGCTCGAGCTTCTGGTGCTTTTCTCGTTGATGATGCGGCGCAGTGCCTCGGGGCAACTGTAGACAAGAGGGCCTGTGGGACGTTTGGTGATGCTGGGTTTTACAGTCTCGGCCGCGGCAAGAACATTACCGCCATGGGCGGGGGAATCGTCGTCGCTCAGAGAGAAGATCTGGCTGGACTAATTCAGAAGGAAGTAGGAAAGATTCCCCGTCCTTCATCCTTGAATCTTCTTTCTGCTACTGTCAGCTCTCTACTATACGCCAACATGTTGCAACCATCCCGATACTGGCTGCTTGATCGCATGCCCTTCTTAGGACTGGGACATTCGGTCTTCGACCCGAATTTCAGAATAACCCGGCTCTCTACGTTTCAGACACACTTGGCCTCGCAACTCTTGCCCCTCATCGAGACATATAATCGCATCCGACAAGCGAACGCCTTTCAATTAAGGAGTGGAATCGACGGAGCCGAGGGCATTGAGATTCCTCAGTCTGTCAACGGGGCAAACCCGGTCTATCTTCGGTTTCCTGTCTTGGCGAAGGATGGGACACAACGCACGCGTCTGCTCGAGCAGCTGAGAGGCGCCGGTATCGGAGCCAGTGCCTCGTATCCTTCGTCGATCGCTGATATTCCAGGAATCCAAAGCTATCTCGCTCGTGATCAGCAGCCCTGCCCCCAGGCTCGCTCGATAGCGTCGCGCATACTTACGCTACCCACCCATCCGTATGTTACTTCGAGCGACATCGAGACGATGGTGGCGATTGTGCGCGGGGAGCGGAGAGGGGAGAGACGAGAGCGGAGAGTTGAGATTCGAAAGTGGAGAGCGTGAAACAGACCATTAAAAGGGTGACGGGGAAGGCACTGGTCCAGACCGGCATCTGGGAAGGGTCCCTGCGGAGATGGGCCCGGCGTGGGGAGGCAATCATCCTCACCTATCATCGGGTGATCGAAAAGTGGGATCGGGCGCTGGATTACTCCCAGCCGGGAATGGTCGTCACCTCCGACACCTTCGAACGCCAACTTCATTTCCTTAAGCAGAACTTCGATATTGTTCCCCTCTCCTCCCTCGTAAATTCACTCTCAACTCTCAACTCTCAACTCTCGAATCTCAATCGTCCTCTCTGCGTCATCACCTTTGACGACGGCTGGCGGGACAACTACGAGATCGCTTTCCCGATACTTCGACAACATGGGCTTCCCGCGACAATTTTCCTGACGACGGATTTCATCGGGGCAAATCGCGCTTTCTGGCATACAGAACTCCTTTATCTAGTCATGCATGGAGATTTGTCTCGATTCAGGCTGCTCGAGTACGTTTTACAAGCCTATCCGTCGCCCGTGCGCCATCGATGGAGGCAGGTGAGGGGATCGGCGCAAACCCCGAGTGCCCACGAGCTGGATCCCCTAGTCGAGGCGGTGAAGGCAACGTGTGGCGAGGATGAAATTCACAATCTGATCAGGGACGTCAGATACGCCCTCGCAGCTTCCGGCCCGCTCTTGTCGCAAGACCGGTTCTTCCTGGATTGGGACCAAGTGCGCGAGATGGCCAGTGCCAGGATCGAGTTCGGCTCTCACGGCTGCTCCCACCGGATCCTGACTCGACTTAGAGCAGAGGAGGCGCAGGGAGAATTGGTTCGATCGAAGGCTGAAATCGAAGGACGGATTGGCCAGGAGGTCCGAGACTTTGCATTTCCGGAGGAGTCTGCTAATCGAGAACTCATAAACCTGGCAGACAAGGCAGGGTATAGAGTCGTATGTGTCAAGGGGTTGACTTATGGTGATGAACGCTCAGGCACTCTTCTTGTGCAACGGATAGGCATGCACGAAGGGATCTCCAGAGGGCGAGATGGGTCCTTCTCAGAACCAGCCCTCCTGTTGTGGCTGTTCCGCGGCCCAAAGAGAGGCCCGCGTCAAAGTCCTGTGGACGTCGATGAAAGGTAAAGAGCGATCTGGCATTAAACGGGCTGTTCGGGAAGGATGGCCCCTTGACATATCACGAACTGCAGGGAACCGCCCTTGAGAGATTAAGTCCCTGACGATGAGATGAAAGTTTTGGTCACAGATGGGGATCAGAGGGCAGCTTTAGCTGTTACCCGATCTCTGGGTAAACAGGGCATATGTGTATTAGTGGGTGAGGAAAAGTCCAACTCCCTTGCCTCGTCATCAAGATATTGTAACCGCCATATTACCTATCCTTCTCCCTACGAGAAAGGAGAAGCATTTTGCCGTTTCCTCTTGGATTTCTTGCAAAGGAACTCTGTCGATATGGTTCTTCCTATCACGGATGTGACTAATCATATTGCCACGCTGCACAAAGGAGAGTTAGAACAATACGCCAGGCTTCCGATTCCCGATTTTAAGGCTTTTGAATTCGTAACAGACAAAGCGAATCTCTTGAAACGTGCTCAAGAAATAGGCATTCCGATTCCCAAAACATTTCTCGTTGAGGAAAGGGAGTGCCTTCCAAGAATTCTCGGTCTGCTGGAATACCCGGTTGTTGTGAAGGCAACTCATTCTCGCATTCGGATCAGGCAGCAGTGGTTCCCGACCTCCGTCCACTATGCCGGATCTGAGCAAGAACTGTTGCAAGTCTATCAAAGCAACGACTATCTTCAATATCCATCACTGGTCCAGGAGCGAATCATTGGCCCCGGTGTGGGTTTCTTTGCCCTCTTTGACCGCGGCGAGCTTGTGGCGATGTTCAGCCACAAACGGCTTCGGGAAAAACCTCCATCAGGCGGCGTCAGCGTGTTGCGAGAGAGCATCGCGGTGGACCCCAATCTAAGGGAATATGCTATCCGACTTCTTAAACCACTTGGCTGGCATGGTGTAGCCATGATGGAGTATAAGGTCGACCAGCGAACCGACCAACCGGTTCTCATGGAGGTAAACGGGCGCTTATGGGGATCGCTCCAACTGGCGATCGATGCCGGAGTCGACTTCCCTCATTTGGTGTATCAGATGGCAATGGCGGACTGGCCAGCGCCTCCCGGAAATGGATACTCAATCGGTGTCAAGTCGCGATGGTTGTTGGGGGACGTGGATCATCTGTTGCTCCGGCTGCTGAAGCCAGACTCAGCGTTACATTTGCCCGAGAACAGTCCATCCAAGCTACAGACCGTCCTGTCGTTCTGCCGGTTTTTCCAACGCGGCATGCGCTACGAGGACCTACGGCTCGACGACCCAGGGCCTTTTTTCTACGACGTTTACCAATACCTTGCCCTCCTTCGGCGCTAAGAAATCGGACCACAGCTACTAAGCTATCCCATGAAACGATCACTTTTCCGATGGCTCAGTAATATTCTCCTTTCGCTCACTAGCATCGTTCTCCTATTTGTCGCCGGAGAAATGGTACTGGCAATGTACCTCCCGAAGCCCATAATTTGGATACATCCTCAGGAATCCTACATTTACCATCCGAAGCTACTACACCAATTGAGACCAAATCAGAATTCGTTTACTCACTCATTCACAGTCATAACAAACTCTTATGGCTTACGAAATGATGAGTTTTCCCTAAAACCAAAACCACAAACCTTCCGAATTCTCTGTTTGGGGGACTCCCTAACGTTTGGCAACGGCGTGAAAGTTCAAGATACATATCCCCAGCGGTTGCAGCTGATGCTGAATTCACATCCTGGGGGTAAGTCCTTTGAAGTCATCAATGCGGGCGTACCCGCATATGATACATGGCAAGAGGCGGTGTACCTCCGCGAATACGGCGTGAACTTTTCGCCTCAACTTGTCATTATTGGTTTCTACGCGAATGACATAGTGCCCAGACCTAAGACAATCCGGCAGACTCTAGATGAATCAGGATTCCGAAGCAGGGATGGTGTGAAGCGAATTATATCTTCCGAAACCGTCCACGTACTCAAGAGAAGCCGCGTTTTATTATTTGTGAAAGACCTTTATGAGAAAGTGATCAATCGATTAAATCCGTCTTCAGAATATCGGCACAAGCTCTCCCTTCTCGAGGGCACCAATGAACCCTTTATCGAGAATGGATGGAAGGAGGTGGAGACTTCGATCGGGGAAATGCGGAGCCTGGGAGAGAAGCACGGCTTCCAATTATTGGTAGTTCTATTCCCGATGGCAGATGAGGTTATTGGCGGGTATCCGAATGCCACCTACCGGGCACGGCTCCGAGAGATGGCGGAACGTTATGAGATTCATTTCGTAGACTTGTTGGGTCCATTTAAAACATCCTCCGATGACTTTGGCCCGTTATTCATTGAGTGGGATGGTCATCCCAACGCTAGAGGCTATGAGATTGCCGCGAGGGAAATTGGCAAGTTCCTATTGAGCAACGGCGTGGTTTTGCCGGCACGACAACGAACGCAGGGGATCACAAACGGAAAGGAGAGTTGAAAAGGCCGATGAGGCTTTCTTCAAATTGAAATGAAGCTCAGCCGACAAGTGCGGATGCAAAAAAGTAGTCAGGATGCCCTTCATGCCATGCGTATTGAGGGGAGAGGCGCAAGCATATCCGCAGGGGAGAAGGGTGAAGTACGGTGGAAAGTCAAGGTTGTTTCATATTTTATGATGGTCTTGTTCACCGCTTTAAGCCTGGAGGTGCTATCGTACGCATATCTACGAGTATTTGAGGGATATGACGGTGAACACCTGATGGTTTACCAGTTTGACGAGTACAAGAATATCCGCTTAACGCCAAACTACCATAACTCCAAGGGAATTTACCACAATTCACAGGGATTCAGAAGAAGCGCGGATATTGAGAAGGAAAAACCAAAGGGAACCTACCGCATCTTCATTATGGGCGGATCGACCGCGTATGGGTTGTATTCGATGTCTAGGTACGGCCAGGAAAGGTATTCAGTGATCACAAATCATGAAACCATTGACTATTACCTGGAACAGTATCTGTCAGAAAAGGTACCGCACAAGCGTATTGAGGTCATTAATGCAGCGATTACGAGCCATCAGAGTCATCATCATTTGATCTATCTCAACCAAACCATACTTAAGTACATGCCTGACATGGTGATTTTCATTGATGGGTTTAACGATTACTATCCATATAAGGCCGGTTTTGACCAGTTCCGGGACTATGCATATCAGGAAAGAGCCCATCTGTTCATGGGAAAGCCGACCATCCAAGCTTGGCTAGGCTATACGGGTTGGTGGCTATTCCGCAAGAGCCATTTCGTTCATGTGGCCGGAAAGAGTCTACGGCCGGTGTGGCTGCTGGTAAGCGGGGTCAACCGTAATCGGGCACGGATTGATGTTGAGGATGGGCTGAGGAATCTTCGAATCAACGCTGAGGGTAACTTCGTTAAGATGGTGGAGCGCATAGGTCTTATGTTGAAAAATGAGGATGTAGTTCCGGTCTTCACCCTGCAGCCGGAGTTGGTATTTCGACAGAGCAAGGTTCTCACAGAGATGGAGCGAGATATCCTCAAGGAAATGGAAACCCACTGGCAGGAGAACTATGTGGAGTTCAAAAACAAGGCCCGCGAAATAGTGATAGACTATTTGAAGCGAGCCAGCGCCAAGACAGGGGTTTTGTTCTTCGATCTCAGTAATATTTATGGTGGTGTAGAGGAGGATGTCTATACGGATTATACCCATCTAACACCAATCGGTAACAAAATCCTGGCAGAATACTTAGGGGCAAGAATTGTTCCTATAATTCAGCGATCCCCGGTTGTGGACAGCCCGGCTAGGCACAATATTGAGCGCACTCGAAGCTAGCTTAGCTCTTTTTGCTACAGCTTAAGCGCAAACGGGAGGTCTATTTCGCAGGCGAGAGCTCGACTAGAAAAAGGGTATTACGAGTCTCGTTAGGCCGTTCAGGGAGTGTAGATGTCATGCGTTTTCCGAATAATAAACGATTTGCCTTCTCCATTTTGGATGATACTGATGACTCGACGCTTCACAATGTGAAACCGATGTACGACCGTCTTCGGGAATATGGATTTCAAACTACCAAGACCGTCTGGCCTTTCGATTGTCCTGAAGGCAGCAAACTTTTTTTTGCGGCGCAGAGCTTACAGGACAAGGCGTATCTCGATTTCGTGCACGAGTTAGTTGATCATGGTTTTGAGCTAGCGTTCCATGGGGCGACCATGGAATCGAGCTGCAGGGAGCGTACCTTACGGGGACTTGAATTGTTGAAAAGAGAGTTTGGTAGATACCCACGGGTTTTTTGTAATCATGGGCATAACAGGGAGAACCTCTATTGGGGATACAAGCGTTTCCAGACTCGGGTGTTACGTGGTTTGGTTAGGATGCTTCGCAGGGGGCCTCCCGAATCCTACGCGGGGGAGGTGGAAGGATCAGAGTACTTTTGGGGAGATGCTTGCAAACAGCATATCAAATTCGTGAGGGGATTCACCTTTCGTCAATTGAATATGTTAAAAGTGAATCCCGAGATGCCGTATCACCTGGCGGAAACCAGGTACGTAAACAACTGGTTTTCCACGGCAGATGCCCCGGACGTACATGCGTTCAATCGACTACTTTCGTATGAACGCATCGACGAACTAGAAGAGGAAGGGGGTGTTTGTATTGTGTCAACCCATCTGGGGAAGGGTTTTGCGAATGAGGGGAAAGTGAATCCCCAGACCGAGAATATTCTCAGGTACTTGGTGGCGAAGGCCGGGTGGTATGTCCCTGTATCGGACATTCTAGATTATTTGCTAAGGGGACGGACGAATTCAACTATGGGAACCTTCAAAAGAGTTCGACTGGAGCTTACGTTCGTGATGGACAAAGTCCAAGGGTTGTGAAGATCGGGGGTAGAATCGGGTGCCAGGGGGCCAGAATTGAGGCTGTCGAACGCAGAAATACGAGGGGCATCGATCCAATTATCACCAATTCACGTTCTGCACCTTGCGTCGGGAGATCTTTGGGCGGGAGCCGAAGTCCAGGTATATAACATGGTTCGACGCCTGAGTTGTCAACCCGGGTTTGAAGTCCAGGCAGTGCTCATGAATGAGGGAAGATTGTCTGTGGGGTTGAAGGAGGCTGGGGTAAAGGTAACTGTTCTCGACGAACACCGGCTAGGATTTCCAAAACTACTAAGTTGTCTTACTAAGTTACTTAAGCAACGCAGGGTGCACATCCTTCATGCTCATCGGTACAAAGAAAATATCCTCGGTGCTTTGGCGGCGAAGTTGGCGGGTATACCCTATATAGTCAGCACAATCCATGGTTTACCCGAACCCGTTCCTAGGGGGAGTGTATGGCGAGCACGATTCGCTAGTTTGGCTAATAGGATAGCCCTTGGCCACATGACTTGCCATCTCATCGCCGTGTCGGAAGACATCGCGTCTTTCGCGAAAAAGCTAGCTCCAGGACGCGTGAGCGTTGTTGGCAACTCGGTCTGTCTCGCCAGTCTTCCGAGCAGTACCGACAGAAATATCCTGCTCCAGTCCTTGGGTATACCTCCAGGACATAAAGTTGTCGGGGCAGTAGGCCGTTTAAACCACGTAAAGGGAATGGATTTGTTCTTAGAGTGCGCCATCCAGCTTGTGAAAGCGCGCGACGATCTGTCATGCCTGGTTGTTGGACAAGGACCAGAGCGTTCCAGGCTCGAGACGTATATCTGTAGAAATGGTGGAAAAGACAGAATCATCCTGGCGGGTTTTCGACAAAATATACATGAGATCATAGATCTTTTCGATGTACTGGTGATCCCCTCGCGACATGAGGGAGTACCTACTGTACTCCTTGAAGCATTAGCCTTGGGAAAGGCAGTTGTCGCAACAGCCGTGGGGGGTATCCCTGAGGTGATCGAGCATAACGTGAATGGTCTCCTGGTATTGCCTGACGATACACCGAGTTGGATACCGGTCATTTTGTTCCTGCTAGACAATCCGATGGAGGCCCGCCGCCTCGGTGCTTGTGGTCAGAAGGATGTTGCGGAAAGGTGGAGCATTGACCGCCAAGCCAGGCAGTTGTGTGATATCTATCGACGTTTGTTGAGAGATACGCTCCTATGATCCACTTGTACTGGATACCCTTTTACTTCTTGCTTGGAATCATATTCATATTCGTCTTCTATTATTTGTGCTTCGCGATTGTCTACCTACTCGTTCCGGAAAAAGTGATACCTCGTGTTGCAACGCGGAAGACATTTATGTGCGTTATCCCAGCACATAACGAGGAGAAGCTCATAGGCCGAACGCTAGAACACATGTTAGCGGTTAACTATCCAAGGGATTTATTCCAGATAGTGGTCGTTGCTGATAACTGCAATGACCGCACCGCCGCAATAGCAGCCGATCACGACGTTCTCGTCATGCAGAGGCAAGATTGCAAGTACCGCGGCAAGGGATATGCATTATCCTGGGCGCTCCCTCGCCTTGCAGGATATGACTATGATGCAATTCTAATAATCGATGCCGATACCATCGTTGATCGTGATTATCTTCTCGAGATGAACTACGGATTGTGTGCGGGAAACCGTGTCCTCCAAGGGTACAATAATTTACTTAACAGGGACGATAATTACCTGACACGTCTCATGCACGTAACGAATGTACTGAAGAATCTTTTATTTAATGAAGGAAGAACGCGTTTGGGTCTGTCAGTGTCCCTCATGGGTACAGGCATGTGTTTTGAGAAGGGTGTCTTGAAGGAATATGGTTGGGGTGCCCACTCCATCGGTGAAGACTGGGAATACTTTGCCAAATTGACCGACCATGGGGTAACGGTCACCTTTCTCCTTCGGGCGGTGGCGTATTCTGAGGAAGCTACGTCGTTACGCCAGGGTTTCAGTCAACGGTTGCGTTGGGCAGGAGGGAAGTTCGACGTTATCAGTCGGTACGGCCTTCACTTTCTGTGGCGGGGGATAAGAGAGCGTAATTGGTGGAAGGTCGAGACGGTATTGAGCCTGATCGCACCTCCCTTTTCCCAGCTCGCGTATCTTAATGTATTAGCTGCTGGGGTCGCGTTGGTCTATCCCGCAACAGGACCGGCGCAGGCGGTGAGAGTCATGACCGTTCTTCTTCTAGGGTTACAGATTGCATATTTTGTTATCGGCCTTATTGTTATGAGGGCTTCAGCAAGAACCATGGCTTCTATCATCGTCAGTCCGTACTTCCTGTGTTGGAAATTAGTCGTTGATCTCCTAGCCTTAGCCGGATACAGACGAAGAGATTGGGTTCGAACGGACAGGAATATTCACAATCCACAATAAACGGATAGTTGAATGTGTGGGATCGTTGGAATCGTAGAACGGAATAAACGCCCGATCAACAGGTATTGGCTTGAAGCGATGAGCGCGTCGCTTCGACATCGAGGGCCGGACGCAGATGGCTTCTACATCAACGGGATGGTTGGTTTGGGTATGCGAAGGCTATCCATCATTGATGTCGATGGTGGGTCACAACCTATTCATAATGAGGACAAGACCGTTTGGGTTGTCTTCAATGGGGAGATCTACAACTACGGAGAATTGCGGAAAGACCTCGAAAAGCGAGGACATCGCTTTTATACCCAAAGCGACACCGAGACCTTAGTCCATTTGTACGAGGAATTCGGAGAAGCAGCGATTTCGCACCTCCGTGGAATGTTTGCTTATGCGCTGTGGGACGAGAAGCGTCGATGCCTGATCTTGGGCAGGGACCGTTTGGGGATTAAACCACTCTATTACACATACTCCTCCGGACGTCTTGTGTTTGCGTCCGAGCTTAAGGCGTTCCTCCGTCTTCCGGGTTTCAAGCGAGAACTAAGTCCTCGCGCTGTGCAATTGTTTCTGACGTACCTTTACATCCCAGGTCCCGACACCATCTTTCAAGGAATCAAAGAACTCCCACCAGCACATTACCTCATTTATGACGATGCCGGGCAGATGTCGCTTCACCGGTACTGGACCCTGAGCTTCAAGGGGATCGAAGGGCTTCCGGAGGCGGAATGGCGGGAGCGGTTCATGGCCCAGTTCAGGGAGAGTGTTCAAAGCCATTTGATAAGCGATGTACCGTTAGGCGCGTTTCTGTCTGGAGGCATCGATTCCAGCGCCATTGTGGGTGTCATGGCACAAGCGTCAAGCAAGCCAATAGAGACCTTCACGATAGGATATGATGGAAAATCTGCCTTCCAGGATGAGCGACATTACGCCCGCATTGTTGCGTCCCATTTCGGAACTCATCATCACGAGTTTGTTGTTTCGCCGAACATAACGGATCTATTGCCGAAATTAGTGGCATGCTTCGATCAACCGTTTGCTGACTCTTCCGCGATTCCGAATTTCTACATTAGCAAGATGACACGTCGTCACGTGACGGTTGCTCTGTCTGGTTTGGGCGGGGACGAAATTGGTGGCGGCTACGAACGATATTTGGGCATGCTCTGGGGGGAACCCTACCGCCGATTGCCTCGAACGTTGCGTAGACACCTCTCTCAGTCCATTGTTCGACTGCCCGACGCTTCGTCAGGGCGACCATGGGCAGATCGTCTCAAACGCTTCGTTTCCTCGGCGGAAATGGAACCACCTGATCGGTATGCGGCGCTCGTGACCGCATTCACTCCAGAGGAACGGCGAGACATCCTGGCGGCAGACTTCCAAGACAATGCAAAGCCAGATACATGCGAGCAAGTCTTGACGCAGATGTTCTCCTCGCAGAATGGTGACTCGCTGATGCACTATCTCATGTTAGCGGACATCCAGCTCTACTTACCCGGTGACCTCTTGACCCTTACTGATCGCGTGAGTATGCTACACTCTCTTGAGGTCAGGGTTCCGTTTCTTGACCACCCGCTTGTAGAACTCATGGCAAAGGTACCATCACAATACAAGATCTCACTCTGGACTAAGAAGATCCTTCTGAAAAAGGCGTTTGCCGACCTCCTGCCTCAGCCGATTCTACGCCGGAAAAAGCTGGGATTCTCGGTGCCGCTTGCACTCTGGTTACGGACGAATCTCAAAGCCACAATGCGCGAAATCCTTTCTTCCCACGAGGTGACACGAATTGGTTATCTAAACAACGCAGAGGTCCAAAGGACTGTGGCCGAGCATCTCGGCGGACAGGCGAACCACGAGAACAAGCTTTGGGCACTGATGAACCTCGTTTGCTGGCACCGGCTTGTTTTGGATTCAGCGAATAGCTAAAGCTCTATTCCTTGCTCCTCACATTCTACCGAAATACCATCCAAAATCAGCTATCATAATACGTATCACGGGGGGATTATTCGGTAACGTTGCCAACTGTATCCAGAGTCCTTGTGGACAATGCCATTTCGGCACCTTGCTCTTTCGAAGGATCCAAATTAAATGATCGGCAGCATCCCAAAAACATCTTTACCTAGTGGGCGGAGCAACCAGCTAGACAAGATTGGCATTTGCTTCCCCCTTCTCCTTTTTTATGTGTACCTTGAGCATGGTAGGCCTATGACGCTCCTTTCGTCGCGGCTCCCTATGATAATCTCACTAATACTGTTCATGGGCTGGGTTCTTTCTCCAAGACGTAAATGGAACGGTCAGATAGTGTGGTTTATTATATTTCTCCTGATCATGGCCTTTGGTGTCACGTTTGCCGAGAATACGTATTATGCATTCTGGGCAACGTACGTCATGCTAGTCACCATGCTTTTTTTCTGTATACCAGTAATTCAGTTTGTCGATTCCTTCCGTAAGATGAGGATTCTCATAGACACGATAATCGTTGTGTTTGCGTATGTGGGAGTTTATGCGATCCTGAATCAGGGTTTTGGGCCAGGGGGATCGGCCTCAGCCCAGGATGAGAATTACGTGGCGACAGTAATGGCTATGGGGTTTCCGCTTGCGTTTTTCTCCGTGTTTGGCGAGAGAAACAAGTGTAAGAAGGCGTTGTACGTGGGAACTTTAGCGGTATATGTGGTTGCGACGGTCGTGAGCTTATCGCGGGGCGGATTTATAGCGGTGGCTGTAGTGCTGTTATACTGTGTGTTGAAAACACCGAAGAAATGGGTGGGTGGACTCATGGGGATTCTAGTAGTGATTGCAGTTGTGAGTACTGCCACGGGGGAGTATTGGAAGGAAATGGAGACAATATTGGACGTAGGGGAAGGAACTGCGCAGCATCGGATCGAGCTATGGAAGGTAGCGGTGAGAGAATTTCTCGATCATCCGATCATGGGTGTGGGTCCTGGAAATTTTCGCTGGAATATCGAGTGGTATCAGTCGGAAGAGCAGATGGAGTTGTTCAACCGGTCGTTGGCAGGAAGTTATGTTACACACTCGATGTTTTTCGAGCTGCTGGCAGAGATGGGTATACTTGGGGTTATGGTCTTTCTAAAGATTCTGCATAATGCGCATAAAGATATGGGGATTATTCGTAGAGTCACGGCACGATCATTCGCCTACGAAGGGGGCGTAGGTGGGCCTAATTCTGAGGAATCAACGACGAACGCCATTTTTGAGGATCTTATCCGCGCGAGGTATTACAGCCACGCGATTGTCGGAGCGACGATTGGTTGCCTTACGGGCGGGATATTTCTTTCTCTCCTGTACTTTCCACATTTTTGGACGCTTGCAGCAATTGCTGTGGCACTTAAAGAAGTGACCATGGAAAGGGTGAGTCCTCGGCATGAGAAATAACGTGTGCCGGATAGCACCCTCAAGAGGGATGTAATGAGGACACTAGAAATGTGTGATTGATATATCTATGGCGTAAGGAAAGCACAAGTGGCGTCAGTATGGGATGCTTATGGATAGTAGAAAAGTGACGATTAATTGGGGCCTTGTGGTTATTTCAACAGTGGTGGCACTAGTGGCTAGTGAAGTATCCATAAGTATGTTCTATCCGCAGGATCTGAGCGTATGGTATGAGACCGAGGACGGGATGACAATGCACAGACCGAAAATAGCAAGGTATTCTCCGAAATTCGGGCATGAGATTGAAATCAATTCGCTTGGGATGAGAGACCGGGAGCATGGGGTAAGAAAAGAAAAGGGGATATTCAGAATTATGCTCCTGGGTGATTCTTTTTTGGAAGCATTTCAGGTGAGATATGAAGACTCGTTTACAAGCATTGTGGAGAGAAAACTCGGGAAACAATTTGGCTGTCCGATTGAGGTACTAAATGCTGGCGTGAGTGGCTGGGGGACGGACGATCAACTGACGTACCTCAAAAGATACGGACTGAGTTTGACGCCCGACATGGTAGTCGTGGTTATGACGCTTCACAACGATGTGATGGACAACCTGAGGGAAAAGTTCCATATGGTGCGCGAAGGTAGGCTGGTTGAAAAACCGTTCCGCCGGACAGGGTGGGCACAATATAAAGTATTGGAATTAAAAGGTTGGCTCGCCGCGCGTTTACATCTGTATCAGTTGTTTCTTCGGTATTGGCGGTCAGAGAGGGTGAGGGGGGAGGCACAGCTTCTTGATAACCATGTGGTGAATCTTTTCAAAGAAAGGCCCATTGATGGAGTGAAAGAGGGTTGGGAGATTACTGGGCTACTATTGAAGGAAATGAAGGTGACGATTGATCGCTCCGGTGGAAAGATGGCTATCGTTCTCGTACCGTTATCATTGCAATTATACGAAAATGAGTTTGCGGGCTTAGTGATGCGACACAGGCTCGATAGAGAAGAGATAATGGTTGATGGCCCTCAAAAAAGGATGATGAGATGGGGAACACAGGAAGGTGTCCAAGTAATCGACCTCTTGCCTGCCTTCAAGGTAGCAGCGGCGAGGAACCAGGGACGGCTCTATTTACGAGGCGATGGCCATTGGAATGAGGATGGCCATCGACTTGCGGCGGAAGTCGTTGCGAAAGAACTGCAGTCGAGGGGTCAGTTTCGTTGCGTAGATACAAGCCTGTCGCGCTAGGTTCGTTTTCTTGTGTTAGCAAGAAGGTGGCCGATTGCGGCGTGAGTATTGAGCCATGCTTGTCGAAGAAGTTCAGTGAGACGGGAAAAAGTCTGAGCCGAGTTAGCGGGACAATTGTGGGCTATTTGTCGCAGCAAGCAGCGGCATAGTTTAGCCTGGCTGAAAGTAAATTGCGGCGAGGGTCTGGGAAGAGTGGGGAAAGACGTGCGAAATCGGGACCTATTAGAAAGGCATAGGCAGGAACGTGAATTCCATGACCGCATCATATATATGGATGAAAGGCAGGACTTTTACAACGTTGGCGCAACCCATCACGTCTTTCAACGGCTGCTCGAGTATGCAGGTGACCTTCAGGGGAAGCGAGTGTTAGACCTTGGATGTGGAAATGGATGGAGCGCAGCCGCTTATGCAAAAAGAGGGGCCATCGTTGCCGGCGTAGATATCTCAGCAGAGTCGGTGAGAATGGCAAAGGCGAGCCTGGAAAAGCAAACGGTTGGAAATCATCTCTCCTTGCAAGTAATGGCAGCAGAACAGCTAGGATATGTTAGCGAATGCTTCGATTACGTGTTTGGGGTCGCTTTGCTTCATCATACAGACCTTTCGAAGTCCCTCCCAGAGGTGGGTCGAGTCCTGAGACCCGGAGGTAGGGCGATTTTCATCGAGCCTTTGATACACAACCCCATCATTCAGGCCTACCGTCGGTTGACACCGCAAAGTCGAAGCCCAATGGAACGTCCGCTCAGCTTAGCCGATATCGACCAAATGCAAAAAGTTTTTTCTCGCGTTACCTACGAGGGTTTTTATTTGTTCTCTATCGCGGCATTCTTCTGGAACAAGGTCATTCGTTGTAATCGATGTTTTTTGTGGTGGCAAGAAACGCTGATGAAGATGGACGAATTTGCGCTCCGCTGTTTGCCGCGCCTGAGAAAGTACTGTTGGGTTACTTTATTGCTCCTAGAGAAGTAGATGTAAGGACGATGATCAGGGTCCAAAGTAATCTCCAGTCTTGACAGTAGGCACACTTGATGGTCGGGGAATATGTCTTCGAGACGTGCTTGATTGCTACGGCCGCGAATGCATGCTGCGTGACAAGATGGCCGCGATGGAATAGTCACCTGCCAAAGTGATCATGTTGTTGCCGCTGCCGGCTTCCCTTCTAGATGACCAATGGTTCGAGTGGGTAAGGAGGCTTCCTTTGTAGGCCTGTGATGGTAGCATTGAGCTGTGATGGTACGTAAGGTTTTGCGAGGTAAGAGTTACTTGGTCGTCAGGCCGAGTTACTGAAATGGCTCGCGCCGTCGGCCAGTTGCTAATAACTTGGGAAAGAGTGGAGCGAGACAAATCAGGAGGTTGCCATAACCTGGAATTTGCGAATTGCGAATCGGAACGTGTGGCACGGGAATTGCTTTGGCAAGAGTAAGGCTCTTGGACTTGCGTCAGTTCTTCAGTTGGGGCGATTAAGATTAAGATTAATATGAAGCCTGTGCGAGCCTTGCGGCGAGGAATGAGGCGGCGGTTGACTGTCAAATGTAAGAAAGATTTCCGTAGGGAGGATGAGATGTCCAAACGAGGGACGGACGTGGGAATTGGTCTTGTCGCTATCGTCCTCGTTGTATTGGTATTGGGAACCCCAACATTCGTTGGCGTGCAGGCAGCGTGGGGACACCAGTTCTTTAATTCGACGGAGCAGGGATGCGATGGAAGCAACCCTGATATCCTCTGGTGTGATGACTTTGAGGATGGGGACTGGGCTAAGACCCACTGTGATGATCCAGATCAGAGTGGGAACGATGGGTGGTGTGGCACCATTTACTACGCTTCCTATCCCGACCCGCAAGGTACGGGCTTTGGGCGGTGCGGAGGAAAAGGAGCAGCAGGAACCGATTGCACAGGAACGAGTCACCAGATTGTGTTTAATGCTGGGTGGTTCGGGACGCATCCATTGAGCACAGGCGTCAGCAGCGTCGATGAGCTGTACTTCCGTTACTATTTCAAGAAACTCCCAGGGTATCAGTTTGGTCATGAGAAAATCCTTATTTTTCAACGCGGGCCCCAAGGAGGCACACAATTTGAGTTTCTGGACTTTCCTTTTGGCGATCCAAAACCTGCCGTGTGGAGTCCACACCACCAGCCGGACCAGTGGTATCGTCAAAACCAGGGCAATGATCTTGCCGTTGTACCTGGGCGTTGGTACTACTTAGAGGTTCACATCAAACTGGGTCGGGGCGATGGCATCTTCGAGTACTGGATGGACGATTGTGGGGTAGACGGACTCGCGTGCACGGGGCCGTCGACGCTCAGGATGCGACATACAGGTCGCACTAATCGTCCGGCTAGCTCTGATAAGGTTGGTGAGATCTGGGTCACAAACTGGGGCAACGCCCCAAGCTCAGGAGAAACGTACTACGATCAGATCGTCGTTGGCAAGAAAATGATTGGACCAGTTCGCGTGCCTAAGGGAGACACTGTGCCTCCGGCTGCGCCTACTGGGTTGCGCCTTCAGTAGGAGGAATCGAAGAGTTTTGGGCGCATAATATCATAGGTTAGTTGCTTTTCGGCAGGGGTAACTCCTCTTTCGATCGGGTCCACAGCTACCAGCCACCTTGTACCTGATGAATCCACGGCCCACCATTGCTGTCCAGGCAACGTGAACGATCCCGGCAAGCTAACGGCCCTTCACAATCCAAGAAGGTGTGGTCGGGATCGATGATCGTGTACCGCTTCCCTTTGCCCTATCAGTCCTTTGGATGTATTGTGCCTGTCCGCGACCCGGTGGCGAGGCTGCACCAGGGCAATTGTTTGGAGTTAAATTGAATGGTTACCGGAATCGTCCACGTCCATTCACATTTTTCCAGTGATGGTTTCTATTCAATAGCCGATCTGGCGGACTTTGCGCGGGAAGCCGGATTTCGGTTCGTCGGACTCACGGATCACGCAGAGGATCTGACGTCTGACGACGTGAAGTGTCTCCGCCGAGAATGCGAGCAGCATTCGAACGAATCGTGCACGGTGATTCCTGGACTTGAGTTTCGATGTAGCGGTGGCATCCATATACTCGGGCTTGGAGTCGCAGATCACATCCCGAGTAGCAACCCGGTCGTGGTTGCCTCGGAGATTAGGGCGAAAGGCGGTCTTGCGATCCTCGCCCACCCCTCTCGGGCCTCTCAAAATGGAGGGTCGGAGCTATACGCCACCCTGGACGGAATTGAGATATGGAATGCAGCATACGACGGACGATTTGTTCCTCCGTTGTCCAACCTTCGTCTCCTTCAAGAAGCTCGGAACACCAACCCTGCCATATTGGCCTTCGGCGGGACGGATCTCCACTGGTTGCATAGGCCTCCAAGCGTGGTCCTGGAACTGGCCGAAAGTAATGGAGTTAGTCAAGACATCGTGCTTGAAGAGCTCCGGTTTGGAAGATTTTCTATACGCGGAAAATATGTATGCTTCGGAGCGAATGCAAGGACTAATCAGTTGGCGCGGTTCCCTCTTTGGGTCTTGAGAAGACTCTATGAGGTCTCCAAGGCGGTCCGTGATGTCGCATTGGGCGAGACCTGAGGAGGCTGGTGGCCTTGACAGCAAGAACCGTACTCCACCTGATTGAAACTGGGGGCCCCGGGGGAGCGGAACGTATGATGGTGCATCTCGCCGGGGGGCTTGGTCGAGAATACCGCTCTGAGGCTGCCCTGATCCGTGATAGCTGGCTCGGCATGGCTCTCCAGAGGCGCGGAATTCCAGTGACCATGTTGCGACGCAATTCCGAGGGTTCCTTTGCCATACTCCGCAACCTTCTGATGCTCATTCGGAAAAGACAGGTGGAAATCCTCCACACCCATGAGTTCTTTATGAACACACTAGGGCTTGTTGCCTCACGGTTGACCGGCGTGCCGCTGGTGGCCACGGTCCATGGGCGGAATTACTATGCTGATCGATTTCGGCGGCGCGTGGCTTACCGGCTTGTGGGAAAGTTTGGTGCCCAGATGATCGCTGTTTCCGAGGACATCAGGGGCTTCTTGGTGGAACGGGTCGGGATCCCCGCTGGCCGCATACGGGTGGTCCCAAACGGAGTCCCTGTCGATGAGGAACCATCGCACGAAAGGCTCTCGAGACTTCGCAGGACTCTAGGTCTCGACGAGCAGAATAGAGTTGTGGGCACGGTAGGCAGTCTTTATCCGGTGAAAGGACATACCTATCTGATTGACGCGGCGGTCCCAGTGGTCCGTCGGTTTCCAGACGTAGTTTTCCTGATTGTCGGTCGCGGCGGCCTTCGGGAGGAGCTGGAGGCCCAAGCTCAGCGCCTGGGAGTTGCCCGTTACTTCCGCTTCGTAGGGCACCGTGATGACGTGAGTGACCTCCTCGGTGTCTGTAACGTTTTTGTACTTCCGTCCCTATCTGAGGGCATGCCCCTATCCCTCCTCGAGGCAATGGCAGCTGGTGTGCCGCCAGTCGCCACCCGCGTCGGGGGCGTCGCTGAGGTCATTGAGCACGGAAGGACCGGCCTCCTCGTCCCTGCAGCGGATAGCCATGCCTTGGCGGAAAATGTTATTACCCTCTTGGAGGATAGAGCTCTTGCAAGGGACATCGGGGAGTCAGCACGGAAAGTGGTGGTGCGCCGCTTCTCATTGACAGGGATGGTCCAGACCTATCGGGAAATCTACGCTGGTCTGCCCCAGAAATCAAAGAGTCAGCAGATTCAAGAATGACAATTCTATTTTGGATATCGGCCTGTCTAGTCGTCTATACCTATCTTGGCTATCCGCTTTTACTCTGGGTTTTCGCGAGATTGAGACCCCGCGATGTCCGTAAGAGAAAGATTCATCCTTCTGTTTCAATCATTATAGCTGCCAGGAACGAAGCAGATAAAATCCGGAACAAGATCGATAACACTCTAACTCTCAACTATCCGCCATCTCTGATAGAGGTGATCGTGGCCTCGGATGCCTCGGATGATGGGACGGACGAGATCGTGCGGTCATATGCACCCAAGGGTGTCCAACTCGTGAGAGCGCCGCAACGAAAAGGCAAGGAATATGTGCAGGGACTTGCGGTAGCAGCGTCGAAAGGGGAGATTCTCGTCTTTACAGATGCGGCCACGATGCTGGAGCCGGATGCCATCGGTCCGCTCGTCGAGAACTTCGGTGACCTTAGCGTCGGGGCGGTCAGCACCGAGGATCTTCTTGTTGATGCTGGGGGGGTCCCGACCGGCGAGGGCCTGTACGTCAGGTACGAAATGTGCGTGCGGCGCCTTGAAAGTCGATTCCATAGCCTGGTTGGGTTGAGTGGCTCCTGCTTTGCCATCAGGAGAGAGCTTTGCGCCCATTGGTCGCCGACCCTTGCCAGCGACTTTATAGGAGCTCTGAATGCAGCTCGCAGCGGATACAGATCGGTTGCTGATCCATCGGCACGGGGCAGGGTCCCCGGAATTATATCAGCTCGTCTTGAGTTCCCGAGGAAGGTTCGGACGTTTCTTCGGGGGATCACGGTCCTCATGGCCAACCTGGATCTGTTGAATCCATTCCGCTACGGCCGATTCGCCTTTCAGTTGGCGAGCCATAAGCTGTTGAGATTGCTTGCTCCCTTTCTGCTCCTTAGCATTCTGGGCACAACGGGTGTTCTCATGCGCGAGCAACCGTTTCCGCTCATTTTCTGGACCCAGATAGGGTTCTACGCCCTCGGTGTGACTGGTGGCCTAGTCACAGCGCTCCAGCGGAACGCAATCGTGCGAGTTGTCTATTATTTTACCATGGTCCAGTGGGCCATGTTGGTCGCTTGGGTGAAATATGCGCGGGGCCACCAGCAGATCGCCTGGGAGCCGTCCAAACGCCCGGGGATCGTCGCACCCGATCATGGTTCGACTCATTGAGCTTGGGGGCGTTCCGCTGCTGATCTTGATAGGCGTCGAGGCATTAGCCTATCAGCTGCAGTCTGGCGGCAGTGCTTCACAAGACCTTAGTTGATTTCCACCCCGGGATATGCGATTGTCTCTGGCAGTGAAGTGCCCTAGCAATGTACCCGAGAAGATGTCTCTCGGGCAACAACGGGACTGGCAGAGTTGTTGCTTTCCTCTAAGGAGTTGAGGGTCTTATTTCTTGAAGCGATACGCGGTGGGGAGAAGAGGGTTCGCCGTGGTGGCGACTGTATTGACCGTCGTGGGCTCTGTGGTCACGCGAGTTCCCACGGCTGGCGCGACCTACTGCGACGACGTGGCGAATCCAGCTAGTCCAAATTTCTTGCCTGATGCGGTGTTCTGTGAGGACTTTGAGAATGCCAATCTGTCAACGCGGTGGGGCATTGCAACAGGTGAGGACGTTGAAAGCTCGGCTGGCAGCCTGTGGCGGGCAAACGATCAGGCTTTCATGGGGTCGCGGTCGCTGCGTATCAGATACCCGGCGGGCGCGAACACCGGCGGCAGCTTCATGGCAACCCTGACGGGTCAGTTCGGGTCCCCCACCGCAATGTATTTCCGGTGGTACTCGCGGTACTCAAACCCCTTCCAAGATAGCGTCATCGCTACGAAGAACGTGATTGTAAAGGATTCAAGCGACAGCAAGGTCGAGATTTTTTGGGAGCCGAGCCAATGGGATTTGGATCACCGGCCCACTATTGAAAATTTGCATGGTTCATCCCCACGGTTTCCAGGCGGCACAGCACCTCCCGAGTTGGGGGTCGCACTGCAGAACGTCGGCTCTCCGATCGCCTATACGCTTGAACAATGGCATTGCAATGAAATGTTCATCCAGCTTGAATCCTCGCCGGGTGCTTCTGACGGTCTGTTCAAAGGTTGGATTGATGACCAGTTAAAATTTGATTATACCAGCACCAACTTCCGCGATACGACGGCGGTGATGGAACATTTTTGGCTATCTGGGTTTTGGAACTGTGTTAACAGTCCGTGCTCCGGGGCGTCGGATACACACCCCGAACAGTTTATTTGGTACGACAACATTGTCATTTCTTCCTCACGGATCGGCTGTGTCGGAATCCCGCTCGGGGGCGGCGGGAGCAGCGGTGGTGGGGGCGGTGGAGGTGGTTGCTTTATCGCGACCGCGGCCTACGGTTCGCCCCTGGCGCCTCAGGTGCAGATCCTCCGGGAGTTCCGGGACCGGTATCTGCTCCCGCATCCCCTGGGCCGGGCATTCGTTCTGCTCTACTACAGGCTAAGTCCCCCAGTGGCGGATGTCATTGCGGGGTCAGAGGTCCTGCGGGGCATCGTTCGAGTGGGATTGGTTCCGGTCCTGGGTTGGGTCGCCCTGGTTCTGTGGTCACCGCCTCTAGGCCTGGGAATCCCACTGGTGGGTCTGGGTCTCGGTGTCTGGCTGGCCCGTCGGATGACGAGACGGCAGGAACGCGGCGAACACCTGAACCTTGAACGTTGAACCCGGCTCCCGTCGACCCTGATCCCTGATCCCTCAGGCTCCTCCCTCAGTCCTCATCCCTCAGCACTCCCCACTCTTCCCTCAGCCTATCAGATCCACCCCTTCCACCAGTAATAGATGAGTCCGCCGTATTCGTGCAGGGCAGCCCAGAATTTCTTCAGTTGGATGTCCGGTGTTTCCCACCAAAGA
>Ga0184633_10000070_pt1 | contig 27572 bp, 25 predicted proteins | sample PLM31_170_b1_FD_133156 | JGI IMG/M metagenome (GOLD analysis project Ga0184633, IMG submission 133156) | Groundwater sediment microbial communities from an aquifer in East River, Colorado, USA - PLM3-1_170_b1 | ecosystem: Environmental > Terrestrial > Soil > Riparian zone | place: USA: East...
AGAACGCGCGCGGCGGCTTCGGAAGCGAGCGCGTGGCCTGCGGCCACCGCCCAGCGCGTGCCAATGACCTGGGCCGTGGAGGTCGGGGTGTGGGCGGCCGCCGTCTGCTGCGAGCTGGCAGAGTCGAGGCTCATGGCGGCCATCATACTCGCGAGGGAGCCGCCCGCCAAGGGGGCGCCGTGCTACGCTTGGAATGATGAATCTTCCGCTCATCGGCGTCTCGACGTCGGTCACCGTCGACAAGGATCCGGAACGCGCTTACATCAACGCGGCGTACCTCAACGCGGTCCAGCAGGCCGGTGGGGTGCCGGTTCCGCTCCCGCCCCAGTTAGGACCCGCCGCGCGCGCCGAGCTCCTGAAGCGGCTCGACGGGGTGCTGCTGACCGGGGGCGGTGACGTGGATCCCGCACGCTTTGGCGAGCCACCGCACCCGACCACCGCCGAGGTCTCCGCGGCCCGCGACGGACTCGAAATCGAGCTGACGGGCTGGGCGATAGAGCACCACGTTCCCCTGCTCGCGGTCTGCCGCGGCCTCCAGGTACTCAACGTCGCCCTCGGCGGCAGCCTGCATCAGGACATTCCGAGCGAGCCGGGCTCGCCGCTCGATCATAGCCAGACGGTGCTCCAGGGCAAGGCTCGGAACATTGCGACACACCAGGTGAAGGTACGGGACGGCTCGCGGCTCGCCGGCATCCTCGGCGCGCTGGAGGTCGACGTGAACAGCTTCCACCACCAGGCGATCAATCGGCTCGGGCGCGAACTCACGGACGTGGCGTGGGCGCCGGACTCGATCGTCGAGGGCGTGGAGCTCGGCGACGGCGCTCGGTTCGTCGTCGGGGTCCAGTGGCACCCGGAGGAGCTGGTCGGCCACGATCGCGCCGCTCGCAACCTCTTCGCGGCGCTGGTCGAGAGGGCGCGCGCGGGCGAGCGTCTGAGGCCGGCGCTCCGCGCGCGCTAGTGTCCCGCCCAGAACTCATGTCTAAAGCCTTCGCCGCAGGCGGAGGTGCAGCGTGATCGTTAACAGAACTTCGAGGACGGGACGCTAGCGCACGAGCAGCCAGCGGGACGGCGCGTCCCGCACGACGGTCTCGAGCACGCGCCCCTCCCGCGCGAGTTTTTTCAGGTGCGACTCCACGGACATGGCCGCCATCGGGTGGAGGGCCTTCGACACGTCGGCGTAGATCCGCTCGACCATCGCGGGAATGGTGGCGAGACCGTCACCGAGCGATTCCAGGATCTGGCGCTCGCGCATCAGGCGGTGGTCGATGTACTCCTGGATCCGGCCCGGACCGTCCTCGATGACAGGGCCATGCGCCGGATAGATCCGCCGAACGTCGAGCCCCTGAATGCGCTTGAGCGAATTCATGTAGTCGAGGAGGTCTCCGTCGCCGGACGGGATGACCGTCGTGGACCCGGCCAGGATCACGTCTCCGGTGAACAGCGCCTTTTCCTCTACCAGGTAGAAGCAGAGATGGTCGGAGGCGTGGCCCGGCGTGTGGACGGCGATGAGCGTGCCACCGTCGCTTTCGATCTTCTGGCCGTCGCGCAAATCGTGGATCGACTCTGGCAGCGACGCGTCACGGAAGATCATCTTCGAGACATGGATGCCGCGAAAGCGCGCCCGGAGCTGGGAGACGCCGCCCAGGTGGTCTGGGTGGCGATGCGTGAGGATGATGCGCGAGGGCTGGGGCCACCCGCGCTCGCCGAGATAGCGCGCGAGCAGCGGCGGATACTCGGCCACGCCGGCGCCGGTGTCGATGAGGATCGGATCGCGGCGACCCACGAGGTACGTGTTCGTGCCCGGGCCCGTCATCATCCCCGGGTTGAGCCCCAGCACCCGCCCCACCAGGTCGCTCGGCGTCGCCGTTGTCGGAAACGAGCGGTCGATCCAGCTCACGCCGTGCAGTCTCTCATACGCCGAGGTACCGGTGCTGGATGTCCGCTCGGGCTCTCAGGTCGGCGGACGTTCCGCTCCAGACGATCTGACCCTTCTCGAGGATGTAGTGCGCATCCGCGATGCGGGTGAGCGCCCCGACGTCCTTGTCGATGAGCAGGAGCGACTGGCCACCTGCCTTGAGCCGCTCCACGCAGCGCCAGATCTCGGCCCGGACGAGCGGCGCGAGCCCCTCGGTCGCCTCGTCGAGGATGAGCAGGCGCGGGTTCGTCATCAGCGCGCGACCGATCGCCAGCATCTGCTGCTCGCCTCCGGACAGCGCGCCGCCGAGGCTCCGCGCGCGAGCCGCCAGCTGAGGAAAAAGCTCGAAGACCGGCTCGACTCGCCAGGGGTCGGCGCTCCCGGCGCGGTTCGCCGCGGTCGCCACGAGGTTCTCCCTCACGGTGAGGTTGGGAAACACCTGGCGCCCCTCCGGCACCAGGCCGAGCCCGGCCTGCGCCACACGGTACGGGGGCAGGCCGTGGATCGCGCGGCCCTCGAACCGGATCGTCCCGGCCCGCGGCCTCGCGATGCCCATGATCGAGCGGACGGTCGTGGTCTTGCCCATCCCGTTACGGCCGAGCAGCGTCACGACCTGCCCGGCCCCAACGGCGAGGCTCACGCCGAACAGGACCTGACTCACGCCGTACGCCGTCTCGATCGAGTCGACCGTCAGCATCACGGCGTCGCGTCCTCGCCCAGATAGGCTCTCCTCACCTCCGCGTTGCTCCGGACCTCCGGGGGCGTCCCGGTCGCGATGATCCGGCCGTAGACCATGACGGAGATCCGATCGGCCAGGGAGAACACGACGTCCATATCGTGCTCGACGAGCACGATCGTGATCCGCCGCTTGAGGGCGCCGAGGAAGCGGACCATCTGCTGAGACTCATCGAGTCCCATGCCCGCGACCGGCTCGTCGAGCAGGAGCAGCCGTGGCTCCGTCGCCAGGGCCATCGCGATCTCGAGCTGCCGCTGCTCGCCGTGGGCGAGATGGGCCGCGAGCACGCCGGCGCGCGCGCCGAGTCCCACCGACTCCAGAACGACGCGCGCCGGCTCGCGGAGCGCCCGCTCGTCCCGGGCCGGCCGCCAGAACCGGAAGTTCCCGCCGCGGTGCGCCTGCACGGCGAGGGCCACGTTGTCGAGCGCGGAAAAGTCGCGGAAGATGCTCGTGATCTGGAAGGAGCGCGCCAGCCCGAGCCGTGACCGCAGCGGCGCGTCGAACCGCGTGATGTCGCGGCCGGCGAACCGGATGGCGCCGGCGTCGGGACGCAGGTCGCCCGCGAGTTGCCCGATGAGCGTGGTCTTGCCCGCGCCGTTGGGGCCGATGATCGCGTGCGTCTCGCCCCGGACCACGTCGAGGTCGATCCGATCGCTGGCGAGCAGGCCGCCGAAGCGCTTGCTGAGGCCACGGACCGCGAGCAGCGTCTCAGCCATCGCGCGAGGCGGCGCCGAGCAGAAGGCCGAACAGGCCGCGCTTGGCGAAGAGCACGACCAGGACGAGGAGTGGCCCGAGGATGATCTGCCAGTGTGCGGTCAGGGCCGACAGCACGTCCTCGAGCAGCAAGAGCACGACCGCGCCGATCACCGGCCCGACCAGCGTCCCCATCCCGCCGAGGATCACCATGAACATGATCTCGCCCGAGCGCGTCCAGTGCATGAACTCCGGCGTCAGGTACTCCGTCTGGTTGGCCAGCAGCGCGCCGGCCAGACCGCCCGCGCCTCCGGCGATGACGAAGGCGGTGAGCTTGTACCGGAACGGCGAGAAGCCGATCGCGCGCGCGCGCGGCTCGTTGGACTTCGCCGCCCGGATGACCATGCCGAAGCGCGACTCGACCAGCCGGCCGCCGAGCACGAGGAACAGGACGAGGATTGCCAGCACGACGTAGTAGAAGACCATGGGCTGGTCGAGATCGATCGGCCCGCCGAACTTGCTGCGCGCGGCGAGCCGCATGCCGTTGTCGCCGCCGTAGGTCTCGAGGCTGATGCCCAGGTAGTAGAGCATCTGAGCGAAGGCGAGCGTGATCATGATGAAGTAGACGCCGCTGGTCCTGAGCGAGATCGCGCCCATCACCAGCGCCGTCAGCGCGGAAGCCACGATGGCCAGGCTCCACTGGAGGAAGCCGTTGTCGATGCCGTGGAAGGCGGGGATTCCGACTGCATAGGCGCCGATGCCGAGGTAGGCCGCGTGCCCGAAGCTCACCATGCCTCCATAGCCCAGGATCAGGTCGAGACTCACTGCGGCGATGGCGAAGATCATCATGCGCCGGAACAGGTCGACGTAGAAGGGCTGATTGGTGAGTGCCGCAATCGGCGGCACCAGCGCCAGCAGGAGGCCCGCGACACCGAGTACGATCGTACGCCGTGAGATCGCCATCAGGAGCGACCACGCGCCGGGAACAGTCCCTCCGGACGGAAGAACAGCACCGCCGCCATCAGGAGGTAGATCAACATCGAGGCGAGTGCCGGCCCGGCCTTGTCGGCGGCAGGCGGAGAGATGACCGTGGCCAGCATGGGCTTGAGGAACGCGCGCCCGAGGGTGTCCGCCATCCCCACGACGATGGCGCCGACCATCGCTCCGCGGATGGAGCCGATGCCGCCGATGACGATGACGACGAAGACCTGGATGAGGATCGCCTCGCCCATGCCCGGCTGCACGGAGTAGATGGGGCCGGCCATCGCCCCGGCGAGGCCTGCCAGCGCGGCGCCCAGCCCGAAGACCAGGGTGTAGAGGAGCCGGATGTTCACACCGAGCGCCGAGACCATCGTGCGGTTGCTGGCCCCCGCCCGGATGCGCATGCCCAGTCGGGTGCGCGTCACCAGAACCCAGAGGAGCACGGCCACCGCGACGCCCACCAGAATGATTCCCGCCCGGTACGCGGGATAGGGGACTCCCGGCAACACGCGGATGTGGCCGCCCAGAAACGGCGGAAGGCTGGTGTAGATCGCCGCGCGTCCCCAGATGATCGCGATCAGCTCGTTGAAGAAGAGGATCAGCCCGAAGGTCGCCAGCACCTGGTCGAGATGATCGCGCTCGTAGAGGGTCCGAAGCGCAACCACTTCCACCACGATGCCGACCAGGAGCGTGGCCGGCAGCGCCAGCGCGGCGCCGAGCACGAACGACCCCGACCACGCCGCGAACGCCGTGGCCAGATAGGCGCCGACCATGTAGAGCGAGCCGTGGGCGAGGTTGACGAAGTTCATGATGCCGAAGACGAGCGTCAACCCTGCGGCCATGAGGAAGAGCATCACACCGTATTGCAAGCCGTTGAGCGTCTGCTCCAGGACGAGGGCGACGGTTACCGTCACCGGCGCCTCCGTCGAAAGAAAAGGGGCGCGGCCTGGCCGCGCCCCTCGAGCCCCGCCACGTCAGTTGCCTCTACCACTTCATCGAGCACTCGGCGGAGTAGGCGTCCTTATGGTTCTCGAAGACCGCCCGCTGGATCTGCATCGCGAAGTCGCCGTCGGGCGCCTGGACGGCCTTGAGCAGGTAGAAGTTCTGGATCGGAAAGTGGTTCACGTTGTACTTGTACGGGCCGCGCACGGACTTGTAGTCGGCCTTCCGCATCGCCGCGATCATGCCCTTCTTGTTCGTGAGATCGCCCTTCACGGCCCGGACCGCGGAGTCGATCAGCATGATGCCGTCGTAGCTCTGGGCGCCGTAGAACACTGGCATCTTGCCGTACTTCTTCCGGTATTCGGCGACGTATTTCTGATTCGCGTCGTTCTTGAGATCGGGACTCCAGTAGCGAGTCTCCCATTGACCGAGCGCGGCTTCCTTCACGGCCGGCAGCGAGATCTCGTCCACCGTGTACACGGAGTAGAGCGGGATCTGGCCGCGGAGGCCCGCCTGGGCGTACTGCTTGAGGAACTGGATGCCCATGCCGCCCGGGTAAAACACGAAGACCGCTTTCGGGTTCGCGGCCCGGATCTGACTGATCTCGGCCTGATAGTCCTGCTGGCCGAGTTGCGTGTAGACCTCGGCGACGACCTTGTTCTTGAAGTAACGCTTGAACCCCGAGATCATGTCCTTGCCGGCGGCGTAGTTGGGCGCCATGGCGTACACGTCGGTGATGTTCTGGTCCTGCATGTACTTGCCCATGGCCTCGGGCGTCTGGTCGTTCTGCCACGACGTGGTGAAGAACAGCTCGTGGCACATCTTGCCGGCGAGCTCGTGGGGCCCGGCGTTGGTCCCGATCATGAACGTGCCGGCGCTCGTCACGGTGGGCGCGACCGCCAGCATCACGTTCGACCAGATGACGCCCGAGACGAAATGGACCTTGTGCTTCTTGAGCATCTCGTCGGCGAGCTGCTTGCCGACGTCGGGCTTGACCTGATCGTCACCGTAGATCATCTCGACGTCGAGCCCGCCGACCTTCCGTCCGAGATGGTCGAGCGCCAGCTCGACCGAGTTCTTCATGTGCTCCCCGATGATGCCCTGCGGCCCCGACAGCGTGGTGATGAAGCCGATCTTCACCGTCTGCGCGGCCGCCGGAGCGGCGATGAGGGCCGCGAGGAGTCCGACGAGAGCAACGCGAGTGATCGTGCGCACAGTTGACCTCCGTCCCGAAACGAGTGGCGCGATTCTAGCAAAGAGTGCCGGAGACAGTCCAGGAACGTCGGGGCGAGAACGCCTATAGCGCGGCGAGCGAGATCACAGAGTTGCCGCTCCCCGGAGTCGCGCCGGGCGACTTGGGGCGACCGACCCACGCGCGGACTTCGAAGCCCGTCGAGCAGAGCCGAGAGCCCACCGAGATCTCGTGCTCCATTCGGAACGTCTTCTCTCTCACCCACGCCACCTTCGACCTGATCGTCAGGACGTCGCCGTAGCGCGCCGGGCTCACGAACTTCGAGCCCGATTCGACGATGGGCACGCCAACGATGTCGTACCTGGGAAACGCCTCGGGCCACGGAAGTCCTAGCGACACGAACAGCAACTCGCAGCCCAGGTCGTACCACTCGAAGAAGCGCGGATAAAAGACGACTCCGGCTGGATCCACGTCACTCCACCGCACCGGCACTTCGGTCGTGTGCTCGATCATCCTCAACCCGGAAAGCCAGTAATCTCGGATCTAGAGGGCATGTCGTCGCCCATTTTGCCCCCTACGGGGTGGAAAGGCATATCGCGAGGAATATAGTAGTGTGCCATGGCCTATCGCCTGGTCGTCGCCGACCTCGACGGTACGGCGCGGTCCCGACGCTTTGGGGTCACCCCGGGAGTACGTCGAGCTATCGCCGATGTCCGCGCGAGCGGCATCCGTGTGTGCGTGGCCACCGGACGCATGTGGCGGTCGGCCGCCCCCTGGGTCCAGAGCCTCGGCGCCGACACGCCGGTGATCCTCTACAACGGGGGCCGTGTCTTCGACTTCGACGGCGGCCGCATTCTCTACGAGAGGCGGCTCGCCGCTGAGTTCACCCGCCAGGCCCTCGCCGTGATCCGTCGTGACCCGGACGTCCAGCCCCACCTCTTTCTGAACGACCGCGTGTACGTAGAGCGGCGTCACCCGATGACGGAGGCCTACGCCGAGGACGACGGGCTCGGCTACGAGGTCGTGACCGCTTTCGAGCCACTCCTCACGGATGATCCGCACAAGATCCTCGTGCTCGGCGCGCCGGGGAAGCTGGAGGCGCTCAGCAGCGCGGCGCGCCAGGCGAGACTTTCCGCGCGCGCCGTGCAGTCCGAGCCCACCAAGCTGGAATTCCTGCCCCCGGGCATCTCCAAGGGCACCGCTCTCCGCGCGATGCTCGAGGCGCTCGGGGTCGAAGCCGGAGAGGTGGTCGCAGTCGGCGACAACTGGAACGACCTCGAGATGATCGAGGCGGCCGGGCTGGGGGTGGCAATGGCCGATGCGCCGGAAGGGGTCCGCGCACGAGCCGACCACGTGTGCGGGACGGCCGACGAAGAAGGTTTCCGGGACGTGCTCGAGCGCTTCGTTCTATGATCGCTGCCGCGATCCCGATCCTTCGCCCAACGGAGGACTCATGCGTCGAAAGTCCCGTTTCCCCAAGGCCGTGCTCCTCGCGACGTGCGCCCTCACGACCCTCGTCCTGGTGCCGGCGTCGGCCCGCGGCGAGGGCAATCTCACCCTCTACTGCAGTCCGCAGATCGAGTGGTGCCAGCTCGTGATCGCCGAGTTCACCAAGGCCACCGGGATCAAGGTCGCGATGACCCGCAAGAGCTCCGGCGAAACGTTCGCGCAGATCAAGGCAGAGGCGAGCAACCCGAAAGGGGACGTGTGGTGGGGCGGCACCGGTGACCCGCACCTGCAGGCGGCAGAGGAAGGCCTTACCCTCGAGTACCGGTCCCCTCGCCTGGGCGAGCTCCAGGCGTGGGCGACGAACCAGGCCAAGGCCTCCAACTATCGCACCGTCGGGGTCTACGCCGGCGCCCTCGGGTTCGGCTACAACACTGAGCTCGTCGCAAAGAAGAAGCTGCCCGAGCCGAAGTGCTGGAAGGATCTGACCCGGCCGGATCTCAAGGGCGAAGTTCAGGTCGCCGACCCCAACTCCTCGGGCACCTCGTACACGATGCTCGCCACGATGGTCCAGCTCCTCGGCGAAGCGGAGGCGTTCGAGTACTTGAAGAAGCTCCACCGGAACGTCAACCAGTACACCAAGTCGGGCTCGTCCCCGATCAAGGCCGCGGCTCAGGGCGAGACGACGGTCGGCATCGTCTTCATGCACGACGCGGTGACCATGGCGGTGCGCGGTGCCCCCATCAAGGTGGTCGCCCCCTGCGAGGGCACCGGCTACGAGGTCGGCTCGATGAGCATCATCAAGGGCGCCCGGAACCTCGAGTCGGCGAAGAGATTCTACGACTGGGCGCTGACGGCGGCGGCCCAGAGTCTGGGAGCCAAGGCTGAGGCCTACCAGGTGCCGTCGAACAAGGGAGCAGCGACGCCGCCGCAGGCCCCCAAGCTCGGCGAGATCAAGCTCATCGATTACGACTTCGCCAAGTACGGCACTTCCGCCGAGCGGAAACGTCTGCTCGAGAAGTGGGGCAAGGAGGTCAAGTCGCTCCCCCAGTAGCTCGCGCGCGGCGGAGCTGAGCCATGGATCGCGCCGTTCTCGGATGGGCCGTCGCCGGCGGGATCGCGTACGCGCTCCTGCCGTGGTACGCGATCGAGGACGGCATCTTCGGCTTCGGCTGGCTCAGCGGGTATCCCACCGACCGCGCTGGCGCCCCCGCCCTCGTCCAGGCCCTCCTTCACGGGCGCCTCACTCTTCTCCCCGTGGTCGTATTCCTGCTCGCCCCGCTCGCGGTCCGGGGCGTCAGAGGCGCCGGCGCCCGCCCCGCCCTGCTCCTCACCGTCGGCGCCAGCGGGACGGCGTGGATTGCGGTTCAGGGCTTCGCGGTTGGCGGCCAGCCCGGCATCGGCGTCGGAGGTCTCGTCGTCTTCGCCGCGCTCCTCATGCTCTTCTGCGTGGGCATGGCCGCGAAGGGAGCCTTCAACGGCGACCGTTTCGTCAGCGGGGGGATCGGCGCCGTCGTCGCCCTCGTCGTCGTCTTCGTATTCTTTCCGGTCTCCCGCGTGCTCGTCGGCGCCGTCGAGGACAGCAGCGGCGCCTTTGCGCCGAGCGAGTTCTGGGCCAAGCTCTCCGCGGGTGAGGTGTGGGGGCTCGATTGCCTGGGCTCGTCGGCCGGATGCGGGGTGGCGTGGAACACCCTGATCCTCGGCGTCCTCGTCGGGGCGAGCACCACGGCGCTCGGTCTCGCATTCGCGCTGATCGTCACCCGCACGGGGTTCCGAGCCAAGAAGGCGCTGCGTCTGCTGACCGTGCTGCCGATCATCACGCCCCCGTTCGTGATCGGCCTCGCCGTGATCCTCCTCCTCGGCCGCGCAGGCGCGTTCACCACCTTCATGGAGTGGGCCTTCGGGGTGGTGCCGTCGCGCTGGATCTACGGCCTGCCCGGCGTCTGGCTCGCCCAGGTGCTGGCCTTTACGCCCATCGCCTTCCTCGTCCTTATCGGGGTGGTCGAGGGCATCAGCCCTTCGATGGAGGAGGCGGCGCAGACTCTGCGCGCCGACCGGTGGCGCACCTTCACCACCGTGTCGCTCCCGCTCATGCGCCCCGGCCTCGCCAATGCCTTCCTGCTCGGCTTCATCGAGAGCCTCGCCGACTTCGGCAACCCGCTCGTCCTCGGCGGCAATTACCACGTGCTGTCGATTTCCATCTTCTTCGCCGTGGTCGGGGCCCAGCACGACCGCGGCCGGGCCGCCGTGCTCTCGATCGTCCTGCTCGTGTTCACGCTCGGCGCCTTCTACGCGCAACGGCGCTGGTTAGGGCGACGGTCGTACGCCACCGTCACCGGCAAGGGAGACGCCGGTCTTCATCCGCCGTTGCCGGCGTCGGTGCGGCGGCTGATCTATGCGACGGCGTTGCCGTGGGCCGTCTTCACTGCGGTCATCTACGTGATGATCCTGTTCGGCGGGTTCGTGGAGACCTGGGGACGGGACCACCGCTTCTCGCTCCGCCACTACGCGGCCGCCTTCGCCGTCGACGTCACCGAGTTCGGCCTGCACTGGAAAGGCGCGGCGTGGAACTCCCTCTGGACGACCATCGAGATCGCGGCCATCTCGGCCCCGCTGACCGCCGCCGTCGGGCTCCTGACCGCCTACCTGATCGTGCGCCATCGGTTTCGGGGCAAGGAGGCCTTCGAGTTCGGCACCATGCTGAGCTTCGCCATCCCCGGCACCGTGATCGGGATCAGTTACATCCTGGCCTTCAACACGCCGCCCATCGAGCTGACCGGTACCGGGATCATCCTCGTCATCTGCTTCGTCTTTCGCAACATGCCGGTCGGCGTCCGCGCCGGAATCGCGGCCATGAGCCAGATCGACCGGAGCCTCGACGAAGCCTCCCTCACCCTCGGCGCCCGGAGCCTGACCACCATCCGTCGGGTGATCCTGCCCCTGCTGCGTCCGGCCATCGTCGCCGCGCTGGTCTTCAGCTTCGTGCGGGCCATGACCGCGATCAGCGCCGTCATCTTCCTGGTCAGCGCGAACTACGACATGGCGACCTCCTACATCGTCGGCCGAGTGGAGAACGGTGACTACGGCCTGGCGATCGCCTACTGCTCGGTCCTGATCGGGTTCATGGTCCTTGTGGTGCTCCTGATCCAGCTCGTCGTCGGTCGACGGCGACTGGGCCGGCGGGCCCCCACCCAGGTGAGCCTCGAGGGAATACCGGCTTGAGCCTCGAGACCCGCTCGGGCTCGGTCGAGTTCCGTCGGGTCACCAAGGCGTACGGCCCGGTGGTGGCCGTCCGCGACGTTTCCTTCACCGTCGCCGCGGGAACGCTGGTCACTCTCCTCGGGCCGTCCGGCTGCGGGAAGACGACAACCCTCCGACTGATCGCCGGCCTCGAGATGACGACCAGCGGGCAGATCCTCATCGGGGGCAGCGACGTCACCCGCGTTCCCGCCACTGACCGCGACGTGAGCATGGTGTTCCAGTCGTACGCGCTCTTTCCTCACATGACGGTGCTCGAGAACGTCTGCTATGGGCTGCGGGTCGGCGGCGAGCCCCGCGACCGGGCGGTCGACGCCGCCCGGGAGGGACTGGCCCTGCTCGGTCTGGTGGGGTTCGACGACCGCCTTCCCAGCGAGCTCTCGGGCGGGCAGCAGCAGCGGGTGGCTGTGGCGCGCGCACTGGTGCTCGAGCCGAGGGTCCTCCTCTTCGACGAGCCGCTCTCGAATCTCGACGCCAAGCTCCGCCGTCGCGTGCGCGAGGAGATCCGCGATCTCCAGCAGAAGCTCCGCTTGAGCGTCGTCTACGTCACCCACGACCAGGAGGAGGCGCTGGCGGTGTCCGATCAGATCATCGTCATGGACAACGCGGTGATCGCCCAGCAGGGCACGCCGACCGAGCTCTACCGCGAGCCGGCCAGTCGGTTCGTCGCCGACTTCATCGGCGACGCCAACCTTGTCAAGGGCACACTGAAGCGCATCGACGAGCGTCTTGCCGCCCTCCGCCTCGGTGGTGGCGTCGAGTTTGCCCTACCCCACCGTGGGGCCACCGACGGCGAGGTCAACGTCGCCGTCCGTCCCGAGGCGGTGCGGCTCCGGCCGGCCGACGGGACGGAGGCCCCCCTCATGGGAACGATTCTCAAGGCCGCCTACCTCGGGAGCCACATGGAGTACACGGTCGGCTCGATCATCGGCGAACTGTTCGTGGTCGATAGCGGCGGGGTGGCGGCGCCCCTCACCGTCGGTGCCAGGGTCTCGATCGGCTTCATCAGTCACGGCGTCACCGTCGTGGATTGAAACCGTGTAACGTCTACGATAGCGCGACCCGGGGCCCACGGCTCCGCGGCACCTGTAGAAGGATCAAGGAGCGAATGGCGCGCATCAAGATCGGTGTCGTCGGCTGCGGGCTGATCGCCCAGATGATGCACCTGCCCCATCTCCGGGAGCTCGCCGACGCCTACGAGGTGGTCGCGCTCTGTGACCTATCGCCGGCAACCCTGAAGCACGTCGCCGACCGCTACGACGTCCGCCGGCGCTACACCGACTACCGTGACCTGCTCAAAGACGAGGTCGAGGCCATCGCCGTCCTCAGCGCCGACTCCCACGGCCAGCTGATCGTCGACGCGCTCCGGGCGGGGAAGCACGTCTTCACCGAGAAACCGATGTGCTACACACTGCGCGAAGCCGACGAGATTCTGGCCGCCCACGCGCGGGCGGGTACCGTATGTCTGGTCGCCTACATGAAGCGCTACGATCCCGCCGTCCGCTACGCCGCTCCCCTCATCCGCCGGCTGCCCGATCTCCGGGCGATCCAGATCACCGTGCTCCATCCTTCCGAGGCGAACCAGACCGGCCACCACGACCTCCGGCGTTTCGCGGATGTCCCTGGAGAGGCGGCGGCGCTCCTGCGCGGTGAGCAAGACCGCTTGATCCGCGAGGCGATCGGCGACTTCACGCCTCTCGAGCGCCGCGTCTTCGCCGGGAACTTGCTCTCCACCCTGGTTCACGACATCAACCTGCTTCGGAGTCTATCGGGCGATCCGGCGGAGGTCCTTTTCACCGACGTGTGGGCTGGAGGCGATAGCCTGGTGACGTGCCTGCGCTATGCCTCCGGCGTACGCGCCACCCTCAGCCTCCACTACCTCTGGGACCTCGCCCACTATGAGGAGACGGTGACGTACCTCGGCCCGGCGGACCGGGTGCGGCTCGTGTTCCCCTCGCCCTTCTTCCGCAACATGCCCACCGAGGTCATAGTGGAGGGGATGGAGGACGGCCAAGCGTTCGAGAAGCGGGTGACCGCCTCCATGAAGGAAGCGTTCAAGGAGGAGCTCCTGCACTTCGCCGAATGCGTCGCCAGGGGCGGGGAGCCCGAGACCACGCCAGCGGAGGCGCGGGGGGACGTCCTCCTTCTGCACCGGATCTTCCACGCGATCAAGCGCCCGCTGGCGACATGAAGCTTGGGTGCATCTGCGGCTGCTTCAATCGCTCCTTCGACGTGGGAACGATGGACCAGGCCGGCTTCCTCCGGCACTGTGCGACCGTGCTCGGGGTCCAGGGCGCAGAACTGCAGGACATCCACTTTCCCCAGACGCGCCCCACGCAGACGCTAGAACCTGAGATCGAGAGGCGGGAGGCCGAACTCGGAGCGGCCGAACACGAAGGCCGCCTTCTCGAGATTGTTGCCCGCGTGCGCCCGGATCGCATGGACGTCGCGCCAGGCCCGCTGGATCGGATTGTCGAGGAAGATGCCGCGGCCGCCGCTGGCCTCGAACAGTCGATCGACGGCGCGCACGCATCGATCCGTCGCCTTGGCGGTATCCCACCGGTAGCGCGCCCGCTGGGCGAGGGGAATCTCCGCCCTGTCGCGAACCAGACTCATCGCTTCGGCGAAGTTACCGAGCAGACGGTCGCGGGCCGCGGTCACCTCGGCCGCGGCCTCCGCCAGGGAGAACTGCACGAACGGATCCTCCGCGACTCGGCTCTGATCGCGCGGGGAGATGCGCGTCGTCGTCTGGTCGCGAAACGTCGCGAGCGCTCCCAGCGCGACGCCGATGGCCGGGGACCCGATGCACGCCGGAAAGACGAGCCCGAAGGGCAGGCGGTAGAGGGGCGCGTCGTTGACGACAGCGCCGGGATTCGTCAGATAGAATGCATCGCGGTACGAGTGGGTCCGGTACTCCGGCACGAAGGCATCGTCCACCAGCAAGTCCTTGCTCCCGGTGCCGCAGAGCCCGACCGCGTACCACGTGTCCTCGATCATGTAGTCCCGGCGTGGGACCAGAAATGTCCGTGCGTCAGGGGGCGCGCCTTCCCTGAGAGGTGGCGCGATGCCGCCGAGCACGGCCCAGTGGCAGAAGTCGCACCCGCTCGAGAACGACCACCGGCCACGAAGGCGGAAGCCTCCATCGACCCGCTCCACCGTCCCCGTGGGCGCCAGGGACGTCGAAAGCTGGATGCTCGTGTCCTTGCCCCAGACGTCGTCCTGCGCCTCCGGCGCGAAGAGGCCGAGGTGCCAGTTGTGAACGCCGACGACGCCGAGGATCCAGGCGCTCGAGCCGCAGACGGTGCCGATCTCCATGATGGCCTGGTAGAGCGTGCCGGGATCGAGCTCGTAGCCTCCGTAGCGCTTGGGCTGGAGACAGCGAAAGAGCCCGGCCTCCTGGAAGTCCGCGAATGTCGCGTCGGGCAGCCGCCGGAGCTGTTCGGCATGGACGGCGCGGTCGCGCAGCGCCGGGAGCAGCGCGCGAACCCGTTGGAGATACGTCTCGGGCGTCATGCTGCCCCCGATCATGTGGCGAGCACCCGGCGAGGTCAAGACGCATGAGGATCGCGACGCCGGACCTGGTGACGAACTCGTGTCAATCCGCGGTGTGGAGGCGGCCGGCGAGCGCGCCAGATGGCTGCCGGCCGACGGTTCACCGCATATGGCGACTACCGCCCAATGCCGAGCAAGAACAGGATCAAGATGAGGGTCAGCGGGGCTCCCAGCAGCCAGAGCAGGATGTAGATCATCGCGTCTCTCCAACCGCACGGCCGTCGTGGTCGTATACCGCTCCAGGATACGTACCAGGGCAGGAGCCCCTCGACCTGCTCGACGCTCACGACTTCTTCGACCTCGAGTCTTGCCATTTGTCCTTCCCTTCAGGCTTCCTCCTCGGCTCACGTTCCCAATACTTCGGGCGGCCCAGGTGGTCGTAGAGCCGCTCTTCGTGCTCGCGAGCCAGCGGCATGCTCGAAATGCTCGAATCGAATTCGGGGCCGCCCTCGATGTGTCGCTTCGACAGGTCCACGTAGACCTTGGAATCCTTCCAGCTCACGCGCTGGATCCATTCCGGCGAGATCAGCACCTTGCGGCCCGGCAACCAGTTCCGCGTGTCGACGATGATGTAGCGGATGGCCCACGTCTCGTCGTCGACGAGAAAGTCTTCCACGTGGCCGAGGTCGCCGTCGGTCGCCTGGATGTAGTAGCCCATCACGTCGCGCGCGCTGCGGAGATTGGGGTTCACGCTCTCTCGCTCGCGGGCGAGCATCTCCTCTTCGACCTTGCTCGGTTGTAGCGGTGTGACGGGCACGCCCGCGTACGCCAGGTCGGGGGTGCTCGGGTACGCGACCTCACCCCAGCGGTACGGTCCGACCCAGTAGTAGGGATAGCCGTAGTACCGGGAGTACTCGATTTCCCGCTGCCGGTTGACGGGCCGATCGGTGTCGATCGACGGGCTGGTCTCGATCTGATCCTTCGTCAACGTCGTCTGCAGCCGAGCGGCACCGGAGACCGCGCGGAACGCGAAGGGCGAGATGAGCGCCTGCCGGCCGGGCAGCCACGTGCCGGTGTCGACGACGAGGTAGCGAACCGTCCACGAGTGGTCGTCGAAGTAAAGATCTTGCACGCTGCCGATGTCGCCGCCGTCGGTCGCCTGGATCGTGACTCCCTTGAGCTCGCCTGCCGTTCTGAGCATCTCGGCCTCCTTCCTCGGGGCCCGTGCCTCGCGGTCTCCGGTGCCTCGAGCGTGAAACTGCGGCGTCACTTCACACGCGCGGGAGCGCACTCCTGCTCGTGCTTGCGCAGCTCTTCCTGCGAGCTGAATTTCTTGCCGCAGTGATGGCACTTGAACGCTTCCATGGGCGTCCCTCCTTACTTCGGGTGTCCCTCCTTACTTCGTCTTCGGAGCCGGACCGTTGTCCTTCAGCGCCAACTCGACCGTCACGCGGTCACCCTTCTTCACGTTCTGCAGCGCCGACGACGGGAAGTGCAGCAGCATCCGGCCCTCGGGAGTCTTCACGAAGAGCCGCCCCTTCTCCGGGCTCACGCGGGTAACCTCGCCGTCATCGTGTGGCGAGCCATCGTCGTGTCGGGTGCTGACTGCCCCACCGTAGGCGGCGAGGGCGCGGCCGGCGTCGCGGGATTCTGCGCGACGGCGGGCCCGCGAGCAGCACGCTGGCGACGGTGCCCGCGATCATGGCTGAGAGCTTCATGGCATTTGTCTCCGTTCGTTTCCTAGCTCGCTCACCCGGAGGAGCAACCCACATGCCAGCAAACGTGGGTCCCTCGACGAGGCTCTGGAAACGGCCGAAAGAACGAGACGACGTCGCACGAGCAGAGATTTCCTACGTACGCGGCCCCGCCTTTCTACCGTGTAAATCGTTCATCTCGATCGCGTAAGAAGGGCCGCCGCACCGCGTCGCGTCCGAGTTTTCTGAACCTTCTGCGCGTCGAGAGAATCGGCACGTGACTTGCGGCAAGGGTCCCGCAGGCCCCGTGCGAGGGCGCGAGAGATCAAGGATCTCATGATCAACACGCTGCAGTGGCTCACGCAGACCGAAGGCAGCAGCAGCGGCGGTTTCTTCGCCACGCACCCTGGGACGGGGGATCGGATCGAGGCGCTGGAGAAGATGTAGCCCGTCAAGACACCACTAAAGATCTCGAGACGTTCGGCTGGGCGCTGACGCGGCGCTGAGCCGCCGTTGGAGGTGCTCTTGGGTTCCGACGACTTCGCAGTTTTCGACGGAGGCTCGCAGATGCGAGAGATCAGGAGGGTCATTGAAAGCATCGCCGACACCGACGTGACCGTGCTGCTTTTGGGGGAGAGCGGCGTGGGTAAGGACCTGGTCGCCCGGGCCATTCACGCGTCGTCGGCCCGCCGCGACGGGCCGCTCGTCAAGGTGAACTGTGCGGCGATCCCCGCGGGCTTGCTCGAGTCCGAGCTCTTCGGCCACGAAAAGGGAGCCTTCACCGGAGCGGACCGATGCAAGCTCGGGCAGTTCGAGTATGCGAACAAGGGCACGATCTATCTGGACGAGATCGCGGAGCTGCCGCTCACGCTGCAGGCCAAGCTCCTGCACGTGCTCCAGGACTTTCGCTTCGCGCGGGTGGGCGGATATGGCGTGATCGACGTCGACACCCGCGTGATCGCCGCCACGAATCGCGACCTGGACCAGGCGATGGCTCACGGCGAGTTCCGCGAGGACCTCTACTATCGGCTCAATGTCGTCGAGATCCGGATTCCCCCGCTCCGGGAGCGAAAAGACGAGATCCCGATCCTGGCATCGGGTTTCCTCGCCCGATTCAACGAGCAGTACGGGCGGAACAAACAGCTCTCGGCGGAGATGCTGGCCCGTCTCGTGGAGTATCCGTGGTCGGGAAACGTCCGCGAGCTGGAGAATGCCATTCGGCGCTTCGTGGTGCTCTCGGACGGCGAGCACGCGTTCGAAACCCTCGTCGCCGGCGGTCGGAACCGGCACCCGCCGGTCCCGCGCCCGGCGTCGATCGTCACCAAGAGCTTGCGAGAGATCGCGCGCCACGGCGCCCGGGAAGCCGAGTGCAAGGCTCTCGAGGACGTGCTCGAGCGCGTGCGCTGGAACCGCGCCGAAGCGGCCCGGATCCTCAAGGTGAGCTACAAGACCTTGCTCACCAAGATCAAGGACTGCCGGTGTTCTCGGTCTCTGCCGAAGTGATTCGGTTGCCCCAACTCTGGGCCATCTCGCGGGACCGGTCGCTGCTCCTTGGCGTCTGAGCCGCCGTCCTGGCCCTCGAGTGAGTAAGCCGCAGCGCGAGGCCTGAGGCCGCTCGATCTCTTCCAGCCCGTAGCCGGCCTCTTTCCGTGGCTCCCCTTTCAGAGCGGGCGAGGCGCGTGCCACGCCGGAACGGTTCTTGCTGTTCCGACGTCGAGACTACCGCTCGGAGGAGAAGTATTATGGGCATTCTCGCCTGGCTTGTCTTCGGTCTGATCGTCGGAATCGTCGCCAAGCTCCTGATGCCGGGACGTGACCCCGGTGGATTCATCATCACCGCGCTGTTGGGTATCTCGGGCGCGCTGATCGGCGGGTTTCTTGGTCGCGCGGCAGGCTGGTACCGGGAAGGCGATCCGGTAGGTTTCGTCATGGCGGTGGTGGGATCGATCGTGCTGCTCGGCCTCTATCGTCTGGTCGCCGGGAGACCGCGGCGAGTCTGACCGCGAGCGGCTCGGTGCGGCGAGAGAGATACTTACACTGTAAATCCTACTCTCGCCGCCCTGAAAGGCTTCAGCCGATGGTCTTCCGGATGCTGCCGAAGTGATCGTCGACGTGGTGGAGCAGGCCGCCGGTGATGATCTGCTCGACGGTCATCGGCGGTGCGCCGGGCGCCAGCGACGCGCTCCTCGCCAGCTCCTCGTCGCTCAGCCCACGGATCGTCGCAAGAGCCGCGGCCACGCCCCTCTTGTGAAGCTCGATCGTTTCCGCCCTGGTGCAATTGGCGTAGTCCTTCGCGTGCTGCGCGTTCATCTCCTCGATCCGGTCCAGAGAGAAGCCGTCGAGCGCCCGCCCGGCGGCGATCGTCTTGACGACGTTGGCGAGTTGTTCAAAGACATCGGCGATATGGTGGGCGGTCACCCCCACCGACCACTTCTCCGCTGCTGTCACCTTCTTCCAGTCCGCGTCGCTGAGTCGTTCCAACGTGACCATTGCGTCCCGAGCCTTCGCCTCGAACTGCTTGGCGAGCGCTTCACTCTTCGCTCCCATGAAAGCCTCCTTGCGGTCGTACCATCACGACAATCTTCTGCTTCTCGCTCCATAGTCGAACGGGACGGCTCACGATCGACAGCCCGTGCAAAAGAGCCCCCAGGAGGATGAACCGAGCCATGGAAACCTACGACGTCGTGGTGCTGGGTGGCGGCTCGGCGGGCGAGACGGTGGCGACGACCGTCGTGCGAGGCGGGAAGTCGGTGGCGGTCGTGGAGGAGAGGCTGGTGGGAGGGGAGTGCCCCTATTTCGCCTGCATGCCCAGCAAGGCGATGCTTCATTCGGCGGAAGTCCGCCATCGGATTGGAATGGCCCATACCGCCGGCGCGGTGAGCCGACCGTTAGGCCTGGACGATGGGCGCGTCGCGTATCGAGCCGCGGCGGCGCGACGCCACGAGATCTCAGACCGCCTGGACGACTCCGGCAGAGTGCGGGAGCTCCAGGGCCTCGGAGTCGTCGTTTACCGCGGGCGCGGACGCATCGTGCGACCCGGCGCCCTTGAGATGGATGGGCGGATCATTGGCTGGACCGACCTGGTCATCTCAGTCGGCGGCGTGGTCAACATTCCGGAGATCGACGGGATGGACAGGGCGGCGATCTGGACGAGCGAGGACGTCTATACGACGTCGGACCTACCAGGCTCCGCGCTGGTGCTCGGTGGCGGAGCGGTGGGATGCGAGATCGCCCAGGTGCTGGCGCGGTTCGGGGCGCAAGTCACGATCGTCCAGAGGGCGCCGCGGCTGATCCCAGCGGAAGAGCCTGCCGTGGCTGGGGCTCTTGCGGACGTCTTCCGTCAGGAAGGGATCGACGTCCGTCTGAACAGTAGAGCCGTCCGGACCGAGCTGCGACCCGACCGAGCAAGTCTCCTCTTGAACGACGGGACGCGTCTGACGGCCGAAAAGCTTGTGGTCGCCGCCGGGCGGTCGCCCCGGCTGGAGGGACTGGGCCTGGAGGCCTTGAGCATCCGCGCCGGAGCCGGCAGATTCCTCGAGGTGGACGACCGGTGCCGGGTGCGTGGCCAGGGACACGTGTGGGCGGCGGGGGACATCACAGGCATCGCCCGCTATACGCACACGGCCAACTACCACGGACGTGTCATCGCGGCGAACCTCTTGGGACGCGAGGCACGCGCGGATCACCGGGCCATCCCCCGCGGCGTGTTCACGGAGCCGGCGGTGGCGTGCGTGGGCCTCTCGTCGGCCAAGGCCAGAGAACAGGGGTATGAAACCCTGAGCGCATCCATGGAGGTGGGCCACATCGCCCGCGCCAGCGCGACGGGATCGAAGTCGGGCCAGTTGGTGCTCGTTGCGGATCGGAGGCGCAGGACGCTACTCGGGGCCGCGGCGATCGGCCCACACGCGGAGGAGTGGATCGGCGAGGCGGTACTCGCGATCCGGGCGGAAATCACGATCGACGTGCTGACCGACGTCGTCCATGCGTTCCCGACGTTCAGTGAGAGCTATGAGCCGGCGTTGCGAGAGCTGGCGGAGATGATCGGTGAGAAGCCGTGAAGCCGCCCGAGCGCCGAGACCTCGCTAAGAGCGCGCCGGGGGCGAGCAGATTTCCTTTACGTTTCAGGGCCCAACGATGGAAAGCGGTTCTGCTTCCAGGGGAAGGCTAGATCCATCACCAGCCAAGAATGCGCAAAGTTAGAGGGGATTGAGTTGATCCTTCTAGACCCATTTGGGGGCAGGAATGTAGATAGAAAGTAGATAGAGGCTGACGTTCATTCCGGACGTGGAAGGATCTTACATAGACGCACCGCTATGCCTCTCTCTCCTAGAGGCGGTTCGCAATTACGACGCTGATCAAGCGGCGTTGAGAGGAGGCAACAGGCGGTGGTGGCTCGATGGTTACGGGGCTGGATATGCTGAATGCTACACGGCCCCTGAAACCTATTGGATCGATCTGAAATAGCTCGTCGACCCCAACGGGATTCGTGCGGTAGTGGGCCTGAACCTCACCTTCTCGATTCGCGGCGTGGCCATCCGCCACTAGCTAACACCGCCCCCAAGAGGAAACGGGTGCTCCGAGCACGGGCGCCCTGGTCGGCAGCGTGAACTGAATCACCGCGCCGAAAGGGGCGCCCGGCGCGGCCCACAGGCGCCCGCCATGGCTCTGGACGATCGAGCGGCAGATCGATAGCTGCTTCCCGTGCTTCGCTGCGAGTTGGGCAGCATAGTGTCCACCGAACCATTCCTGCGGCAGAAAGAACGCATCGTACTTAGTCTCGCCACGTGGCCATGCAGATCCCACCGGCCACAAGACCGAAGCGATGCATCGGTGCTAACAATCGTCAGCGAGTCGGACGTCAAGGTAACGCTCGTCAAGACCCAGGACTACCTCGCCATCCTGTCGAAGTAGCTGTCTCAGGCCCCGGTGGAGGTCTTTCACCGGGGCCTCTCTTCGAAATGAGATAGTCAGGTCGATAGCACCCCTCTCTCCTACGCCGAAACACTGAATCGCACAGGTCTTCCGGGGTCATCTCGTTTGCGAGCCAAGGAAATCGGCTCTCGCGAGCCCGTGGGCAAGCCGGGCTGCGGGGGAAACTCGTCGCCTGGTGGCAATGCGGCAACCAAGCAACGGGCTAGCCGGAGGCGAGGTGCTGGGGGCAGGTCGTGGGGATGAGTGGCGGTTCGATTCCCGGTTCAGGGAGCCTAGCGTGAGGACTCTCCAGGTTTGGAGGCTTTCAGATTCTGGAACACTGCGCGAACGTTGGCGCGGATAGCATTCTGCACCGCGGGCGACGTTCGCAACTCCTTCCGGATGGCATCTTTGAGGATCTCGATCTCCTTCACGTCGAGCGACTTGAGTTCTTCCAGCGAGAAAAGCTGAACCAGCATTCCCATGGTTGCGCCCCTTCACGATCCGTGAGTCCATGTCGCCAGCACGGCGCCGAAGGCGCCCGCGGGCAAGCCTAGAAGGTGGCTGTGGCCATGTCAAGCGACGGCGGGCGGCGGGCCGCGGCTCACCGCATCCGGAAAGAGTGGACCGCCGACAGGGGGCGGTCGGGTTCTGCCACGAGACGCTCGAGCACGCGCTCGAAATCCTCGACCATGCCCTGGACGGTCGCGGGCTCGAACCGATCCTTCGGATAGATGAACGTTCCGGCAATGCCTTCTGGTCTCTCGCGGAGCATCAGGATGATGTCGAACGTCGTCGCGACCGCTGCCGGGATCGGCGCGTTCCAGTCGGCACGGACGAAACGGAGGGAGCTGGCGGAGCGCGTCACGGGTCGCTGCACGGCGTTCTGCAGGATGACCATCACCTGGCATAGCGAAGCGCGTTCGAGGCCACGTTCCTGCTCCAGGGTCCGGACCACCTCTTCACAGGGCAGGTCCTGGCGGGCGTAGGCGGCGAGGGTCGCGGCGCGGACTCGCCTGAGAACCTCCCGACAGGTGGGGTTACCGCCGAGATCCGTGCGCAGAATCACCGTGTTGACGAACAGGCCGATCAGCCGCTCGGTTTCCAGGCGATTTCGATTGGCGACGAGGGTGGCTACCCGCAAATCTTGCTGACCGGTGTAGCCGTGCAGGAGGATCTTGAGGGCAGCGACGAGCGTCATGAACAGGGTGCCGTTTTCGTCCCGGCCGAGGTGTTTGAGGGCGCCGACGAGCTCCCGCGGCAACATCAGGGTGTGGCGCCCTGTCTGGAAGCTCAGGGCCGCGCCCCGCGGGCGGTTCGTGGGGAGCTCGAGCGCAGGCCAGGGGTCGCGAAGCTGCTGTCTCCAGTACCCGAGCTGGTCCACCAGCTCGGAATGTCTCCGCCACTCGCGTTGCCAGGCGGCAAAGTCAGCATACTGGACGAACAGGTCCGGCAGCGTGGAGGGAGCACCCGCGGAGCAGGCGTCGTACAGTTGAGCCAGCTCGTCGGCGAGCACGCCAAGCGACCAGCCATCGGCGATGATGTGGTGCACGGTCACGAGCAGGAGGTGCGCGTCTTCGCCGAGCCGCAGCAGACGCACTCGCAGGAGGGGCCCATGCTCCAGATCGAAGGGCTGAAGGGTCTCTTCCGCCACGAACCGCTCGGTTGAGTCTTCTCGCTCGGCCTCTGACAGATCGCGCAAATCTTCCACGGTCAGGGCGACGTTCACGTCAGCGGCGATGACCTGTGCCAGCTGCCCATCGACGCTGGCAAAGGTGGTCCGCAAGGCCTCGTGGCGTTGGGTGAGCGCGTCGATGCTTTCTTGCAGGGCCGCCACGTCGAGAGGGCCGGACAGCAGCAGGTCATAGCGCAACGTGAACAGGGGCACGCCGGGAAGCAGCCGATCGAAGGCCCAGATTTGCTCCTGCGCGACGGAAGCCGGTAAAGGGTGTCCCCTGGACACGGGCCTGAGGGACGGCAGCACCGGCGCCAAGGCCGGCCTCGCGCGCATGTCCTCGACGTAGCGGGCCAGGTCGGCGACCGTTGGCGCCTCGAACAGCGCGCGTAGCGGCACCTCCACGCCGACCGCATCGCGCACCCGCGCGATCACCTGCACCGCCAGCAGCGAGTGTCCCCCCAGCTCGAAGAAATCGTCGCCGCCGCCGACCTGCGCCACGCCGAGCACCGCCGCCCAGATCCCCGCGATCACCTCTTCGAGCGGGCCGCGCGGGACGCGCCCTTCGTCCTCCTGATCGGACGGGATGGTCGGGCGGCCGAGCTGTTGGCGATCGATCTTTCCCGTGGACGTGAGCGGCAACTCCGGACGCGTGACAAAGGCCGCCGGGAGCATATGTGGGGGCAATTTCCGTTGCAGCCAGCGGCGTAGCTCAGGGCCCTCTGGCGCCGACGTCAGCGCCGGCACGATATACGCCACGAGCCGCGCCTCCCCACCCGAGCTCGCCTCCGCCACCACCGCGGCGTCGCGAATCGCCGAATGCTCGCGTAGCGCGGTCTCGATCTCACCGGGCTCGACTCGATGGCCACGCACCTTCAGTTGCCAGTCCTTGCGGCCGACGTATTCGACGTTGCCGTCGGGCAGCCGGCGGCCGAGGTCGCCGGTGTGGTACACACGCGTCTGCCCGCCAGCGGGATCGGCTCGAAAGGCCGCCGCTGTCAGATCGGGCTGCCGCCAGTAGCCGAGCGAGACGTACGGGCTGCGGATGGCGATCTCACCAACGCCGTGGCCGTCCATCGGCACCCCCGCATCATTCAGTAACCAGACGTCGGTGCCAGGCACCGGACGGCCGACGGGCACGGCGAACCGCTTGATCTGCGTGTGGCGGTCGGCGGAGTACATCAGCGCCAGCGTCGACTCCGTCGGACCGAACGGGTTCACGAACACGCACGCCGGCGGGAAATGTCGACGGCCGCGCTCGATGTCGTCTCGGAGCACGGCCTCGCCGCCTATCACGATGCGGCGCAGCGAGGGAAATACCTCCGTCGCGGTCAAGCTCCGCAGGAAATGCCGGTAGACCGTCGGCGTCGAGTGATAGACGGTGATCGCCTGGCGCGCGAGCCAGCGCGCCAGTGCCGCGATCTCCTGACGACGCAGATCAAAGGGGACCAGCGCGGCGCCCGTCAAGAGTGCCCCGAAGATGTCCATCACGCCGGCGTCTGATCCATAGCGCGGGAGCAACGTCAACCGATCGCCGTGGGCGAGCTTCAGATGCTCGGCGTACGTCGTGATGAAGTAGCCGACGTTCCTGTGCGTCTGCATGACACCTTTCGGGCGTCCAGTCGACCCTGAGGTGTAGAGGATGTATGCCAGCGCGTCGGGATCGACGGTGAGATCGACGTCTTCGTTCGTCGGGGGGTCCCCGAGATCGTCCACGTCCAGCACGGCAAGCCTCGACCCCGCCAGATCGCGCGCGGTCACCACGTGGTCGGCGTTGGTCACGAGGCCGGAGGCCTCGGCGTCTCCGAGGAGCCAGCGAAGGCGCTCGTCCGGGTCCAGCGGATCGAGGGCGACGTACGTCTTTCCGGCCTTCAGCACCCCGAGGATCGCGGCGATCATTTGAGCCTCGTGCTCGAACAGCAGCGCCACCCGCTCACCGCCGCGACCCCGGCGTGCCAGCAGCGCCCGCGCCAACCGGTGGGCCCGCCGATTCAGATCCGCGTAGCTCCATACCTCGCGTCCGGTGTCGATCGCGATCGCATCTGGACGTCGCCGCACTTCGGTCTCGAAACGCGACACCAGTGAGGGGCCGACACCGGCGAGGTACGCCGGCGGTGGCGCGCCGCGGGACGATGCATGGGTCCACGGAGGCCGCGAGAGCCGACGCGTCCGATCGGACACGATCGCCTCGAGCCACATGCGGTAGCGCTCGAGCATCGCGACCACGGTGGCGTCGTCGAACAGGGCGGCGTTGTACGAGAGGACGAGTCGGAGCCCGGTGGGCTCGTCGGCGACGTTCAGCGAGAGGTCGAACTTCGCGGCGGGCTCGTGGAGCCGCGTGATCTCGAGCGTCAGGTCGCCGAACTCGAGACGACCCGAGGCAAACGCGTTCATGTCGAAGAAAGCCTGGAAGATCGGCGTGCGGGAGACATCGCGCGGTGGCCGGAGGTGCTCGACCAGCAGCTCGAACGGCAAGTCCTGGTGCGCGTAGGCGCTCACCGCCGTCTCGCGCACACGGTGGAGCAGCTCGCGAAACGTCGGATCGCCCGAGAGGTCCAGCCGAAGGACGAGCGTGTTCACGAAGAAGCCGATCAGAGAGGCCAACTCCGGCCGATTCCGTCCGGCGTTGGGCGAACCCACCAGCACGTCGTCCTGCCCGGTATAGTGATGGAGAAGCACGCCGAACGCGGCCAGCAGCGTCATGAAGGGCGTCACGCCCTCGTCGCGGCTGAGCGCGCGCAGCGCGCCTGAGAGCGCGTCGGATAGCGTGAGCGCCTGCCTGCCGTCGTCGCTCGTCTGGACGATGCCTCGCGCGTAGTCGGTGGCGAGATCGAGAGCCGGCGGGGCGCCCGCGAGCCTCCGGCGCCAGTAGGCGAGCAGCGCATCGAGCCGGTCGCCCTCGAGCGACGCGCGCTGCCATTCGGCGAAATCCGCGTAGGACATCGGCAGGTCTCCGAGCGTTGGCTCGGTAGCCGCCGCGAATGATCGGTAGCATGCGGCGAGCTCGCGAAAGAACACCTGCGTCGACCAACCGTCCGAAACGATCTGGTGCTTGGCCACGATCAGCACGTGGTCTCGCTCGTCGAGGCGGACCAGGAGTGTGCGCCAGCATGGACCGCGCGCGAGGTCGAACGGCCGTCGTGTCTCCGCGGCGGCCAGGCGGTGCAGCTCTGCCTCGCGGACGTCGGCCGGCGAGGCGCCGAGATCGGTCAAAGGAAGCGTCACGACCGGATCCGCAGCGATGATCCGGAATGGCTGGCCGTCGACCGCCATGAATGTCGTGCGCAGCATGTCGTGGCGCCTCGCCAGGACCTCGAGGCATCGCGCGAGCGATGCCGGGTCGAGCGCTCCGCGCAGCCGCGCGGCGATGGAAAGGTTGTAGTCCGCGCGATCGCCCTGGAGCTGCTGGAGGAACCAGAGACTCTCCTCCCCGAACGACAAGGGCCGATGACGCAGATGGAGGAGGATCTCCAGCTTGCGGCGAGCGATCTCCTCGCGCAGTGACGGCGTGAGCACGCCGCGCAGTGCCGTGCATCGCACCTGCTCACCGTCGGCGCGGAGGTTCACGCCGAGCCGGCGCAAGGCAGCGACGAACTCGCCCGTCGTCAGAACGCGATGTCCTCGCGCTCGTCCGTCGCGGTGGTCAGCGGCTGGGGCGAGGCGGCGGCGCGCGCGCGCGCGGCATCCACGAGCCGTGCGAGTTCAGCCACGGTCGCCGCCGCGAACAGGCTCTCGGGCGGCAGCGGCGCGCCGAAAATGTCGCTCGCGCGCGCGAGCACCCTCACGGCCTGGAGTGAATCACCGCCGAGGTGGAAGAAGTCGTCGTGGATCCCGACGCGCGGGACGTCGAGCACCTGTGCCCAAACGTCGGCCAGCGCCGCCTCCGCCTCGGTGCGCGGCGCGGCGTACTCCATCATCGGCGCCGCCGCCGCGAGCCGTTGCGCCAGCCCTATCCGCTGAATCTTGCCCGTGGGTCCTGTGGGCAGCGTGTCGAGGACGAACACGCGCCGCGGGACCTTGAAGTCGGCCAGGCGTTTCGCCGCGTACTGACGGATCTCGGCCTCGGTCACCGTCGTGCCCGGGCGCAGCACGACCGCGGCCGCGACCTCCTCGCCGAGGCGCGTATGCGGCACTGCGAACGCGACGGCCTGCGCCACCGCCGGATGCTCCATCAGAGCCTCGTCCACCTCTCGCGGCGCAATCTTGGCGCCGCCGCGGTTGATCAGCTCTTTCAGGCGGCCGGTGATGAAGAGGTAGCCGTCCGCGTCGAGATAGCCCTGGTCGCCCGTGTGAAACCAGCCGCCGACGAACGCCCGTCGATCTGCCTCCGGATCGTCGTCGTAGCCGCGCACGACCCCGGCCCCCCGCACGATGATCTCTCCCGGCGTGCCGTTCGGGACCACTGCCCCCACCTCGTCGACGATCCGAAGCTCGAGCGCGTTCGGCAGACCCACTGAGCCGAGCTTCCGGATACCCGGCGGCAGCGGGTTCGAGGCGATCTGGTGCGAGGCCTCCGTCATCCCGTAAGAGTCGATCACGGGAACATTGAAAACGCTTTCCAGTTGCGCTGTCACCTGAGACGGCAAAGGGGCTGAGGATGAGCGGATGAATCGTAAGGGAGAGCGCGCGATACCGTC
>Ga0184633_10000071_pt1 | contig 27470 bp, 22 predicted proteins | sample PLM31_170_b1_FD_133156 | JGI IMG/M metagenome (GOLD analysis project Ga0184633, IMG submission 133156) | Groundwater sediment microbial communities from an aquifer in East River, Colorado, USA - PLM3-1_170_b1 | ecosystem: Environmental > Terrestrial > Soil > Riparian zone | place: USA: East...
AACGGCCCTGCCAGCGGATCAAAGTGATTCCGACTCCAGAGGGCCAGATTCTGCGGGCCGCCTCGGGGGAACTTGACGTCCATCGCCATCTGTGCACAGTGCTGTATCGAGTGTGGCAATTAGAACGAGGACGGCTTGTTGCAGATACGGAGGAACGCCACGCGGTGCGTTACTTCTTCCCTCAAGAGTTGGACCTCTTTCTTGAATCCTCAGGGTTTTCTCTCATCCGGTTAGGGGCATTCCCCGAATTCGACCGGGACCCAGACGAGACGACCTGGAATGTCTTGGGTCTGGCAAGAGCGATTTAACGGCAGTAGCCCTTAGGGCGCCTTGACCCTGTCTCTCGAATTGTTCAAAAGGCCTTCGGTGGTGTGCGGTAATTAGTCTGGACCATTCATATCAAGGCATTGACGTGTCCCATCTTGTATGAACAAAGACATGAGACGCCCATGAAAGTCCTCGTTATTACCCCTTTCCCTCCCATGAACGCCCCGGAGGCGGATCATGCCTTACACCTCTGTCGTCGCTTGGCCGAGCATAAATTGGATGTGCACGTGGTCACGCTGAGGGGAAGTATTACAGTAGACGTGCCTGGAATGACGGTCTATCCCATCATACGGAAATGGTCATGGCCCGACTCAGCGCGTCTCGCGATGCTCATGAGGCGATGCGCTCCTGAGGCCGTGATTCTCATCTATGTTAACTGGGTTTACAACTACCACCCCATGATTACTTTTGCGTCAAGCATGGCAAAAGCCTTTCTGCCCGGAGTGCCGTTCGTCACTCTTTTTGAGGATGGGTACGGGTCCCGTCCCTCGCAAGGCTCCCTACTGGCACGAGCAATTCGAAAAGGAATTATCCAATGGGCCGGCCCGGTGAATGTGGATTACGCATTTGGCACCTTGTTACGTGACAGCGACCGGGTCATCGTCGTAAGCAACAAGACGCGGCTTCTGTTAGAGCAAAGTTGCCCGGGTGTCAGTAATAAAAGCGTGTTGATTCCACCTCCCTCTATCATGTCCATCTGTCAGGGGGAGAACGGTAAAGTTCGACAACTGACGCGCGACGCACTGGGAATTACGTGTCATGATTTTCTTCTTGTTTACTTCGGATATATCTATCCTGGAAAAGGTTTGGAGACGTGCTTGAAGGCGTTTCATATCGTGCGAAGTCAGAGGAGCGATGTTTGGCTTATCATCGTTGGTGGGAGCATACAATGGCCGAACCGCCCCTTTTACATGCAGGAGCTACTCCGGATGGCTAAAGAATTAAAAATTGACGAGAGGATCATATGGACGGGCGGGTATCCATGGGATAGTGATCAGGCATCGCGGTATCTTCACGCCGCAGATGTCTGTGTTCTTCCTTACGATGGAGGCGTATCTGTCCATAATACATCCTTTGCAGGTGCCGCTACGCATGGTCTCCCGGTTATTACAACGCAAGGTGAAACTTTAGATCCACCGTTCAGGCACCGGGACAATTTGTTTCTATGCCCTCCCAAACAGCCTGCATCCTTGGCAGCCGCTATAAGGACCGTCTGCGATGATCCTTTGCTCCGGCAACGGCTCCGGACTGGCGCTCTTCAACTCGCCCAAGAATGGTTCTCGTGGGAGAGGGCTATTGATCGCACCATTGAAACCCTGTCGCCGATGTGATGCCGTTGTACTGGATGATTCGGGGTAGAGAATCAGCAGGAAGACCCACAAGACTATCAGTACTCGAAGCCGTTCCGCTGTTCCCTCTCTGAAGCGTCGTTCCAATCGCGGACACCCGCCTGATCAAGCTGGGGATATCCGATATGTGAGCTCCGCTGAAAAGTAGACACCTGCAAATGAGAGCTTCCACGAGAGCTTGTAAGTGCTCTTGTTCTCGAGAGCACAATTCGACGAGAACACGGCACAAGCGAACTTAGTTCAGGCGCTCACAGAGATGATACCCTGCCTGCAGGCCTTCAAAGTCATATGAAGATCTCGCTCATCATCGCCACGAGAAATCGATGCCAGCAGCTTGGTCGCTGTCTCGCCCATGTTGAAAGGCTGCATTGTGAGTACGATTGGGAACTCGTGATCGTCGATAATGGATCATCGGACGGCACCGCTGAGGTCGTGCAGAAGTTTGCAGAACAAGTTGACTTCGACGTCAAGCTCGTCCACGAACCGCGCCCAGGTCTAGGATGTGCTCACAATGCTGGAATTGCGAGTGCGCGAGGCGAGCTGGTAGCCTTCCTAGACGCTGATGACGTCTGGTTTCCGAAGAAGCTGGAGCTCCAAGTCGAGGCGCTGCAGGCGCATCCGGATGCGGCGCTGTGCTTTACGGATTTCCTCGAGTTCGACGAGTCAGGGGTGACCATGCCTTCGCGCATGAACACCCGGGTAAACGCCAGGGGTTGGTTCGAGCGACTTCAGGTAGGGGACACCGAGATCGCCTGTGGAACGATGTATAAGGAGCTCTTGCAGGCCAACTGGATCCACACGAGCTCGGTGCTGATACGCAAAGCGACCCTCTCGGAAGTCGGCCTGTTCGATGGGGCCTTTGCCATGGGAGAAGACTACGACCTCTGGCTACGAATCGCGAAGATGTACCCAGTCGTCTGCGTCAACCGTGTGCTCTCCGACTATCGGTACCAAGCGCAGAGTCTGTGTGGCCCCCTGAAGTTCCGGCGCTTGGTCCACAGCCGTGGCATTGCGCAGGTGCTCGAGAAGCACCTGCGAGCGAAGTCTGTCCCATCCGCGCTTCTGGACGTAGCGGCTGAAAAGGTCAGTCAGTGTTACTCGGTGGTGGGTTGGAGCCTCTTTCGCCAAAATCGTCTCGCGGAAGCTCGCTCACTCTTCCGGCAGGGACTCCGCTACCATCCATCTGACCTGTTGCTCTGGTTGTACCTGTGCGCGTCCTTCCTTCCCCTGACAATCGTCGAAGGCATTCGACGCCTGAGACGCTGGGTCTCAGCGCTTCAAGGGCCTGCTGAGACGGCCCCGCACTAACTTCGAGATCTCCAAGGCCAAGCGCGGCGCAAAGCGAAGAGTAGAAACGCAGAGAGATTGCCTTATGCGTTCTAAACCGCTCGTCAGCGTGATCATTCCCACGTATAACTGCGAGGCCTATGTCGGCCAGGCAATCTCAAGCGTGTTGGCTCAAACATATGATCACAATGAAATCATCGTGGTTGATGACGGCTCTACAGACACAACCAGAACGGTCTTGGTCCCCTATTGGGACAGGATCTGTTACGTGTACCAAGAGAACCGAGGGCTTGCCGCGGCGAGGAATACAGGGATTCGTGAGGCGAAAGGCGACCTGATTGCCTTCCTCGATGCCGATGACATTTGGTTTCCCACCAAGCTTGAGCTGCAGGTCGCGGCGTTCGAGAACCGGCCGGAAGCCGGTCTGGCGTTCGCCGATTTCATGGATTTCGATGATACGCGTGTGACGAGAAGCTCGAGGCTTCACACGTGGCCGCAAGCCATGGCGTGGTTTGACCGGCACAGGGTTGGGGAAATCGAGATGGCTTGCGGACCGATGTACGAAGAGCTCTTGGCAGCGAACTGGATTCACGCGAGTTCTGTGATGGTAAGGAGGGATGTCCTGAGTAATGTCGGTCCGTTCGATGAGACGCTCCGTGCCGGCGAAGATTTAGAGCTCTGGCTTCGAGTCGCACGGCGATATCCATTCCTGTGTGTGAACAGCTTGCTCTCCGGCTATCGGTACCGCGCTGACAGTCTCTGCGGACCTATTGGTTCAAGGGCAACGCGCGTTAATCACATCATCGTAAACGTGCTGGAGCAACATCTCCGTGGTCATCAGATTCCTGGGGAGCATGTGAACTCAGTGAGGAGGGTGCTCTGTCAGCGATACTGGAGCCTCGGCTGGACCTATTTCGGCGAGAACCGGTTCGCCGATGCCAGGCGGTTCTTCCAACAGGGGATTCGCTACCAGCCGTTTCACAGGCAGCACTGGCTGTACCTGTGTGCGTCGTTCCTTCCGTTGACGGTCATCGAATCCATTCGGCGAATGAAACGCTGGGGCAGAACGCTTGGCGGGCGTGCTGAAACAGCCGCACAATAATTTCGGTATTTCCGCCAGCGCAATCAGTCGGACGGTTCGCAGTTGGAGTTCAAGGAGAGTGTCACATGACCGGTGAACCGCTCGTCAGCGTGATTATTCCCACGTACAACTGTGCGGCGTACCTCGACGAGTCTATAAGAAGCGTCTTGGCACAAACATACGTCACCTATGAAATCATCGTGGTTGACGACGGATCAACGGACAATACGAGGACAGTCCTGGCGCCGTTTTGGGATAGGATTCACTATGTCCACCAGGAAAATCGAGAACTGTCGGCCGCGAGGAATACCGGGATTCGTGAGGCGCGTGGCGACCTGATCGCGTTCTTGGACGCTGATGACGTCTGGTTGCCGACGAAGCTGGAGCTTCAGGTGCAAACCCTTCAAGGACAGCCGGCTGCAGGGTGGGCCTTCGCGGATTTTCTGGATTTTGATGACTCGGGTGTGACAGGAGGCTCACGCTTCAGCACTTGGCCTGGAGTCAGGGAATGGTTTGACCGGCATCGGGTCGGAGACGGCGGGATTGCCTGTGGGCCAATGTACGTGGATCTCTTGAAGGCCAACTGGATCCATGCCAGCTCCGTTATGGTGAGGAGGAATGTGCTCGCCGTGGTCGGCCTGTTCGATGAGGCCTGCAGGGTCGGAGAAGACTATGATCTCTGGCTTCGGATTGCCCAGCGATACCCAGTCCTCTGCCTCGGTGGGGTCCTGACTGGCTATCGGTTTCGGCCACAGAGTATGTCCGGCCCCACGGAGGCACGAGGGGTGTTTACCCACCAGGGGCGCCTTATGGTGCTGAAAAAGCATCTTCGTAATGGGTCAATCCCACGTGCGCTTGAGGGCGTTGTTTATAGGGAACTCAGTCACCACTGCTGGGGCCTGGGGTGGACCCTGTTCGGTCAGAACCGTTTTGCCGAGGCTCGCAAATACTTCCGTCAGGGGATCTGCTACCAGCCATTGCACGGGCAGCTCTGGATGTATTGGTGGGGGTCTTTCCTGCCGATGACGATTATTGAGTTGGTGCGCCGGTTCCGACAGTGGCGGAGAAGCTATCGCCTGCCTTCGGAGCTGGCCGCTCGTAACCTCAGCCTCACCCACTCCGGTCCCAAGGGGCCTCGCCGGACGATCTGAGCCAATCTTCTAATGGAGCCATCCTCGTGCTGCTAGGACAGGTCCTGTTCTGGTGCCTCCTCGTGGCCGTCGTGTATGTGTACGTCGGCTACCCGATGGCGGTGTTCCTTCTGGCGAAAGTGTACCGGCGCCGGGTTCGGACCGGGCCATGCGAGCCCACTGTGTCGATCCTGATCGCCGCGTACAACGAAGAAGCCTGCATCGCGCGCACGATCGAGAACAAGCTGAGCCTCCAGTATCCGGAAGACAAGATCGAGATCATCGTCGTTTCGGACGGTTCGACCGACCGGACCGAGGAGATTGTGCGCCGATATGCTTCGCGTGGTGTCAAGTTGCTCAGACAGGTGCCGCGCCAAGGCAAGACGGCGGCGTTCAACCAGGTGGTGATTCGAGCCACCGGCGAGGTGTTGGTCTTCAGTGACGCGAATTCGATGTATGAACGCGATGCGCTCCGACGCCTGGTCGAGAACTTCCATGACCCGAAGGTGGGATACGTGACGGGTAAGCTGATCTATGCCACGCCGCAGGGCGCGACGATCGGGGACGGATGTTCTGCGTACATGAAGTATGAGAATTTCCTCCGGCTCCACGAGACCCAACTCGGCTCCATCGTCGGGGTGGACGGCGGTATCGACGCCATCCGCCGATCCCTGTATAGGACCATGAAGCCAGACCAGATCCCAGATTTCATTCTGCCCTTGCGCGTCGTCGAGCAGGGCTCTCGAGTGGTGTATGAGCCCCGGGCGATTGTCAAGGAGGAGGCGCATACCAGCTCGGAAGGCGAGTACCGGATGCGGGTGCGAGTCTCCCTGAGGTCGTTATGGGCCCTCAAGGACATGAAGCTTTTGCTGAACGTGGCGCGCTACGGCGTGTTTAGCTGGCAATTGCTGTCACACAAAGTGCTGCGTTATCAGGCGTTTCTGATGCTGATGCTGATGTATGTGGTGAATGCCGCGCTGTGGTCGGCCGGGCCATTCTACCGCGCCATTTTCGTCCTGCAGACCGTTGCGTATGCCCTGGGCTACGTTGGCTATCGGCTGGACCGCAATGGACAGCCGAGTAGCTATCTCACGTTGCCGTACTACTTCGCCCTGATCAACGTTGCGGCCGGCCACGCCTTTTTCAAATTCCTGACCGGCAGGAAGCAAGTGATGTGGATTCCGAGGGCAGGTTGAAGGAAACGATCCCTGTTCAAACAGCCCCGGGCTGATGTCGCATGCGTAGCCGACCCATCAAGATCATGTATTTGATCGATCAGCTCGATGGGGCTCGAGGGGGGACGGAGTCCCAACTGCTCCAGTTATTGCGCAGGCTGGACACGAGTACCTTCGAGCCGTCCGTGGCCGTTTTCCGCGAGTCCGACGGGCTACGTCAGTTGCACCTCCCATGCCCGGTCAGCGTCGGGAAGATCAGGAAACTGCTCAGCCTCGATGCGCTCGCCAAGCTGTGGCAGTTGAGCTGCACCATCCGCCGCGCTGGTGTCTCTGTGGTGCATATCTTTTTCCCTGATGCCTCGATCGCGGCGCCGTTATTCTGCAAATTGGGCGGGGCACGGGTGATCGTCTCGAAACGCGACATGGGCTTTTGGTACACAGGCGCGCGGCTCGCGGCACTGAGGGTCATCAATCTGTTCGTGGATCGCATCGTCGCGAACAGCGCGGCCGTACGTGATCACGTGGCGCGGCGCGAGTGGGTGTCCACCAAGAAGTTGAATGTGATCCCGAACGGACACGATGAGGATAGGTTCAGAACCTGCTCGTCGGTGAACATGAGGAAGTTCCTGGGCATCGCGGAGGAAGAGCCAATCGTCGGAATGGTGGCGAACCTGCGTCCATGGAAGAACCATGCCCACCTCCTAGAGGCATTCGCCCGAGTATCGGAGCAGTACCCCAGCGCGCATCTGGTGTTGGCCGGGGAGGGAGACCAGGAGAAAGTACTCAGGAAGCTGGCACGGACGTTGGGGATCGCAGGGCGGACGCACTTCCTCGGGTTCGTGCCTGATCCGATTCCAGTGATCCAGGAGTGTGCGGTGTGTGTCTTGTGCTCAGAATCCGAGGGGCTCTCCAATGCGGTGCTCGAGTACATGGGGTGCGGTAAGCCGACGATCTCCACGGACGTGGGCGGCAACCGGGAACTGATCTCGGACAGAGTCAACGGCTATCTGGTGGAAGTTGGAGATGTCGGCAGCCTCGCAGATCGGCTCATAAGGGTGCTGTCGGATCCTGCCCTCGCAGCGCGGCTGGGGGACAACGCGAGATGCCGTGTGACCGAGTACTTCTCAGGTACGAAAATGGCTCAATCCTACATGGACCTCTACGCAGAACTGACCCACGCGACAACGTAACGACCACCAGCCGGTGAACAAACCCGGTTCCCTGACCCCGATTGTGGACTGAGCCATGTGCGGAATTCTTGCCATATACGGAAAGCACGGCAAACCTGATGTCAGTCAGGAGACTGTGCTGGGCATGCTCGGCGAACTGAGACGTCGTGGCCCAGACGAGGAGCGGATTTATCGGGACAATAATGTCATTCTTGGCCATACCCGGCTGAGTATCATCGATCTGCGCACAGGAAGTCAGCCGATCTTCAATGAAGACAAATCGGTCGCCTGCATCCTCAACGGGGAGATCTACAATTACCGAGAGCTGCGGCGCGATCTGGAGCGGGCTGGCCATACTTTCTCGACAAGCTCCGACACCGAGGTGATCGCGCACCTCTATGAAGAGAAGGGCGAAGACATCTTTCGGCATTTGAACGGGATGTTCGCGGCGGTGATCTATGATGGCCGCAGGGACGTGCTGTTGGTGGGACGGGACCGCATGGGCGAAAAGCCGGTCGTGTATTACGAATCTCCGGAGGGGTTTATCTGCGCATCCGAAATTAAAGCCTTGTTGCGGAATAGGGCCATTCCTCGTGAGATCGATTATGACGCCATCGCGATCTACTTAAATGCGGTGTATATCCCGGCACCGCTCACCATCTATAAGTGGATCAAGAAGTTGGAACCCGCTCATTACCTGGTGGTGACGCGTGAGGGGACGTACAAACGCAAGTATTGGAGCCCACAGGTGTCGGCTGACCGCACGTGGTCTGAAGACGACGTTGTCCATCAACTGAGAGAAACGCTGAAGGAATCAGTCAGACAAAAATTGGTTTCTGATGTACCGCTGGGCGTGTTCCTGTCCGGAGGCGTGGATTCTAGCAGCGTCGTGGCGCTGATGGCTCGGGAATCCGGTCGAGCGGTAAAGACGTTTTCAGTCGGATTCGGTCTGGAGAATGACGAGTTGCCTTATGCGAAAATGGTGGCTCGTCAGTATCATACCGATCATCAGGAACTCCATGTCGATCTCAACATTAGAGATACCCTCCTCACGGTGGCGAGCTATTTCGATGAGCCGTTTGGCGATAGCTCGAGTGTGCCGACGTATCTTATCTCTCGGGAAGCCAGACGGTACGTGAAGGTCGTCTTGAGCGGGGAAGGCGGGGATGAGCTCTTTGCGGGGTATGAAGCCTACCTCTGGCAGCGACACTATAGTCACTCGAGACTCATCTCCGCTGCCCTCAGAAGGATTATCCCAGCGTGCAGGTTCCTGGGGGGGGACCGGTGGATAGACAGGCTGTACCCGTACCAATCCAGTAGAGGGGCACTGCGGCACTGGCTAGGCATGAGAGGGATGTTCGATGAGCGGGAGCTGAGCCGTTTGTGCCAATGGTCGTTTGCAAACCCGGGCGATGCGTTCGATCGAAGTCATTGGCTTCCGTTTCACGATCAGGACCCGCTCTCCGTCGCATACCAGCACGACCACAATTATTACCTGCCCGATGATCTGCTGAAAAAAGTGGACATGGCCTCGATGGCGAACGGCTTTGAATGCCGGGCACCTTTCCTTGACCATCGTTTGGTGGAGTTGGCCATGAAAATTCCGCCAGAGATGAAGGTGAAACACGGCCAAACCAAGTATTTGCTCAAGAAAGCCCTCGAACCCTATCTACCGCCCGAAATACTCTATCGCAAGAAGCGTGGGTTCGGCGCGCCAGTTGGGACATGGCTGCGCGGAGACCTTCGAGACCTTGTCGCTTCTATCTCAACGGAAGGGTGGCGCGTAGGAGACTTTCTCGACGAAAAAGAAGTGCTCAGAATTCGAGACGATGCCTACCTAGACAATGGGGACTGGCGGGCGCCGCACAGGTTATGGACCTTGCTGATGCTCGAGCTGTGGTGCAGGCAGTACGCCTGACACCGGCCCCGGTAATGGCCAGCCTAGATTTCAACGCAGCCGCCTGGTTGTTCACGGACTTAATGGATGTAATGGAGTGTTCGTATCGCCTGAAAGGCAACAGCAGGTTCCCCGAATGAACGACATCTACGCGCCTGTCGTACGCCGCATTCTGTATCCGATGTGGGTCGCGAAGAACCGAAGCCGGGTTCTCGCGTATCTCGAGGAATTCGAACGTACGCAGTATTGGAGTGCCGATCTCGTCAGGGAGCTCCAATGGATTCAGCTCAAGAAGGTACTGAAGCATGCCTATACGACGAGCGCCTTCTATCAAAAACGCTTCCAAGCTATCGGCATGACACCTGGCGATATCCGTTACCCCGATGACATTGCCAAGATCCCGCTCACGACAAAGGAAGACATTCAAGACGCATGGCCGCAGATGATTTCGAGGGACTATCGGCAAGAGGAGCTTCTCAAGGACATGACAGGGGGATCAACGGGAACCCCCATGACCTTCTACTACGATCGACGGCGGTTGGATAGCAGAAACGCGGCGATGATCCGCCACGACCGATGGTCTGGATGGGACATCGGTGACAAGGTGGCAATCCTCTGGGGTGCGACGCGGGATAGGAGCTTCTATTCGGGCTTCAAAGACAGAATGAGGAATCTGGTCCTGCACAGGCATCTCCTGCTCGATGCGTCATCCTTCGATGAAGCTCTGATGGCTCAATTTGCCAAGAGGTTGGCAGAGTATCGTCCGAGGATTATCCTGGCATATGCTGGGATGTTGACGGCGTTCGCGGAGTACGTGCGGAGCGCCGGAGTCGTCGGTGTCCGCCCTCAGGCGATTATCGCGTCGGCGGAGGTCCTATCTCCTGAAAACAGGCAGAGTATTGAGGAGACCTTCCAGTGTCCAGTACTCAACCGATACGGTTGCCGAGAATTCTCCGTGATCGCCTCAGAATGCATACACAGGAGAGGGATGCATATCAACGCCGAGAATCTTCTGGTCGAGGTGCTTCCGAATAGCTCCTATGGTTACCAGGGGGAAGGCGAAATTGTCATCTCGGATCTGAAGAATTACGCGATGCCGCTCATCCGGTATCGAATAAAGGACGTCGGAACGTTGCTACCGGGCCCGTGTGAATGCGGGAGAGGCTTACCGCTCATGGCGGTCTCCGGCGGCCGGGTGACAGACTTCCTGACGGCGACAAATGGCCGGAGGGTCTCCGGGATCGTGATTGCGACCTATGTGATTACAAACATTCCCGGCATCAAGCAGGTCCAGTTCCTTCAGACGGAGCGACGCAAAACCAGTATTAAGCTTGTGAAGGGACGAGACTGGAACGACAACTCCGTACAGGTGTTACGGCGCAGAGTGTGCGGCTACCTCGGCAAGGATATGCAGCTCGAGGTCGCGTTTCAGGAAACCATCCCGTCGGAGACGTCCGGGAAGTATCGTTTCAGCGTTGCGTCCGTCGATTCGTAAGCGGGAATGATAGGAGGACGCTCGTAGGTCAGGGGAGCACAGGGTGATCAAGAAACAGATTCGAAAAGTCTTCACCTATTTGGACGATGTGCGGAACGGCGACAGGCGTTTCCACTATCTTCGCACGGTGGAGGCAGAACTCACTCTCTCGCGAAAAGAGATTGAGTCACACCAGTGGGAGAATCTGCTGAGGCTCCTTGAGGATGCGTATAAGCACGTTCCGTTTTACAGGGCACGCTTTGCCGAGGCCGGTCTCTCCCCCAAGGCTATTCGGGATCCCGCCGATCTCGAGAAGCTGCCCATCCTGACCAAGGGGGACATTCGATCCAATCAGGAGAGTTTGCTGAATTCCTGCTTTCGGGCTGACGACCTCATCACCTCCGCGACAGGGGGAACGACGGATTCTCCGATCACGATCTACCTGGATCGGGATGCCTGGTCCAGGCGTCGAGCCGCAGCACTGTTCTTCTCCCGATGGTTTGGATACGAAATCGGGGAACGGCTGGCCCTTCTCTGGGGTGCCGAGCAGGATTTTCCGAAGTACAAAACATGGAAAAGCAGGCTGCGGGAATGGTTGGTGGGACCTGTGTTGTGGCTTCCGAGCTCCTATTTGAATGATGAAGTCATGTTGAGATATTACCAACTGCTGCGAGATTTTTCGCCAGGTGTGCTGCAGGCATATCCCACTCCCTTGTATATCTTCGCGTGTTTTCTTGAGCGCAAGGGGCTGCGGTTAGCGATCCCGAATATCAACGTGGTGGCCGAGTGTCTGTATGACTACCAACGGGCGAAGATAGAGGCCGTGTTCAACACGAAGATTTTCAACTGGTACGGAGCCCGGGAACTCGGCCACATCGGCACGGAATGCCGAGAACACCAAGGCCTTCATCTCAACACGTACGGTCTCTACGCCGAGGTAATCCCGGATGCCGGGCGGTCAGGGGACGGAAAAGGCCAGCTCCTGTTCACTGATCTCAGCAATAGGGCCATGCCGTTAATCCGCTACCAGATAGGGGATATCGGCATGATCTCCCAAAGAGAATGCGCTTGCGGCAGGGCGCTCCCGTTTATCGAGCATGTCGGCGGGAGATATGTGGAGACGTTCAAGAAGAAGGATGGGACTTATATACCCGGCGTGGCGTTCACGAACAGGATTATTCAGGAGCATTTCGGCATCGAGAAGCTGCAGATTGTCCAGAAGGATTACGGTTACTATCACTTAAACATCGTCAAAGGGAAAGAATACAGAGAGGAAGACCTACGCGGCTTGAAAAAGCGCATGTGTGATTTCATTCATGAACCGTTGGCCTTTGAGGTCAACTTCGTGGACGATATCATGCCGGAGAAATCTGGGAAGGTGCTGTTCTGCAAATCAGAGGTCTCGGCGAATGGCCTGTAGTGGTACAACAGAGATCGGTGGGTGCGAGATGATACGGCACGTCAAAGCGGTCTTGAAAGAAGTGTTACCCCCACGGGTTAGTTTTTATCTGAAGCTCTTTCGTTACTGGAGGGACTCTGCCGCAGTTATCGGATTCCTGCTGTGCCGAGAGTTTTCGTTGCCGCTGAGGCAGCGACTCAGGATGGTTAAACAGTTATACGTCATTCACTTGAGTGTTGAGAGCCCGCATCAGCAGGGCGAGATTCTGGAGTTCATCAAGGCGATGTTGTCAATGACGGGTGATCCGAACGCGGTCTTCGTCGAGGCTGGCTGCTATAAGGGGAGTAGCACTGCAAAGTTTAGTCTGGCCGCCGATATTGCGGGTCGGACCCTGGTGGTGTTCGACTCATTCGACGGGATTCCCTACAACAGCGAACCGCACAGTAAAGATATTTTCGGAAATCATGTGAGCTTCGGCGGAGGTAACTATCGTGCTTCCTTAGAGGAGGTCCAATGTAACGTAACGAGATACGGGAGCATAAAGTCCTGTCGCTTCGTCAAAGGCTGGTTAGAAGATACTCTGCCTAGCTTCAAGGAAGAGGTGGCTGCAGTATATCTGGATGTTGATTTGGCTTCGTCCAGTAGAACGTGCCTGAGGTATCTCTATCCCTTGCTACAGCCGGGTGGTGTGTTGTTTTCACAGGATGGCCACCTGCCTCTGGTGATCGATGTGTTCGAAGAGGAGAGCTTGTGGGATGAGGAGATTGGTTGTAAGCCACCTTTAGTGGATGGATTGGGGAGCAAGAAGCTGCTCAAGATCGTTAAAGGAGTCACCAGGCAGGGCAGAAATCCGTTGTCCTAACACCGGAGCGGCCCATTGGCACTGGAGGCTCCTGGGAGAAGGCTGGATAGGGGGAGTGGTAGCTTGCAGAAGCCACTGGTCAGCGTAGTAATTACAGCATTCAACTGTGCTGAGTTTCTTACTGCGGCTATAGATTCGGTCTTAGCACAGACGTATCGTGACTACGAGATTGTTATTGTGAATGATGGCTCGACTGACGATACAGACGATGTCGTACAACCGTATTTGAAGGATCAGCGATTGTCCTATTACAAGAAGAAGAATGGTGGTGCGTCGAGTTCAAGAAACCTAGGTATCCAGAACTCGAGAGGTGATTTCGTCGCATTTCTGGATGGAGATGATCTGTGGGAACAGAGGAAACTGGCCGAGCAAATGGCAGTTTTTGAGAGGGATCCAAGGGTTGGAGTTGTCTTTTCGCACATACGGATGATCAGTACTACTGGGAAACCCATCCCATATGAGAATCCTAGATGCTACAGGGGGTTCGTGCTTCCGCACCTGTATGCTTACAACTTTGTACCGTTGTCCTCTAGTATCGTGCGAAGAAGACTGTTCGACAAATGCGGTATGTTCGATGAATCCCTGAATATGGGAATGGACTATGACCTATGGCTTAGGCTCAGCCTTCTCACAGAGTTTGATTATGTTCCCGAGGTCTTGATCGGATATCGGGTGGGGCAGCGCCAGTTGTCTGCAAACACAAAAGCACGGGAGTTTTGGGGAACATTTGTTCAGAAGCGGTTTCGAGATAGGTATCCATCGCGTGTTACCCCGGAAATGATCAGAAATGCCCAGTTCACAGCGGCACTTACGCAGTTCCGCAGGCGTGAGGCGTCTGATAGGAGAGCAGCATTAAGCGCCCTAATTCGGATGTGTACGTGTCGTCCATTGTCGCCGACAACCTACAAAAGCATCGGTCGGTTTGTTCTTATAAACCTGGCGGGGGTGGTGAGAAAGGCCAGAGCAAGGAATGGCGCAGGTCAAGAGGGGAACCCTTCTGCGGTGGCGGCCAAGAAGACGGTCTGACGGAGATAAGCAAGGTCGGTGATAAGGCAGAGGAGTGATGACAAACACAGAGTGGCAATGGGTCTTAGTATTGGATGGCAATACTGAGCCAGCTCTAGCGATTGCGCGTTCGCTGGGGAAAAGGGGAGTCCGAGTGGCAGTCGGTGCGAGCCAGTCACGCCCGCTGGCCGCGTTTTCTAGGTATTGCAGCGCTCGCGCCACCTATCCAAATCCGGTGACGGATGTTCCAGGGTTTCAGGAGGCTATATTGGAACAGGTGAGGCAGCGTTCCTATTCATTAATCATACCGGTGACCGACGTGACTATTGGTCCGCTCATGCAGGTTCGGAATGCAGTTGAAGAGTATGCCACGCTCGGCATGGCTTCCAATGAATCGCTAGGGGTGGCCCTGTCGAAGAGTCGTACTTGTGAAATGGCCAAGGAACTAGGCGTTTCCATTCCTAACACGTTTGTCGCCTATGAGCCGGCGGAGCTAGATCGACTACCAGCTATGTGGGGAAAGGTAAGCTTTCCCGTAGTAATAAAACCGGAACGCTCCAAGGTTTGGAGCCCAGACGGTAAAGGCCGTTCACTGTCCGTCTCCTACGCATGGAGCCGGGAGGAATTATATGGACGAGTATCTCCACTCCTAGCCTTTGGTCCTGTCGTTCTTCAAGAGCATGTCCCTGGACAGGGGGTCGGCATAGGAATACTCGCATCGCATGGAAGGATCCTCATGCAGTGCCAATATCGGCGGCTCCATGAAGTGCCTTTGACCGGAGGTGGTAGTTCATACCGAGTCACCGAAGCCATCGATCCACGGTTGGCAGAGTGGGCCGGCCTGCTTACGAAAAGGCTTTGTTGGCACGGCGTGGCTATGGTCGAGTTCAAAATTGATCGCGAGCGAGGGAAAGCCTGGTTGATAGAAATCAACGGCCGGTTCTGGGGAGCTTTGCCCTTGGCAGTGGCTGCCGGTGCGGACTTTCCCCGGTACGTGTTCGAACTCATGGTCGAGCACAAGGACGTGTTTCCGGCTGAGTATCGGATAGGACTTCGGTGCAGGAACTTCTCAAAAGATTCAATGTGGTTGAGGCAGGCGGTGTTTAGCAGGATAAGTCGGAAGGCATTGGTGAGGCCTCCGAGCTGGTGGGGGGTCTTCGTCGATTGCTGTCGGATCCTGAACCCGAAAGAGCGGTCAGACACGCTCGACCTCGCGGACCCCTGGCCGGGGTTGATTGATCTGTATCGGATCGCGTGTCAGACGCTCAATGACGTACGGAATAAGCTGCTATTATTGAAGGAAATCGTTCGAATTTCTTGGATCAGGCTTAATCCGAAATCGGTGGTCAGGCAACTGGAGCACGCAACCAACATCCTGGTCGTCTGTAGCGGAAATGTCATCCGAAGCCCCTTTGCCGCGAACCTATTAGCCAATTCGATTGGCCGGTATTCCGTGCGAATCGTTTCCGCGGGTCTCTACACAGGCCCAGGAAGGCCGGCAGATCCCAGGGCGGTGATGAAGGCGAAACCACTCGGAGTAGACCTGAGCTGCCATACGTCGCTTCCGCTTACGCCCGAGCTGGTGGAGAGGGCGGATGTCATCTTTGTCATGGAAGCGTGGCAGATCCTGGAAATGAGAAATCGGTACAGCCAAGCGTGGAGGAAAACCTTTCTGTTGACCAGTCTCTACCCCCAGATGTCACGAGACATCCCCGATCCGATGTTTAAAGGCGATGATGCGTACGCGACGTGCTTCGACCAGATTATCCTGGCTGTCAGATCATTGAGTGTATCTGTACGGTGCGATTCACGAAGCAGCGGGAACAAGAGATCCACAGAGAGTCAGTCAATGGAGCGCCCGGCGAAGGGTAACTGGAGAGGTCTCAAGCGAGTCGTGAAGCTGGCTGTCCTGGGCTTCGGCCCTACGCGGAAGCTCCTCTCGTGGTTGGCCAGGGAGCATATCCCGATCTTTATGTATCATCGTTTTGGAGATGGAATGGGGCACAGGGCGGTGAGCCGTGAAGCGTGGTGTGCCCAGCTCGACGAGTTGACGCGCTCGTTTCGCGTGCTAAGCCTTGAAGAATTGTGTCGCCAGCGAAGGGAGGGACGGAGAGATTGGCGAGGAACCTGTGTGATCACTGTCGATGACGGATACAGAGATTTCTACGAGGTGGCATATCCTGAACTAAAGAAACGGAATCTATCTGCCACTCTGTTTGTCACGACAGGATTTTTGCATCCGGGAATCTGGCTGTGGTGGGATGCCATTCGATACGTGATCGACAGGACAGTGCGGACGTCGGCCACCATTGCATATTCGGGCGGGACTCTTGATCTGGATCTGGCCACGGAAGAGGACAAGCAAAACAGTTGGGCCCTTGTTGGAAGCGTCTGCTGTCGAGTCAGTACTGCAGAAAAGTGGGAGATCATTCGGAGCCTTTCGAGAGAACTGAACGTGACAGTGCCCGATCATCCCTCGGAGAATTACCAAGGTTGCACCGTAGACGAGTTAAGCACGATGGCAGAACATGGAATTACCTTTGGCTCGCATAGCGTCAACCATCCCATTCTGACTCAGTGTGAGCCGAACGAGTGGCAGGAAGAGATTCGCAAAAGCTACGAACATCTGTGCACAGTTACCAAGGGCTGCGTCAAAGTGTTCGCGTTTCCGAACGGAATGGCGGGTGATTATAGTGACGGGATGCTGCGATTTCTTGAAGATCAGAAGTTTGAGGCGGGAGTGGTGGCGCATTATGACAATTTTCGGAATGAGACTCAGTTTGCTTTGAGAAGATGTGAGGGGTCGGCGGACATGGAGGAGTTTCAATGGAAGCTGTGGGGCGGAGAGTACGCTTGGACTCGGTTCAAAGAGTTGGCGAAGCTCGGCTGGAACAGGCATGGGGAGGCGAAAGGGGTTGGTCAACAGTTACGAGAGGCGACTGTCGTGAACCGGTGATCTAACAGGTAGGTGGTGATCAGGCGTGAGGCATGCTGTGAAGAGAGGAGATCTGGTGCTTGAGAAGGTTGGGGTGGCCCTGAGTGTGCTGGGCAAATCCCTCTCGGAGCCTCGATCAGCTTTGCGCTTACTGAGACGCGGCTTTTGGCCAGTAGATCGCGTGTATGCCGACCAAAGCAACTGGACAAATGGCTCATTGCCACGGGTCCCACTGACCAGCATCTTCCCGGCGGCGAGGCGGGCAAACATCCAGGTATTGCGCGTGTTTGATCGCAAGTGGGGAACATCCATCACCGTAGAGGAACTCTGTTGCATATTGGTGATTGCCCAATGTGTGGGAGCGAAGAATATCCTCGAAATAGGAACATGGGATGGCAATACCAGCCTGAACCTTGCGGGCAATATAGACGCCACAGTTGTCACGGTCGATCTGCCTCCCGACTTTGCGTCTAGCTCATTGGTGTATCCAGACGTTAAGGTCAACCTCACTGACCGTGGCCAACTAGGGAGCCAGCTTAGGGAACACCCCGCTGGTCAGCGCGTTCGGCGAATTCTTGGGGACAGTGCGCAATTGGACTGGAACCAACTTGGACCTCCCTTTGATCTGGTGTTCATCGATGGATGTCACGACTACGCCTATGTGAGTTCTGACACTAAGCACGCACTCACTCATTTGCAGGTGGGTGGAGCGGTTGTCTGGCACGATTACGGCATGGTCGAGGATGTGTCTCGCGTTGTCGACCAAGCCGCACAGACGGCCACCGCATTTGAGGTTTATGCTATTGAGGGAACTCGCTTAGCTGTTGGGGTCAAAGTGAGAGAATATGCCGCTGAAGACGAAGTCGCAGAATAGCCCGCAATCAGCATTGTGAAAAGCACTCTTCTGCTGGAGCATACCCACAGCGCAGCTTCCTCTACAAATGTGCAGCCAAGACGGGAAGCACCGTCTAGGTCCAAAATGTGGCATTTCACTCCAGCGATCCGCCAATCTATGAAGCAGAACACTCTCTCCATACCCGAAAGTGATCATCGAATTGAGGCCACCAGGAATGACCTGGGATATCCCACTGTGGCCATCTCCGTGACTCTACTCCACTGCATCTACGTCGTGACATGGTATCTCCAGTTAGGAGGCCGGATTGGGTTGTTAGACACAATTCGGTTCGAGTTCCTCTTAGCTGCCGCATTGATATTCCTCCTTGGTGCGTACTTGCCAATCGCAGAACCAAGTCCATTCCAGAGGAAGATCCTCGTGATGACCTACCCCTTCCTCTGCTGCATAGCATTAGGGCTGTTGTTTTCCTATGACTTTGAGACTTCTTGGGACGTCCTGGTAGAACGGTTCATAAAGGCGGTGTTTTTTGGAATCTTCATCGTTGCTTTCGTTCGTGGCCCGACACAGTTGAAGTTCTTCCTGGGTGCGTGCGTGCTGGCTTGGCTAAAAATTGAAGAGGAAAGCATGCTCGGCATCCTGACGGGGAGCATGTTATGGTACAACCAAGGCATTCTTCGCCTGCACGGTTCGACGGGCATGTATGCTCACCCGAACAACCTCGCCAGCTTGGCCCTGGGGTCGCTCCCTTTTCTTTACTTCCTCTATCCTCTTGTATCACGTCCTCTAAAGGTCATCCTTGCGGCACAGGGCACTTCAGCCGTAGCCATTATCGTCTATAGCGGATCCCGTGCGGGCTACCTCGGTCTGGTATTCTTTCTCCTGTATTTACTCAAAGAATCCAAGCACAGATTCAGGGCCTATTCGGCTGTGGTGATCCTAGTTCTGCTCTCATTCTATGTCATTCCTGATCAGTATTGGGCTCGATTCCAGACCATTCAGACTGGGCAGGAGATTGACGGGGCGTCCATGGACGCAAGGAAAGAGATTCTTAATGACGCGCTCGACATCCTAGAGAAACATCCTTTCGGCGTAGGCATAGGAGTATTTCCTGTCGTGCGTACGTCTTACTTTGGTAGGAGCCAGGATACGCATAATCTTTATCTGGAGGTCGCAACGAACCTTGGTATCCAGGGCTTGGTTGGGTTCCTGATATTCGTCTTTGCCATGGCTAAGGGCCTGAGTTACCTGAAAAAAGACCTTGCAAGTCAGCTTCAGTCGCTCGAGGAGATCCCCCAGACGATTGGGCTTGACGAGCACAGGGAGCACGTCAAGGCTCTCACCCTTATAAACGCCGCTGCCTCTGCGGTGCTGGCATTTCTACTAATCAGATTGTTCCTTGGCCTCTTTGGACATAGTCTGTATGAAGTTCACTGGTGGTTTGTATTTGGGCTAACTGTTGCCCTCCTGAACATGAGCGTCTGGGCCGGGGCGCGTACAGAACGCCTACTTGGCCAAATCAGAAAGATTCAAGGGGCTTAAGTGTGCGGATGACGGGCCCGGTCTGCCTTCTCTATCAGGACCAATTTCCCTGGGATGTCAGGGTCGAGAAAATCGCTGCGGCTATCGCCGAAGCCGGCACGCACATTCATATTGTCTCACGCAATCGCAATGGGTTGGGGAATGCTGAGACATACAGAACGAACGTGTCTGTCCAGCGAGTCGGCAGCATGACGAATGCCGCAATTCAGCACATCCTCGGCTTTCCTGCCTTCTTCTCGCCGATGTGGTTGGGAAAGGTCATCGCCGTTGTTCGACGCACCTCGGCACGGCTGATCATTGTGAGGGATTTGCCGCTTAGCCCGCTCGCATGGTTTGTCGGAAAGATCGTCGGGATTCCGGTGTTGCTGGATATGGCGGAGAATTATCCCGCGATGGTGCAGGATACGTGGACGTACCGGGGTCCCAAGCCTCTCGATTATATCGTCAGAAACCCGTCGCTGTTGCGAATGTTAGAGCGATGGGTTCTGCCTCGAATGAACGGGATCCTAGTTGTCTCGGCCCAGAGTGGGCGGCGAATCGAGCGGTTAGGCGTACAACGAGATCGGATCTATGAAGTAAGAAACACACCCTGTCTCAATGGCAGCGGCGATGAAGTTAAGCGCGATGCCCCAGGTACGATTAGAATCACCGGAAGTCCGATCCTGACTTACACGGGTGGATTGGAGGAGACCCGCGGGCTCGCCGTCGTCTTGAAGGCCATAGTGAAGGTTGTTGCGCACGAACCCAGGGTCTCACTGGTCGTGGCTGGCACGGGAACGTCGGAACCCATGCTGAAAAGGCTTGCCGAACAGCTCGGGATCGAAAAACACATATTCTGGTTAGGTTGGCAAAACCATGGAGTGATCCCCGGAATCATCCGGGCCGGTGACATTGGCCTTGTTCCTCATTATGTGACGGCTCATACCAATGAGACGGTCCCCAACAAGCTGTTTGATTACATGCTGCAACGACGGCCTGTCATCGTGACACACGCGGAAAGCTTGAAGGAGATCGTCGAAGGATCTCGATGTGGATTGGTCTACAAAGACACAGATCCAGATCATCTCGCGGAGGCCATTCTGAAGCTCCGAGACAAGAAGTTGCGAGAAGAGTTCGGCGAGTCCGGCTATCGAGCGGTTCTGGAGAACTATAACTGGAATCAAGACAAACAGCGGCTTCGCGAGGCAGTGCGTCGTGTTTCCGAGATGGAGTGCTGAGCAGTCAACAGCAATGGCCGAGTTGAAGGTTTTGATACTACTGGACGGCAGCTTTCTTGGCGGCCCAGAAAAATATGTCGTGGGTTACGCCGGGAGAATGAAAGATAAGTTCCCCATCTGTATTGGAACCTTTGGATCGGGCCCTGTTGCGAGCGGATTCGTTGAATACATGGCGAAGGTGGGGGGGGTTGATCGTATCACGATTCAGGCCAGACACTCATACGATCCAACCCAGGTTCTGCGGTTGCGCCGATTCGTGGCCGAAGCTGGAATCAGTGTCATCAATTCTCACGGATACCGAGCCGACATCGTGGGGTGGCTCGCATCGCGATTGACCAAGTGCCGAATCGTCGCCACCTATCACGGGTGGACTGCGTCCGACTGGAAAGTGAGATTGCTCGAGCGAGTGGACCGTTGGGTGTTGCGGCGGATGGATCACCTCATCTGCGTGTCTGCAGCCAACAAGACACGGTTGATGAGTCTCGGCATAGCGGATCGAAAGATCACGGTGGTCGAAAATGCGATTGATCCGGTGGCATTTTTCAGTTGCTCGAAGTACGAGGACACATCTCTCTTACGCCGTAAATTGGGCCTCACTGACAGCAACAAGATAGTGGTGTCGATCGGAAGGCTGAGCAGGGAAAAGGGGCAGGCCGTCGGGCTGAGAGCCTACGCTGACGCCGTGAAGCAAGTTCCCGAGGCACGCCTTGTGTTTGTTGGGAGCGGCCCGGACGAAGCGAGACTGCAACGGCTCGCAAACGAGTTGAATGTCGGGTGGGGGATACGGTTCGTAGGCCATCAGCGAAACGTGGTTGATTATGTGCAGCTCGCGGACATTGTCCTGCTTTCGTCCCTAACAGAAGGTCTTCCGACTGTGGTTCTGGAAGCATCTTTGTGCGGCAAGCTCGTCATTGCGACGGCTGTCGGCGGCACGCCGGAGATTGTCAAGGGAGGTGAGACAGGTGTCTTAGTTGATGCAGGTGATCAGTGTGGTCTGAGCGTGGCCATTGCGAAATATTTACGCGATGACAGGACTAGACAACGATTAGGGGCAAATGCACGCGAGTACGTCATGAGGAATTACTGCTTCGATGGGCATGCGCAGAAAATGGAAGAGGCGTTGCTAGGGCTATGAAGAAAGTGCTGGTGATAGCTGGAACGCGCCCCGAGGCTATTAAACTAGCCCCTGTCATTGTTGCTCTGAGGAATTTCACGAATACCTTCGAAACCACCGTTTGTGCGTCGGGCCAACATGACGAGATGTTGTATCAGGCTTTCGAGGATTTTTGTATCGTGCCCGATCTGGACCTCAAGGTCATGAGTCGGGGTCAGTCATTGGCGGGTGTTACAGCCAGACTGTTCGAAAGCATTGATGGGGTGCTAGACTCAGTGAAGCCGGATTGGCTGCTGGTACAGGGAGATACCACGACCGCAATGGTTGGGGCTATCTGTGGCTTCTATCGAAGAACAAAGGTGGGGCATGTGGAAGCAGGTCTCAGGAGTCACAACCGCTGGGCGCCATTTCCAGAGGAAGTGAACCGGAGGGTCGTCAGCATTGTAGGTGACAAACACTTTGCCCCAACCGCGTGGGCAAAGGACAACCTTCTGAAGGAAGGGATCGAAGAGGAGAACATTGTCGTCACTGGGAATACGGTCATTGATGGTCTCTTGTGGATGGTCGAACGGGTGCGGCAAGACCCACCGGCGATTCCACCAGCGATCGTCGATGCTCTCAACAAGGGCTGCAGGTTGGTGCTGATTACCGGGCACCGGCGCGAAAACTTCGGGCCCGGATTGGAAGATATATGTCTGGCCATTCGGGACCTGGCGGTGAGGCACCAAGACGCGATCTTTGTGTACCCGGTCCATCTGAACCCGATGGTTCAGAAGCCGGTTCGTCGTATTTTGGAAGGCATTGAAAGAGTGATGTTGATGGAGCCGTTGAGATACAAGCCGTTTGTGTGGCTGATGGACAGGAGCGCGCTCATCCTCAGCGATTCCGGTGGGATCCAGGAGGAGGCGCCGAGTTTAGGCAAGCCTGTGTTAGTCATGCGCGACGTGACTGAACGGCCGGAAGGCGTAGCAGCCGGGACTTGTCGTTTAGTCGGGACCCATCGAAACAGCATTATCGAAGGAGTCTCGTCGATACTGGATAATCCAGTCGCTCTGAGGTCGTTCGAGACGCCAAGTATGATCTATGGAGATGGTCATGCTGCCCAGCGTATCGTGGAGGTCTTGCGCGATTAGCCCAGCTAAGAATGATCTCTCTCGAAGTTCGCTCACTCGCCTTCTGTTGCATTCCGCGATCCGGACAGAAGACGTGATTCTCCACCCGCTCACTCGTATCCATCTTATTTTCGCCTCCTTCGAAGCCTGATTGCTCCATCCGCCTCGATTTAGGTATTCGCGACAACTTAGCCCTCTACCTAGCCCTTAACATCCTATGTGCGGAATCGCTGGCATTTACTACCTCAATGACGAAGCGCGTGTCGACTCTGACCTGTTGGTCAGGATGTGCGATGCGATCACTCACCGTGGGCCCGATGACGAAGGCCAGTATGGCTACAAGCACATGGCTATTGGGATGCGTCGGTTGAGTATTGTCGGAGTGGAGAGCGGGCACCAGCCGATCCCGAATGAGGATAAGAGCATCTGGGTAGTTCTCAATGGTGAGATCTACAACCACCTGGAATTAAAGGAACTTCTCCTGAAGAAGGGCCATGTCTACCGGACGAGTACCGATACGGAATGTATCGTCCATCTTTATGAGGAGTACGGCGAACGCTGCGTTGACTACCTGCGGGGCATGTTTGCCTTTGCCGTGCTGGACCAACGCGATGGAAGCCTCTTCGTTGCCAGGGATCGGCTCGGGATCAAACCCTTATTTTACTCTGTGACCAAAGACAAGATCCTGATCGGCTCCGAGCTCAAGGCAATACTACAAGACGCAGCGATACCAAGGGAGACGGATCTGTCCGCCGTGGACGCTTACCTGACCTACGGCTATATCCCGGCGCCGTTGACCATCTATCAAGGTATTCGGAAGCTCGAGCCGGGCCATACGATGAGGCTCACCCGAAGAGGGGCCCAGATCGAGCAATATTGGGAGGTGCCACGGACGCCTGATTACACGCGAACTGAGGAAGACTTCTGCGAGGAGTTTACTGCGCTGTTCGAAGAGACAGTCAGGCTCCATCTCATGAGCGAGGTACCTCTGGGCGCGTTTCTCAGCGGTGGGGTGGATTCGGGTCTCGTGGTGGCATTCATGGCCCGCCAGAGTGCCGCGCCCGTGCGGGCGTTTACAGTCGGGTTTGGAGGCACAACGGGCGAGTACCTGGACGAGCGGCCCTACGCGAGGTTGGTGGCGAAGCGATATCAGGTCGAGCATCGCGAAACCGAGGTCTATCCCCAAGTCGGTGATATCCTGGGATCCATAGGCGACGCATTCGACGAACCGTTTGCGGATGATTCAGTCATTCCGTCCTTCTACATTTGTCAAGAGGCGCGCCGTCACGTCAAGGTTGTGCTGACTGGAGCAGGTGGAGACGAGCTCTTCGCAGGCTATGATCGGTACCTTGGACTCCTGCTGAGCCAGGCCTACGAGGCCATTCCGTGGCCTGTGAGACGCCAGATCGTCGAACCGCTCACCGGGCGTCTCCCGACGTGGACTCGATCGATTGAGCGGCTCAGGCGCTTTGTGGCATCGGCAGAGCGGGACCAGGCCCTGCGTTACCAACGGTACATGTCCTCTCTAGATAGCCGGTCCCGACGGAACCTCTATTCACAAGCGTTCCGAAGCCGAATGCCATTCACACATACCGAAAACCTGGGAACCAGATTCTTTAACCGGGCTGGCGGGGTATCACTCGTAGACAAGGCCTTGTTCCAGGACCTAAAGATGTACCTGCCAGATGATATCCTCGCGTTATCAGACAGACTGAGCATGTATCATTCCCTAGAACTGCGGGTGCCTTTTTTAGATCACAAAGTCGTCGAGCTGTGTGCACGGGTGCCCGCTTGCGTGAAAATGCCAATGGGGAGGAAGAAATATCTCCTCAAGAAGGTGGCGAAACGGTTTTTAGACCGGGAAGTTCTGGAGCACCCAAAACAGGGGTTCTGTGCACCAATGGCCTCTTGGCTGCGGAACGAACTGAAAGGATACTGCCTGGAGGTGCTCAATAAGGACAATTTAGAGAAGCATGGTCTCTTCGACGCTGAATACGTCGGTACGCTAATCACAGAGCATATGTCTCGGAAAAGATCGCACGAGAAGCTGCTGTTCCGCTTGATCATGTTTCAGCTCTGGCAGGAGAGGCGGAATTAGACCCGAGAAAGTCTCCTCATGATTAACCACCAAATGCGACTCGAGGAGGAAAGGAAATTCTGGGACCGCCATGCGGAGAATGTGTGGCGCGATGTTCAGGATTTCAGAATGCCAAATTTGGCGTCATTTGAGGAGCTGTGCAAGAGCATTTCCTATCTGGGACCGGTGATCGAGTTTGTTGGGAGCGTCAGGGACAAGTGTGTGCTCGATCTGGCCTGCGGAGATGGGTGGCTCTCTTGGTCCTTGGCGAAGAGTGGCGCGGTCGTGAATGGCTGCGATATTTCTCCCCGGTCGATCGAAGTCGCGACGCAGATCGCGCGTGCGAATGGCTTGGAAAGCCGTGTCCGGTTTGACACGATGATATGCGAGAAGTTGGCGTACGAAGATGGCCAGTTCGATCTGGTTGTGATGCACGCCGCCTTGCATCATTGTGATATAAACAAAACCAGGAACGAGATCTATCGGGTCCTGAAGAAGGGAGGCAAGGCAGTCCTAATCGAGGACTATGCGTACAATCCGCTTATGAACTTATATAGGAGGCTGACGCCGCATAGGCACACTGAAACAGAGGAAGCCCTGACAGATCATGACTTGAGGCTCATAGTTACGGGATTTGCCGAGCACTCCTTTGAGCACTTTGGAATTGTTGATTTGATAGAGACACGGCAAGAGCGGTGGTTGCAGATTATGAAACCTGTCGTGAGACTAGTGGACAGCTGTTTATATCGCATGTTTCCGCGGATTAGGAAGTACTCGAAACTTGTAGAAATATTTCTAGTCAAGTAGGCTTTTACGATATCGGTTACTGGGCTCGGAGGTTCTTAGGCGCGGCTGGTGGAGAAGGACAGTTTGAGCTGCAGAGCGGGTAACCATTTGCATTCACGGTGCCGTTGGAATCGATCACGTAGAGATAGGTGTTCGCAAGACTGGCGAAGGATCCTTGATTAACTTTCACGGTAATGGCAGTGCTGGACCATTGTGTTGGAGTTTGTATTTCACGACGGGTAGAGGCGTTCCAGGTTGAGGCATTACCGATTTCTACTCTTGCGGGTGTGGTGTCCAGGTAGATGTCGTCGATGTAGACATGGGCACGTGCGGTACTCGGGTTGTTATCGTAATAGGAGCCGAACTCCCAGAGATGCCAGGTGTTTGACGTTAGCCGTGTCGTGTAACTAGTATTACTCCCTTCCAGGGTAACGGATGGAGACGAAGCATTCGGTCGCTGCGTCCAGTAGGAGAAGACCCCATCTGGTGTACCCGGGGAGCTTTGGACCAAATACATCTCGAACCGCACCCATTCTCGCTCGATAGACGCTATACTGGTTTTCCCCCAAAGGACAGGGCCAGCGAGAGTGTTATTGTCTTGAACGCTGTTCCGGATCGTCCCATCGCCCGCGCTCGGGTCCCCCATCCCCGTGTAGGCCATGGGGAAATTACCTTGCGATCCATATTCAGTCCATGCTTTTACGTTTCGGGAGTACGGTGCGCCGGGGAGGCGTTCATAGCGCCACCAGAACGACAGATACACGGTGGAGTATTGTCCGTAATGCTTGAGCGAACTGTTATAATTGCCGGCCGTGACGAAATCGTGGTGTGACGACAGCGCGGATAGGCTGTGCCTTTGCGAGGCGTTGGTAAATGTGGGTCTTGATTGGGACAAGGTGGAAAAATCTGTCCAGGAAGGTCCATACACTGGCTTGCTCCCAGCAATAATCTGCCCGCTCGTGCCGGCTTCGAAATTCTCCCAAAGCACCGGGGTCGCTTGAGGTTTACTGCCGAAGCCGGACCCAGTTATCGTAATTTGGCTATTGTGTTGCTGGGTTCCCGTGATACTGGATACACTTGGCGCTCCGAGAGCTTCAGCGATCAAGGCAAGCGTAATGCCAAGGGAAAAACTCGCAATACGTAAGAATCGCTTCTTTGCATCCATGCCTGGCCTCCAAAAGTTCTGATGAACCATTGTTTCCATGTACATAGTATATCTTGCTCATCCTCCGATAAAGATTCCATTCTGAAATTGGGACTGCCGCCGACGGCTCGAGCTCGCTGGAGAAGTACGGGTGCTACGTAAATTCGGCGCTATGCGCAGTCCAGCTAACCGAATCTCATCAAGGGATGCTTTTGCTCACCTCATTGGAATAGCCGCTTTCGTCAGCTGAATTATAAGCGGTGACAGCGAAATAGTAGGTTTTGCCTCCCTGCAGATTAATCACATCAAAGGTGGTGACATTTCCCACATCAACGGGCGGGCCGAAGGCTCCTGAAGCTGTCCCCGCATAGACCTTGTAACCGGCTAAGTCGCTCTCGGTATTTGCATCCCAGGTCAACTTGGCTGTCCCTGATGCGGGAGCAGTGAGTGCCAGCGTGACCTGCACCTGCTGTGGGGTGTTCGAGGCCCCAGAGGCAGTGATCGTAATGGGCGCCGTGTACGTGTTGGTGGTCAG
>Ga0184633_10000073_pt1 | contig 27223 bp, 43 predicted proteins | sample PLM31_170_b1_FD_133156 | JGI IMG/M metagenome (GOLD analysis project Ga0184633, IMG submission 133156) | Groundwater sediment microbial communities from an aquifer in East River, Colorado, USA - PLM3-1_170_b1 | ecosystem: Environmental > Terrestrial > Soil > Riparian zone | place: USA: East...
GATTTTAAATAACTCCTTTCCAAAACAAAACAACATGGTACTCAGTATCGGCTTCATCCTAGCCTTCATCGGTGCTGCCGTAGCATTACTGATCGGAATTCTCATTTTTAGTTCCGTCTCAGAGGCAATAAAGTGTCCAGTAAATACATGGGGTAACGATGCAGACTTCGGCACTACAGAATGTGAAACCGCAAAAGACACAGCTTGGACTGTTATTGGTATTTTGCCAGTAGCTCTATTTTTCGCGTTGTTCGCGATCTTTGGCGCACTTGGCGGTAGAACGTAACCGCATCCTCTATTTTTGGTGCTGTCAAAATGACGGTTGAACCTTCTCCCTGTAAAAAAGCGGTTGATGACTTCATGAAATCTACCTTTTTGTGGCAAAATCTAGAGTCTACAACGATCAGGGATCATGTTTATAGGCGCCTACACCTTAATATGCCTGTGACTATTTGTATAGCTACAATAGCTGAAGCAGATAATTATCCTAAAATTGTCTTTTCTGCTGACCGACTTTTATCTGGGTATGTCCAATTTGAGCATGGCAATCAAAAGATATTTGACTTGAAAAAGAACTGTCGTTTAATGCTTGCGGGAGACCCGCTAAAAGGTGGTTTGATTGTTTCAGCCGTGAAAAAGCAAATAGACACGAAAGAAATCTCAATAACTGAAATTGCTGACGTAGTCTCAGTAGAATGTGGGAAATTACGAAATAAAATTGCTGAACAACGAATACTATCCCCTCGTGGACTAACTATTAAGGAATTTTATAGTCAGATTAAATTATTTCCTGAGTGGTTCTCAGACTCAGTTGATGAAGAATTGCAAGAAGATCCATTTCAACTTAGTTTTCTACTATTTGGCGTAGAGAAAGAGAACCCATATTTGTATGAAATTAAAACGAATGGGGAAGTAAACTCTTATGATTCATTAGGGTTTGCAGCTATAGGCATAGGTGCAGGACAGTCAATAGCAGAACTAGGTAGATACCAATATGGTTCTAACATTTCACTTAGTCAAGCTATTCAACTTACTTATCTTGCTAAAAAAGAGGCAGAAAGAGTAAGTGGTGTTGGGAAGGAAACTGATTTAGGAATTTTGTATACAACTAATAAGGGTGAGGTTGAAGAGTGGAGAGCCGATAAGGATTTTCTTAAAATGCTGGATAACCAAATCTTAAAGATGCATGGCTTTGAACTACAACTACAGAAAGAGACAGAAAGTGCAATCCATGATATATTGTATGGGGAAGAGGGTAAAAAAGAGTCAGAAAAGCATGAACCAGCTTAACAACAATACTTTATTCTTTAGATTCTAATATCAGTTTACGACGATCTTTTTTAGTTTGTAACTCTTGACCTTCCTTCCACCCAAATTCAACTATTAATTCAGATGGTAGATTAACATACCATTTTACATATTCTTTATTTCCTACCCTTCGGTTGGTACGCTTCTGTAATTTCATGACTATACTTTTGCAGTACCACTTAATAAATAGGCGCCTAAATGTTTATATTAGTAGGCGCCTAATACATACCATGCAGAAAACAAACCTTCGTGAACAAAAAGGAATTGAAATAGCAAACAAAGAGGATCAGTTCAGAAGGATAAGCGATCAATACTACAAAATCAAGTCTCAATCAGGCAACGGTGAATACAATCTAAAATTAAACGGTTCAGAATGGGGTTGCTCGTGTGCCGATTTTATTTTCAGACATATCAAATGCAAGCATGTTTACTGCCTAGAATATTCATTAGCAATAAGAGAAGAAGTTCAGGTACGAAAACCTGTAGTTTTACAACCTATTACAATATCCGATTGTCTTTTCTGCCATTCAGCTAGCCTCAAGAAATTTGGATTGAGGCATAACAAAAGCGGAGATATTCAAAGATTCCTTTGTGCCGATTGCCACAAGACCTTTAGCGTAAACATTGGCTTTGAAAGAATGAAACACGATCCAAAAGCAATAACTTCTGCCATGCAGTTGTACTTTAGCGGAGAATCTCTTAGAAATACTGCAAAATCATTGAGGCTTTTGGGTGCAGATGTTAGCCACCAAACTATCTATTACTGGATTAAAAAATACACAAAACTAATGCAAGAATATTCAGAGAAGCTAAAACCTCAAGTCTCTGATACTTGGAGAGCTGATGAGATGTACTTGAAAATCAGGGGTAATCCAAAATATATGTATGCACTAATGGATGATGAAACTAGGTTTTGGATTGCTCAGGAAGTGGCAGATACAAAATACACGCATGATGTTCGAGGATTGTTCAAAGAAGCTAGTAGAATCATGGAAAGAAAGCCAAAGGTCTTGATAACTGACGGGGCTTTTAATTTCAAAACAGCATACTATAAAGAATATCATACAAGAACAAAAAAAGACAGTACAAAACACATACGACATATCAGATTTTGGGGAGATAACAACAATAACAAAATGGAAAGGATGAACGGAGAGATCAGAGATAGAGAAAAGGTAATGCGTGGTTTAAAGAAAAAAGAAACACCAATTTTGAAGGGCTATCAAGTGTTTCATAATTATTTTAGAGAGCATGAAGGATTAGATGGTAAGACACCAGCTCAAGCTTGTGGAATTGAAATCAGAGGCGATAATAAATGGAAAACATTAATTCAGAATGCATGCAGAAGTTAGTGTATACATGCATATAGCTAGCAACAGCACAACTAACGAGCATCTTAATTCTTAAATAGTAAATTATTCTCCTAGAAGCAGTAACATGAGAAGAGCTAAAAAGCAGTTCTCAGTAATACATCAAAGTTTTGACAAAGGTATTTTTCAAAAAAAACACACAGGCATTCTTATGTCGCATGCCAATAATAAAGATATGAGTTTCCCATATGAAACCTATATATCTACTAAAAATAGATTTTCTATTCTAAGGAGACAAAATCATGGGTAAAAAACTACAGTTTGATATAATTTGTGCTACCAGACAAGCTTGTCCAGAAGTTAAAGATTTTTTATATAAAATGGGGTTCTCTAGTGTGGATGAAGTGTTTGATGATCCATCAGCAGATTTACGAGCTGTAATAGAAGTGAAAACAGGAGAGCAAGTACAAGAAATCATAAACAAGATCTCTAACATGCCAGAGAAGAAAATTGGCAGAATAACTGTACAAACATACTAATTCCCAAATTGGCATTACTATCTTCAAAAATTATTCTCTATGTTATATTAGATAAATTCATGTCACCAGAAACAAGATACAACATACAGCAGTTAATCAACATTAATGAGAATAAAACCAACATCTCTTTTACCATTGAACAATTTCGCTATCGATACAGATACGAATTCAGAACAACAGAACCAGAAAAATTCAAAAGAGATCTAACTAGTTACAAAACTCTAAATCCAGACATAATAATTTTTGATGAAACAGATGACAAGCCAGATATAAAACACACAATACAACATATCCCACAGAAAATAATTGATCTGAAATATACGATTTTCCCAATAACAGCGATGATATTTTTTCGCCTTAATGAGAAAATGCAACCATATGATGTTGCCGAACTTCTCCGTTTACATGTTTTAGATCCAACACCAGAAATGCCTGAATCTACATCCATACATGATCAGGACAGACGTTACAGATTGAAAATAAAAGTTAAAAAAAGCCATGAGTTTGAAGAAAAGTTCAATCGTTTTAAAAATGAAAATAGCCATCTAGATATTTTTGTGATGTATGAATATGCTGATTTGAAATCCTATATTCCGTATCTAGGATATATTGCCATAGTTATAATGAGTTTACCAAGGATCAATGAAGTATATGAGTTATTGAAGAAGATTTTGTTCTTTCATCCCTGATTAATGGTTCAAACATCATACTAAGTTTGTTTATCAACCGAGAGGTAATAGAGGGAAATTTCAATTGACAAGATAAACAGTACCGCCTGCTTTTTAGTTTAAATAATAAGCAGAACCTTTACTCTTTATGACTTGGACTAGGAGAGTTAAATGCCAAAAATGTGGTCACGCTTACGACGTTACATTTGATAAAGGAGAAAATATTGTTGATTATCTGAAAAAACACACGTGCCCGAAATGTAGTGGTAAGCTTGATGCAGAACTCGATGAAAATTTCATGTAATATCAACCGACTTTTTACAGGTATAAAAACAACCGCCAACTTGACAGAACCCTATTTTTTTAGTTTTAAATAAGACAGTTTAGACTGTAAAGTATGATCTTTAAGAGTATGGGGGGGATGAGGTAAAGTGGCTGTAGCAATTGTCATAGTTGTAACACTTTCTATCTTTCGCTACAATAATGGCAAGTTATGCTTTCCTACCAGTTGTGCAAGAAATAGGCTATAACCCTGATCATTGGGTTAATGCAACAAATGAAGCTATTACAGCTAGAGATACAGCAAGGACAGCTATACTTTCACTACCGATATTTCTTGTAGGTGCTTTGGTCATCTTTGGATTCTTAGCTGTAAGTCGAAAAGATTATGGAGAATTTGGTATATGATCAGCAACACAAAAGAAGGAGATCTCGAGCTACTCCTAGCAGGAATTGATTAAAAAGCAGTTATCTAGTTTTAAATAAGCTACTGTTAGGAACAATTTATGATTAAAAGGAAAACAGGATTCGTGGATTTACCAGTATATGAAAAGACACGAGAAAAGGTTAGAAAGAAAAAAGGCACTAAGACCTATGATGAGTTTATCAATGAAATAATGAATCTAAATTTAACAGGTGATCAGACATAGCAGTGGCAATTATTGTGATAAGCATAATAGCAATTTTCTCAGTAGGGATAGCTGTATTATCATTCCAGCCAGCAGTAAGAAGCTTAGGATATGATACATCGTTTTGGAACTCTACAGACACGCTAGACAACCCAGACATAATCTTTTTCCGAGACACCATGTATAACGCATCACTAGCAATACCAATTTTCATGCTAGCTATAATTGCAGTTTGGGCATTTTTATCGTCTAACAGGCGTGCAGAATTCTAATGAATCTATACATTATTCTAATAATTGTTTTATCAATTTCTTTATTTACAACACAAGCTTATGGACAATCAAAAACACAGATAACAACAGAAAGAGGAGAAGATTATCTTAAAGAAGAATGGTATGATCAAATAGATGATACTTTCAAAGGAACTTGGAAATCACAAGAAAGATGGATTAAAAACCAAAACGCTGTTTATGTACCATTTATCATAACAGAAGAACCTAATACTATAAAAGTTGAGGGAGGAACAAAATCTTTTATCTATGATAAAAACAACTGTTCAATACAGATTTTTGGAGACGGTATAATTTATCCAAATGAAGAACCAATAATTAGTTATTACAATGTGATAGTAAAAGAAACACCTGTAGCTATGGATATCTGGTCTTATATGACAATAAACAATTTAGCTTGTTCTACACAAATAATTCAAGATAGCAAAAGTTATTCTATAATTACAAAGAAAACTAACTTCAATTCAATACTTAACACAGGAGGAGACTTTCTTATAACATATACAAAATCAGTTGATGGTGATTTTAAAGTAATACCACAATACACAAACAAAGACATAAACAAAGATTCGACACACAAGTATTCCTTTACAGATATTACGGAAACCATAGATAACATTAAGCTTGACGGTCAAGAATTTAACAAAGAAAATACAGACATGGTTGAATTTACAAAGGAACAAGTAACTGATAAAATATTAATATTTCAAAATGGAGATGTAGTAATAAAATATGATAACCAAGACTCAGTAAACGATCTTCTTTGGGCGACAAAAATAATTGATCTTTCAAATAAGTTACAAGTCATAAATGATTATGCAAACATAAAAGAAGCTTTAGCAACAGGTGATACATTAATACTTGATCCTACATTCAGCTATACAAATGGAACATGGAAATCTGTCTATAAGGAGATAGTTCCAGATACATCAACAATATGTCCAGTAGCAGGAACAGGGACACCCATAATAACAAATGGTGACTTTCGTATTGATAAAATATTAGCATTTAATGATAGATTCTGTTTAATGAGTTCTTCACGTTGGGACACAACATCAATCCCAGATACAGCAACTATAACAGATGTTGATATTCGTTATGATGTTAGTTCTGTAGTTCTTCCACAAAATTGCGATTGGGTTAGAATGACTACAGATCCAGATACAGCCTCAGCAGAGGATTTGTTTCTGGATATTTTCGGTACTATTTCAGATTTTGATTACATATCAAATGACTCTGGCTGTACAACGGTTACAGATGACAAGTTAATTGACTTGGGAGATACAGCGAATACTGATCTCAAAAATGATTTAATAAATAACAGATTCTCAGTTGGTTACAAATTTGCTGATATGACAAGTAGTGGGGCAAGAAATCAAATATTTTCCGATGCAACAGGCAAAGCAGTAGAATTACAGGTAGAATATGATAATTCAAAACACGATGTATCATTTCGCCCAATGCACAATGACAATACAACAACAATTACAAGTGGTACTGCCTATCTAAAAAACAGTACAGGATCATTTTCAACTAGCATAAATTCAACAGGATATGCAAGTTTTCAAGGACTACAAAATAGCCAAAACATAACCATCAAAGAAGGACAGCATAACATAGTGGTCTATAAAGATTGGAATTTTATTCCTTATTACAATGGAACTAGGCAATATGCTACATGGATGCATGATGTATCATGCCCAAGAAACGGTATTGGAACTGACTTTACTATCATGGTAAACATAACAGACGTACACAACATATCCAGCTTTGCTCAGCCTGTTTGTGACAATAATAGCGACATACCATTTATTGTCTCATTTCTTGGAGATGGTTTTAACAATACAAATTACAACAGCACAATGTCTACCATAATAGTAAACGCTACAGAATATGGCAAAAACTTTGACTTTTTTCAAATAAATTCAACAACAAATGCAACAACATTTACTAGTCCTAACAAAGTCAATTCTACTGTTAGTTATGTAGTTGGTACTGGATTGCAAAACAGGGTATTCAACTATACCATACAAACCTCCACAATCATATTGCCACAAGCACCAGTACTCACAGTAGCAGGGCTAAATCAAACAGCAATCTTACTTACATGGACTAATGCAACAAACGGTTCTGCACCAATAATCGGTCACTACATAGAACGGAATGGTACTACACTTGCAAACGACACAGGAACAAATACACAGAGTTATACAGACACAGGGCTTGTAACAGGCAACTACCAGCTTTACAGAGTAGCAGGATGGAATGAGGGGGGGAGGGGTACATTTTCAAACCAAGTAAATGAAACCACACAGGAATTAACTAGTGGCAATCATTTAGTAAACTCAACAGTTGTATCAAACGTAATAGGTCTTACATCAAGCATTCAGATAATCACAGGTTCACCTACACCAAACGTGACAAAACTCGATCTATACAATTACACTACATTATTAGAGACAAAAACGATGAACCAAGCTCTACCAAAAGGACAAACAACTTTTGTAACTAACGGTACATTTTATAAAGTAATTACAAGCCTAAGCAACTTCACAATTCAAGCAACAGTTACAAATACCACAGGGAACGTGATTCTAACTTCAAGTCCAATATTTGCCTTACCAAATTATATACCTATCAACGATGAAAATAATGGTTTTACATTCAATTACACGCACCAAAGACTTAGCGGTAACTCAATTCTCCAATTAAACGCAACAATTGATCCAATACTTTTTAATATGCAATGTAAATACCAAGATGAAATATTTGATGATCCAGTTTGGTCAAACGTAACAGACGTAGGCTATTACTTTAAAAACACACCAGTAGATCCCACAAAAACAGTCGTTGTGACTTGCTACACAAACCCATTCCTATTTTCATTCTCATCAAATGGTGGACTAAATGGTACTCTAACACTACTCAATTATGTGAATACACTTGGAAACTTGTTTGGTGTGCCAATTCCATTTTTCTTTGTGATACTCTTTGCATCACTTTGGACAGGAAGATCTGCACCCACAGGAATAATTGCACTTACAATAACCATAGGACTTATGGGAGTCATGGGATACTTTAGCGATCCAATAACACACGAACCATTGATAACCACGCCATTATGGGGAATAATTATTTTAATTACTATTCTTGGGTTATTCCTTGGTAAACGCTATTTGTGAGGAAGTGGAATATATAACAAACTGATTTAATTTTAAATACTATATCCTGACTATATTAACAGGATTACTATATTATGGAAGATGATAAATCAGATATAAAATGGATTTGGGAGATGCCAAAAGATCTTGATAGAAAATTTAGAATAGCCATAGTAAAGAAAAAAGGTCTACATCGAGGAGTCATAAAAGAATCACTTGAAGAAGCTGTAAAAGACTGGATTAAAAAACCAAAGGTGAAACAAAACGCCTAAAAAGTTTACATTACACGGTCATTGGCCAGTTTTGGAGTTTAACTGGAAGCGTGGCCCTATAATTTTAATTAAAACAGGCGACAGGCATCTTGAATTAAAACAGGCAAACAGAATAGAAGGCAAGTTCGTATTAACTAAATATGGAGTTTTTGAACTTGATGGTGAGCATGAATACAGGCTGAGCAACAATTCACTATACATTTTCAACCTACACAACGCAAAACCAGTATCTATTCAAGGAATAGAAAAAATACAAAGCTTTTACAGAAACAAACAAGCTAACATAATAGTAAAAGAGCTTGCAATAATAAATCAAGCCTTGAAAGAGCATTCTGATCCCCTAGAAGCGATGGAAATAGTTTTTGAAAAGAACAAAGATCAAACTAACATATCTCAGGATGACATAAAATTCCTCATAGATTATAGAACATATTACAAAGATGATGTAGGACATCTTATTTTAGATAGAATGGATGATAAGAACCCACTAAAAGGAATGTCAGGAAGTGTTACAGCATATTTTCCAATTCTGATTTTTGCAGGAATAGGAATTGCAATAACGATATTTCTTAGATTTTTCAACCCATTAAAGATATTTAATATACCAATATGATCTGGCCTAGCAGAAACGATTGGGGTTTAGTTTTTTATGGTGGCCCATTGGCACACATCTTAGTAAAGAAAAACATCATGATTTCAAAAAAGATAGAATTAATACGAGATTATTTTATAAATGAATTTGGAGTCTTCAAAATTGACTCGGAAACACAGTATCATTTCAACAAACAAGCCATTTTCTTTTATAACGCACATGACACAAGATTTTCCAAAAAGATTGCAAAGAAAATCAATAAATTATATCAAAAACACAAAGACCTAGAAATATTAGAAATATTGAAAGCAAATTTCAAAGAGATACAAAATACAGAAAACATATTCGATGCATTTGAAAAAATTATTGAAGGTACTGATCACTATCCAATAGATCTTGACACAGACAAATATCTACCATTTTTCACAGCAAGAAAGCCAAAGGGAACAAAGCTATTGATAGAGTTTGCAAATAAAGGCAGAGTAGCGATAGAAACATTATATCCAAGTATATTGCCAAAGTTGCCAATAATAGTGGTGATGGTAGGTGTATTGATATTTTTCCTAATCTACAAAGACATACCAAACTGGATCAGACAGGCACAACAATTGATGGGTGTTGGCTGATTTTAAATAACTCATGCCTGATTCTAAATTAGTGAAGTCTCACAACATACTAGCAGTTTTGATAACTACAGGTATATTTTTTCTGTCATTCAATCAAGCTTATGGCTTGGGCGCAGGCAACTTTAGTTGCTATGAAACTGGTGACTACAGCAACGATGGCCCATGCCCATTATTTAGAGATCCGTTGGGTGTCATGTCTGCGCCTTTTGTAGCAACTTTTGGCGATTTTACTTATGTGGTTTTTTGGGGAATTATAATGGGCATATTATGGATCAGGGTTCAGAATACCATGATGGTAGGAGTGGTAGGAATTTTACTGGCAGCAGTATTCAACTTTGGTTTCAGCCATGATACTCAGGTTATCGGATGGGGATTACTGGCATTAGCTATTGGAATTGCGCTTTATCAAATCATTTCGACCAAACCACATTATCCTATAAATTAGGCACAAACTTAAACTTAATTTTAAATACAATGATAAAGCAATTAGAAGCTCGTGGATAGACCAAACATAGCATCAGTGTTTTCGTTTATCAATTCTGCCAGCAAGCAGGATGAAGACAGACTAAAATATCGAGCTTTGGTAGCACCTAAACACATCGCAAAGGTAGTGCATACCATTGAAAAGATTACCATGCTTCGTGAAACGTTGGATGAAGGACAAAAAGATATTTGCACATGGGTTCTTAATATACTGGATAAATCGTTAATCTCTACTACATCAATTAAAGGACATACTCTCTCCATGATTACTACGAACAAGTCTGTGGTGCAAATAAACGATCCGAGGATCAAAAAGTCTACCTTCGGAAACCTGATGAATCCAAACAGAGATCAACAGGATGGTGTGGCAAATTAGATGGCGTTACAAACTAGCAAACAAAGGTCAGTAAAGTCAAAGATCAAGGCGGAATGTCGTGAAAAACATTTCAACGTACACTCTCCAAGAAGGACACTTGTACGCTGTGATTATTGTGAAGCTTACACAGAAGTTGTGAACAAAAAGATTTGTGATTGTTGCGGAAGCATAATTGAGAAAAAGCCAAACCATAGGGCATTAGACAGGATACTCAATTTTGCCATAAAACAAAACCGAAAGCTCATAAATGATTTTACATTATGGCCATATCCAGAGTTAAGATATGCAGAAGTACGCTACAAAGATGTAGTATATGAATTTCCAATAAAATACATCGCATTATCAGCCGAGAGAGTAGATCCAGAAATGAGAAACAAATGCCTAGAATTGATTAATAATTACAAGCTTTACAAGGGATTCAGGATTCTTATTCCTGAAAATGAAGACACAGATTCGTTATGCATCAAGTGTGGGGATGAGCAAAAACTAGATCCAAAAGGAATGGTTTTCTGTCCTAGGTGTTACGATAGAATTGAAAGCATTCAGCATAAAATGGCTTAAATAAGTTCTATTATCAGTCTAAACAATGTCATCCAAGTATTCTGCTAGCAAAGCAACAGCTCAAGCAGCAAGCGCACAAAAGGCATCACAAATTTCAGCAAAACAATCACAATCTGTAGGTTCTTTTGGTAAAGGTGGAATTTCTAGTGGTGCTGGTAAAACTGGTGGAATAGATCTAGCTAGAATAAGTAGTGGAGGAATTTCACAACAAGATTTTGAACAGCTAAGTGCAGAAGGACAAGCTCAAGCAATAGTAGCACAAAATCAAAGGCTACAAGAGCAACAAATTCAAAGCCAAGCTGGTTATACAATAACCCCAACAGGTAGCAGAGCATATCAAATCAATCTAGCTGAAACAGTTGGAGTAAGCGATGAAGCAAGAAAAGACATCAGCAAATCACTTTCAGAAAGTGTTGGTTTGTATGATGTAGGAGGATATGAGAGAGGATACGACTATACTCAGCCAGACAAATCAGGCATGATGGTTGGAAAAGGAAAGCAAAAAATACCACAACCACCATTTCCAGCAACTTATAGTGTTGCTGGTACACTAGCAACAGTAAAAGCATTTAGCCTTGATAAGATATTTCCACCTCAACCCAGAAATTTAAGGCTTAATCTCGAAGAAAGACTTGGAATATTTGAAGGCGCACCACAAGAAGAAACAGAAATTTCAAGACCAACGGAAGGATTTGTACCATATTTCCCAAAATCAGCAGAAGAAATAAGAAAAGAGCAACTTGAAGAACGAAGGTTAAACCAACAATATCTTCCTTACATAAAAGTAAAAGATGTTGAAGCTTTTTTTGAACCAGTTAAAGAAAATGTGATAAAACCATTAGCAGAAAGCAACATTGGTTTGGCATTTCGTGACATAGAAGGAATATCAGACATAGCTAAAGGTAAATCTGGTCTAACACCAATTGAAGAATTAACAGGCATAAAATATTTCCCAAGATCAAGCATAAGAGAAACACCAGCAGAAATTCAAAAAGGTTTAGAAGAAAATACACTAAACCAAATATTATCAGGCAAGTTACCATCAGGCGATTTAACAAAAACTGGTAAATCACTTGGAGGCGAAATAGCAAGTTATTTTTTAGTACCATCTATAACAAAGCAAAATCTAAAAATAATTAAAACATCAAAAACACCAGAAGCAATTGATATTGCAGTAATAGAACAAGCATTTGGAAAACCAGCTAAAACAATAGAAGTAATGAAGCCACTAAATATTGCAAAACAGATTAAAGAAACTCCTAGAATTTCAATAGAACAAGAACAACAAATCATAACACAATCCACAAGAAAAGCAGAACTAGAAGCAGAACGTGCAAGTTTATTCAAGCCAAGTGATGTTGCAAGACCAGTTGGGCCAGAAGGACAATTTAAAATCATAAAAGAGCTTCGCACAACACCAAAAGAAATAGAAAGGATGTTTGAAATTGATGAAGAACTTTTAAAAGTACAACAACAAACAGAAAAGATAGTAGGTAAAGGAACAACAAAACCAACAACACAGGAAGTTATAACTCAAATCGGGGAAACACCAAAACTAGAACGTAAAGGACTAGAAGATCTTACAATATTCAAGGTAGGTGAAGGTTTGTATAAAGTTGAATCGCCAAAATTAGCAACATCAGCAGAAGAAATAGAAATACTTGTAAGAGCAAGAGAGACACAAAAAGGAAGAAGTTATGAAGCTTTTACATTTTCACGCAATGTTGACATTGATCCAACAGACTTGATGGTTCGTGGCAAACTCACACAAAAAGAGCAAAAAGAATTAGGGCAAACAGCTATTGGAAGATACCTGTATGAAACACCAAGTTATGCACTAGACTATCTTAAAACACGAATTGGTACATCAGAACAGTTTAAACCATCTATTTCAATACAAAGATTTTCACTTGAAGAACTAGGAAAATCAGAACGTGGGTTCTATGATTTCTTCACAGGTGAAATAAAAGAACCACCAATAAAAGGTAGAAGTGCATTACTATATGAGACAGAAGCATTTCCAGACATAGGAATTGACTTAGCTCCTTTAAAAACAACATTAAAAGCTGGCAGACCACTTGATTATGGCCCATTCAAACTACCTACACAATTTGAAGGTGAAGTGAGATATGGTACAGGAAAATTATTAACAGAAAAAGTATCTGAACCAAGAAAAGCCATGTCAGCTAGTGAGGCTGCAAAGTATGCCAGAGATTTAATCAATCCAAAACCAGAAAGAATGGTAGGATTAGTTCCAGCAGTTTTAGGTGGATATGGTAACTATGAAGTTATAAATCCATCAGGTGTGGGAGGGAAAGGAAAATACAAAAACACAATACCACTAGGACTTGGAGGAGTTGGAATCTATAAAACAGAAACGCCTAGTGGAGTTGGTGGTAAAGGATTTTATGAAACAAAAATTAAAAAAGGACAAAAATATGATGTCTTTGGTTCCTTACCATCAATAACAGAAGCAGAGCAACTAAAAGAAGAACGTAGAAGAATGAAAAAGCTAGGCATTGGAATGGAGTTTTATCGTTATCCACCTGAAAGTCAACCACCAAGCAAACAAAAGTTTGAAACAATATTTGAAGAAGAAAAACCATCAACTAAAGGCAAATCACTTTTAGGTGATCTTGGCATTTCACCTATAATTGGTAAAGAGGAATCATTATTCATAGATACAAAAGAAATATTTCCAACAATTAAAGGACAACCAAAGTTTGATTTTGGTACAATTTTCAGACAAACAGGAAAACCAAAATTAAAACAAATACCTGATTTCTTTTCTGGATTGAAAATAGCAGATGTGATAGATGTAAGTCTATTACAAGGACAAAAACCTATAGAAGCAGTTGGATTAAAAGAAGATTTATCATTAATACTAACAACCCCTACTCCTTTCCCACCAGAAATAACACCAAAAACACCTATACCAGAAGAACCATTTGGTAGAGGTTTTCCATTTGACTTTCCATTCGGGGGTGCAGGCGGTGGCGCAGGATTAGATGATAAATCATATAGAAAGTATTTCAGGCTATATGATATAGCTGATGTACCATTTGGAGAGGTTGAATATGGTATAGGTTATTTTATAGACAAACCCTATGAGATAGAACGCCTACCACGAAGACGAAAGACTAAAGAAGAGGACTATTTCTCATTTTAGTATGGAATCATATATTCCAATCATGGGTAGTACAATTGAACTACTTGCAATAGTTGGCGTTATCAGTTTCATCTATTTTGCATATTCAAAGATCCGTAGTAGAAAACATGCTAAATTAATTAAACAATAAGATAAAAACTTTTAACCCATTAGACTATCTACCAAGTAATTTGACTTACAAACCTGTGGGGGTGACAGAACATAGTTGAAACAGTAGTCTATTATGACTTGGTTTTGTATGAGATAAAGGATGTCAAAAGTGATGCCGAACTTATGAAAGATCTAAAGGAAAAAGTGCATAGCATATCAAAACAATTACAAGGCAGTTATGGAATAGCTAGATTTGGGATGAGAGCAGTAGCAACACCACCACCAGAACCATCACCTGAACAAGTAGTGATCTTACCAAAGTGAGTAAGACCTATGACGAGCTAAACAAGCTACAGCAGATCATACTAACATTTACTTTACATCCATACAATAAGACTCAATCACAAATACAAAAGCAAGTTAATTGTTCAAGAAGTACGGTTTGGAAAGTTTGGAAACAGCTTGTCGAACTTGGATTATTAAAACGAGATGAAAAAGGCAAAATCATTAGAGACCTTCAACAAAAACCAATCACAAAACTATTTTCTGATATAACACAAACAGAATTCGGGGGAGATCCAAACATCTTAACTTTCATCGAAAGCTTGAAAAGATCAAAAGTTGATGACTGGCGAAGACATGTTACTAGACTTTGGATTGTTTGTGAAACTTTAAGGATAAGATCAGATTCATTACTTGCACCAATTCTTCAAACTCAGCAGGTGGTTGATATGTTTGAAAAGGAGTTTAGGGCAGGCAAGGCAAAATACACTAACCCAAATGCACTATATAATTTTAGAAACAAGGAAAAGACATCCATAAACCATTACATAAAATCAATCAAGTCATTCAGAGACAGACTAGGAATCGAAACAGCAAAAGGCTATCTCGAAACTAAGGAAGAAAAATTTGATGCATACAAACGAGTAAAGCTAAATGACGTAGAAAGAAGCTCAGCCATTGCATTTATGGCAACTTTTGGTAAAATTTGGAAGAATATTTTCATCCTACATCATGAATTAGGTGTAAGATCTAACACATTATTCAGTCTAAGACCGATTTTCGAGAGAAGAAACATGACAGTTGACGGTCATGATTGTGAATATTATGTATGTTATCCTCATGAGGAAAAACAAAACCATGACTATGAAAAACCAATTCTTACACCAGAGGCAAAAGAGGTTGTTAAAAACCTAGAAAATGGAAAACCACTACAAACAATTCTTAACACAAAAAAAGCCAAAGCATATTACAATAGTCTACTAAGAAAACTATTCATACATCTAGGAAAGATTCAACTTGATCAAGATAACAAGATTAAACGGTATGAACAGGGAACGCAAGAATATTACTATAACCTAGATCCAACACACGCAATAAGACACTCATCAATTCACAAATTAATGAGAATTACAGGTTTCAAGTCAGATGTTGTTTCCAGTTTTTTCTGGGATGTACCAGACACACTTTCAATCTATCAAAGAACCTCACTTGATGAAATAATGCAACAAGGTAGCTGTCTAATCTGCAACAAACCAAAAGAACCAGATCCCAGATTTGAAATATTTTGCAACCTAAGACATGCCTGCCTTTATTACAATCAGACACAAGACTTAAATAAAATTGAGCAAACAAGCTTTATAGTGCCAGTTAGAGAGGTAGCTGTGGGAGGATAGTATTGGCAAGAATAACAAGACACTCATTCATATTCTTAATACAGCGTGTACCAGAAGAAAAAATCTGCAAACAATGTGACTATCAGATGAAAAAAAACCAGCTATGTTACAGCAGAAGAAGAGGAAAATATCTTTGTCTTCGTTGTGCATTAAGATTGAATTACATAGATGAATCACAAGCTTCACAATTCCTGCAAAACGAAGGAATAATCTCAGAACCAACTGCAATGATGAATAAGATAATCCAGTTGACTGTATGAAAGATGTTCAAGTGGGATCACTATCATTTTTGGGTGTTTGTCATGTCAGTGATGCACACAGCACAAGTGGCAAGAGTAATCTCGTAGAATATCCTATTCATTTTCAACTCCCTAACTTAACACTTCAAACCCCTAAATGAACACCAAGAGAAAATTAGTCAAATGATCCGAAGATTGAACAGTGTCCAAATTGATTATAAGGCAGGAAAATGAATCACTGTAAGACAGACAATAGATTCAACGAAAAATGTCTGGTATGTGTATATTTAAAAGTAAAGGAGATTGAAACTAATGCATGACGGTGTATGCACATGCTCGCATGATGGTTCTAAACACAGTTGGGAAGAACCGACAGTCTGTTCTATAATTGGATGCAAGTGCATCAAGTTTGAATTAGCTTCAATCTACAGTCCAGTAGTTTCACGCATTGATGAATATATGAAAGACTTTGAAAAAATAATTGATAAGATGCAATGGGTATTACAGCATTGGAAATGGTTTAGAAACTATAATAATAAAAGCTTGGTTTTTGAATGGTGGGAATATGTAAATCACTGGAATAGGAAAACATCACTTACAGATGAAATGTTAAAAAAACTTGACGAACCTGAGACAATTACAAGAGCAAAACGATATTGGGTAGAAAAGGATCACGAGAAGTATGGCCCATTTATTCCAAGTGTGGAGGAAGAAAAGATCTTCAAACAATACTCAATAGAACAATTTATAGTTGAACATAAATGAGATGCAAAATATGTGGTAAATGTTTTAGACATATAGTAAAAGATTCTAAATCCAAAGAGACACAAATATGTAATTATTGTAGAAAAGGAATCATATATCAAAAATCTGGAAGGTACAACAATAAAAATGCTAAAGGTCTAAGTATAATATGAGCAGTTTATTAAAAAATATTTGCAAGAATTGTAACAAAATTTATGAAAGATATGATGCAATAGGTGAAGAAACAAATAAAGAGTTTTGCTCAGAAGATTGCTATTTCAATTATTACAAAAAACAGGATATATCAGATGAACGAAAAAAACACATATTAAGTAAAATAATGAAGATGTCAGTAGATCAAAAAACGATTACACTTGCTATCCATTGCATTACATGTAATCTAAGCTGGACAACAAACCTAGAACAAATCAAAAGACTAGTAATATCAAATATAAAATGCCCAATTTGTTTTGGACATGTAGAAGGGATACTAGAATCAAAATGATGGCACAAACTAGAAGCAATCAAGCTGATCTCTGCCCTATATGTGGCAAACTTTGGAATAAACATTCGCAACCAGAACAAGACAACTGCTATAGAAAAATGCATAAAAATGATACAGGAATAGGTATAGGATGAACATATTTTTAGATACTTTCCTTATCACTGAGCTAATAATTTTCTGGTTCATAGGAGTTCCAGCAATTTTCTTTGGCAGTCTATATTTTCTTGGTAGACCAAAAAAGCTAAAAGAGAGACCATGATAGGTGTAGCTGAATTGGCGACATTAATAATTGTAGGATTGATGGGATGTTATTTATGTGAGATGATAGATAAAAAGAAATGATCAGTACAGAACGATTGATTGTGGATATGGATAAATGTATTCTACCAAAATATATTTTTCAATCTCATCAATTCAAAATCATAACTGATGTATTCCTATGTGGCCCAATAGAAAAGGATGATGAAGGAAACAAACTAGATGGTGCGTGGCCTAGTGGATTTAGGAAAAGAGTAGAATCAGCATTTTATCACTATTATCCACAAAGAAGGGAAGACATACTTTTCGTGTGTGCAGGTCGAGTTCCAAAAAATCTTGGCATGAGGCTTGACGTTGATAACAAATACAAGCCAGATTTCCTATGTAATGCAGAGAACATGATAATGGTAAAAAGCGAAAGATTCCCATGGACAGAAAGTGACACACCATATAACAAGGATGCAGCAAGCAAGTATTACAGAAAACCCATGCTAAACAAGTCTAAGGTATTGAAAGAAATGACAAGGGTTACTAAAGTAGGTGGCTTTGTTAGTGTATTAGATGAAAGTTTTCCAGTATCCCCCCCAAGAAGTTTAAAATGTGTAGCTAGAATAGCTGTATCAAGCGTTCCCAATTTAACTTGGAGAGCATTCACAGTATTCAGGAAAGAAACTTAATGTACTATACTGATTTTCCAGTAGGCAAAAAATACAAGATAATCTATGCAGATCCAGCATGGACTTATGAATCTGATCCCAATTCCAAGAGAGGAATATGGGGTTTAGCACAAAATGAATATAAAACAATGACATTCAATCAGTTAAAAGAATTACCAGTTAAAGAAATCACAGATACAGATTCCTTACTATTTTTATGGGCTACTTTTCCAATATTACCACAAGCATTTGAATTGTTAAAGGTTTGGGGATTTGAATACAAAACCATTGCGTTTGTATGGATAAAAGAAGATAGGACAAATAATACACCAAAAAAATATGGTTTAGGATGGTATACAAGATCAAACTGTGAGGTTGTATTGCTAGGAAGAAAAGGTAAATTCGACAGAAAATCAGCTAGTGTAAAACAAATTGTAGCAGGCACACTAGACAAACATTCGAAAAAGCCAAACGAGGTAAGAAAGAGAATTTTACAACTATGTGGTGATTTACCACGAATTGAACTGTTCGCAAGAATTGAACCTAAAGGATGGGATGCGTGGGGTAATGAACCACCAAAAGACCAAATATTAGAGAAATTCGTATGAGTGAAAAGTTCTTTATAAAAAAAGCAATGCAATCAGACAGCTATAATTGGGATATTTTCGATAAGTTTAGTGTCATCAATTACATAAGAAAATACAGGCTTTATGGTCTTGAAGGCGATGATTGTGCCCTTAAATTCTCAAGGGAAACAAGCTTACTCACATCAGATCCATTCATAGATATTAGAAAAATCAAATTTCTAATCCCAGATGTGATAGTTTGGAGTCATGAAAAAAGCCCAATCATATTTGAGATAGATGGAGATTCACACAAGGATGGCACTACAGAACAAACTAAATTACGAAATATGCTATACACAAAAAACAGGCTGAATTTTATAGTAATAGACAAAGAAAAACTCAAGGCAAAAAACACATCATGGCAAGATTTTATAGATAAAGAATTAAGTAAGCTTGGAATAATCTAATCGACTGTTAAAGCAAAGTGCTAGGTCAGTCAGGCTGGAATTCGTAGGAAGTTTCATACACCTAGCACACTAATTTTAAATAACTTAGGAACAAAGACAAAACGATGTCGTTTGAAGATTTCTTTAACATGTCACCACGCATAATTCCACTCTCACTTAATCCTAAACCACGTAAAACATCAAATCGTGGCAGACCTAGAAAACAGGCAGATATGGAAAAGATTGAAGAATATTCAATGTTAGACGATTCAGCCTTCGATTTTATTGGGCAAGGTGCAAGAGGTAGCGGTATGATGGACTCAGGTTTTAGTATGGGAGGCTTTGGCGATAAGGGTTTTGAGGATTACATATCAAGTGCAAAAGGAGACAGAACAGGAGACTTTTTTGCATACATAGATTCGGGTGCGCCAAAAGCATTCAGGCAGTATGGCAAAGAATCTAAAAAAGACTTGAAGCAAAGAGGAATAGGACAGGATTATCCAGAAATTTATGGGTTAGAGTCAATTGGAATAGGTCTTGAACGTTCAGAAGTAAACATTGGACAAGCTGGAAAAGCCTTTGGCAAAAGAACAGGTAAAGCATATACAAATCTAAAACAAGATGTAAAGAAATTTAGACATCCAGAAGAAGGTTCAATACTTGAGAAAGTTGGTAAAAAGTTACAAGAACGCAAGCTAAAACATCAGATGAGAGATCTCGCTGAACTTGATGAAGAAAGGTCTATTAAAACGGTAAGTAAAAAAGAGTTACTAGACAATCCAGATATTGAGTTGAAAGACACATCAGGCAATCCATATTCACAAGATTTTAGGGAGAAATACAAGTAATGCATAAAAAAGGTCATGTAGACAAAGATTTTGGCTTTGGCAGTATAATTGACTTTGGACAGATTGATCTACCAAAATTAAGCTATTCTATACAATCAGAACCAAAACAATCAAACAAAAAGAAAAATACCTATAGAAGATACAAACAGCTAGAAACAGGACAACAACCATTTGATGCATACGAACAATACCAATTTGACCAAGGCAAAACAATTTATGGAGAATATCTTGGCTAAAGACAAACAGCTTATCTCACATGATGAAATAGCATGGGGGATCTATTATGGCCATACAGAAAAAAGAAAAAAACACGCCCAAGAGGTTGACAATGCAGAAACAGCAGAACTAACCAACAATCCTTTTGTTTGGCTAGATGATCCGTCAAGAAATGACTTTCCACTAATTGATACTATAGTAAGACAAAAACCAAAAGGCTACACAAAGAGTAGAGGTAAAAACGCATACAGTGAATTGATGGAGTTTTACAATGTCTGATTCATCAGATGCAATTGGTTTGGTTGGCACAGCAGTAGGGCTAGGAATAACAGTTGCTGCATTAGGTCTTGCACTAAACTTTACAGGGGAAGCAGCAAGAGGATTTAAGGATCAGCCAAGAAGAAGAAGACAGACAAACGACTATGACGATATATTTGATTATCAAAAATCTTCAAAGAAAAAATCACGCAATGAGGACATATTTGCTTTTGACTGGTGACTTGGAAGAAACAGATGCACTTGAAGAAAGGATGAAGGAGATACTAAGATGCCTGAAAAAATAAAAGATTACAGCATTTATGATGGCTTTATGGGCATAGACACAGAAATGGATCTATCAAAAGAGTTTGCAGATGAGGTAGATGGTAATACAGAATTTGAGATTCCGATGACAGATGATCCAATAAAAGACTTTTACAAGCAGTATCATCGTAAAAAAAGAGCTTAAATAAGTTTATCATGTTAAAAATTCATGAATAAGAAAAATCCCTTCAAAAGCATGTATGTGGATAAAGCAGGAAAGGGCTTACATGGTATTGCTGGAAAATCAAAATGTCCTTATTGTGGGAAAAGTTTAGGTTCAAATTCCATGTGTCCACATTGCTCAGTTTACTAGTATGCCGATTGGCAAGTATAAAACCGCAAAAGGCTTCATACATCACCTAGTAAAAGATGAGGGATACTCAAAAGAATCAGCAGGCAGGATCTACGGAGGCATTGAAAAAAAGATAAAACAAAAACAATTATGTAGACATTGTAACCAAGAAAAAGGCACAAATCCATTATGTACTGCATGTTTAACTCACATGACAATTTAGCCAATCATTTTAAATAACAAGTTTAAGAACCAATTTCTGTGGCATTAACATAATGACAGGATGCAAAAGTTTGTGTGAAAAATATAGAGGCTACAGATCCAACATAATAGGCAGATATGCAAGTGGTCAAAAACGTTGCCAGATATGCGATATATTCCTCAATTATGAGGGAATTTATTGTCCTTGTTGTGGATATAAATTAAGGACACATCCACGAAATACATTCTTTAAACAAAAGCTAAGATCGTTGAAAGCTAAACAAGAGAAAGCATTAATTAACAAATAATTTTCACTAATAGATTTATCTAGTTATTCCTTTTACACAAGAAGATATTATGGCTAACATGAACAAAAAAACTAGAGAACTTCTTTTTCCAATAATAGTCAAGAAACAAAATGGCGAATTCTGTGCAATATGCAAACGAGATTCATTTTCACTAATCTATTCAGGTCAAGAAGATATATTTGTGATCGATCACATTGATAACAATAATAACAACAATTCAGTAAATAATTTACAATTATTATGCAGATCTTGCAATATTAAGAAAAATCATCCTAGCAATGAACCATTTGAGAGAAAGCCAACAATAGAATATCGTGTTAGTAAAAAGAATCTATTCAGGGCAAGGAAATACATAGCTGGTCGTATGAATGATCCATTAAACAACTCAGCATTACCCATTGAAGAATTGGTTAATGATCTAGCAGAATTCCTTGATTGTTCACAACAGGCAATTAAGAATTACCTAGCTAAATTTTGCTCAAAGCAACATGGTATTTATACTGTAGAAAACAGGAACGGTGATGACTTTTTGGTATATAAAAATGATGAGGAAATGAATCTAGTAATGCAAGAATTCAAATTAGACGAGGCTTAAATATGCGAAATGATTCTCTTCGCATATTTTGTTAAATAAAAATCTAAAGGAAAACATTTCCAATAAATTCTAGGCATGAGGGTTTTCGATTCATGGGAGTACTCGCTTATATTTTGTGTGTGTTTGTTAAATTTTACCACCAAAACATCAACAAACCTAGGCACTTAATTTTAAATACTTTTTCCGTGATAAACGAGGCATGATACTTGGCTTTGAAAATATGATGTTAGTCTGGCTATGGGATAGGATCAAAGAGGAATATGTACCAGAAAAAAAGATTGACATAGAAGAGTTAGAACCAGAATTTCGTCAGGATATGAGAGAAAACAGGAGTTCAGAATACATTTTAAGGCATGATTTTTGCTAGAATAAAATGTCAAAACTAGAACATTTCATGCATGACAAAACAAGCCTGATTCTTCTTGTTGTACTAATGTTTGTGGTGGGAGTTACAATTAGCCAGCTAGTCTTCAAGATCGACTTTGAACAGATTGCAAAAAACGCACAAGGTCTTACAAAAGAAGAGGCTGCTAGCCAATATGCAGCAAGGGAAAAAGCCAAAATAAAACAAAACGGTACAGATGTAGAGCTTTTTGGCCAAACACTAAATGTAGTTAGTGTGGATATTTCACGCACTTGTAAGATATTAAACTCGACTAAATGCCCAAATCTTAACGAGCTCATACCATTTGATACAACAAACCAAAAGCAGATTGGTAAATTTATTGATGGAAAGCGAACAAAATCACAAATCAAAAACCCTAGCATATATTTTCAAAATAATGATACATTTACAGTTTGTGTTGATTGTCCATTTGACATTTACAAATACTCCAAACATATTACTGTAGATCTTCCTTTCACCTACAAAGACAACAAGGATAGAAAAGTGAATAACACTAGATATGAGTATCATAATAGATATGAAGCGAATTGTGTAGAAGTAAGGGTAGCGTGGCTTCCAAATTTGATAGTAAATAATAGCAGAATTAATCTGGTTAATGATACAATAAACTACCTAAAATCAGGTTGCATAGAAACACAATACAACGAAAAGGTAACAATATTCACACCATTTATAAAACATGATATAAAGACTACTAAACAATGGCAATATGATCAGTGGCTAAAAGAAGCCAAGAAGATCTCAAAGACTGAGAATTGCATCAAATCAACAAAGTGTTAAATATCACTACTCTAAAATTAATGATAGGCATGAACCGTAGTTGGTTTATTCTCATAGGTCTTGGAATAGTTACAACCAGCTTGGTTATACTATTTGCTCAGCCAGCAACATCAGAGGAACAAAAAACACAACTACTTAGCGAATCAGTCGCACTAACAGATCAGCTAAGCACACAACAAAGACTCTCACAAATGCTTAGTGAGTCTATATCAATAGATGATCAGATAAAATTAGAGAAAGGCGATTAACAGAAATGTATAGGACTTTCCAAATTTGTCCTAGTTGTGAAACTTTTTACACAAGAGAGGTAATAATATGTACCACTTGTGGGTTTATAGAGGATGACAGAGGATAAACTAAAATTCAAACCTTTATTGGTAATTGCAATTGCATCAATTTTAGTCATGGCTTTTGGATTTAGTTTTCAAATAATAGGATTGAATCAACAGTTAGCACAAGTAAAAAACCAAACTGGTGCATTAGAAAACTTTACAAACGCACAACTAGATCTTGATAATAAAATAATTGCATGGTCACAAACAGTTGAGACTCGCCTAGCTGATTTGAATAGGACAAGCGATGAACAAAAATAATCATGGCGATAAGGTAGTTTTGATGTTTCATGCAAGAACAAATGAATATAGAAGCAGTTCTTGTTGGAGAGGCCAGCATATAGTTTGTCAAAACTTAAAACGCAAATGTTGGTGTAATTGCCATAAAGATGAGAGATAATGGAATTTAATGCATATCAACTACACGCAAGGGAAACAGCTATCTACCCCAATATCGACAAGAATTGGCAGTACACCCTATGGGGTTTGGGGGGAGAAGTTGGCGAACTAATTAATAAAGGCAAAAAAGTTATTCGTGATGATCAAGGAATTTTATCAGAACAACGAAAGATAGAGATGAGAGATGAACTTGGTGACATCCTTTGGTATATCGCAATGGCTGCATGTGAATTGAGTGTTAATCTTAATGATGTTGCATTACAAAATCTAGAGAAGCTAGCAAAAAGAAGACATACTGGCACAATTTCAGGTAGTGGAGATAAGAGACAGGATAGCCTTTAAATTTGAACAATAAAAATCTTAAAGCAACCATATTTGGAATTGCTATGGTAACAATTCTAGTAGGCTTTTTATTTAAAGGGTTTGATTTGGAGTCTCTTGCAGAAAACAAGGTAATTAATCCAGATAAATATGAGCATAAAATTCCACCTTGGGTAAAGGGAATATCTGGTTTTTGGGCGCAAGATCTTGTAGATGATAACACATATTTTACAAGCTTGCAATATCTAATAGATCATGGATATATCACCATAAGCAAACAAACTAAACAAATTCATGATTATGGCAATACGACAATTTCTTGCACTTGTGATATGGAAGAACGCTAGATGGTTTATCTGGGAAAGATTTGCGAGGATGTACTACTTCCCTCCATCTAGCAACCTTATTTCAAAACAAGAGTTATTTAAAACCTAATTTAATCATCATCACTTTCAAACAGTCTTTTCTGCGGTTCAGTTTTCAATCTTTGTTTTTCAGTAAACGCCTTCAACTCATCTGGTCTTCTATGCACACAAGGGTTTGATTTTGGTATGGCTGCACCATCATCACCACAAGCAAAGCACCAATATTTATCTGCCTCAGTCTGTTTTGGTTTGCAAGTATGGGCATTACCACTTTGAGGACTAACCAAATATGTCCTTCCTGTTCCCTCATGGATCTTGGTAACGAACCCATCTAAACCACATTGTCCACATTTTGTCAAGGTACAACACTACCAAAACCACCAAAGGCGTGAATAAGAGAATTGATCAAGTTCCAGAGAATGTCTGTAAAATTACCAAAATCCATGTCTAGTAGCAACCATACTTTTTCATGTATTCGTATGTATCTTGAAGTTTTTGTGTCCAATCAGGTTGTAAGTGATTTTCATCATACCATTTTTTATTAAACAAGTCTATCACTTCTCATCTATCATCCAATCATCATCATGAACATGACATAATGGGCCAAACAATGCTCTGTAAAATACCCATGCCATCAAGCCAACTGGAAACAATAACCAAAGAAATTCCCAAGTCATTTCTTCTTTTCTGCTTTCCATCGGTTTATCTTTTTCTGTTCTAGTATGATAGATCTATAGTAAAACCCAAGTACAACAGGTGGCAGAATTGATAGAATCAGAAAGAAGTGTACGCCAGTAAACTTGATGTTTGAAGCCTGTGACTCCAAGCCTGACATGAAGATTCCTGCATAAATAAAACCAACAATCATCAAAGGGATCAAAATCAGCTTGCCATAATAACGAGTTCTGTTATTCACAAACTGAATTTACTAACCTATCTTAAAAAGCTTAAATAAGATTCATTCTTACAAAATGGTTACAAGTATTGATCTTGTGTTACTTTGGGGAGTTGAGCAACACAGACCAATGCTTGTATTTACTATAAACCTCATTATAAAACGATCTAGTTATAGCACTCATGAGCAACCCAAACCTTGATTGCTTTTTCAGTATGCACAAAACTATCTGTCTCTTCTACATTTATTATGAAATCCAAAAGCTTTGAACAAGACCAGTTATTCTCCATGTCTGCAAAGTCATTCTGAATTTGAAACTCACCAAAAACCCCTATAGTAAGTACGGCAACCATTGCAATACCTACAAGTAAAATCAAGGTTAGGTTAGGATGTTTTGACAAGATAGATCTTAAAGTCATTGTGGTGCAGATGGTGGTTGATGCGCTATAGGTGGTGGAACTTGTTTTTTTGGTTCAATGGTATTGTGTATCTTTACAGGAACTTGTTCAACTTGAGCTAAACTTTGGCCCTGAGAGCTAGGGGTATCAGAGCCACTTTTCGGTTCTTCCAACACCTGTTCTTTCTTGCTCTTCCTAGCTTGACTTACCCAAAGATTGAAGGCCTCAGTTACAGCTTGTGCAAAGTGTGTGTGGCTTGTACCATAAATATCAATAACCATCTTAGCGAACCGCTTCTCAACCTCATCCTCAATGGTTGTAACAATTCTACCCATTTACAACTCAATACTAGCTGGAGCTACAAATATCTTTTGCACTATAGCTACACAGCTACGAACAAACACCGATGCGAGCTCCAGCTATTTGTATACAAGTATACGGAGCTACCGAGCTATTTGTAGCTGGAATTCACCTAAATCGACTTTTTTATCCTCTACGATTTTTGGTTACCGAATATGAACGTAGGACAGCTCCTGCCAGAGCTTCCATTCGTATTAGTACGATGAGTTTGAAGCTCTAAACGTTGTTTACCTAGTGTAGTTACATAGCTCACCAATATAATATAATCATAAGCTGGTAAACTAACGTATTAATGGCAAGCTTGATCTAAAAAAACATGTGTTGCAATTCCACTATGGTTTTTTACAATTAAAGCTCCACAAAAGCTTCCCATAAAATCAACTTAGCTCATATAGACCGAAAAAAGAGCTTAATTATGTACCTAGGTGTGCGTGGTTCGGAGATACGATCACCATTTTCACAACATAATAAGACATATAGGA
>Ga0184633_10000074_pt1 | contig 27199 bp, 27 predicted proteins | sample PLM31_170_b1_FD_133156 | JGI IMG/M metagenome (GOLD analysis project Ga0184633, IMG submission 133156) | Groundwater sediment microbial communities from an aquifer in East River, Colorado, USA - PLM3-1_170_b1 | ecosystem: Environmental > Terrestrial > Soil > Riparian zone | place: USA: East...
ACCGTCTGCGAGGCCGAGGCGCTGATCACGGTCACCGACAGCCTGCTCCCGGAGACGAAAGAACGTACCGCGAACCGGCAAGGGCTTCCCGGATACACGCTCGAGCACGCGCCCGGCAAGCTGTGGCGCTCGCGCTACGACGCCGAGCGTAACGTGATCGTGGTGAACAGCGGCCACCGCGACTTCATCTTCGCCTCGCGTGCGAAGGCGCTGAAGCTCCGCTACCTCGTGCGGCTCTACGCCAAGGAGATGGTGCGCAAGAACTTCCCCGGCGTGCCCGCCGAGCAGCTCCTCGATCGGCTGATCGAGCTGTCGCTCTACACCGAGGAACACTTGCGCTAGGGGGCGACGGTTCGAAGTGGGCGACCAGCTCGATCTTTTCCTCGACTCGCGAGCGGTCATGCTCGCCAACGAGGCCATCGACGCCCTCTCGGCGCGCGATCCAGCCCGTGCTGCGGCCAGTCTCGACAGACTGGGGCGCGAGGCGCCTGACCATCCAGCCCTGCCTGCCCTTGAAACCTTGGCCGGCGCGCTCGCCGGATGGCGCAAGCCTGACGCCGATCCGGCGGCGATCGTCCGCGCTGTGCAGTGGCTGGACAACGAGATCGCCCCGGCAGCCAGGCAGGCGCTCGGACCGGCGGCCGAAGCGTTTGTCGGGGGCTTCTTCCACGACCTGGCCGGTGCGGCGCGAGGACTTGGCTATGAGCCTGCGCGTGCCACGGCACATCGGGCGTGGCTGTGCCTGCGATGCGGCGAGTGGGCCGACGCCGAGGAGGCCGCGCGCGCGATTCCGGGCTCAACCCGAAACCCCGATGCGCTGCATTGGCTTTGCGTGGCGCGCTACCGACGGTACGGGCTCGCCGCGGCTCGATCCTCGCTCTTCGCACTCGCCTGGCACGCGCCGCAGCGGTTGCCCTCGATCCTCGCCGAGTTGGACGACGAGTTGCTCGACCGGGACTGGCAGTTCGAGCGTGCCAGCGAGTGGGAGAGCGTGCAGGAATCCGACCTGCCTGCGTGGTTCCCGGCGTGGTACCTGCTCGAGCACCCGGTGGTGGGCAAGGAGCTGAGCGACGCGGCGTTTCCGGACACCCCACCGGCCAATGCGGCACGCCTGCTCGTGGAGCTCGTCGAACTGGAAAGACAGGGGAATCAGCCGAAACTGGCCGGGCAGCGCGAACGGTTGCGCCGCCTGAACCCCGAGTTCTTCTCGCTTTACATGGCGCGCCGCGCAGTGCAGTACCTCTGATCACTGGGTCTCCAGAGGATAGCTTGCCAGCGCTGGATTTCTCGGGGGTTCGCGGGACTGAGAGGCAGCGCTATATCGCCGCGGTTCACGCGGCGGTTGGGCGGGAGTACGAGCCGATGACGGCCGTGCCATCGCGTAGCTCGCGTCGCGCCCGACCCGATATTCCGCGGTATGTACGCCAGCGCACAGAGGGTGTGCCGGGGGGCGCGGATACTGCGCATGGCGATGGTCGAATCCCGAACGCCGGCAGGTCCTTTCGCCGGGCGGCACCGAGACAGGGCCAGCCCCGGGCGAACCAGAGACGAGTCCGAACGAACAGCGCGCGGCGCAAGCGAACGTTACGGCGGTGACCGCTGATTGTCGGCGTTCTTCGCGAGGAGAGAGTCATGTGGACGCGAGTAGGTGTGATGACAGTGAGTGCGGCGGTTGCGGCAATGGTGCTTGGCTGCACCCCGCCGCCGTCGGGGCCGACAGTGGTGATCGAGGACAAGGTCTATACGGTGACGCCGACCTCGGTGATGGCGAAGGCCGGGATCATGACGGGCGAGGTCACGGAGATGAAGGTGACCGAGCGGGTCGAGAAGGACTCCGGCAAGGTCGTCTCCCAGGCGAAGCTCACCGGGAAGCTCAAGCTGACCAATAGCTCCAAGGATCAAAGCGTCCGCCTGGTCGGCGGGAAGATCCAGTTCATCGATGCCCAGGGGCAACCGATCAAGGTCGAGGAGAAGCGGATCGAACCGACCCTCAAGTTCTCCAGCTACGGCGGCGCCGAGCGGCTGGATCCCGGGCAGGAGGCGACCCAGTCCGTGGACGTGGACTTTCCCGCCGAGGCCCTGAAGGCGAAGAAGCTGAAGGAGATCCGCCTCGAGCTCGTGTACCTCCCCTCGTCGTACAAGGAAGAGACGGCCAACTTCACCGTGTCGATCGGCGGCCAGTAAGTCTCATCCCGGCGCTTGAGTCCTTTGTAGGTCAATCACGCGGTCGCGGCCCCGGCGCGGCGGATTCCGCCGTGCCGGAGGCGGCCGCCGCGAACGCGGGCCCCCGACCGGATCAATTTCGAGTCCGCGAGCAGGCGCGTGGTCCGCCCCTGCACCATCCGCCCAGCCCGAGCGCTTCCCCGCGCCTGAGAGTGGCGCGCGGCACTTCCTCAACAGGGCTGGCATTGCATGACTAGGGTATTGCAGATCTTCCGGCGACTCGCAGGGGTGCGCCTGCGCATCGATTTCACCGAGCTCGAGGCGCCGATTCGCGCGGAGCTCTTCAGCGCCGAGCGGCTCGAGCAGCACGCGGAGAGCCTGGCGGTCGCCCAGACCATCACGGAGAAGCCCGCGGGCGAGCGCACGCTCGTGCCCCGTGTCCGCGACAACGGCCGGGTTCTGCACAAGGCCTACGCGCGCATCGGCGATGCGGCGCGCGAGCAGATCGCGATCACCCCGGCCGCCGAGTGGCTCCTCGACAACTTCCACATCGTCGAGGACCAGTTGCGGGACATCCGCGAGCACCTGCCGGCGGGCTACTACCGGAGGCTGCCCAAGCTCGCCGAAGGGCATCTGCGCGGCTACCCGCGGGTCTACGGTCTCGCGTGGGCTGTCGTCGCGCATACTGATAGCCGCTTCGACCCCGCCTGGCTCGTCCGCTTCGTGCGCGCCTACCAGCGCGTCCAGCCGCTCACCATCGGCGAGCTCTGGGCGGTGCCGATCTCGCTGCGCATCGTCATGGTCGAGAACCTGCGCCGCTTGAGCGTGCGCATCGTCGGCTCGCAGCTGGGGCGGCAAGCCGCCGACGCGTTCGTCGATGAGCTGTTGCCCGCTTTGGGCACGCAACCCGGGCGGACGATCGAACGCGCGATCCGCAGCCTGGACGCGACGCGCCTGCGCCCAGCATTCGCGGTTCAACTGGTGCAGCGCCTGCGCTACCAGGCCGCGGACGCTACGCCGCTCCTCGAGTGGCTCAACCGCGAGCCGGCCGCGCAAGCCGTCAGCACCGACGAGATCGTGCAGGAGGAGCATGCGAGCCAGGCGGCGGCGAACCTGACGGTCCGCAATCTGATCACCAGCATGCGCGCGATCGCCGCGTTCGACTGGCGCGCATTCTTCGAGGACGTCAGCACGGTCGACGCGCGCTTGCGCGAGGATCCCGGATTCGTCGCGATGGATTTCGCGACGCGTGACCGCTACCGGCACGCGATCGAGGATCTCGCTCGCGGCTCGCGGCGCTCGGAGAGCGACGTCGCCGACGCCGTCGTCGCCCGGGCGAGGCAGATCCGGGTCGACGCGGACGAGCGCGGCGTAGCCGTCGACCGGAGACTGGAGGATCCCGGTTATTACCTGATCGCAGGGGGCCGGGAGGCGTTCGAGCGGGAGCTGGGGTACCGGATCGGCCTGCGTCGACGTTTCGTCCGCGGCTACGTGGCGCACGCCACGTCCGCGTATCTCGGAACGATCCTGCTCGCCACGCTCGCGCTCCTCGCCCTGCCGATCATCATCAGCGCCGAGGCGCACGTGGGCTGGGCCGGCCTCGTCGTGCTCGGCGTCCTCGGCCTCGTGCCGGCGTCCGAAATGGCGATCGCCCTCCAGAATCGTCTCGTTATGGGGGAGATCGGCCCGCGGTCCTGGCCGCGGCTCGGCCTCCAGGACGGCATTCCGTCGTCGCTGCGGACTTTCGTCGTCGTCCCGACGTTGCTCACCAGCACCGACGAGATCGCCGGGCAGCTCGAGCGGCTCGAAACGCATTACCTGTCGAACCGCGATGGCGACGTCTGCTTCGCGCTGCTCTCGGACTGGCGCGATGCTGATAGCGAGACCGTGCCGGCCGACGGGCAACTGCTGGCCGACGCGGCGGCGGGGATCGAGGCGCTCAACGCACGCTACGGGCGAGCCGAAGAGGACGGCGGTCAACGGTTCTTCCAGCTCCATCGCCGACGCATCTGGAACCAGAGCGAACGCAAATGGATGGGCTGGGAACGCAAACGCGGCAAGCTGCACGAGCTGAACCGCCTGCTGCGCGGTGCGACCGACACGACTTTTGTCGCCATCAACGGCGAAGTGCCCGTGCTGCCGGCCGGCGTGCGCTACGTGATCACGCTCGACGCGGACACCAAGCTGCCCTTGGGCGCGGTCCGACGGCTGGTAGGGACGGCTGCGCACCCGCTCAACCGCCCGGTCTGGGATCCCGAAGCGCGCCGCGTCGTCGCCGGCTACGGCGTGTTGCAGCCCCGCGTGACTGCGGCGTTTCCCACGCGTCGCGAGAGCACGATCTTCCAGCAAGTGTTCTCCGGGCCGAGCGGGGTGGACCCTTACGCGGCGGCCGCTTCGGACGTCTACCAGGATCTCTTCGGGGAGGGCAGTTACACCGGCAAGGGACTCTACGACGTCGATGCCTTCGAGAACGCCCTGGCGGGGCGCGTACCGGAGAACACGGTGCTCAGCCACGACCTGTTCGAGGGGATCTTTGCGCGCTGCGGTTTGGTCAGCGACGTCGAGTTCTTCGACGATTTTCCCTCGCACACGGAAGTGGCGGCCTCCCGCCAGCATCGCTGGGCGCGGGGGGACTGGCAGCTCCTGCCCTGGATCTTCGGGCGGGCCGGTCGCGGCATCGCCGCGATCAACCGCTGGAAGATGCTCGACAACCTGCGCCGGACGCTGTCCCCGATCGCGTGCCTCGGGCTCCTCTTCGCGAGCTGGTCGCAGCCGCAGGCGCCGCAGGGGCTGTGGACCGCCTTCGTACTGGGGGCCCTCGCGTTTCCTCCGGCGTTGTCGTTGTTCGATGTCCTGCTTCCGCGCAGCCGGGACGTCTCCCTCTCGAGCCACCTGCGAGCGCTCGCCAAAGAGGGCATGCGCGCGCTCGTCTATGCCACCCTGTCCGCCGCCTTCCTCGCGCAGCAGGCGTGGTTGATGCTCGATGCCATCGTCCGGACGCTGACGCGGCTGTTCGTCACGCGCCGCAGGCTGCTGGTCTGGGTGACGGCGGCGCAGGCCAAGAGCGTCGCCCGGCGGTCCTTCAGCGCGATGCGGCCACTGCGGAGCGCGAGCATCGTCGTCGTCGCCGGCGGCGCGCTCGTGCTCGCCCGCAACCCCGGCGCGCTCGTCTACGCCGCGCCGCTCCTCGCGCTGTGGGCGAGCGCGCCGCTCCTCGCGCGCTTCATCAGCTCGCCGCCCAGGCAGGATCCCGCGGACCCCCTGTCGGCCGAAGACGTGGCGGCGCTGCGCGCGACGGCACGCCGCATCTGGCTCTTCTTCACCACGTTCGTGACGGCCGCGGACCACGCCCTGCCGCCGGACAACTTCCAGGAGGATCCGGAACCGGTCGTCGCCCATCGCAGCTCGCCCACGAACTTCGGGCTCTATCTGCTGTCGTGCGTCGCCGCGCGTGACTTTGGCTGGATCGGCCTCAACGACCTCGCCGACCGGATCCAGTCCACGTCGGACACGCTGCAGCACCTGCCCCGGTTCCGCGGGCATTTCTTCAATTGGTACGAGACGCGGGAGCTGCGCCCGCTCGACCCGAAGTACGTGTCGACCGTGGACAGCGGCAACCTGGCCGGCCATCTGCTCGCAGTGGCGCAGGGCTGCGACGAGGCGGTCGAGCAGCCGCTCTTCGGGCCGGAATCGGTCGACGGCCTGCGCGATGCCTTGCGGCTGGCACGGTCGGCCGTGCGCGCGATGCGCGACGATCGCCGCACCCTGATCGTCAACCTGAGCCAGCTCGAAGCGGTCCTGGGAGAGTGCGAGGCGCTGCTGGGCGCCGCACCCGATCGCTTTTCCGATTGGGTCGAGCGCTGGGAGGCGCTGGAGCGACAGGCGGCGATCCTGTTGGATATCGCGGCGACCTTCACGGAAGAGCGAGGGGACCGCGCAGGCAGCGAAGTGCTCACCTGGGCGACCGAGCTCCACGCGAACGTCAAGAGCCGCGCCCGTGACATCGCGCCGCTGGAAGCGATGTTCGCCACGGAACGGTCGCCCGCGACTCGTTCGGAGCAGCCGTCCGGCCGCGCGCTCCTCTACGACGTGCTGGACAGCCATCTGCTCGCCGACGCGAGTCTCGTCGGACTCGAGTCGCGGCTCCCTGCGATCCTCGCGGATCTCCGCGCGCGCAGCGCCCCGTCGGAAATGACCGCGGCCGTTGCGCGCTGGGGCATCGCCTGTGCCGAGCTCGGGGCACGCTTCGGCAGGCTGGCGGCGAGCGCGCGCAGCCGCGTCGCGGAAATGGATTTCGGCTTCCTCTTCGACGCGAGCCGGCAGCTCTTCGCCATCGGCTATCGCGTCAACGATTCGGCCCTCGACGAGAGCTACTACGATCTCCTCGCGTCGGAGGCCCGGCTCGCGAGCTTCATCGCCGTGGCCAAGGGCGACGTTCCGGCGTCCCACTGGTTCCGTCTCGGGCGGGCGTCGACGACGATCGACCGGCGCGCGGCCCTGCTGTCCTGGTCCGGCTCGATGTTCGAGTATCTGATGCCGTCGCTGGTGATGTACACGCCGCGCGGCACGCTGCTCGATCAGACCTGCCGCCTGGTCGTCGGCCGGCAGATCGAGTACGCCGACGAGCACGGCATCCCGTGGGGGATCTCCGAGTCCGCCTACAACCTGCGCGACCGCGCGCTCACCTATCAGTACTCCGACTTCGGTGTTCCAGGCCTCGGCCTGAAGCGCGGCCTGGGCGAGGACCTCGTGGTTGCCCCATATGCCACTGCGCTGGCGGCCATGTACGACGGCCCCGCGGCGGCGCGCAATCTCGCGCGCATCCAGGCAGAGGGCGGGCAGGGCCGCTATGGGCCATACGACGCCATCGACTACACGCCGGCGCGTCTCGCGGAAGGCCAGGAGTCGGCCGTGGTCCGGGCCTACATGGCGCACCACCAGGGCATATCGTTGGTGGCGCTCGCGAACACGCTGCACGAGGGGATCATGCGCCGGCGCTTCCACAACGATCCGCTCGCCCATGCGGCGGAGCTGCTGTTGCAGGAGCGGCCGCCCCGGGAGGTCGCCGACCGTCGCCCGCGGCTCGAAGATCTGCCGCGCGTGCCGATCAGGGAGACGGCGCGCCCCGCCACCCGCCAGTTCGACACCGTGCGCACCCCGATTCCCGCCTCCCATCTCCTGTCCAATGGCCAGTACGCGGTGATGCTGACGGCGGCCGGCTCGGGCTACAGCCAATGGGGCAAGCTCTTCGTCACCCGCTGGCGCGAGGACGTGACCGCCGATTGCCGGGGCGCGTACCTCTTCCTGCGCGACGTCGCGAACGGCCGACTCTGGTCGGCGACGTATCAGCCCACCGCGGTCGAGCCCGATGAGTACAAGGTGGTCTTCGCCGAGGATCGAGCCCGGATCACGCGGCGCGATGGCGCGATCACGACCGTGCTCGAGGTCATCGTCTCCTCCGAGGACGATGCCGAGGTCCGCCGGCTGTCGATCACCAACGACGGCTCCCGGGCGCGGGAGATCGAGATCACCTCGTATGCGGAGCTGGTGCTGACCGAGCTCGCCACCGACGTGTCGCATCCGGCGTTCTCGAATCTCTTCGTGCAGACCGAGTACGTGCCGGAAGTGCGGGGACTCATCGCCACCCGGCGCCCCCGCTTCGCCGACGACCGGGCCGTCTGGGCAGCCCACGTCGTTGCGCTCAGCCGCGACAGCGTGGGTGGCCTCGAATACGAAACCGACCGGGCGCGGTTCCTGGGACGAGGACGCACGGTCCGGGCGCCGGCGTCGGTGGTCGATGGCCATCCGCTATCGAACACGGTCGGCCCGGTGCTGGATCCGGTGCTGAGTCTGCGCGCACGTGTCCGCGTGGCCCCGGGCGCGACGGCGCACATCGCATTCTCGACGATGGTGGCCGCCTCGCGCGACGCGGTCATCGATCTCGCCGACAAGTTCCACGACGCGCCGACTTTCGAGCGCATCTCGACGCTCGCCTGGACTCAGGCCCAGGTGCAGCTTCACCACCTGGGCATCGAAGCGAGCGACGCGCTGCTCTACCAGGAGCTCGCCAATCGGATCCTCTTCTCCGATCCCGCGCTGCGCCCCTCAGGCGAAATGCTCAAGCGCAATACGCTCACCACGTCCGGGCTGTGGCCGCACCGCATCTCCGGCGATCATCCGATCGTGCTGCTGTGCATCGACGCGGTCGAGGATCGCGGGATCCTCTGGCAGCTGTTACGGGCGCAGGAGTATTGGTGGATGAAGCGCCTCGCCGTCGACCTCGTCATCCTGAACGAGAAGCCGACCTCCTACGTGCAGGACCTGCAGATTTTTCTGGAAGGCATGGTGCGCACGAGCCGCGCGACGATCGGCCCGGACCCGCACGGCGCCCACGGCGGCATCTTCGTGTTGCGCGCCGACCTGGTCAGCCGGGAGGAGCGCGAACTCCTGCATGCGGTCGCCCGCGTGGTCCTGATCGGCAAGCAGGGCGGCCTCGCCGAACAGCTGCTCCGGTTGCAGCGGCTCAGCCCCGCCGCGGGCAGCCCCGCGCGGCGGGAAGCGGCGGAGCGTAGCGAAGATGCGCCGGCGCCCGAGCTGCCGCGGCTGGAGTTCTTCAACGGGCTGGGCGGGTTCGCCGACGACGGCCGGGAGTACGTGATCGTCCAGGGCCCGCGCCAGCATACGCCGATGCCGTGGATCAACGTCGTTGCCAATCCGGAGCTCGGGTTTCAGGTGTCGGAGACGGGGGCGGGCTACACCTGGTCGGTGAACAGCCGCGAGAACCAATTGACAGCGTGGTCGAACGACCCCGTGAGCGATCCGCCCGGCGAGGCCTGCTATATCCGCGACGAAGAGAGCGGCGAGCTCTGGACGCCGACCGCCGCGCCGATCCGGATCGAGAATGCCACCTATGTCGCCAGACACGGCCAGGGCTACAGCCGCTTTCAGCTCGACTACGGCGGCATCGCCAGCGACTGGCTGCAATTCGTGGGCGGGGACGATCCGGTCAAGGTTTCTCGGCTGACGCTCGAGAATCGTTCGCGGCAGCCGCGCCGTCTGTCGATCACGGCCTATGTGGAATGGGTGCTGGGCACGACGCGCGCAAAGAGCGCGCCCCACATCGTGACCGAGGAGGATGCACCGACGGGCGCTCTGCTCGCGCACAACCCGCTGCACAACGAGTTCGGCCGGCGGATCGCGTTCGCCGATCTCGGGGGGCGCCAGACGAGCTACACCTGCGATCGCACCGAGTTCCTGGGCCGTCACGGCAGCCTCGAAGAACCCGCGGCGCTCGCCGGAGAGGCCGAGCTCGCCGGTCGGGACGGCGTCGGAATCGATCCCTGCTGCGCGCTGCGGACGGTGCTCGAGCTCGAGCCAGGCGAGCGGGCAAGCGTCGTCTTCGTGCTTGGACAGGCCGCGGATCGCGAAAGTGCGCGCACGCTGGTTCGGCGCTATCGCGCGATCGACGTCGATGCTGCGCTCGCGGGCGTCATCGGGAACTGGGACCGCATCCTCGGCCGAGTGCAGGTCGAGACGCCCGATCGCGCGATGGACGTGATGCTGAACCGGTGGCTGCAGTATCAGACGCTCGCCTGTCGCTTCTGGGCCCGCGCGGGCTTCTATCAGGCCGGCGGTGCTTACGGCTTTCGCGATCAACTGCAGGACGCGATGGCGTTGACAATAACGCTGCCCGAGCTTGCGCGTGCGCATCTGCTGCGCGCGGCTGCGCGGCAGTTCGTGGAAGGCGACGTGCAGCACTGGTGGCACCCGCCCACCGGGCGGGGCGTGCGCACCCGTTGCTCGGACGACCTCGTCTGGCTGCCGCACGCCGCGGCCCATTACGTCGCCGTGACCGGCGATGCCGCGGTGCTCGACGAGCGGGCGCCGTTCCTCGAAGGCCCGGTGCTCCTGCCCGGGCAGGACGACGCGTACTTCGAGCCAGCCGTGTCGCCGCAAGCGGCAACGCTGTTCGAGCATTGCGCGCGCGCGCTCGATCGCAGCCTCGCCGTGGGCGCGCACGGCCTGCCGCTCATCGGCTCGGGCGATTGGAACGACGGGATGAACCGCGTGGGGCATCAGGGCAAAGGCGAGAGCGTGTGGCTCGCCTGGTTCCTCTATAAAACGCTGCAGGGGTTCGCGGAGTTGGCGGAGCAGCGGGGCGCCAAGGAGCATGCCGCGCGATGGCGAGCGCACGCCGCGAGCCTGCAGGCGGCGGTGGAAACCCAGGCCTGGGACGGCGCCTGGTACCGGCGGGCGTACTTCGACGACGGCACCGCCATCGGATCGGCGGCGAACGCGGAGTGCCGGATCGACTCGATCGCGCAGAGCTGGAGCGTGCTGTCGGGGGCGGCGGACCCGGCTCGGGCACGGCGCGCGATGGCAGCAGTCGAGGAGTACCTGGTGCGGCCGGGCGACGATCTTGTCCTGCTGCTCACGCCGCCGTTCGACAGGACGACGGCCGACCCCGGGTACATCAAGGGCTACCTGCCGGGCGTACGCGAAAACGGCGGACAGTACACCCACGCCGCGGCGTGGTGCGTGATCGCGCAGGCGCTGTTGGGGGAGGGCGAACGGGCCACCGAGCTCTTCGCCATGATCAATCCCGTCAACCGCGCCGCGAGCCGCGCCGGCGTGTACGCCTACAAGGTCGAACCGTATGTCGTGGCCGCCGACATCTACTCGGAACCGCCGCACGTCAGACGCGGCGGGTGGACCTGGTACACGGGCGCGGCCGGATGGATGTACCGGGCCGGTCTGGAATGGATCCTGGGTTTGACGAGGCACGGCGACGCGCTGTTCATCGATCCCTGCATTCCCCGGCGCTGGTCCGGCTTTCGGCTGCGCTATCGGCACGGCAGCACCGACTACGAAATCAGCGTGGAGAATCCGCAGGGCGTTGCGCGTGGCGTCGCTCGCATCGAGGTGGATGGGGTGAGGCTTGAGTCCCACGAGCACGGCATTTCGCTGCGCGACGATGCGCAGGCGCACCGCGTGAGGGTCGTTCTGGGTTGATCGCGCGCTAGAGGAGAGCGGGGCTAGGATACGCAGGAACACCTGTGCGCCCTGTGCGCTGTGCGCACCAACGCAAGATCTCAGCCGCTTGACCCGTAGTGCGCGCCGTCAATCAATGACCATGACCCGGGTGCCCGATCGCCACGTCCGCGGGGTTGCCTCGTTGAATACGCGCCTCGACCCGTCTCGAAAGCGAATGGTGGTTTCGTAGCTTCTGGTCGATTCCGCCGCATGTTCACCGCGCGTGACGATCTCCCGCACCGACTCAATCACGCCGCACTCGGCGCACCTTGTTCTGGTTGGAGTGTCGCTCACCACATCCGCCGAGGCCTTATCTGCTTTCGCGCCGGCTGGCTGGGCGGGCATCGGCGATAACTCAGTGAGCGCGGCGTGGTCTTCGGGGTTGCTAATTGCGGTCGGCATCCACGCCATGAACGCCGCAATGCCGGCGGTGCAGAGCAAAGTTGCCGCGACACTTGCGATCCACATCAGCAAGTGCGGAGATTGATCGACTTGCGTTCGCACGTTGATGTCCTTGCGGTCTGGCTGTTTCGAACGACGCTCATGCCGATGCCGTCTTCACCGAAGGCCGAGCTTCGCAGCATGCGATCTGCACACCACGTCGAGACCTCGAAAACAGCTTAGTCGCAAGACCGGGCTTGCACCCACGGTCCCCGAAGGATCGATCACTTCGTCGCCCCAAGAAGAACGCCACCGTCGGTCTCCCACCTCGACGCGACGCCGCCTTGGCGGGTCTTCGTGAATTGATGACGTGCGGCGGGTTTACTTCAGACGAATGTCCCCGAACAGTCCGAGTACCCCGACGACGATCAAGTAAGCGGCGACAATGTAGTTCAGCAACCGGGGCACGATCAGAATGAGAATACCGGCGAGAAGCGATACCAGGGGAGCAAGGCTCAAGGTAATGTTCATGGCGACTTCCTTTGCGCACAGAAACTGATCGTTACTGCGATTGTCCTCCCTCCCCGCGGGACGCTCTGTGCGCTCGCGTACACACGACGAGGAATATTCGCCGTAGTCTTGACGCTGTCTCTCAGCGGCATTCCGTAGGACCATCTCCAATGCGCCCTGCGATCGCGTCGAGCTCTACGAAGACGAACGGGCCGAGCTTGAGGTTGGTGCGCATCGCTGGCTTTCTTCCCATTTTTGCCATACCGAAAAGTCCGAGAAATGCTGCGTCGACGCAGCGCCCGGAAAGCGGCCATCCACGTCTGATCCGTAGAGTTGTTCTTCAGCACGAGCGTCCCGGTGAGCTTGGTACGCTGGCGTACAGATGGTGCTAGACTTTCCCTCGCACTGTTGAACCGGGAGTGGGTATGTCAGCAATACCTGCGTCGCGGATTCCCGAAACGAACTGCCTCCTGGCCGTCCTGCCAGCGGCCGAACGCGAACGCCTGTATCCCCATCTCGAGCCGGTCTCGATGGCGCTCGGTGATGTCGTCTACGAGTCCGGCAGCCAGCTGGATTACGTCTACTTCCCCACGACCGCGATCGTGTCCCTGCTCTACGTCATGGAGGATGGCGCGTCCGCCGAGATCGCCGTCGTAGGCAATGAGGGGATGGTCGGTGTTGCCCTCTTCATGGGGGGCGAAACCACGCCGAGCCGGGCGATCGTGCAGAGCGCTGGCCTCGCGTTTCGGCTTTCGGGGCAACTGCTGAAGCGCGAGTTCACTCGCGCCGGGGCGATGCAGCATCTGTTGCTGCGCTATACCCAAGCGCTACTGACACAGATGGCACAGACGGCGGTCTGCAATCGGCATCATTCGGTGGACCAACAGCTCTGTCGCTGGCTGCTGCTCAGCCTCGATCGACTGCCCTCGAACGAGCTGACCATGACGCAAGAATTGATTGCCAACATGCTCGGGGTGCGCCGCGAAGGGGTCACGGAGGCCGCCGGGAAGTTGCAGAGCGTCGGCTTGATCCACTACAGCCGTGGCCGCATCACGGTGCTGGATCGGCCGGGATTGGAGGCCCGGGCTTGCGAGTGCTACGACGTGGTCAAGAGGGAATGCGATCGCCTGCTCCCTGATGCGACCGCGACGTGATCCTGTGATCGGGGTTGTGGAGCCGTATCAGCGCGGCTGCCGACATGGTCGAGTCTCTCCGGGGCGTGTGCCCTCGGCCTACTCGCTCGCTGGCGAAGGAACTGGCGCTGTCCGCGGCCATGACGACGCCGTCGTTGATCTTGACTGACACGAGTACGGTCATCTCCGCTCTAGCCGAGGATGCGGTCGTACACGTCTTGCCCGGCCTGGTAGCACCCGCAGGAGGCGGCTTCCAGGCCGCCGCGGGCAAGAACCGTGATGTTGCCGCGGCGGTAGCGAATCAGCTTTCGCCTCTGCAGCCCCCCTGCCGCCTTGGTCACACCGACCCGGCGCACCCCGAGCATATGGGCGAGGAGTTCGTGGGTCAAATGGAACTCGTCCGCGTGGGCCCGGTCGTGAGTCATCAGAAGCCAACGGGCGAGGCGTGCCTCCAATGCATGGAAGTACGTACACGCAGCCGTTTGCGCGAGCTGCGCGATCGAGACGTAGAGGTACCGGTTCAGCTCACGCTGCAAGGCAGCGCTATAGGCGAGCTCGCGGCGGAACGGCGCAGCATCCATTCGCATTGCGGCGCCAGAGCCCTGGACCAACGCGCGCAGGGGTGAAACGTCGACACCGAGCATGAGGGTGATGCCGAGCATGCCTTCACTACCGACGAGCCCCACCTCCAGGCTCGTGCAGCCGTCGCGCGGCGTCAGCAACGAGATGAAACTGTCGGCGGGGAAGTAAACGTGCTGGATACGATCCCCGGGCTCGCAGAGCACATCGGCGGAAGTCAACTCGACTCGCTCGCAGCCCGCGAGCAGATGCTCGCGGTCCTTGCGGGGCAACGCCGCAATCAGACCATTCGTGGCGGGGGCGCGCCTCGTGGATGACACCGGAGTCTCCTGGAGGGTTGGGGGAACCCATCAGACGGCACAAGAAGAGCGTACACGAGCATCGGGGTCCATTCGGTACGCTAGCGAACAGAACGAAGAAGGTATTCGGCGTACCAATGCACCTGGAGGGCGTCAGTGAGAAGACCGTCCATGTGCAACACGACTACTACGTCGGAAGAGAGCTGATGCTGCGCGTGTGCGAAGTACCGGCGTTGGCGCATGCGTGGAGCGGTGGCGACAGCGCGTTCCCTTTCCATGCGAGCGAGGGACCAGACGCGAGCGCACTCATGTGGGAGTTCTTCAAGTCGCAGCGTCGGCTGCCAAGCGCCCGAGCGGCTTCAACGCTTCGGGCCCTAAGCAGTTAGGGCTGCGGTCCAAGAAAAAACCCAGTACGGGGGTGCCGTTACCGGGCCAAGTACTTCAGGTGTTCATCAGGGAGGAGCTAAACACCTATTTCTATCATCCCCGCTTCCTCCAAGACGCTCTGTGCGCTGGCGTACATAACGCACAAGATTTCTATGGTCTTGGACTCAACTTGAGTTGCCCTCACTAGGGGGACAAACTCCTGCAGCAGGTGGCGGGGCGCCTGGCCGCCTGCATACGCGCCTCCGACACGGCCTGCCGTTATGGCGGAGACGAGTTCGTCATCATGCTGCCGGAGGTCGACCGCCAGGAAAGTGCTGCTACGGTGGCCGAGAAGATCCGCGCCCATCTGGTCGCGCCTTTCGTCGTCGACGGCAGCACGATTACGCTGACGGCAAGCATCGGCACGGCCGTGTATCCCGTCGACGGGCAGAGTTACCGTGACCTGATCCACCAGTCCGACATCGGCATGTATCGCGGCAAGGCTCTTAGCGGCGCTCCGCCGAGCTTCCCCGAGCCGGCAATGAGGAGCTAGCGGTTCCGGAGGAAGGAGACCACCGCGTCGCTGGCAGCTGGGATCAACCCCGGAGGAGAGCAACATGAGGCGCGACTTGTCGAGAGCACTTCTCGGGGGAGTCGATTCGGCGCTTGCCTGGGGGCTTGCGGAGAAGACCGATCGAATGGAACGCCAGCGCCGCTCACGGCAGGGGGCGCAGGCGATTCAAACGTGGGAAGGAGAGGGCGGGAGAGTGCCGGACCGGCCGACCCGCGGGCAGGGCACCTCGGTGCGCGACGGCGCGCCGGCGCACCGGGTCAAGGTCGTTCTTGGTTGAACTCCTCGACGGGCCGTTAGGATGTGGGAATCTGCAGCAGGCCCGCTTGCTCGAAAGCAATCTTTTCCTGTGCGTGATGGATGATGCGCTCGCTCGCTCGATTCCAGTGGAGCGAGATCGCCTCGTTCGTGGCACCTCGGGCAAGCGCGGCGCTGGACGGCCCCGCCATGGCGAGCGCCAGCAGCAGTCTTGTAGTTCTCATGATTGGTACCGCCTGGTAGAACGCTCCGAGTCGGAGCACTCCATCATAGGCCGCTATTGGGCAAGCCGCTCGAGCTTTCTCCTGCGGCTCGGAGCCCGCCCGGAAGTCACCACACCATGACAGGGTGACGGTGGGTATCGGGTCGTGCTGGAAATAGCTTTGATCGGCGCTCGCGATTGCAGCGCGCCTTGAGCGCGAAAAAGGGGGCAGCGCCGGCTGCCCCCGCCAGAAGGAGCTAGGCCGCTTTCAGATTGACAGCCGACGACTTGCCGTCGCTCCCCTTCTCCAGGTCGTACGAGAGCTTCTGGCTCTCGTTGATGCTGCCGAGCCCGGAACGTTCCACGGCCGAGATGTGGACGAACACATCCTTCGAGCCGTCGTCGGGGCGGATGAAGCCGAAACCTTTGGTTGCATTAAAGAACTTGACGGTGCCAGTAGACATGAGTCCTCCAGGTCTGGCGTTGCCTCGCTCGGAAGTGAGCGGGGCATCAAATCGCCGATGGGAAGACCGGAAGCGGCACCCGCGAGGGGATACTGCGGACACACCCAAAGCGAACTCGATATGAGGAATATGGGGGCGTAAACGCTTTCGACAAGGGGCAGTACCAGACAGTTTGGTTGTCAGAAAGCCCAGCCGGGTCATAATGGTTCCGGAACCACCAAGAGGACGAGCAGGAAGGGGCCCCGAATGGCAACCGACCAAGTGATCGACATCATCGCCGACATCGAAATGCGGCGACAGGAAACGGAGAAGACCGCTGATCTCAAGCGCTCGTGCAATGAGGCGCTTCGCCGGTTGCATGAACTCCTCGAGCACGAAAAGAAGGCATTGCAGCTGCACGGCCCAAGCGCTGAACACCCGACGAACATCGAGGCCGTGACGATCGAGATCGAGAGAGTCAGGCGATTGGCGGGCACCACGAGGCAAGGCTCGATCCCCAAGAGCGCGGGCCCCGGGCAGCAACAAGGGTCCTGGCGGAACGCGTCACGAGGTCCCTCGAGAACACGGGGCCGGAGGACAATGGGGCGACGCGGCGGTGGCTAGCTGATCATGCCGCAGGTGCTGCGGCGAGGTCCGGAAGCAGCCGATCGAACTCCTTCCTGACGACTTCGTAGCACTCGCAAACGTGGGCCTCCAGCGCCGGCCGGTCGAGCACCGTGATGCGGCCGCGGCTATAGCGAATCACGCCCGCGGCTTGCAGCTTGCCCGCGGCCTCGGTGACGCCCTCGCGGCGCACTCCGAGCATGTTGGCGATCAGCTCCTGCGTCATCGTGAGCTCGTTCGAGGGCAGGCGATCGAGGCTCAACAACAGCCAGCGGGAGAGCTGCTGATCCAGCGAGTGATGCCGGTTGCAGACCGCCGTCTGCGCCATCTGCGTCAGCAGCGCCTGGGTATAACGCAGTAACAGGTACTGCATCGCTCCGCCGCGACGGAATTCGTCCTTCAGCAGCAGCCCCGAAAGCCGATAGGCGAAGCCGGCGCTCTGCACGACGGCCCGGCTCGGCGTGGTCTCGCCGCCCATGAAGAGGGCGACACCGACCATTCCATCGTTGCCCACCACGGCGATCTCGGCTGACGCGCCATCCGCCATGACGTAGAGCAGGGACACGATGGAGGTCGCAGGGAAGTAGACGTGATCCAGCTGGCTGCCGGACTCGTACAGGACGCCGCCGAGCGGCATCGGAACGAGTTCCAGCTGGGGATAGACGCGCTCGCGCTCGACCGCGGGCAAGACGGCAAGCAGACGGTTCTGTGCGGGGTTATGGACGTTGGACATAACCGGGCGCTCGACGGCCAGGGGCGGATCAGCCATTTGACCAGTATAGGTCCATTCCCCTCGCCCTATGTGCGCTACCGCACCGCGCGCCGCCGCCTTCGGAACTAGGCTTGCCGGACGGGGCGAGTCGATGGCCCGGCCCGCGCGCAAAACTCATCAGGGGGGCGCGCCGACCCCGGCTCTTCCCGCACGGCGGCAACTCATTTTGGTGCCAACGGCTTCGGGCACAGGGGATCGTCATGTCAATTTTCACTTGGATCATCATCGGGCTGGTCGCGGGCTTCCTCGCCAGCAAGCTCGTCATCAGGTCGGGCGAGGGTCTCCTCAGGGACCTCGGTCTTGGCATCGGCGGCGCGGTCTTCGCCGGCTGGCTCTTCGGCGCCCTCACGTCGTCGGAAGCGACCGGGCGCGACGTGTTCGGCCTCATCGTGACCCTCGTCGGCGCGAGCGCGGTCCTCGTCGTGTATCACACCTTCTTCCGGCACGCTCGCCCGGGATAGTCGGGTGGGCTGCCCGCGGTACTCGCGGCGGTCCCGTCCACGAGAGCGGCGAGCACGCGAGGCGGGGCGGGCGGTGCCGTCCTATGAGGCGCCCAGTCGGGGCGATGCCCGCCTGCGCCAAACACTCGCCAGCCAGGGCTGCTGTTCGCGTGGCAGGCCGGCCGGGCGGTAATAGTGAGTAAGCTCGACGAACCCCGCAGCTGACATGTAGCGGCGCCAATTCCCGAGATCGTGATACGCGCCGTAGCGTCCGCGGTTCCAGCCTTCCTCGTTATGGCCGCGCGGGTTCGAGCTGAACAGCACGCCGCCCGGCTTCAGCGTTGCGTGCAGTTGCAGCAGCACGCGCGGCAACTCCTGGCTGGGAACATGAAACAGCGCGGCGTTGGCGAAGACGCCATGGAAACGGTCATCCGGCAGGTCGAGCTTGAGGAAGTCCTGCTGCCATACTTCGCAGCCGCTATGGGCACGCGCCATTGCGACGAAGCGCGCGGCGCCTTCCAGACCCACCGCAACGTGACCGAGCTCGACGAACACTTTGAGGTCGCGCCCGGGCCCGCAGCCAAAATCGAGGATCGTGAACGGCGGCTCATCCTCGATGCATTGCAACAGCGCCGCGATGTTCTGGGTGACGTCGTGATCGTGCGTGCCTTCCCAGAAGTCTCCGGCACGCTGGTTGTAATGCTCCAGCGTGGGGCCGGTGAGTTTTTCCAGGTCTTGCGAATTCAGCTTCATGCTCGATCTAGTCACACACACCGACGCAGCGCGCGACCCGTTCCCGACCAGTATAGGTCCATTCCCGTCGCCTTATGTGCGCTGCCGCACAGAGCGCCGTCGGCTTCGGACCTAAACTTGCCGGACGGGGCGAGTCGGTGGCCCGGCCCGCGCGCAAATCATCAGGGAAGCGCGCCGACTCCGGTTCTTCCCGCGCGGCGGCAACTCACTTCGACGCCAACAGCAATGGATTGGACCAAAGACAGGATCGAGCCGCTGACCACCGCGGAAGTCAGACAGCTACGCGCCAACGCAGACGCACTTGGCAAAGTAGACGTCCTGGCGTTGTGCGATGAAGTGCTGTCTCAGCGACCGAAGAGAGCTCTCGGGCATCGCGCCGGGCGCACGCGGTTACCCGACGACAGGCACCTGGTCTCGCGAAGCAAGGCGCTCGAAACCCGAGGGGTGATCCTTCGCAACCCGAGCTGGAGCTGGGGCGGCGTTCGGCGTTCCGATGGCGCTGTGATCATGACGATCTGGGCCGATGACGTCCAGACTTCCGACGGCACGTGCAGCTACCTTCTTTGGGCCCCGAACGTGAAAGGGTCGCGCCCCTGGTCAGACAAGCCGGGCGGCAAGGAGCGGCTTGAGCATTGCCGCCTCGCCCTGGCTCATGGCGCAGCTGAGGGATTGCTCGTCTATGGTGAACGCCTCAAAGGCAAGCTACCCGAGGACAAGGCATCCACAGTGCGCGGGGCGGACCCGAACACCGTTCTGCGCTTTCGCGTTATCCGTCGCGGCGAGGAATTCTGGGCGACGTGGGGGGAAAGAAGCCCGCCGTCGGCTGCCAACGGCGTATAGTGGTTCTCGATAGAGGCGCTAGCAGTTCCCACCTCCCACGCCCCCGATTAGCGACCCCGGGCCAACGTCCCGCCCCTGGGGTTCGTCATGCGCGTGGTCGAACGAATTACCGGCACCGCCGGACTCTACGTGCTCACTGGCACGGTCTCTCGCGACGAACGCGGTCGCTACGTCGCCCACGCCAAGACGTACCTGCTGAGGGAGGGCCCGCTCGATCGCGCACTGCGGTCGGTGGCGAAAGCTCAAGCGAGCGGACCCGATATCGAGGCCTCGGGCGCTACGGCCCCGGAGGCGCGGACACGTCTGTGTGTTGAGGCGAAAGAGCACCTGGGGGCAGCCGTGACGAGCTTCGTGTGGCGCCCGGTCGTCGTCCTGGTGGCCGCCCAATGAGGCTCGGTGAATCGGTAGAGTGGGGAATGGGATTCCGGCTTGCGTACACGTCGGGAGCGATGGTCGTTGTCACCGGAGCGGGTGCACAGCGGCGCGTTCCGGCCGGCGCATGCCGCATCGGGCCGCATTCCACGCCGCGGCGCTCCTGCACGGTCCGCTGGTTGGAGAAGGGGATCGAGCATAGCGCGGAGATTTCGGCGGAGGACTTGTCCGCGTACGTTCTCGGCTGCGTCGTACAGTACGCATGATCAATCGAATGGACTCGGAACGCCCCTCGGCGCCGAGCGCTTTGAAACCAGGAGATCGCAATGTCAATTGAGACGTGGATCATCGTCGGGCTGGTTGCGGGCTTCCTCGCCAGCAAGCTCGTCATCAGGTCGGGCGAGGGTCTCGTCCGGGATCTCGGTCTCGGCATCGCCGGCGCGGTCGTCGCCGGCTGGCTCTTCGGCGCCCTCGCGTCGTCGGAGGCGACCGGGCTCGACGTCTTCGGCCTCATCGTGACCCTTGTCGGCGCGAGCGCGGTCCTCGTCGTGTATCACACCTTCTTCCCGCACGTTCGCCAAGGCTAGCCAGGCAGCTGCACCCGGTTTCCCGGCCCCCTCCGCTGGGCGATGGAAGACGAGGATCCGGAACACTGAGCAGCTTCTCGATCATCTGAGCGCGCCGTCGGTCTATGCTGAGGAGCACCTGCACCAGTGAACCTCGGAGACCCAAACCCGGAGCGCCGCCATGAGCAAGTCACCCCTCTATCGCTACCCCGGCAAGGAAGTCGAAGTCACCTGGGACCAGCGGCTCTGCATCCACATCAGTGAATGCACGCGGGCGAAGGGCGACCTCTTCGTGCCCAAGCGCCAGCCGTGGTGCCAGCCGGATGTCACCACGGTCGCCGAAGTCGTCGAGGTCTGCGAGCGATGTCCGAGCGGCGCGCTCGTCCACGAGGTGAAGGACGGGCGGACGGTCGAGGCGCCGGCGGCGCGCAACACGATCAACGTCACGTACAACGGTCCGCTCTTCGCGCGCGGCGAGCTCGCGATCGAAGGCGCGCCGGCCGACATGCCCGGCGTGCGCTTCCGTGCCGCGCTCTGCCGCTGCGGCCAGTCGAAGAACAAGCCCTTCTGCGACAACAGCCACGAGGCCGCGGGCTTCAAGGACTCCGGCGCCGTCGGTGAGCGGGGCGACGGGCCACAGACGGAAGGCGGGAAGCTCGCGATCAAGCCGCTCAAGAACGGACCGCTCCAGGTGACGGGCAACCTGACGATCGTCGCTGGCAACGGACGCGAGCGGTGGCGCGGCGCGCAGACGTGGCTCTGTCGCTGCGGGCAGTCGAAGAACAAGCCGTTCTGCGACGGCAGCCACAAGGCCGCCGGGTTCCAGGCCAGCTAACGCTTTGCTCCAGAGCAAGAAACCCCGCCGAAGCGGGGTCTGCTCCGGTGAGTGCAGCGCTCAGCTGCGCCTGCGGCGCGTCGCCACGAATGCTGCGGCGAGCCCCAATCCGAGGAGCCCAAGGATCCCGGGCTCCGGAATCAGGAAGCCGCGGATCTCGCCTCCCGTAAACTGAGAGGTGTGGATGTTGAAGTACGCGTCCCCGGCGAGCAGGCCGGCGATCAACGCTGCCTCGGCACCCGCGACCGTACCGCCGTTGTCAGTGATAAAGCCGGCGCGGAACGACGTGGCATCGGTCAGGTCCAGAATCGCGTCGAATACTCCGCTCGTCACACCGAGCGGGAAACCGACAAAGCTCGGCGTCGTCGTGGCTACGGCAGCGGTAGGAGGCGTGGCGTCCGGATCCACGCAACAGTGGATGTGCGCAGCGCTCGTGCCCGCAAGCAAGCCGGAGAAGTCGGCATGCACAGTCATGGTTTGGGCGACAGTATCGAAGTCGACCGTCGCGAAGCCCGTACCTGTTGATGCGTTTGGGGGGGACTCGCTCGGGCCATCCATATGCGCCGAGAAATGGAGCAACACCGCGTGACTCGCCGGGGCGGCGACCAGCATCGTCGCGGCGAACAGCAGGGAAACGAAGGATGAACGCATCATGGCATGTCTCCTGGTCGTGTATTTATTGAGTGAACCAGCAGCCCGGCGCCCATCGCCGGAGCCTGCGCAAGCGGCGGAAACAGCCGACTGATTTGCAAGAAGCGTGCCGCGAGGTGACAAGGCGCCAAAATCAAAGCATTGCGATTCCCCGCGCTCGCGCCGACGACTGAAGCTGTAAACGCTCTCGACAAAGAGTGCTCACGAGCAAAAACGAGGTTAACGCGTACCTCCTCACTTCTATTCCCACATGACGCTCGGCTCATATTGCCGACCGACCGGCCAAGGCACCGCAGGAGCAACCTAAGGACAGTCCCATGCCCAAGCTCATCAAGCAGACCGTCACCCTGCCCGCGTCCGCGCGGCGCCTCTACGACATGTACTTGAGCCCCCGCGAACACCGGCGCATCACCGGGACCAAGGCGAAGGTCGGCAAGCGCCCTGGCTCACCCTTCCGTGCGTTCGACGGCATGCTCGCTGGAACGATCCTCTACACCGTGCCGGGACGCCTGATCGTGCAGTCGTGGCGCTCGAGCGGCTGGAAGAAGCGCGACCTCGACTCCACGCTCGTGCTCACGCTCACGCCGAAGGGCCGATCCTCGACGCGCATCGACCTCGTGCACGTGAACGTTCCCGATCACGACTACCGGGGTGTGAGCAAGGGCTGGCCGAACTACTACTGGAAGCCGTGGCGGAAGGCGCTGCGCAAGCGCTGACGACCTGAACTTCCAGAAATGTGCTTAGCTTCGCTCTGAGGCGTCACGAGGAGGGCGGGGTGTTCGACGACCGACGGGGAGAATCCGATGGGGCCTGATCGGTCCGGGCCGGTCGCGGGCGTCGTCCTCGCGGCGGGTTCGTCGAGCCGCATGGGGCGCAACAAGCTGCTGTTCGACCTGGGCGGGGAACCGGTCGTGCGGCGCGCCGTCCGGAGCACGCTGCGAGCCGGGCTCGATCCGGTCGTCGTCGTCCTGGGCCACGAGGCCGACGCGGTCCGCGCCGCGCTCGTCTCGCTGCCCTGCCAGTTCGTCGTGAATCCCCGATACGCCGAAGGGATGAACAGCTCGGTGTGCGCCGGGATCGCGGCGTTGCCTCCTGACGTCGGCGCCGGCGTCGTGCTGCTCGCCGACATGCCGTTCGTGAGCGCGGAGATGATCGCAACGCTGGTCGAACGGTATCGCACCGGCGATGCCTCGTTGATCCTGTCGGAGTACGACGGCGTCCAGGCACCGCCGACTCTGTTCGACCGATCGCTCTTCGCCGAGCTCGCGGGCCCCGAGGGCAAAGGATGCGGCAAGCGCCTGCGGCGGCGCCATCCGGATCAGGTGACGACCGTCTCATGGCCCGCCGCCGCGCTCGCCGACCTGGACGTGCCCGGCGACTACGAGCGGGTCAAGGCGCAACTGGCAGCGGGCTGACCATGCGACCCGAGCTGCTGGAGCTCGCCTCCCGACTGGCCGCGCGCGGCGAGGGGTTCGCCCTCGTTACCGTAGTGCGACGCGAACCGCCGAGCTCCGCGCGCGTCGGCGACACCGCCTTGGTGACTGGAAGCGGCGAGGTGCACGGCTGGGTGGGCGGCGGCTGCACGCGCTCGACGCTGCTGCGCGAGTCGCTGCGCGCCATCGCCGACGGGGAGCCCCGGCTGCTCAGTCTCTCGCCCGATCCGGCGACCGAGCAGCGTCCCGGCCTCGTCGCGCTCCCGATGACCTGCAAGAGTGGAGGTACCGTGGATCTGTACGTCGAGCCCGTGCTGCCCGTTCCGCGCGTGGTGGTGTTCGGCACCACGCCTGCTGCGCGCACCCTGGTGCGCATCGCCCACGCCATGGGTTACCGCGTCGATGTCGTCGATCCCGAGGCCGACGGCGCGGACTTCCCCGAGGCGACGCGCGTGATCCCGGAGGTCTCGCCGGATGCGGTCCCGCAGGGCGCCTGCGTGCTCGTCGCGACGATGGACGAGCGGGATCTTGACGCGATCGAAGCGGTGGCTCCGCTCAAGCCCGCCTATCTCGGTGTGATCGCCAGCCGGAAGCGGTTCGCGGAGCTGCGCGAAGCGCTCGCCGCACGCGGCGTCCCGCGCAGCGTGCTGGACGGGATCGTGGCGCCCGCAGGGCTCGACATCGGCGCGCGAACTCCCGAGGAGATCGCGCTCAGCGTCATGGCCCAGATCGTTGAGCGGCGGCGGCGCTCTGCTCGGGCCGCGCCGGAGCCGAGAGAATCGCCGCCGGCCGGCGCGCCGGAGCGCGGAGCAGGGGCCCCGCTTAGCGGGGATGCGACCGCGGAGGCGCGCCGGGGGCCCGCGGAAAAATCCGCCGCGCCATCGCCCGCTCCCGGGTCGCACCTACCGCCTCCGGCGGCAGGCACTGCTCCGCCGTCCGCGGGCGCACCGCGCGAGGCGATCGACCCGGTCTGTGGAATGACCGTCGCGATCGCCGGCGCCCGTCACTCCGCGGAGGTGAAGGGCCGCACATACTACTTCTGCTGCGCCGGCTGCCGCACGAAGTTCCTCGCCGATCCTGCGCGCTACCCGGCGCCGGCCCATAGCACGTGAACGAAGAGATCCGCGCATTGCAGGCGGCGATGGAGCGCGACGGCTACGTCGCCGAGCCCGCGATCGCCACCGCCGTGTACCTCGCGAAGGAGATGCGGAAGCCCTTGCTCGTCGAGGGCGAGGCCGGCGTCGGCAAGACCGAGCTCGCGAAGACGATCGCGCGGGTGCTGGGGACGGAGCTGATCCGGCTGCAGTGCTACGAGGGGCTCGACGCCAACACCGCCCTCTACGAGTGGAACTACCAGCGCCAGCTCCTGCGGCTGCGGATCGCGGAGCGGGAAACGCACGATCCGAAGGCGCTCGAGGAGCTCATCTTCGGGCGCGAATACCTGCTCGAGCGCCCGCTGCTTCAGGCGATCACGCGCCGCGACGGACCGCCGGTGCTCCTGATCGACGAGGTCGACCGGGCGGATGACGGGTTCGAGGCGTTCCTGCTCGAGGTGCTGTCCGACTTCCAGGTCACGGTTCCCGAGCTCGGGACGATCAAGGCGGAGCACGTCCCGTACGTCGTACTCACCTCGAACCGGACCCGGGAGATCGGCGACGCGCTGCGGCGGCGCTGCCTGTATCTGTACATCGAGCATCCGAGCCTGGACAAGGAGCTGCGCATCCTCCATGGCAAGGTGCCCGGCCTGAGCGAGCACCTCGCCCGCGCGATCGCGCGTTTCGTGCGCGAGCTGCGCAAGCGCGACCTGCGCAAGCTCCCCGGCGTCGCGGAGTCGATCGACTGGGCGCAGGCGCTGATGCGGTTGCACCAGGACCGGCTCGACGGCGAAGTGGTGCGCGTCACGCTCGGCTGCCTGCTCAAGGACGAGCACGACGTGAGGATGACGGGCGAGGAAGCGGTCGCGGAGCTCGTGGCCCATGCATCCGGCCAGGAGTGACGTGCGCGCGAGCGCCTCGCGCGGAATCGCGGAGCATCTCGCGAGATTCGCCGGCGCCATGCGCGAGCGCGGCATCGGGGTGGGCTTGAGCGACGAGATCGACGCCGCGAGCGCGCTGACCCTCGTCGACCTGCTGGACCGTGCCGAGGTGCATCGCGGGCTGCGCATCGCGTTCAAGATCCCGCGCGCGGCCTGGGCGACCTTCGATCGCCTGTTCGACGAGCACTGGGGCGGCGCCGCGGCGCTCGAAGTGCCGATCCCGCCCCCGACGTACCCGCGCGAGCCTCGCGGCCCGCTGCAGTGGCGTTGGGATGGGGAGCGCGTGCGCCTGGAGGCGCCCGAGCCGGAGCGGCCCACGGGCGACGAGCCGGGATACAGCGCCGCGCAGCTCCTGCGCCGCAAGCCCTTCGACCAGATCTCGGAGAGCGAGCTTGCCGCCATGGAACGGCTGCTGGCGCGCCTCGCCCTCAGGCTCGCCGCGAGGCGCAGCCGGCGCCTCGTCCCCACGCGCGGCCAAGGGATCGTGGACCTGCGCCGCAGCTTCCGGCATGCCCTTGGAACCGCAGGCGATCTCGCCCGCCTCGCCCGCCGGACACGCGCGCTCGAGGAGCCGCGCGTCGTGCTGCTCTACGACACGAGCGGCTCCATGGACCCCTATACCCGGTTCCATCTCGCCTTCGCGTTCGCGCTGCGGCGCGTCATCCGGCGGGTGGAGATCTTCGCTTTCAATACGTTGCTCACCCGTGTGACCCGCGACGTCGCGCCGGCGAAGATCCTCCGGTCCCTCGAATGGCTGGCGGCCGACGTGCCCGACTGGTCGGGCGGAACGCGGATCGGCGAATGTCTGGCCGAGTTCGTCGCCCTCCATGCGAGCCTCGTCCGCCGCGACACGACGGTCGTGATCGTGAGCGACGGCTTGGACCTCGGCGACACGGAGCTGCTCGTCGGCGCAATGCGGGCGCTGCGCGACCGCGCGGGCACGATCGTCTGGCTGAATCCCCTCATGGGCGATGCGCGTTACGAGCCGACCGCGGCCGGCATGCGTGCTGCGCTGCCGTACGTCGATCACGTCGCAGCGGCGCACAATCTGGAGTCGCTGGAGCGGTTGCTGCGCTTCGTGAATTGAGAGTAACGTTCTCCACCCCGAGCTAAGGAGGAACCCATGATTCCTGCGCCTTTCGATTACCACCGGCCGGGGACGCTCGACGAGGCCGTGGCGCTGCTCGCGCGCTACGGCGACGGCGCCAAGGTCCTCTCCGGCGGCATGAGCCTGCTTCCGATCTTGAAGCTGCGCCTCGGCGCGGTCGCGCACCTGGTGGATATCGGGCGCATCCCGGGGCTCGAGTACATCAAGGAAGAGGGCGGGATGCTCAAGATCGGCGGCGGCACGCGACAGGCGGCGCTGGAGCGCTCGGAGCTCATCGCGGCCAAGTACCCGATCCTCCGGGACGCCGTCGTGCTGATCGCCGATCCGCTGGTGCGGAACCGGGCGACGGTGGGCGGAAACCTCGCGAACGGTGACCCGGGCAACGATCTGCCGGCGACGATGATCACGCTCGGCGCCACCCTGGTCGTGCGCGGCCCGAAGGGCGAGCGCACCATCCCCGTGAGCCAGTTCTACAAGGGGATCTACAGCACCGCGCTTGCGCCGGACGAGATCCTCGCGGAAGTCCACGTCCCGATCCCGCCGCCCCGCAGCGGCGGGGCGTATCTCAAGCTGAAGCGCAAGGTCGGCGACTTCGCGGTCGCTGCCGCGGCGGTGCAGGTCACGCTCGACGCGAAAGGCGGCATCGAGCGCGCCGGCATCGCGCTCACCAACGCCGGTGCAACGCCGATCGAGGCCGCCGATGCTGCGAAGTATCTCGCCGGTAAGGCGCTCGACGACAAGGTGGTCGCCGAAGCGTCGCGGCTGGCCGCGGCGAAGAGCTCGCCGAGCGCCGATCGGCGCGGGTCGGTCGAGTACAAGCAGGAAATGGCGC